>WNFC01000557.1_pt1 | contig 44074 bp, 40 predicted proteins | sample 5400541 | NCBI WGS metagenome assembly WNFC01 (sample SAMN13153342, study PRJNA577476) | soil metagenome | isolation source: 120 cm saprolite under Douglas fir tree site 2 hole 2 replicate 1 | place: USA:California | collected 2015-04-18 | reverse complement strand
CAGCAAGGGTGCTATTACGCGAACGGCGAATTCATTCAGGTGCATCCGACGTCGATTCCGGGCGAAGACAAGCTGCGGCTGATGTCGGAGTCGGCGCGCGGGGAGGGCGGACGCGTCTGGGTGCCGAAGAATCCGGGCGATAAGCGCGACCCGCTTTCGATTCCTGAAAACGAAAGGTGGTATTTCCTCGAGGAGTGGTATCCGAAGTACGGCAACCTGGTTCCGCGCGATGTGGCTACCCGCGCCATCTTCAAAGTGGTTTTCGAGCACCAGCTTGGCATTGACGGCAAGCCGATGGTTTACCTCGACCTGACCCACATTGATCGCGCCACGCTTGACCGCAAGCTGGAAGGGATTCTCGAGATCTACGAGAAGTTTGTGGGCGACGATCCGCGTACTACGCCGATGAAGATTTTTCCCGGCATGCATTACACCATGGGCGGGCTGTGGGTGGACTTCAATCAGGCGACGAATATTCCTGGAATTTTTGCCGCCGGCGAGTGCGAGTATCAATATCATGGCGCCAACCGGCTGGGAGCGAATTCGCTGGTCTCGTGCATCTTCGGAGGATTCGTCGCCGGGCCGAATGCTGTGCGCTACGCCCGCACCCAGCAGGCGGCTGCGGGCAATGGTCATTTTGAAGTGGAACGCAAGCGTCAGGAAGAGATCAATTCCGGGCTGATGCAGTCTGAGGGCAATGAGAATCCGTTCCGGCTGTGGCGCGAACTGGGTGAACTGATGACGAAAGACTGCACGGTCATCCGCTACAACAAGAATCTGCAGCAGACTGACGCCAAGCTGGTGGAGTTGCTGGAGCGCTTCCGGCACGTGAACTTGAGCGACCGCTCGATGTGGGCAAATACGTCGTTTGCGTTCACGCGCCAGCTTTACAACATGCTGCAGTTGTCACGGGTGATTGCGCAGGGTGCGCGCATGAGAGATGAATCGCGCGGCGCGCATTACAAGCCCGATTTCCCCGAGCGCGATGACAAGAACTGGCTGAAGACGACCAAGGCTTATTTCGCTCCCGATGCGGATGAGCCGAAGTTTGAGTTTGAGCCGGTGGACGTGTCGTTGATCCCGCCAAGAGCGAGGAAGTACTGAGAATACAAATTTTTTTATTGGAGCTTGGACGCTCTCAGTCCCTTGTCTCGGGATAATTGCACTTCTGCTGTGGTTCAAACGCCTTCGCACTGAACTGCCATGCTGGAGAAGCGCACTCGGGGTCGCGTCCCTACTTGCCGTGCTGGGGAAGTGGATTTGGTTTCTCTGGTTGGCATGTGTCGGCCAGATCGGTGGTTTCGGCACTCACTTCATCACCACAAGGTCTGCTGATCGGTACCTCTTGGTGCCTCTGGTAGCGATCGCGACATCTGTAGCTCTCAGGGCAACGAGTAGATCGTTCGCCATCGTTGCCTCCTTCTTAATGTTCGCCCTTTGGGGCGGAAGTGAGCTCGTCGCCTAGAAAAAGCGAACCTCAGCGGCTGGAAGCCGCGTCTCTCCTCAGACTCAATCGGCACGAGTGGAACTCGTACCCTTCCCGGTTAGTGGTTTGCTGAGCTTATTACCTAGAGTGAAGGGGCTCCGCCCGCACTTGGCCGCCGCACTGGCCCGGGTTTGCGAGCGAAGCTCGCCGCCCGGACGAGGGCGTCCGGGCCTACGTGCAAATGGTGGTTACCGCCGCGTCCCCGGCGTATAATCCGGCCACATCCCGGGAGGTACTCCCAATGACATCCTGCAACGTTCTCTGGCCGAGGATGATCGTGAAATCCATCGTCCATGCGCTTGACACCCTTCGACGAATCACTCGCCTGACCGACTTTGCGCTTGCCTTGTTCTGCCTTTTGTTATTGACGCGGCCCGGCATGGCCGGAACCGCGGGCAACGGAAGTCACGCGGGCGGCACCTGGCACTACTACTGTACGTCGAACCAAGGCGAGACGCTGTACTTCAGCGGCGCGTTCGATGTCACCGCGGCCCCAGGCACGGCCAAAGTTGATGATGGCAAAATGGGCGAAGGGTTCAAGCAAACCCTTGCCGAACAGTATGGCTATGACGGCCCGGTTGTGTGTTTTGGGGATTTCAAAACCCTCGACGCAGCGCAGACAGGAGAGCAAAAGAGGATCGCCGGTGCGCGCGCCTCTAATAAGTGGAAGGTCGTCGAGACTGGATGGACCTATAACGGGGCGCCAGCTGCGGGGAGTAGCGCATCTGAGCCGGCGGCTTCTGCCCCGGCGGCAGCTTCCGGGCCGGCCTCTAACGCTACCAGTGCCGCCAGCCCTAACACAAGCGCGGGTGTGGGAAGCGGATCGGGGCAGGGGGCGTCAGCAGGGCAAACGCAAAATGCTCCGGCGATAGGGACTACCCTGGCGGTGAGGATGCTCGAGGCGGTGGATTCCAGCAAAGACCCTGCGGGCAAGCAGTATCGAGGTATGGTGATGAAACCGGCAGACGCCGGGAACGGTATCACCATTCCGCAGGGATCAATGGCGATGGTCACGCTGATGAATGGTCAAGGCGGATGGTCGGCCCACCTTCAGTCGTTGATGGTCAAGGGCCAGACCATGAATGTGAGCAGCGCTCCGGCGAGCGTGATGGGATCGGCGCAGAGTTCCGTTGCCAGTGCGGCCAGCACAGTGACTTCTGCCCTGGGAAGTTTTGGCGGATTTGGACATAAGCCGCCCAAGCCGTCCGGAGTGGAGGCGATTGCGACCGGGGATCGCGTGGTGCTGCCACCGGGAACGCAAGTGCAATTTGTTCTCAGCGGGGCTTCTGCGCCCAGCGGCGGAGGAATGCCGTCTGCCATGGGAGCGCCTTCCGGTGGCGGGATACCGCATCCGAGCGGGCCGCTGCATCCGGGCAGCGTCGGCGGAGGAGCACATCCGGCTGTGGCGTCGAATTCATCATCCGCGGTCGGTGAACCAGTGACAGGCGGAGCCCTGACCGCCAAGATCCAGGAAACGCTGCTGGGACCGAGCAAGCAGGCCGGAATGTTTGTGGTGAGTCCCGACGGCGGACATTACGCGGTCTCCGCCATGCACGGGAGCCGCGAAGTGGTGATTGTGGATGGAGTGGATGGCCCCGAGTTCGACCACGCAGCGCACGGCTGGGGCGGGGCCGCTATTGATTTCGTGTTCAGCTCCGATGGCAAGCACTCGGCGTATGTGGGCCAGCGCGGTGATGACATGGTTGAGGTCCGAGACGGGAAAGATGCGTTCGTGATTACGAGCGTCAAGCTTGAGACCAACGGAAGCGTTTCGCAAATTAACCAATCCCGTATTCATACCCCCAATGAAAGCCTTGTGGGGCACCAATGCCTCATCAGCTCGAGCGGCGCGCATGTTGCAGTAGTGAGTGCGGAGTACCCCAGGCCGGCGGCAACTCAGTCGGTAACCCATGATTCAGCGACGGGATCGCAAGCGTCTCAGGCCGCGGCTGCGGCGGCCAGTTCTATGTCTGGCTTTCACATGTTCCTGGACGGAGTGAAAAGCCCTCTCTACGCCACGATTGACTTGAACCAGATAGCTTTTGTCGGGGAGAAACTAGTCTATGCCGCTCAAACCAAGGACCAAAAATGGCACATGGTGGTGAATGACAAGCCGGGTCCGGCGTACGACGCGGTGGGGTGGCTTCAGCTGAACGAGGACGACAAACACTACGCGTTCATTGCCTCTACCGGCGGCGGCCAGATGGTCGTGACTGACGGGGTTCCAGGACCGGTCCGTATGCAAGTCGCCAATGGCCTTACGTATCTGACCATTGCTTCGAATGGTCGTGTCGCGTACCTGGCGTACAAGGGAAGTGGACCCAACGGACACTCCGATCCTATCAAGCAGGTTTTGTACGTTGACGAGAAGGAAGTTTCTCCCGAGGTCAGCGCCTTCGCAGTCGTGGACCCAACCGGAAGATCAACCATTCTTGTGGGATATATGCTGTTCAGCCCCGACGGAAAAAGGTTCGCCTACGCTAAGCCAGTACCCGGAGGCATCGCCGCAGTAATTGACGGAAAAGTGGGACGGGCCTACGACACCATCGGCGTCCTGCAGTTCAGTCCCGATTCCAAGCACGATTTTTATGTGGGCAACCGAACCCTGAGTTTCATGGTGGTGGATGGGCAGGAACTGCCGGGGACAGGCACCGTCAAGAATTTCGTTTACAGCAAAGAGGGCGGACGCCTGGGCTATGAGGCATATTCACCTCAGACCGGCTTCCACGTGGTGGTGGACGGGAAAGACAGTCCGAATTTCCACGAGATAGTTGCCAACTCGTTGATCTTCAGTCCGGACGGAAAGCACTCTGCTTACTCGGCCTGCACAAACTATTCGCAATGCCAGGTAATTGTGGATGGTGTGGGCACGAACGTTTCTTCACTGGTTCCGTTTACGACCAGAGCACGGCCGCCGATCGACTTCCCGCCGATCTTTTTCAGCGACGACGGCACGCGGATGGTTTACGCGTGGCCGAAACCGGACGGCGTCAGCGGCAATGTCGTGATCATCAACGGACAAGAAATTATGCACGGCCACGGGCTCTTCGAGTTCCCTTCCTTTAGCCCCGACAGCAAGCGCTTCGCCACCATGACCTGGAACGGACACACCTACGCCCTTTCGGTGGACGGGAAGGCCGGGCCCACTTATGAGGACTTCCTGGAAGTGAATCGGAATGTGGCGCGGTTCATGGACTCGCATACATATCGATTCCTGGGAGTGAAGGGCGGGTTGGTGTATCGGGTGGTGGTGGATCTGGGGGGTTAGGGGCCCTTGTGAGCTCTAAGATTGTCCGAAGGGCGAACCCGGTTATTTTTCCGTGAGGTAAGAGAAAACAAGGGTCCCCATTTCTGGAGACCCTCTCCCAGGGAAGCGCATTGCAAAGCTGATTTCCGCAAGCGGCTTATGGCGACGCCTGCGTTTACTGCGACGATCCCGGTGCTGGAGTCGTGGGCACAGTCACGCTGCCCTGCTCTTTGGCTTGGGAGGCGTATTTGCTTACCGCGGAGAGAAACGGTTCGCTGCCCTCGGGCGGAGCAACTTTGCCGCTCAGGATTTCGGCGAAGGGAACCATTTTCCCGAACAGCACGCGGGTTTCATCCTGGTCCTGCGCGATCCGTGAGCCGCTCAGGTCAATGCCGGCAAATACGCCGCGGGCGCGCGAATACGTCAGCACCTCTGCTTTCATCTTCCAATCGGTGCTGGCTTCGCTTTGTCTTCCAACCGGACCGGCCGCAGCCGAGGCGTCGGCGCCGACTTTGAATTTGCTGGAGAGCAGCGCGTCCATGCCTTTCTGGTTCATGACCAGCATCACCAGGTCAATTGCCTGTCCGCCAATCTGCAAGCCCCAGCTGCCTCCGGTAATGGTGAAGGGTGCGGGAGCGCTCCATCCATCCCTCGTTCGGCAGGTGGCTACGCCTTTGCCGTGGTTGCCGCCAATACCGATTGCGATCTTCACCATGGAAGGAACTACGGCGACGCACTCCGCGTCGGCCATGATCTTGTCAGGAATGGCCTTGTCCTTGACCGCCATGATTTCGTTCAGAACGTCAGCAGCATTGTGAATTCTCTTCTGGATGTCCGATTGATCTTTGTCATCGGCGGCCCAGCCTAGGTTTGGAAGCAGCAAAACTGAAGCGCTGAGCGTTAGAAGCAAGCTTGTGAATGTTTTGGTTTCTCGTTTCATGTTTTTTTGATCCCTTTCTTCTGTGCCCAGAGAGCACAGCCGAGATTTCTTGCAGAAATATTCGAGCCAGCGGCTGCTCGGTTTGTTAAGAGCCAATTGCCGCGGGCTGTGGCACAGTCGAAAAAACTGGCAGCCGCGATGGCAACCCGGCTGCTTCTTCCCAATCTGCGCGGTTTCTCCGTGGCCGCTGACGAATGGGGCGTTGACCGAGAGCGCGCTCGCGACGGTTGGTTCCGGTTTCTTTTTGGGCCCGGACCAGCAGTTCCCGAATCCGCAGTTTGGCCTTGTGCAGCTGAGATTTCGAATTGCCAACCGAACAGTCCAGCAGCTCGGCGATCTCCTGATGCTCGTAGCCTTCCACTTCATGCAGCAGGAAGATAGTACGGTACCCGGCGGGGAGTTCGGTGATGGCCCGCGCCAGGGCGATGCGGTCCACGCATCCGCTAAGGCGATCGTCCTGGCTGCCGTATTCCCGGCGAACCGTCTTCGCGTCCTGGTTGGAGGGTTCGTCGAGCGAAATCTGCCGCAATGTCTTTTTTCGGAAGTACATCAGAACGGTATTGACCGCGATGCGGTAAAGCCAGGTGGACAACGCGGAATCGCCGCGAAAGGTCGCGAGCTTACGGAACACCTGCAGGAACGCATCCTGCGTAAGATCTTCGGCTTCAGCAGTGTTGTTGGTCATGCGCAGGCAAACCGAATAGATTCTGGACTTGTGCCTGTGAAACAGAGCTCCGAACGCATCGGAATCGCCTTTTTGCGCTCGCTTGATCAGATGCAGATCGGAATCGAACTCCGCAGTGGTGTTGCTGCCAATGGTCTATCCGGTGAGGTCTGTATCCGCCCAAAGGGATTGCTGTACCGCGAAGTCGTTGAAAAAGCTACTCGATTCCCTGGACTACATGCACGATATTGTTGCGCACCGCGTATAGCACCAGATCACTGACCGAGTGGAGCTGCAGCTTGCGCATGATGTTTGAACGGTGGGTCTCCGCGGTTTTCACACTCAATCCCAGGTCAACCGCGACTTCCTTGGTACTCTTTCCTTCGGCCAATAGTTGCACGATCTCGCGCTCGCGCGGAGTCAACCGGTTTCGCCCAGGGGTCGGAATCGCTCCCGGAGTGTCGGCCTTCAGAAAGCCTTCCAGAACCATAGACGCGACTTTGGAGGTGAAGTAAGTCTTATCGTGACGCAAGGCGTCCACCGCAGCCACCAGGTCGCGGGCAGCGTCCGACTTCAACAAAAAGCCGCGCGCGCCGGCATTTAACACTTCGCGAACTACCTGGTCCGAATCGTGCAGAGTCAGAATCAACACTCGGGCCTGTGGGTTGATCCTTAAGATCTGGCGGGTAGCTTCCAGCCCATTCAGGTTGGGCATTCCGATGTCGAGAATCACGACGTCCGGCTTCAGTTGAAAAGTCTTCTCGACCGCCTCACGGCCCTCCGCGGCTTCGCCGCATACCTGCCAATCCGGCTGCGCCTGCAGCAAGGAAACCAGGCCTTTACGAACGACCTCATGGTCATCTGCTACAAGGATCCGAAACACTCCCATATCACACCTCCACAGAACGATGGGCTGCCCGAATGCAAAACCCCGGCTACGCATGAAAGTTTGCGAGGTTGCACTATTCTTGCCAAACCCCTAACCCCTGTACTGTAAACCACCGAGACACACCGGTGGGAGTCTAGCAGTGTAAATCTTACTGAGGCCGCGTACAGTTTCACCCGGGTATGTGTTGCGGTCAGGATGTCAACATCCTCTGGCGTTAAAAGTACCCCGCGGAATGACTGAAAAGTCGGTAGCGGCGGAAGCGCGTTCTTGAACAGGAACCAACTTCAGTCCGCGCGCGGGCTCGAGGACAAGGGTCAACGTGGATGCGCAACTCCCGCAAAGCCAGAAGTGCGCGGTCTCGCGCTGCGGCTTCTCATCAAACGGCGCCGCCGTCTCGTCGCTGGCGGCCAGCGAAATTGAAATTACTTCGAACTGAAACAGTCTGCCCTCGGACAACGAGTGCAGCGGAAGATTACAATTCTCGTTTATACAGCGCGCCATGATTTGCTTCCCAAAATCCACAAGAGTCAACCCGCCGCCGAGACCTTAATGCCAAAGCTCGGACTTTCCAATACAGTGAGGACTGTATTTTCAGTACGGGCCCTGCTTGTCGGTTCGTTGACACGGATTCCGCTTGTCGGTCGTCAATTTGGATGCGCATTCGCGGAGCAGTTTTGCACATAACCGCGGAATTGGCATTCGCAAGCGAGAGCACGACGGCCTAATCGAGGCCGGGTCGAGTCCCGGAAACGCAGCTTCCTGCAAAGCATTGAACCGGCACACGTAACGGCAAACAGGAACCTGGGATCACACGCCCAAAATTCGGAATCCGCGGCGCATGAAATAGCGTCTGTTATAATGGCTAAGGAATACACGTAAAGGAGAACTAATGGCCACCACTACCGCGACCCCCGAGATCAAGCCCCAGGAGACCAAAAAGGCCCCGGTTACGCTGACCCCAACCGCCGTTGCCAAGGTCAAAGAAATCATGGGACAGCAGAATCCCGTGCCCGCTGGGTTGCGCGTGGGAGTGGTCGGCGGAGGCTGCTCCGGCTTCTCCTATTCGATGTCGTTTGAAAATGCCTCTGGCCTGATGGACAAGGTTTTCGACATGGAAGGCTTGAAGGTCTATGTGGACGCGACCTCGCTGACCTACCTGAACGGCTGCACCGTGGACTACATCGAAACCCTCGAAGGCGCCGGCTTCAAGTTTGACAATCCGCAGGTAAAGAGCACGTGTGGTTGCGGATCCTCCTTCAGCGTTTAAAAGGACAGGCTTCCGGCTTCATGAAATGCAAAAGCCCCTCGTTGAGGGGCTTTGTTTCTGAGAGCGAATTTATCTTGGACGCCATGCGGCTGCCGCTGGGCACCTAAAGCCTCAAGGCCGCCTTACTGGTCCGGCGGCTGTGGACTCGGTTGCTGAGGAGCGCCTCCAGGACCCTGCTGCTGGCTCGACCCGAAACCCGGATTCTGAGCCGGCGTTCCCTGAGTGCCGTTCGCAGGATTGAGGGATGTCGCTCCCTTGAGCGGCGGCTGGTTCGGCGTCATCAAAAGCCCACCTCGGTCCGAGGTGGGATCGTAAATAAACTGCCACTGGTTGTAGTGATCCTTCTTGTTGAACTCACGGATACTTTTGTCTTTGCTGACGCTTGCAACCCCCACAATAGCTCCGCCCCCGAAAACCTGCGCTCCTCCGGGGCCGGATTCGACTGATTGGTTCTGTCCAGGCCGCACCGATTGGGCCGAAGACTGTGCTGTTCCAGTTCCTGGCCCGGACTGTCCGGTCTGCTCGGCCTGGTCGGTCGGATTCGTGGTTCCGCTTTGATCACCGGTTTGCGGGTTCGGCGAGGCAGTTGCGTCCTGCCCGGGACCTCTTAGCGCGGATGCCGGATTTAACCCGCCCACTGCTGAGACGTTAGGGCCCAGCCCCGGAGGAAGTCCGGCGCCGGGGGCGCCGCCAATGAACGACATCTGCACGTCGGTCATGTGCAGAGGCTTGAAGTCTTTGCCAGTGATTGGGTCTTTGTAGCGTTTGCGCAGAAACCGGATGTTGTTGGTGTTCTCGAGCTCCTCAATGCGGTTCGGATAGCGGCCGAATTTCTTGAAGTAGTGACGCACCGCGCGCGAATACTGCACTCCGCGATGAATCAGTTCCTCCTCGCGGTCGCGCTTGATCCGGGATTCAATGTCCTGCACCATCGCCAGAAGCCCAATCGTAAGCAGGGCGACGAACAGCATCAGCGTGAGCAGGATGTAACCACGCTGGTTGTGACGACCGCGTTGGGAACGAGAGTTCATCGGAATTGAATCATTGAATCATCGGGGGATTGAATCATTGAAACCCTTTAAGGCGATGATTCAATGATTCACTTTCTCACCCTTGGGTCAGCGGAATACTCTGCCGGTTGTTGCTCAACACGTCCAGAATCTCCACCGAATTCGGACCGATGCGGACTACTTTGTATCGCCGGTCCACAATGTCTCCTTCTTTTGCGATGAAAACGTCCTCACCCTGCGACAGGAAAATGCGCTTGGCTTCACCGGGCTTGCTGATGGCGAACCCATAGAACTTCAGATTGATGGGCGGCGGAGGGGGAGGTGGAGGCGGAGTATTATCGGCCACTTTGCGGTCCGGTACTGGCGGCTGGACGATTTTCGGAATGTCCACGAACACCCGAAAAATGTTCCGTCCCGCTCCTTCATATTTGGTTTCTTCACTGGCCTTGAGAAGATCAAAGCGCAACGTCGGATCGAGGGACCGAACGTTGGCCGGTTTCTTGGCGCTGCCGTGGACCTTTGCTTTGCTCGGTGGCGCCAGCGTATCGGGAGCGGACCCCGCGACACTTGTGGCTACTGGCGCGGCCGCGCTCGACGAGCCGCCTCCGAGCGACCCGACAAAACGTGCACCCAGTGCGACCGCAACAACCAGCAGCACAGCCGCCAAAATCAGTTTCGTCCGGTTTTCTGCGCCCAGCTTCACTACAGCGTCCTCAAGTAAGTTTCCACCTTGATCTGCAACTTCACGACCCCGTTCTGTTCGTTGCCCAGTTCAAGATCATTCACAATAAAAAAAAGCCGGTTGCGTTCGAGAGCATTGATGAACCGGACCAACTGCACATAATCGCCCGAAACGTCGGCCTCGATTTCCATCCGCTCGAGCCCTTCCACGCCCGCGTCCTTCGGCGCGTATTTTACGGCGGACATTCTTACTCCGTTTTCCGAAGCGACCTTGCCCAAGTCCGCCGAAATGGACGAATCCTCCGCCGGAAAGCGGTCGTGGTAGAAGTCTTCAATCTCACGCTGGGCTATCGGGATCTTCTTATCCAGCCCACGCCAGGGAGCCGACCGCGACTTGAGTTGGAGCCAACTCTGTTGCAATTCCTGCTGCCGCAGTTCCGCGGAGCCGGCGACGGGCGTCAACAGCACGGCGACTGCGGCCACATCCACCAGCACCAAGGCAGCGATCGCGATCTTAATCCGGTTTCGCATTAGCCCGAGGTCAGGCATCAGTTCACGCCTCCGCTGGCTTCCGCGGTTTCAGCGGACGGTATATACAGCGCACTGATGTCGAATCGGACCCGGTCGCCATTGACCGGCTCGACCTGGGTTCGCTCAGTATCAATGTGCGTTTGCTTGAAGCGCGCCGATCCTTCCATTTTTCGGACCAAGTCGAGCGCCTGTTCCCGCGATTCGCCCGCGACCACCAACTTGATCTCGAGATTGTTGTCCTTCGACATATCCGGACGAATCGACACCACGTGCAGGTGCGCCGGCATCACTCGTTCCAGATCCTCGAAGACCCGGGTCCAAGAAAATGCCTTGCGCTGAAACAGGTCGTTCAGAAAGCGCGAACGGTCACGCACGACGCGGTTCTCGGGCAGGTTCAGCATGGTTTCGGCGCGGGATTTCTCCTGGTCGTAAGCGTCAATTTCTTTCTGCAGGCCGGCAATTCGCGTGCGTTCCCGGCTGGCCTGGATGAATCCGCTGACTGCCATGTACCCAAGCAGCAGGGTTACCAGCGCGAGCAATGTCAGTCCGGTTCCCCAGTAGGTCCAGAAGCGCCGGGAATCCTCGTAGGGCTGAGTCGCGAGATTGATGTCGATTCGCAAAGTTTTTCAGCAATCGGAAAGTATCAGTAATCAGAAAACGTCCGCACTCAGGAAAGCAGCGCGCCTACCACTCCCGCCATTCTCCATTTGGGAATGGAGCCTCCGCCCAGTCCTAGTTGCGATGCCTTTACCAGTTCGCGCACTTCGGCTTCAGTCTGCGAGTGCAGCGCGGACGAGGCGTCGGCCATATCGGAAACTCCAGCCACAAAAATTTGTTGAATGTTCGTGTTGTAAGTATCCTGAAAAAACACCACCGATGGATACACATCCTCGGCAAGCTGCTCGCCACTGATGGCGACGCCGCGTGTGTTCTCCAGCGTACGGAAGAGAAGAAGCTGCTGGTTGTCGAGGATTGCGATGCTGGTGGTGCGCACGTCCACTTTCACCACCAGAGTCGCCCGCTCGGCCGGAGCGCCACTTAAAGCCGCGAGCATGGATGGCAAAACCACTCCGGGGCTGAATCCTGCCTCCATGAAAGCGGCTTGGTAGTCTTCCAATACGCTATTCAGAACAACCGCAGCCACCACGCGCATTCCCGCCGACGACGATTGCGCCTGATAGGAAACCTTGGCCTTGTCCACATCAAACGGCAACGACTTGCGCAGACGGAAACGCACCACGCTTTCGGCTTCCTGAGGCTTGGCCGGCAGGGTCTCAAAATCGAGAAGAACGACGCGCACCGCAGCGTCCGGCAGGACTGCAACCAGGTCGTGCGACCGTCCGCCAACGCTTTCCAGCGCGTCGCGCAGTGCCTTCACCACCGACTTCCGTTCGCGCAGATTGGTCTCGATCAGGTCTGGCACCACACACCCGGGCGCCAGCTCGCTGGTGGAGCACAGTTCGAGCACCTGGCCGGAATCTGCGGCGCGCGCGGCGATCACCCGGTCAGGAGCGATCTCGCACGCCAGACTTGGCCTGGCAGTATGGTTGCTACGGGTCATAAATTCAGGCTTCAGGCTCTAGGCTTCGGGCGTCAAGCCCGACGCCGGAACCATTTTTTCCTCGGACTCTCAATTTAATCAAAATTCGCAGCACAGGGAAATAGCTGCCTCGGCCTAGGGCTACATCACGATCACCCAACAATCACTAACGCGAAGCCCCAAGGTTCGGGCTAAAGCCTGAAGCCCGCTTTTCTCATCGCATCGTCTCAATAAACGTGACCTTGTTGATTTCCTTCAGCGTGGTCATTCCGTTGCGAACTTTATCCAGGGCGGATTCGCGTAGGAATCGCATCCCTTCCTCGCGGGCGGCGCGGCGAATCTCAGACGTCGGTTTCTTGGCCAGAATCATCTCGCGAATGCGGTCGCTCAAATCAAGCAGTTCGTGGATTGCCGTCCTGCCGCGGAACCCGGTGCCCGCGCATTCAATGCAGCCCTGGCCTTCGTAGAAAGGAACCTTTCCCCACTGCTCCGGATCAAGACCGCTGGCCTGCAGTACGTCGGGGGGATAGTGCACCACGGTGCGGCAGGTGTTGCAGATCAGCCGCACCAGCCGCTGCGCCAGAATGCAATTTAGCGCGGAAACGAAGTTATAGGGTTCCACTCCCATATTCAAGAAGCGGCCCAGCACGTCCACCACGTTGTTGGCGTGGACCGTGGTGAACACAAGGTGCCCGGTGAGCGCCGACTGAATTGCGATCTGCGCGGTTTCGGTGTCGCGAATTTCGCCCACCATGATCTTGTCTGGATCATGCCGCAGAATGGATCGCAAGCCGCGTGCGAAAGTCAGCCCTTTCTTCTCGTTGACCGGGATCTGCGTGATGCCGCGAATCTGATACTCCACGGGGTCTTCGATGGTGATGATCTTGTCTTCTTCGGTTTTAATTTCATTGACCGCCGCGTAGAGCGTGGTGGTCTTGCCGCTGCCGGTCGGCCCGGTGACCAGCACCATGCCGTAGGGTTCGGCGATATAGCGGCGGAATTCTCGCAGGTCGTCCTCATCAAAGCCCACTACATCGAGCGTCAGCGAGCGGAACTTCTCGCTCATGGATTCTTTATCGAGCACGCGCAGCACTGCGTCTTCGCCATGAATCGAAGGCATGATGGAGACGCGGAAATCAATCGGCCTTTCGGGTTGGCCATACTTCACGCGGAAGCGGCCGTCCTGCGGCACCCGGCGCTCCGAAATGTCGAGCTCGCTCATGACCTTGATGCGCGAAATAATCGTCGAATGGTGTTCTTTGGCGATAGGCGGCATGGCCTGGGTCAGTACGCCGTCGATGCGAAACTTGATGGCGACGGAATCGTCGCGGGTCTCAATGTGAATGTCGCTGGCCCGGCGCTGCAGCGCCGTGAAAATGGTGGTATCCACGAGGCGGATGATCGGGCTCATGTCGCCTTGCGCGGTCAGCTTGTCAATCGAGATGCTCTCGTCGCCGCCCTCTTCTTCGCGGACGATGTCGAGGGTGAAACCTTCGCTGGCGTCTTCCAAGACGCGCTTGGATTGCTCGGTTTTCTTGAGGATTTCGGTGATCTGCGCCAGGGTCGCAACTTTGGTGACGATCCGCTTCCCCAAAAGCAGGCTGATCTCGTCAATCATCATCAACTGGCTGGGATCGGCGATGGCAATCGCCAGCCGCCCGTCATGGGTCTCTTCGAGCGGGACGAAGTTGTAACTGAACATCAGGCGCGGGGGGATTTTGGTGAACAGATCGTGGTGCAGTTGAAAATCATGCAAGTCCACGAACTCGCAGCGATAGCGCCGCGCAATGTCCTTGGCGTGCTCGAGTTCAGAGGAATGGGTGCCGGTCGAAACCTGACCGTTTCCACCCACGAAAACCGATTTCTTTTCTACTTTTTCTATTTTTTCTGCCATGCTTCCCATTTCAACCTGCCTCAACGCCTAATGTATGGTTGCACCTAGACTGAATATCGGCAGGTACAGCGAGATCAGTACCAAGCCCACAAACACCGCCATAATGATGAGGATAACCGGCTCAATCAGCGCCATTGCCGCTCCCAGAGCGGTCTGCACGTCCTCCTCATAAAACTCCGCCACCGAATTGAGCATGGCCGGTAACGCGCCGGTAGATTCGCCCACCTCGATCATCTCCACTGAAAGTTCCGGGAACATCTTCTGTTCTTCGAGACTATGCGCCAGGGTTTGCCCTTCGCGCACCCTTACCGCAGCGTCGCGTACGCCATTGAGAATCTTCCGGCTACTCATGGATGCGCCTGCGGTTTCGAGACACGTCACCAGAGGCATGCCACCGGTCAGCAGGGTTGAGAGCATGCGCGAGAAGGTCGCCACCTGGAATTTCAAAAAGATATCGCCCGCCACCGGCAGGTTCAGGATCGCGCGGTCAATCTGCTCGGTGCCGCGGTCGGTCGCTTTCCAGCGCCAAATCAGGAACACCGCAACGACCAGCACTACCGCAGCTACCGGGGCATAGTGCTGGGCATGGGTGCCCACGTCGAGCATGAACAGAGTGATTGCTGGAAGCTGCGCGTGCAGGTCTTCGTACAACTTCGCGAATTGCGGGACCACGTAGATCATCAGGAAAACGAACATGAAGGAAACCATGGTGACCAGCAGCGCCGGATAGACCAGTGAAACCACCAGCTTCTTCTTGAAGGTCAATCCCAGCCGCTGCAAATTGATGTAGCGGGCGAGCACTTCGTCCATGCTTCCGCTCTTCTCACCCGCCATCAGCGTAGTGGTGTAAATCTTGGGGAAAACGTTCTGGGCCGAAAATGCCTCGGATAACAGCTCTCCGCCTTTCACCCGGTCGCGGACGTTCTGCAGCAGAGAGCGGAAATAAGTGTCTCTCTGGCGTTTTATGAGCAAGTCGAGTGAGCTCAGGACCGGCAATCCCGCCTTGAGCAGGGTAAGCATTTGCTGATTGAATACCAGAAATGTGCTCTGCTTAACTTTCCTGCGCCGGCCGCCGCCTCCGATCAGAAGGCCTTTGGGCTTGACCCAATAGACAAGGAACCCCTGCTGCGCAAACCGCTCGCGGACCTCGGCTTCGGAATAGCCGTTTTCCACCTGCTGCGTCAGGTGCCCGCGCTCATCGGCGACTTTGACCACGAACTCAGCCATCGTTTCCTCGAACTATCCCTCGAAATATCCCTCAAAACACCCGGCTGTCCACCTCAGTCTAACATCGAGAAATACCGCTTTTACCGTCACTTAACACTTTGGTGTCTCGGGAGTAACGCGGGGCAACAGGCGACTCGGACTACTGCCCTGCTTCTTCTTCCACGACCTCGCTGCCTGGCGGAACCGCGAAGTGGAACTTACCGTCCGACAGCTCCAGATTTTCCTTCTGATCGCTGAACCGGTATTCGGTGATCGAGTCATCCACCCCGTGAATTAGGATGCGCGCGATCTGGTGGTTCGGCGTTATTTCCAGTAAGACTTGGCTGACCCGGTCTTCTAGGCCTCGCGGGACACCCCGCAACATGGAGTCCTCCGGCTTCCACGGCTGCACATCCGGCGCGAAAGACAGTACCCGTAACTCCTTTTCCAGCTTTGTCTTGCCCAGCAAGAACGCAAGTGGAGAGCGAAGGTCATCAAGGTTCCGCATAGACGACTTTCGCACCTGTTTTTCGCCTGGCAGATACAACCAGGCGCTTTTGCCGTCGCCGACAAACAGCTTCTCCTCTGGAGAACGGTACTCCCAACGCATCTTGCCGGGTTTTTTCAGCCAAAGCGTCCCCGACTCGGTCCGCTCAGTCCCCGAGCCCTGGTATATCTCGGTAAACTCTGCCTGCAACGACTGCATGTGGTTGTAGTGCTCATCCACAGCCTGGGCAACGGCGTGGACGTTAGGCAGGGCAGCGGCCGATATTGCTGAGGCCAGGCAGACGGCTAATGCCACGGCAATCGTCTGAAGTGGTATGGGAAATCTCATCGCGGTCTGACTAGGCTGATCCGGAAAGGCGTGCGCCCTCGTTCGCGGGATGTGGTACTTGGACATCATCAGTGTACGCCATCGCTACGTCCCCTCAGAGGACTTGAAACGACGGTCTGTCCATGTCAAACTCCGCGTTCCGGTTGGAGTCTCCGCATGTCCATTCGATCCAGCATTTGCATTGCGGAACACCGAATACTGATGCGTCCCGCTCATTTTGGTAAACCTGGAATTGCTGCTCAGAATCTCCTCGAAAACAGGATTCACATAGATCAAATATGCTGGGCGGGGGATTTCGCGCAACGAGGCTTCGAGGTTTCCTACCAGCTTCCTCAGTCCGGCCTCAGGCAAAGGATTGAACAACAGAATCAGCAGCGGTTCAGCGGGAAAACTGAACTCGCTCGCATCCCGGCAGAACGCATGGATCTCACGGCAAGCCCGTTTCTCACTCGAGAACTTGCGTATGTTCTCCTCGGCGACCGAATTCAGTTCCGGCAGCAGCTCGATCCCCATTACCCGGCGGAAGGGATACTGCGCAGCCAGCAGCAGCGCGCGTCCTTTGCCGGAACCGATGTCGAGAAAGGTGAAGCGGCTGAAATCGATTCCCAGCGAGTTGATGATATGGCGAAATAATTCCGGCTCGATCGGTTGATACGGAGAATGTAAAAGACCGAGCAGACGCGTGCGCCATCCCACCGTTGCGCTGGTTGTGTTTACGCGAAATTCCCAATCGTAGTCCACATCGCCATAGCGACGCCGCCTGCGCTCGGGCAGGGAGTCACGCAGAAACTCCCAACCCACGTGGGCGAGTTTGCGAGCCGTGGCCCACCGGCCGGCTGCGGCCCTCTCCCGCTTCCACCAATCGCGGAGCGAGCGCCCGATGCTGATGTCAGGTTGATTCAAAAGGGGACCGCTGACTAGGCGGGGGTTCGACGGAGAGTTTCAGCAGGGACCGCGGACTATTGCGGATCGGCGGTACCCGGCAGACCGATAGTGGTGATCTCGCGCAAAGTGTCGCGTTCGTCGGCCCGGTCGGCCAGCGTCCTAGTTTCGCGCCACGTACTGTAGTCGCCGGAAACCATGATGTGGAAGCACCACTGGCGGCGTTCTTCTTCCGGTTCGATCAGGCCAAGTTCTTTCAGTGGGCGCATGTACTCTTCCATCCACTTCACTTGAGCCTTGGACATGCCACGACGCTGCAGGTCAACTGTCAGACCCGCCAGGTGGGATGAAGCTGTTGCTCCCGTTTCAGGAGCCGCGTTGCGATTGTGGCGGCGAAGCTTTTTCTGTACCAGCACGGTGCGGACGGCGGAATTGACCTGAATCTGCTGATGAAACTCTTTGTAGTAAGCCTCACTAATGTCCTGGACGAAATCCAGCGTCCAGAGACGGCAGAAGCGGCGTGCCGGATCAAGCGCCGGTTGAATGCGAAGCGTTTCGCTGGGAACGATCGGAACTAAATCCTGGCTTGCGATCAGGCGGTTGAGTTCTCTGTCGTCGTAAATGCGCGGCAGGTTCAGGCGATCAATTTCCGCGTTCTGCAACAGGAGCGATTCGTGCGATGGCTTGAATACCGGGTTCCACGCCACACGATGAAAACGGTGCATCCGATGATAACGAGGCGAAACCACGGGCCGCACCGCAAAAGCGTGGCAGCTCAGGGCCAGAGTCAGTAGAAGAAGGGCAGCGTTCTTTCTCATCGGTCGTGTGACAGCAGGGGCTTATTTTAAGCGAGTTCTAAAAAAAACCAAGCTCAAAAATGGACTTTAAATCATTACTTTAGATTTCCTGTCCAAGGCCTTGCTGGTTACCTCCGGTTACTGAGCGTTGCTTACGCTATTTAGGTTGCACCTAAGATGCCGTTCCCACCAGCCTGGCTGTCGGCGGACATCTTCTTTGAATTCAGTGCGTGATTCTAAACCATGCGGGGCAAAAAGTGGCAAACTTTTGCCTTCGCGTCCGCAAAGTGGCACTGGCTTTCTCCGCGACCTTGCGGCGCTTTCTTCGCGAACTTTGCGGTTACAAGGTTCTGTCACTGCCGGAACAGATCCCCGATCGCCTGCTTCATCACCGCGCCGCCTACCTCCGAGATGGAGCGGGTCAGAGGAATGTCCTTCGGACAGGCCTCAACGCAATTCTGCGCGTAGCCGCATTCCTGGATCCCGCCATCGCCCATCAGCGCCGCCAGGCGTTCGCGTTTCAGGGCCGCCCCTGTGGGATGGGTATTGAACAACCTCACCTGTGAAATGGTTGCCGCGCCCACGAAACCAGTGTCCTCGTTGAACTGCGGACATACTTCCATGCAGATGCAGCACGAAATGCAACGCGAGAGAGGGTAGGCTTCTTCCTGCTCCTGCATGGTCACGCGCGGGCCGGAGCCGAGGTCATAAGTGCCGTCCACCGGGACCCAGGCCTTCACCCGCTTGAGATTCTCGAACAGCACACTGCGATCAACGGCTAGGTCGCGAATCACAGGAAACTTCGAAAGGGGCTCCAGGCGGACAGGCTTTTCGAGGTTGTCCACCAGCGCAGAGCAGGCCATGCGGGCCCTGCCATTGATCAGCATGGCGCAAGAGCCGCAGACTTCTTCGAGGCAATTCGAGTCGTAGGTGATCGGCGTGGTCGGCTTGCCTTCGCGGGTGACAGGGTTGCGCGCAATCTCCATCATCGAGGAGATCACGTTCATTCCAGGATGCCAGGGGAGTTCGAACTCCTCCCACTGCGGCTTGGCATCGGGAGAGGGTTGGCGCCTAATTTTGAAGAGGACGGATTTGGAATCAGTCATTAGCTTTAGCTTTTAGAGCTTTTAGCTCTTAGCTTTCAGCTTAAACCCTGTGATTCCAGGCGTCGAGCTTGCTGGTGACGAAAAAACCTCTTAATCCCCGAAGATCGCAAGCCCGAAGACCGCAAGAAGGTTCGCTCTGACCAGCCAGAACGTTCCGCCAAGGTTGGCCATGAAGGCTCACTGAGAGAAAGCAGTACTACTGGGATTGGGATGGGATTTCTAGCTCCGACAGCGGTCCTGGAAAACAGGGGCCGTTTTATTCCTTAACTGGCCCCTGCCGGGACAGCATTACGCAGTCGATCGTTGAAGCACACCGCGGCGAATCATATCCCGGTGCGGCCGCGACGGGTAAGTCCTGCTATCAGGGTCAGAACGAATACGACCAGGAAGATGAAGAACAGGAGCTTCGCGATCCCGGCGGCCGCGACAGCAACACCACCAAATCCCAGTACCGCGGCGATCATCGCAACAATGAGAAACACCAGCGCCCAATACAACATTCGTCCTCCTCGCGGCTCGGTCGAGCCTGAAGCGTCCGAACCGAAGCATAGCGCCTGGGCTCGCGGCTGACGATCAGGCTGGAGCTGTACTTCGAAACGCGGAAGTCCGTAAATGGGCTAAGAGGCGGCTCGGAATCGCTCAGACACGGGATGGGAGCTGTATCCGTTGATTCTGGTCAGCGGTACCTCCAAAGGGTCTGGATCTACAGGATTTTCCGGATTGCGGCGCCGGGGTGAGAGGGCTAGACTGCGCTTTCGTCCGCAATCCCGAGCCAGTCGCGGTCAGGCTACTCGGGAGCCGCGAGAGTCAGCTCTTGCGCCACCGCGCGCTAGTTTCCTTTCGAAGCGGGGCCCTTCGCTCTTGACGAAGGCATTTTCTGACTGGATTTTGAGGTGTATGCTATGACCTCTATTGCTATGTCTGTTGTCGACCCTGTCAGGAGCCAAGAGGCCAGGCCGGTACGAATCCTGGTGGCCGAAGACCACGAAGTAATGCGGATGGGGATTCGCAATCTGTTGGAGTCGGTTCCCGCCTGGACCGTCTATGCGGAGGCCAAGACCGGCCGGGAAGCGGTGGAAATCGCCCTCGCGTCACCGCCCGATATCATCATTATGGACATCACTATGCCCGAGATGAATGGCCTGGAGGCTGCCGCGAGAATCGCAGTGGACCGCCCGGACATTCCGGTGATCATGTTTTCGCTTCATCTCTCTGAGGACGTAGTTGGCCGCTTTAAGACTGGCAGCATCCGCGGCGCCGTCGCCAAAAGCGAAGCTGCCCGGGACTTGTTGGACGCGGTCAGGTCAGTGCTGCACGGCGGAACTTTTTTCCCGGCGAGGTCTCGACCGGGGTCTCTGGACAACTAGTCTTACGTTTTTCGACGATTCGATCCGGCGCTCGCAGCCCTGCCTCTCCCAGCCTAGTCCGATTTTCCTCCAGACAAGGATCCCGTCGCGCTGAAAGTACATTCCCAAGAGAAAGAGCGACTTCCGCCAAGCGTAATGAAGCACGGATTGGGGATTTGTTCCGACGGCGATTTTCTTTTGTGGCCTTCGCGAATCCTTGGCGTTCTTTGCGGCTTTTGAAGCCTCTGACCGCAAAGAACCTAAAAAAGGGCCGCAAGAACGATGAGAACCATGACCTTCCAGAACTGAAATTTTTGCAAGATCACTTGAGCGAACCGTTATGGGAAGGGATTACGTGGGGTCGCTTGGATTAAGGGAGGCGGCAGGCCTCGGATAAAGGGGAGGTACAACCGACGCCTGCCTTCCGTCTCCTTCGCGTTGGGGCTGAGTTATATGTAAATGAATCCGCAAGCGGGGCGCTATCAGGGAGATACTGTATTTTTTGGCCAAGTAGCGATTTTTCCACAAACGATGACTAAGAAACAAATCCCGGTCTATTATTTGCAGCAACTTACCGCTGGCTTTGCCGAGAAAATCAGAGTTGTCGACTAGGAAATTGGGTTCATGGAGCCGACCGGGCACTCCCTACAAGAATTTCCCGCTATACAAACCTACGGTCTTATCGGAGACTGCCGGGCAGCGGCCCCAGTTTCCCGCGACGCTTCCATCGAGTTCTTGGATCCCTTTATCGCCTGCGCTAGAGAACCCTGATGGAGGCGTGTTGCTTAGTAGATTCGAAGAATCTAGAATTCCGACGAACGACGGATGGCGGCGCGGGTTTTTATCGTTTCCCCGCTTGGGCCCGGATGAAGTCGAACGATGTCAGTCCGGGCCACGCCATTCAGATGCGGCTGCTAGCTTCTAGCCACTAGCTGCTAGCATTCGGCATTTCGGACCTCCAGAACTTGATTCTGGAACGCCCGAAGCGTGATTGCCAGAAGCTAGTAGCTAGCGGCTAGAAGCTCTTTTTACGTTGAATAATCCGCATTGATCCTGACGTACTCCGCGGTGAGATCAGTAGTCAGAAATTCCAGCGAGGACCTCCCTCGTCCCAATCGCACTCCCACTCTGCACTCCGGTTTGGAAAGCTCGTCGTGGGCGCGTCGTTCGTCGAACTTACAAGCCACGGCGCCGCGGCAGACCGTCTGGTTGCCGATGGTCACGCTGACTTTTCTGGCATCTACTCGCACCCCGCTTCTGCCCACCGCTGCCAGGATTCGGCCCCAATTGGGATCGGCGCCCGCCCATGCTGTCTTAACCAAAAGTGAATGCGCGATGGTCCGCGCTACCTGCAGGGCTTCTGCTCGATTCTTCGCCTGCCCGATCTGCAACCGGATGACATGCTGCACGCCTTCTCCGTCGGTGACAATTTGTTCCGCGAGTGAACTGCAAACTTCGAGAAGCGCCGTTTCAAATTCTTTGCGGACACGCCACAACGGAATCCGACCGGCACCGGACGCGAGCAGAAGGACGGTGTCGTTGGTTGACGTGTCGCCGTCCACCGAGATGAGATTGAATGTCTGATCACACGCGCTCCGCAATGCGCGCCGCAACTCGGCCGGAGTGGCTACGACGTCGGTGAGCAGATAAACCAGCATGGTGGCGAGCTGGGGATGGATCATCCCTGAGCCTTTGGCGATTCCTGTGACCGCGCACCTTCCCGACCTCAAAGGAACACTCGCCAGCTTGGATCGTGAGTCAGTGGTCAGAATGGCATCGGCAAATTGACGAAGATGCTCGATGGATGCTCCCGCGGCGGCGATCATCGGTTTCAGTTGGGAAGTAATTTTCGCAACTGGCAGGGGCACACCGATAATGCCGGTGGACGAGGGAAACACCTCCGACTGCCTGACACCGAGTCCCCGCGCGACTTCGGCGCACGTCGTTCTGCACGCGCGCAGGCCTGGCTGTCCGGTGGCACAGTTGGCATTGCCGGAGTTCACCAACACCGCACGCACTCGTCCGCCGCTTTTCGTGAGGGCGACGCGCCCTACTTCGACGGGCGCCGCGACGATTCGATTCTTAGTGAAAAGCGCGGCTGCGGTAGTGCGCGGGTCACCCAGAATCAGCGCCAGATCCGGCTTTCCGCTGGCTTTGAGTCCAGCCGTGATTGCTGAAAACGTGAAACCCGTGGGCAGGAAGATCGGGCCGGGCCCGCTCATATCTGGAGTTTCACCAGAAAATTCGCCGGCTCAGGCAGAATGGCGAATCGGGGCAGCTCGCCTTTGACCATGGCAACTTCATCGCAACAGTGATAGCGCGGGCACACGCAGCAATCTTTGTTGATCTTGTCAGGCAGTTCCTCGCGCTGGGCGACGCCAAATCCGAGCTTGGCGAAAAACTCGGGAGTGCGCGTAAAGAGACAGATGCAGCTCACCTCGTGCTCGCGGGCTTCAGACATCAGCGACTGCACCAATAGTTCCCCGCCGCCGCGCTTCTGATAATTCTTATCCACGGTGATGGAGCGGACTTCCGCCAAGTGCGGACCGTAAAGGTGGAGCGCGCCGCAGCCGATGATGTGTCCGGCTTCTTCGAGCACGATGAAGTCGCGCACATTTTCGCAGATTTCCGCCAAGGTGCGCGGCAATAGCGTGCCGTCTCCGGAGTATGAAGAAATCAGGTCGTGGATGCGTTCGGCATCGGGCAGGAAAGCTTCACGCGTGTGCATGGGCCTCCTCGCGCAGCGTCCCGGCTTTCTTGCGGGCGGCTGCGATTGCATGGGCGACGCGTGGAGGGGCGGTCCCGCCGGGGACGTCGTGGATTGCCAACACGTTCTCGAGCTTCACGAAATCGTAGAAGTCGGCGTCGAAGTGAGCGTCGATGCCTTGCAACTCTTTGAGCGGGAGATCCTGCAGCTCGCAGTGCTTGTCGAGCGCGGTGCGAACCGCCTTTCCAACCTCTTCATGGGCGATGCGGAACGGCACGCCTTTGCGGACAAGATACGTCGCGGCGGCGAACGCGTTCATGTATCCGGTGTCCGCAGCTTGTTGCATGCGCTCGAAAGTGAATTCGACGGATTCCATCCATCCGGTGACCAGCGGCAATAATGAAATCACAGTTTCGGTGGCATGGAAGAGTGGCTCTTGAGTTTCCTGCAAGTCTTTGTTGTAGGCGAGCGGCAGGCCTTTCAGGGTGAGAATCAAAGCCGTCGCATCTCCGATCACGCGGCCGGCTTTGCCGCGAGTCAGTTCCAGCAAGTCGCCGTTCATTTTTTGCGGCATGGCGCTGCTGCCTGTGGAGTAAGCCTCCGGCAAATGAAGGAAGCCAAACTCCTGCGATGAGAACAGCAGCATCTCCTCCGCCCAGCGGCTCAAATGCAGCGCAAGCAGTGAAAGCGCATTGACGAACTCCAGGACAAAATCGCGGTCGCTGGTTGCATCGATACTGTTGGCGGTGGGAGCGTCGAAGCCGAGTTCACTGGACATGTGCTCGCGATCCAGAGGTAGTGTTGATCCCGCAACCGCAGCCGAACCCAGCGGACAGACGTTCGCGCGCTTGCGGCAATCGGCGAGGCGGTCCGCATCGCGAAACAGCATTTCGACGTAGGCCAGCAGCCAGTGCGCGACCAGCACTGGCTCTGCGCGCTGCATGTGGGTGTAGGCTGGCATGGCCGCGGTTCCCGCTTGCTCTGCGCGATCGAGAAATGCGGTGGTCAATTTGGAAAGAGTCTCGCCGACTTCGTCGCATCCGGCCCGCACGTACAGGCGCAGATCAGTGGCAATCTGCTCATTGCGGCTGCGTCCGCTGTGCAGCTTGTAACCGGGATCACCGATCAGAGTAACCAAATGCTTCTCGACAAAATGGTGGACGTCTTCGGCCTCGGGATCATTCAGCAACTCTGGTGAGGCCGCTGCATTCTCGCCGATTTGTTCCAGACCTTGCAGCACGGCCACAAGCTCGTCAGCCGAAAGAACTCCACACAAGTGCAGGGCCCGAGCGTGGGCCGAGCTGGCTTCCAACTCGCACTCCAGCAACCTGCAATCGAATTCGAACGACCGCTGCCAGCTCTCGAATGCCGGGTCGAGGGGCTGGCGAAAGCGGCCCGACCACATCTTCATTGCGTCACCTTCATTTCGTCCCCCCCGGATCGTGCGACCTCCGGCTTGGCTTCGGCGCGGCTGCGGGCGCGCGAGCGTGAAGGCAGGCCGAGAATACGGATGAACCCGGCGGCGTCTTTCTGATCGTAACTCTCGCCCATGGTGAACGACGACAGGTCGGTACGGTAAAGCGAGAAGTCCGATTGCCGGCTGACCACGGAAACATTTCCCTTATAGAGCGCCAGAGAAACCGTGCCTGTGACTTCCTTCTGTGTGCTGGCAACGAATGCATCCAAGGCTTCGCGCAGGGGCGTGAACCACAGTCCGTAATATGTCAGCTCGGCGTATTTGAGCGCGATGTGCTGCTTGAAGTGCATTACGTCGCGCTCGCAGCACAGGGCTTCGAGCTCGCGATGCGCGGTGATCAACAGAGTTCCACCCGGAGTTTCGTAGCAGCCCCGCGATTTGATGCCTACGAAACGATTTTCGACGATGTCCACGCGGCCAACCGCGTTGCGGCCGCCGATTTCGTTTAGTAATTCCACCAACGAAATCGCCCCGAGACGCATTCCATTCACGCCGACCGGAATGCCTTTCTCGAATTCAATTTGCACCTGCTCCTCGCGATCGGGCGCCTCTTGCGGAGATTTCGAAATCTGCCAGGTGCTGGCGAAAGGCGCGTTGGCGGCGTCTTCCAGTTCTCCACCTTCGTGGCTGATGTGCCACAGATTGCGGTCGCGGCTGTGGATCTTTTCGCGGCTCGCGGAAACCGCGATTCCGTGTGCTTCGGCGTAGTCGAGACAATCCTCGCGGGACTTCAAATCCCATTCTCGCCAGGGAGCGATTACTTTCAGCTCCGGAGCGAGCGCTTGATAGGTCAACTCGAAGCGAACTTGATCGTTCCCCTTTCCCGTACATCCGTGGGAAACAGCGGTTGCGCCTTCACGCAACGCGACTTCGACTTGACGTTTCGCGATCACCGGCCGGGCTAAAGATGTTCCCAGCAAATACTTGTGCTCATACACTGCTCCAGCCTGAAGGGCTGGGAAGACATAGCCGGTCAGAAATTCTTCGCGCAGGTCTTCGACGACGACTTTGCTGGCGCCGGTTTTGTAGGCTTTTTCGACGACCGCTTCAATGTCGTCGCCCTGGCCCACGTCGGCAACCATGGCGATCACGTCGTAGGAATAGTTTTCCTTTAGCCACGGAATGATGATGGAGGTGTCGAGGCCTCCGGAATATGCGAGTACAACTTTTTCAGGCATGGGCGCTCCTAATCGGCGGACGGCCTTTCCCGCCCACCAGCATGGCTAATATGGCTTTTTGCACGTGCATGCGGTTTTCCGCCTGCTCGAAGACGAGTGAGCGAGGGGAATCAATCACCGCATCGGTGACTTCTTCATTGCGATGTGCCGGCAGGCAGTGCATGAACACACCGTGCGGGGCCGCGCCTGCCATCAGTTCGTCATTGACCTGGTAAGGCGGGAACATTCTATTGCGCTCTTCGGTTTCACCCTCGTGGCCCATGCTGACCCAAGCATCGGTATAGACCGCATCCGCGCCGCGCACGGCTTTGTGCGGATTGGTCACCAATTCAATCTTCGCGCCAGTCTGTTTAGCAATCTCACGGGCGTCGGCGAGGATTTGCGGATTGGGACCATAGCCCGGGGGTGTGGCGATGCGAATCTTTGACCCCAGCAGCGCCGCCGCCAGCAGCAGCGAGTGCATCACGTTGTTGCCGTCTCCGACATACGCGAGGCAGATCTTCTTCAGGTTGCCGAACCGTTCATACAAAGTGAAGTAGTCAGCCAACACCTGGCAGGGGTGCTCCAGTTCGCTCAGCGCGTTGACCACCGGCACACAAGCATATTCCGCCATTCCTTCAACCGTTTCATGAGCAAAGGTGCGCAGTACGATCCCGCTCACCCAGCGCTCGAGATTATGGGCGATGTCGGCCAAAGTTTCGCGAGCGTCCAGGCGTTCATGGCGCTGATCTACAAAGGAGACTGATCCGCCGAGGCCGCAGATTCCGGCTTCGAAAGTAAGCCGGGTGCGGAGCGATGGTTTCTCAAAGAACATCGCAATGTGTTTTCCGGCCAGCGTCTGGCGGAAATCCTCGGGGCGCGCCTTCATCATGGCTGCGAGATGGAAAAGAGATTCCACCTCAAGCGGCGAGAGGTCGCGAATCGACACCAGGTCGCGCCCGGGGACAATCGTCGCCGCGGGTTGCGGGAAAGTTTGGGTGGTGAATGGTTGGCTGCTCAACTTAGTGGCTCCTTTCTGATTTCTTGCTTCCGGCGGCCGCGTGGGAACTGAGCGCACGGTCGAGCGCACGGATGACTGCATCTACGTGCTCCTTCTCGATGATGTAAGGCGGCAGAAAACGCAGGACAGTGTCGTGAGTGCGATTGATCAGGATTCCCTGCTGCAACAACTGCCCGACGATGGCTTTGGCGGAGTCGGCGGAATCGATGTCGATGGCCAACATCAGACCCATGCCGCGGACCGCTTTCACTGCTGGATGCTTCGCTTGCAGTTCCTGAAGGCGCGCAAGGAAGTACTTCCCCAGTTTTGAAACATGTCCGAGCAGGCCGTCGAGTTGTCTTAGAAACTCGATTGCGACCGCGCACGCCAACGGTCCGCCGCCGAAAGTCGTGCCGTGCATGCCGGGATGCATCCCGGTCGCAACCCGGTTGTTGGTGAGCAACGCACCCAGAGGCAAGCCTGCTGCAAGCGGCTTCGCGACGGTAACGATGTCGGGAGTTATTCCGTAGTGTTGGTAGGCGAAATACTTTCCAGTGCGGCCGAGGCCGCTTTGAATTTCATCCACCAATAGCAGCGCGCCTGACTTCGTCGTCAGGTCGCGCGCCAGGTGGAAAAATTCCTGGCTCACGGGATTGATACCGCCCTCGCCCTGAATTGTCTCCATGCAAATGGCGCAAACGCTGCCGTCGTACTGGCGTTTGAGATCCGCTACATCGTTGAAGGCGACGAAGTTCACGCCCGGCATCAGCGGGGCAAAGGGATGGCGATACTTCGCTTGCCCGGTGGTGGCGAGGGAGCCGAAGGTCCGGCCATGGAAAGAGTTCTCCAGCGCCAACAGACGCCACTTCGCCTTGTGCCCATTGCTGTTGTGCTCGCGGGCGTAGGCGCGAGCGAGCTTTAGCGCGCCTTCCCAGGCCTCGGTTCCGCTATTACAGAAGAAAGCCCGATCGAGGCCGGAGATTTTCGTGAGCCGCTTCGCCAGCTCCGCCTGATATTCGTGATAGAAGAGGTTCGAAGTGTGAATTAGCTTCCCGGCCTGCTGCTTCAGAACTTTCTGAATGGCCGGATGCGCGTGGCCCAGCGCGTTCACTCCAATGCCGCTGAGAAAATCCAGATAGCGCTTGCCTTCTGAATCCCAAAGATAAACGCCGCGGCCGCGAGTGAAGAGTATCTTGTGCCGGTCGTACGTGGGCAGCAGTAATTTTTTCTCTGCGCGAATGACGGCGTCGAGGTTCATGCTCATACGCCGATGACCTCCGTGCCGTATTCGAGCTTTTGAAAATAGAATTGTGGCAGCACTTCCGCCTGGGCTGCAGGAAGAATGCGCACGCGGCCGACACCTTTTCTCAACGCATTGCTGCAGGCTTCAAGTTTTGGCAACATCCCGCCGGCCACTACAGAATCGGCAATGAGCGCAGGAACTTCTTTCATGGTTAGCCAGGGAATAACAATCCCATCCGCGCCCTTCACTCCGGGCACATCGGTCAGAAAGATGAGCGTGTCGGCGTGGCAAGCCACGGCGCAGGCGGACGCCATCTGGTCGGCGTTCACGTTGTAGTATTCGCCGTCAGAGCCGAGCGCGAGGGATGAAAGCACAGGAATGCCGCCTTCGCTCCAGATGGCCTCAAACCAGCGCGGCTCGACAGAACAGATTTCGCCGACGAATCCCAGGTCGTAGCCTTGGGTTTGCTTCTTGCGCGCGCGGAAGGTCATGCCGTCGCCGCCGCAGAAACCCACCGCCGGCAGTCCGGCCTTCACCACCGCGGCAACAACCTTCTTGTTCACCATGCCCGCCAGCACCATGAGCGCGACATCGCGAGTTTCGGCATCGGTGATGCGAAGGCCGTCAATGAAATCGCTTTGCTTACCTAGCAGTTTCAGAGTGCGGGTCAGTGCTGTGCCGCCGCCGTGCACCAGAGCCACGCGATGTCCGTCTTTCGCCATCTCGACCACTGCGCGGGCGCACTTATGCAGCGTGGCTTCGTCTTCCAGCGCCACTCCGCCGATTTTGATTACGATCTTCAAAGCAGCGCCTCTTTATTCATAAAAGCATTGTTGATAAAAGCATTCATAAAAGCCCTTCTTCTTCTGGCCAGCCGTACATCAGATTCATGTTCTGGATGGCCTGTCCGGCGGCGCCTTTGATCAGGTTGTCCTCGCAGGAGACGATGATCAGGCGCTGGCCGTCTGGCGCGAGGCAAAAGCCGATGTCGCAATAGTTCGTGTTCAGCGAGAACTGGATTTCCGGCAGCTTCGGAGTGCCGAACACGCGCACGAAACGCTTTCCTTTGTAGAATTCGCGATAGCAGGTTTCCAGCTTCGCTGGTTGCATCGGCTTTTTCAGATTCACGTAGATGGTGGACAATATCCCGCGCGGAATTGGGAGCAGGTGCGGGGTGAACATCAGTTCGTTCGTCGAGAGATCGAGTTGCTCCGTCATCTCTCCCAGATGGCGATGCGTGAAAACTCCGTAGGCGGAAAGATTGTCGGCGACGGAAACGAAATGCGTGCGTGAAGTCGGCTCTTTGCCAGCGCCTGAGACGCCGGATTTTGAGTCGGCGATGATTCCGTGCTCGCGATCGGCCAGCCTGGCCTTCAAAAGCGGCGCCAGCCCCAGAATCACGGTGGTGGCGTAGCAACCGGGATTAGCGACCACCGTCGCGCCCGGAATTTTGTCGCCGTTGAGCTCGGGCAATCCGTAAACAGCTTTCTCGGTGAGGTCGGCGGCAGTGGCGGCGTCTTCATCTTTGAACGCGTAGATCGCGCGATGCTGTGCTTGCTTCAGGCGCCACGCTCCGCTCAAGTCCACGACGCGCATTCCTTCCGCCACAGCCTCAGGAACCAGCACGCGCGAAACTTCATGCGGAGTCGCGAGGAAAAGCAGTTTCACATTCTGCTGCTTCAAGGCGCTCCACGAAAGCGGCTGCAGGGGATAGCTTCCATTGCCCGAGAGAGCCGGAAAAATATCCGCCAAATTAACCTGGCCATCTTTACTGTCGGGTGCCCCATCCTTCGCGGTTTTCGAAGGGTGGGGATTTTCCGGGCGCCGCAGCAGGACGGGCTTCTCCACCTGCGGATGGCGCAGGAGGAGGCGCGTCAATTCCAGGCCGGAATAGCCGGTGGCGCCGAGCACAGCGACTTTGAGTTTTGCGGACATCAGGCGAGCATTCCCTGAATGCGGTCGGCGAGGCGTCCGGCGGCGCGGCGGTCCTGGCAGACGATCAGAATGGTGTCGTCGCCAGCGATGGTGCCGATGGCCTCCGGCCAGTTCTCCTCATCGAGCGCGGCGGCCACGGGCTGCGCGCTGCCTACGCTAGTCTTGGTGACAAGCAGGTTCTCCGCTGCGCGCACGCTGGTGACAAACTCGCGCACCAGGCGAGAAACGCTCGGCAAGTCCGTTTCACCAGCAGCTTCCCTGCCTGGCAGCGAATACCCGCTAGCTGCCTTGACCAGGCCCAACTCGCGAATGTCGCGGGAGAGTGTGGCCTGGCCGGCGTCGAGCCCGCGCCGGTGCAGCAGGCGCTGGAGTTCCTCCTGGCTGGGGACCGGGGACTGGTGCAACAGCTCGAGAATCGCTTTGTGGCGTGACAGCTTGCTCATGGATGAATATTCAGTATAGTGAATAATTATTCATCTAGTGTAACGGACTGGGCGGGGGTGTCAAGGGGAAATTGCGGGAAGAACGATTGTTTTCAGAGGGGTAGGTGTATCACCAGATTGAGGCCGACGTTTCGGCCTACTGCATTAGAATGTTCCCATGCCACGACCCAAAAGACGCAGCCCGATGAATCCTCTTCGTCGGCACAGGCGTCTGTGCAGCCGCATCAATAGCACTGTTCATCTTTAGACCGGCGCCGCCCGTTGGTCTGATCGGTGCTATCGCTCTTGCTCTCGCAGCACTTACCTGCCTATGTGTCACCTTTATCCCTAAACGAGTCACCCGGGTGCTCGATCAGATAGAGCATGACATAGGGGAAGCTCGCCCGACGCATCCTGGTCGCTGGGTTCCGTAGATGAACTAGCCGGGGAAAAAACCAAAAGCCCGCTGTTTTCGCAGCGGGCTTTTCTCAGGGAAGGCGATTAATTTTCGCGCGAGCTGGCTTGCGAGGCGCTCTGGGCTTCGGTTTGGCGGCCCTCTTCGAAGAACTGCACCAGGCGGTCAATCAGCCGGCGGCGGCCGCCAATCATGTGTAGGCCGCTTTCGTGTTGGTGCTCCTCCAAAATGTTGTTGATCTTGTTCTCCAATTCAGTCATTGGGACACCTCCGTGGTGGACTGTATCTACCATAACAATTGCGGGGGCGGGTTAGAAATTGGAAATTGTGATGGATAGGATAAAGAAAATGAATGGGAAAGGCGTGGTTGGTCGTTCGTCCCTTCGGCTTCGCTCAGGGCAGGCTAAGAGCGGTCGTTGGCCAAGGCTCGTGTAGGGGCGGACGCCCTCGTCCGCCCGGTCGAGCAAGGCTCGACACGTTCTTGGGGCCCCAAACGCCAACGGGGCTTATTGCTTTTGCCAACGACCGTTCTTAGCCTGCCCTGAGCGAAGCCGAAGGGACGAACGACCAACGACGGGGTTCCTACTTCGACACCGCTGCCAGCTGGCGGACGGTGCTGATGAAGGTATTTGTCGCGCGGGTTAGGGTGCGGTCGCGGCGGTAGGCTACGCCTAACTCGCGCCAGAGTTCTTCGCCTTTAATGGGGATGAGCTTCACGCGGCCGGCTAGGACCTGGTCGCGGGCGAAACTGGCGCTGATGATCGAGACTCCCAGGCCCGCGGCGACGAAGCTTTTGATCATGCCCACGCTGGGGAGTTCCATACGGATTTGCAGGGTCGCAGCATGGGGGCGGAATAGTTTGTCCATTACGCGGCGGCTGAATCCGGTTTTGGGGAGTAGCAGTGGGTGCTTCGCGATCTCACTTATCGGCACGATTTCGAGGCGGGCCAGCGGGCTTTGGGGATCGACCATCAGCATTAGCTGGTCGCGAAAAATTGCATGGGCTTTCAGGTTTGAGCTCTTCACCGGCATGGTCACGATGCCGACGTCGATGGAGCCGTTCTCCAGCTTCTCGACAATCTTGTAGCTGAAATTTCGGTAAATGCTGATCTGCACGCCGGGATAGAGGCTGCAATACTTGGCGAAGACGTCGGGTAAAACGTAAAGACAGGTGGCTTCGTTGGCGCCAACGGTGATGGTTCCGCGTGGAGTGCTGCCCTGGTCGGCGACGGCTAGCTGCGATTCGTCGCGCATTTGCAGCATGCGCTCGGCGTAGGCGAATAGGACGCGGCCTGCGGGGGTTAGAGTTACATCTTTGCCGGTGCGGTCGAGGAGGCGGTCTCCGTAGGCTTGCTCGAGTTGGCGGATTTGCGCGCTGACTGCGGATTGCGAGCGGAAGACTTTTTGTCCGGCGCGCGAGAAGCTGCCCAGCTTGGCAACTTCCAGGAATGTGGCTAGTTGGTCGAAGTCCATGCGAGTGCGTGTGAATTATAGACCAGTGGGCTGTGGTTAGTGGGCAGTGGTCAGTTCTACTCTTCCGCGCCTACCGGTACAAGCTGCACCAACTGCGAGACAGGCGCCGAAGCGGGAGTATGTAGGCCGCATTCTGTCTTACCGAACCCTGACCAGCGTCCGGCGCGCGGGTCTTCGCCGGGGAGGACGGCGCGGGTGCAGTGGGTGCAACCGATGCTGGGATAATTCCGGTCGTGCAGCGGGTTGTATGGGACTTCCTGGCGGATTACGTAGTTCCACACCATCTCGCGAGTCCAGTCGGCCAGTGGGCTGATTTTCACCAGATTGAATTTTTCGTCCCAGTCAACTTTACGCACTCCGGCGCGTTCCGAAGTCTGGCCGCGGCGGATCGCGGTTACCCAGGCATCGAGTGTGGCCAGCTTGCGCTGAAGCGGCTCGACCTTGCGCAGAGCGCAGCACTGGTCGGGATCGCGCGCCCACAGCTTCGGTCCGTGTTCGTGCTCTTGTTCTTCGGGCGTCAACTGGGAATACAGGCGTTCGACCTTGATCCCGTATTTCTCTTCTACGCGGTCCATCAAGTCGTAGGTTTCAGGGAATAGGAACTCGGTGTCACCGGTGAAGACTTTCAAGTCGGGATTCACGCGCGAGGCGATATCGAGCAGGGCCATGCCTTCCACGCCCATGCCGGTGGCGATGGCGATTTTGTCGCCATAGGTGTCAAACGCCCAAGCCATCACCTGCTCGGGCTTCCAACTTTCGGCGGCGATTCCAATCTGATCCAGACTGTCTTTGGATTTGGAGTTCGCTTTCACTTTGCGTTCTCCGTGACAGGCGAACTGACAGCGACCAAAGATTCGGCAGAAGGTGAAAATTGTGCGAACTGCTGTTGCAACGTGTCGGGGTCGGCGAGGCGAACGACTTCGCCAATCACCAGCAGGCGTGGCGCGGGAAGCTCCGGCGATACCGCGAGATTTTCGACCGTCGTGATGTGAACTTGTTCTGCTTCCTGAGTTGCGCTGGCAATGATGGCACAGGGTGTTTCGCCCCGGACGCCAGATGCGAGCAAGCGTGCTGACAGCGAAGCCAAGTCACGCCCGGGCATATAGACCACGACCGTGGCGTCCGACGGAAGACGGTCGGGCCAGTTTGCAATCTGGCCTGAATGCTTGGCGCTTCCGGTCACGAAAATCAGTGCGGATGAAACGTCACGATGGGTCAGCGGAATTTGAACGCCGGCGGCCGCGCCCAATGCAGCCGTGATTCCTGGGACGACTTCCACGTGAATCCCAGAGTTGCGCAATGCCTGCAACTCTTCGCCGCCGCGTCCGAAGATGAACGGGTCTCCGCCCTTTAGCCTGACAACCTGAATTCCCATCAGAGCGTGCTGCACCAGCAAACGATTGATGTCTTCCTGGGCAGCGCTTTTCTTTCCGCTGCGTTTGCCAACATTGATGAGCAGCGCGGTGGTCGGAATCAGGCGTAGGATTTCCGCGCTGACAAGTTCGTCATGCAACACCACGTCGGCGGAGCGCAAGACTTTCGCCGCCTTCAGGGTCAGCAGTTCCGGATCACCCGGCCCTGCGCCTACCAGGAATACCGTGCCGGTGGCCATTAGTTGGTCCTTCCCTGCGGCGCTTTGTTCCGGTTCACGAAAGCTTCGCGGCTCGCCAGCTCATGGAGCAATTTGCGGCGGGGTTCGAGGGCGACTTTCTTGGCGGTCAACTCCTCGCGCGCCTGGCCCAGTTCCTTCACCCAAGCTTCGTACTCCGGCCCGAACTGCTCCTCCAGTTCCTGCCGAAGTCTTTGGGCCAGTGCTGGACTTCGGCCGTTGGTGGAAATCGCAATCTGCAAGTCACCGCGGTTCACCACCGCGGGATAATAGAAATCGCAATGCTCGGGATCATCGACAGAATTGCACAGAGCTTTTTTCTCCTTTGCTTCTTTGAAAACCTGCGCATTCAGCTCTGGTGACGACGTCGCGGCGATCACCAAAAAAGCGCCGTCGAGGTCTTGCGGCTGGAAGCGGCGTGCGATCCACCCGATGGTCCCCTCCCACGCCCACTTCTTCACTTGCCAGACGGCCTCTGGAGCAACTACCTGCACCGACGCCCCGGCTTGCAGCAGGCTGCGGATCTTGCCTTCCGCCACGGCTCCCGCTCCCACTACCAGGCACCGCCGGCCTTCGAGTTTTAGAAATATCGGAAACATGTGTTCTTTCTCTCTTCTTCGCACAAAAAACAAAAGCCCACCGCCAGTTTGAACTGGCGATGGGCTTTCTGTACCGGTCTTACTGAATGTTCAGGTCAGCAGCTCTCCCGCGCCAGTGTGAGGACACATACAACAGCAGCTACAACACTGGCGACGCATTTGCCGGGAAAGACTCATTAGGTTCCTACGATGGTAGAAACGATACCGACAGCTGTCAATGTTCCTTGTGCCTTTCGTCCATTGAAAGTTTAGATGAGTTGAATCGAAAAACCGATGCGCCTTAGTAGATACGGCCCTGGGCGTGGCCATGACGATAGCAAATCGACGCCTACCCGACCCGTCGATCCCTGCCATCGACGCTGGGTAATCGGCTTGGTAATCGGGTATCAACAGTATTGAAACTAAGGCAGTTAGGCACTACATAATAAGACTGTCATAGATTGTCAGTGCTCCCCCAGGCTATGGCAGTGCGCATCCTGATTGCCGACGACGACGCATCCATCCGGCGCCTGCTACGCCGCCTGATCGAGAACCATGCCGACTGGACGGTGTGCGGCGACGCGCTCGACGGCCAGGACGCCATCGGCAAGGCGGCTCAACTTACTCCCGACGTCATCGTACTCGACTTGGCCATGCCGCAGATGAATGGCCTGCAGGCGGCTCGGGAAATATCCCGAAGCCGGCCTGAAATTCCCATGCTGCTTCTGACGGTGCAGCATGTTTCGAAAGAGCTCACCACGGAAGCGGCCCATGCTGGGTTCAGGGGTGCGGTCTCGAAGAGCACCGGAAGCGAAGTGGTCCGAGGCATCGAAATGCTGTTGAAACATCAGAATTTCTTTCAGCCATCCCGGAGCGACCACTTCATCTGGGGATCTTTCTCACCTGAACTTGCGCAAGCGCCCGCAGTAGCCCCTGTTCCGGAACTGGCGGCATCGCTCCCGAGCAAGACGCCACCCACGCACCCAGACGGTTTGCCAAGTCATTCATCTTCGCCAACGGGGCCCCGCGAAGCTGTTCATAAACCAAGGCGGCGGTGAAGGCGTCTCCGGCGCCGACCGTGTCTTTTATCTGGACTTGGAAGCCCGGGTGTTCGTCTGCGTTGTTTCGATCACAGAGCAAGCTACCGTTCGCTCCGCTGGTTACACAGACTAACTGCAAGTCGAATTTCTGCAGTATTTCGCGGCAAAAGGTTAGGCCCTCACCGCCATCAATCGCCAGCAGTTCTCTCACCCGGGGCAATTCCTCGTGGTTGAGTTTGACAACGTTCGCCCGCTTCACTGATTCCTGGACGATTTCAGCGGAATAGAAGGACTGCCGTAGATTCACGTCGAACACTCGGAGAGTGTCTGGTCTGGTCGCCTCCAGAAAGTCCAAGATCGTGCGCCGCGAAACCTCAGACCGTTGGGCTAGAGAACCAAAGCAAACCGCGTCTGCCGATTCGGCCAGAGCTTGCCAGAGATCGGTCCAGCTCATAAAATCCCACGCCAGGGCGTCTGCGATCTCAAACTTAGGCTGGCCTGCGGAGTCCAGCTGGACGTGAACGGTGCCGGTGGAATGCTCCGAATCCGTCTGCAGGAACTGGTCCCTAATTCCAAACCGCAGCAGCGAATCTCGGGCTTCCCTTCCCAGGTCGTCTGATCCGATGCGGCTGGCAAGGACTGCGCGATTGCCCAAGAGGTGCGAGCAGTAAGCGAAGTTCGCGGGAGCGCCGCCAAGCTGTCGCCCGGAAGGCAGAAGGTCCCACAGAATTTCGCCCAGACCCACGACAGTCGGCAGATGGTCCATGCGTTTTCTCGCGGGGATAGGCTCACCCGGACGAGGGCATCTCCACCCCAGCACGCCAAAGCCGGGCGCGCTGGCGACCCCGGCGTCTGGGCCTACACGACCTGGGTAGGGGCAGGGCCTGTCCTGAGCGAAGTCGAAGGATGGCCCTCACCTGCCGTGCCGGTACTACCCGGCAAGCCTATTTCTTCCGCAATAATTCTCTCTTTGCAAAATCGAGCTGCTTGCGCTTCTCCGAATCCACCTTGGGATAGGCCAGCTTCAAGTCTTTCAGCGTGTCCACGATCGCCGCCGCTACCACCAGCCGCGTGTACCACTTGTTGTCCGCAGGGACTACGTACCAGGGAGAATGTTTGGTTGAGGTGGCGGCGATCACTTCTTCATAGGCTTTCATGTAATCGTCCCAGCACTCGCGCTCTTTTATATCGGACACGGAAAATTTCCAGTTCTTCTCCGGGGTCTCGAGTCGCTCGAGAAACCGCCGCTTCTGTTCCTTCTTCGAAACATTCAAGAAGAACTTACGCACCACAATTCCGTTGCGCGAAAGATAGTGTTCAAAACCCCGGATATCTTCGAACCGCTGTTCCCATACATTCTTCCCAAGCAGCGACTCGGGTATGCGTTCATTCTTCAGAATCTCCGGATGAACACGTACCACCAGCAGCTCTTCGTAGTACGAGCGGTTGAAAATTCCGATGTGTCCGCGCTCCGGCAAGACTTTGCTGGTGCGCCAAAGGTAATCGTGATTCAGTTCCTCCGAGGACGGCGCTTTGAAGGAATAGACCTGGCATCCCTGCGGATTTACTCCCGACATCACGTGTTTGATGGCGCCATCTTTTCCCGCCGCATCCATGGCCTGAAACATCAGCAGCAGGCCCCAGCTGTCCTGCGCATAGAGTTTGTCTTGCAGTTCCGACATTTCCACGATGCCCTGCTGCAGCAGTTTCTGAGCGTGCTCCTTCGAATGGATGTGCGTGGTGGCGGCGGGATCAAAGTCCTTCAGCCGGAAATTCTTCCCCTGATCAATTCGATACGATTTCGACAATTTGCTGGCCCAGCTCATCGCTTCTCCTTGCGTCGTTGGAAGAGGGCAAAGCGGGAGTGTAACACTGCTCGGGCCGCGCTAGGAGAGCCGGTCCTTTTCTTGCTATTTCTCTTGCTCTTTCTCTCGCTCTTGCCGCGTTTCGCGGATGATAGAGACATACTTGCGCGCGGCGTCCGTGATGTCTTTTGTCTTGCCTGACTGCAGTGCGGCGGCGGAAACCAGTTCTGCGCCGACACCCAGAGCTTCCGCGCCGGCGCGGATGAGATCTGCAGCGGTTTCAAGGTTCACACCGCCGGTAGGAATCATCGGAATTTGCGGCAGAGGCGCTTTCAGCGCTTTGATGTACCTGGCCCCACCCACCGAGCCGCAGGGAAAGATTTTTACGAAATCACTCCCTGCTTTCCAGGCATTGACCACTTCGGTGGGGGTCAGCGCCCCGGCGGCCATCAGCTTGCCGAGCCGCTTCACATATTCGACGGTGTCCCTGTCGAAGCCGGGACTGACGATGAACTCGGCGCCGGCGTCAATGCAGCGCTGCGCGGTTTCGGGATCAAGGATGGTTCCCGCGCCGATCAGGATTTCGTTGCCCAGTGTCTTCGCCAGTTGCGCGATCAAATCGATTGCGCCGGGAACGGTCATCGTGATTTCTACGATGGGGATTCCGCCGGCGCAGACTGCCTCGGCTGCCTGCACGGCGTGTTTAGCCGATGCAGCGCGAACTATTGGAATCACGCCCACTTCCCGTATTTTTGCAGCGGCTTCGTCTCTTGTCATTTCTTGATCTTGTATTTCACCGCGCAATTCGCGCGCCTGCGCCGCGCATCAACTGGGTCACTTCCTTCAGCGTCGCCATTGTCGTATCTCCTGGTGTGGTCATGGCCAGGGCTCCGTGAGCCACGCCGCATTCGACGGACCATTGCGGTCCCTGGCCCGCGAGGAATCCGTAGATCAGCCCGGAGGCGAAGGAATCTCCGCCGCCGACGCGATCGAAGATTTCCAGATCTTCATACCGTTTTGACTCATAAAACTTGCCACCGTCGCAGCAGATTGCGCTCCAATCGTTCACAGTGGCGGTCTTCGCCCGGCGCAAGGTGGTGGCAACGACCTTGAAGGAAAATTCTTTCACCACGGCCTCGATCATCTTCCTGAAGGCATCGGTTTCGATCTGCAAGATGTGCTCATCCATGCCCGGCACTTCAAAACCCAGCGAAGCGGGAAAATCCTCTTCGTTCCCGAGCATCACGTCCACCAGCGGCGCCAGACGACGGTTCACCTCCTGCGCCCGCTTCTTTCCGCCGATCGCCTTCCACAACGATTCCCGGTAATTCAAATCATAGGAAACGATGGCGCCATGCTTGCGAGCGGCGTTCATGGCTTCGATGGCGACTTCCGGAGTGCTTTCCGACAAGGCACAGAAGATGCCGCCAGTATGAAACCATCGCGCGCCGTGCTTGCCGAAAATCTCATCCCAGTCGAAATCTCCGGCTTTCAACTGCGACGCCGCGGAGTGACCGCGGTCGGAGCATCCCAGCGGCGCCCGGACGCCGAAGCCGCGTTCGGTAAAGTTCAATCCGTTTCGCACCTTGCGGCCGATTCCGTCATACTCCACCCAGCGCACGAAACTCTGGTCCACTCCGCCCTGGTAAATCAGATCCTGCAGCAGCCGGCCGACAGGATTATCGGCAAAGGCGGTCACGTGGGCCGCGTCGAGACCAAAACAGCGCTTCAGGCCGCGCGCCACGTCGTATTCGCCTCCGCCTTCGCAGACGTCAAACGAGCGCGTAGTCCAGATGCGGCGGGCGCCGGGGTCAAAGCGCAGCATGACTTCGCCGAGACTGACTAGGTCCCAGCGGCATTGCTCTTTCGGTTTGATCTTAAGACTCATGGATGACCTTAAACCTCCCAATTTACACTTCCGCCTCGCTCAGGCTTACCGGTTCGAGTTTCGGGGCCAGGAGTTGGATTGCGCCCAGCGCGATTAAGTACGCCGAGCCTGCCATTAGGAATGGAATTGTGTAGCTGCCGGTCCATTGCAGAAGGTAGCCAACGAGTTTCGCAATGAGCATTCCGCCAATTGCTCCGGCCATGCCGCCCATTCCGGCCACCGACGCCACGGCCCGCGCCGGAAAAATGTCTGAGGGCAGGGTCAACAGATTAGACGAGAACCCCTGATGCGCCGCCGCCGCCAGGCCGATGAGTAAAACCGCTGCCCACGTGGATGCCACCTTGGGCGCGAAAATAATGGGCACCACGCTGACCGCGCAAATCAGCATTGCCGTCTTGCGGCTCGTGTTCACACTCTTTCCGCGGTGAACCAGAAATGACGAAAACCATCCTCCCGCAATGCTGCCGCCGTCCGCCATCAGGTAGATGACAACAATCGGCAAGCCGATCTGGAGCAAAGCCAGTCCGTGCCGGCGTTGTAGGAAGTCCGGTATCCAAAACAGATAGAACCACCATATGGGGTCAATGAGAAATTTCCCTGTCGCAAATGCCCAGGTTTGGCGATACGCCGCAAGTTCGAGCCAGCTTGTCTTGGTGGATGCTTCCGCCGGATCGCTGCGAATGTAACGGAGCTCGGCAGGAGAACACCTGGGATGGTCTTCGGGCTTGCGGTAAATCCACAGCCAGAGCGCTAGCCAGACGAAGCCGACTGCGCCAATCAGAAAGAATGCCCAGCGCCAGCCCCAGTGGATGGTAATCCACGGCGCTAGCAACGGCGTGACGATGGCGCCGGCGTTGGTCCCGGCATTGAAAATCCCCGTCGCCAGCGCACGCTCTTTCCTAGGAAACCACTCAGCTGTAGCTTTCAAGCTGGCTGGGAAAACTCCGGCTTCGCCGAAGCCAAGTGCGAAACGAGCCGCCATGAAGCCACCGAGCGAACTGACCATGCCATGCGCCATCGAAGCCAGGCTCCAGCAGGCCATCGCCAGAGCGTAGCCAATGCGGGTTCCCACGCTGTCAATCAAGCGTCCGACCAGCAACAGTCCTAACGCGTAGGCCGCCTGAAAAGACGTAACCAGGTTGCTGTAGTCAATCTCACTCCATCCCAGGTCGTGCTGTAGGGTGCCCTTCAGCACGCCGATCAACTGCCGATCCATGTAGTTTTTGGTGGTACCGAAAAGGAGCAGGGCGCAGATGACCCAGCGGAAGCGGCCAACCTGATTCATCAGGCTCCTGGTTTGGGTTGACGCAGTCGTCGAGGGATCGGAGTTGACATGAGTTACCGGTGAGGAGTCCGTGCGCGCCATTTTCGTTCTCAGTCCAAAGCCGTGAGTACGGGCGTGCGAATCACTGGGTCACGCCGCTGGCCAGGAATCCGCCATCCACTGCCAGCACGTGTCCGGTCACAAAGCTCGCGGCTTCGGAAGCCAGGAACACGGCGGCGCCAATCAGTTCTTCGAGATTTCCAAAACGCCGCATGGGAGTGCGAGTGATGAACTCCTGCCCGCGAGCGGTGCCGTCAAGCAAACCTTTATTCAGATCAGTGCGAAACACCCCGGGCGCGATGGCGTTGACGCAAACTCCGTGCTGGGCCCACTCCATGGCCAGCGTCTTGGTCAGCGACACGACTCCGGCTTTGCTAGCAGCGTAGGCCGCGACCTCGTAAAATCCGCGGCCGGACGCGACGGAAGCGATGTTGATGATGCGGCCGTATTTTCGCTCGACCATCTTGCGTCCAAAAATTTGGCAGGTGCGGAGAACGCCGGTCAAGTTGGTCAGCATGATGCTGTCCCACTCGGCTTCGCTGACTTCGAGCGTGGGCGTGCGACGGGTGATTCCGGCAGAGTTGAGCAGAATATCAACTTTGCCAAACTCCGATTCCACAGCCGAGAGCAGGGCTTTGATGCTGGCGCGATCGGTGACGTCTGAGGAAACCACCAGGGACCTGTGCCCCAGCGCGCGAATCTCTTCGGCGGCAGAGCGCACCAGGTCCGTTCTGCGGCCGGTTGGTACTACGTCAGCTCCAGCCTGCGCGAGACCCTTGGCTAGCGTCAGTCCAATACCAGACGTGCCGCCGATCACGACCGCTACTTTCGACTCTAAGTCGAGCGCAGGATGTCCCATGAAGAAATACTCTCAGACGAAATAGCAGTTCTCCAACGTCGGGCGAATCAGCACTGTGAGCCTACCAGAATATCAATCGTAAGCTGGTCCAGGCGTTCGTACGGCAAACGCTTCTTGAGGATCTCATCTTTGTTGAATGTGTGGCCCAGCAATGCCGACGCGCCCGGCTGGGAATACTTCCCAACCGGCGGACAGCCAGGCGAAGTGCGGTTCAAATCCCGCAGGATGGCCTGAATCTCTGGATTTGTGTTCCATTGGGCGGCCTTGTCTTTCAGGACGAGATAGGTCTTCATGCAACCGCGCGCGAAGTCCTTCACTCCTTCGTAGTCTTCGGTGCGATAGGCATGGGCATCGAAGTGCCGCGGGCCTGCGTAACCCACATCCTCCAGAAACTTGACGAGCCAGAATGCAGATTTAATGTTGGCCGAGCCGAACCGAAGGTCCTGGTCGTAGCGTCCGGGCATTTGATCGTTGAGGTCAATGTGGAAGAGCTTGCCGGACTCCCAGGCTTGCGCCACGCCGTGCACGAAATTCAATCCCGCCATGGTTTCATGCGCAACTTCGGGATTAACGCCCACCATTTCCGGATGATCGAGAGTCGGAATGAAACCCAGGTAATGGCCGGTCGTGGACATGTAGATATCCGCGCGAGGTTCGTTGGGCTTGGCCTCGAGCGCAAACTTGTATCCGTAGCCGCGATCGAGATTGTATTCGCAAAGATAGTTGACGGCTTCGCGCAAGCGTTTAACCGCCTCATCCGGACGGCGACAAGCATCGGTTTCTACGCCTTCGCGTCCGCCCCACAGCACGAAAATCTTCGCGCCTAGTTCCGCGCCAAGGTCCATCGCCCGCATGGTTTTCTGCACCCCATAGGCGCGCACTTCAGGGTCGTTGGAGGTGAAGGCTCCGTCCCGGAAAATGGGGTGGTAGAACAAGTTGACGGTCGCCATGGGAACGACGATGCCGCTATCGGCGCAGGCTTTTTTGAAATCGCGGACAATTTTGTCGCGCTCCGCCGCCGTGGCTTCAATCGGCACCAAGTCGTTATCGTGCAAATTCACGCCCCAGGCGCCGACTTCGCCTAGAGTGGCAACGATTTCGGTGGGAGGGAAGGTTGCGCGGACGGCGTCGCCGAAGGGATCGCGTCCGCGGTTGCCTAGGGTCCAAAGTCCGAAGGAAAACTTGTGCCCAGGTTTTGGCCGGTATAAGTCGGTCATGAAAGTGTCCTCTCTAAATTAGGAGACGGAAACTTGTGCGTCACGAACAACGCTCTTTCTGTCCGGCCAGCCTAACCAAGGGCGCACGAGTCTTCCAGTCCTGCGGAGCTGCGAGATCGGTTTCCCTGTTTGCCCTACTGACGTTATTGTGCGCTTCTAAAACGTTTTTGCTTCGATAAGCCAGACCCACGAAATCTGGCAGGAACCATTATCTTTAAGTTGCGGGGGAAGTCAAATAAACGATGCTGCTGGTGGTTGGCACGGGTCGTTGGGTCTAACGATGGCGTTATCCTGAGCTTGCAAAGGATCTGGCGTGGAGCAGACCTGGGCTGGAGGAGAGTTGAACTGGCCGCGAGATCCCTCGCCCCGCTGGTGAAAGCGCGGGGCTTCTGGATGACGCATTTTCTCGGACGACCTGCATATGTGGCACAATCGTCGGCGAGCAACTTTGCGATTTGGAGCGCTACTTGAGTTTCATCCACGAAGATTTTCTGCTGCATTCGCGCGCGGCCCAGCGGTTGTATCACGGCTATGCGGAGAACGAACCCATTCTCGACTTTCATTCCCATCTGCCCGCCGCCGAGATCGCAGAGGACCGCCGCTTCCGTGATCTGACAGAAATTTGGCTCGAAGGCGATCACTACAAATGGCGAGCCATGCGGGCAAACGGTGTCGCGGAGCGTTACTGCACCGGCGATGCGCCTGCCTACGACAAATTTCTCGCCTGGGCGCGGACCGTTCCGTTTACACTGCGCAATCCTCTGTATCACTGGACTCATTTGGAGTTGAAGCGATACTTCGGGATAGACGAGTTGCTGAACGAACAAAGTGCGATTGGAGTGTGGGAACGCGCCAATTCTCTCCTGGCTACGAACGATCTGAGCGCCATGGGGATTTTGAAGAAATTCCGGGTCCGGGTGGCGTGCACCACTGACGACCCTTGCGACGATTTGGCTCATCACAAGATGGTGAATTCTTCGGCGCAAGACCTGCGCATGTATCCGACGTTTCGCCCCGACAAGGCGCTGCAGGTGGACGAACCGGAGAAATTCAATGCCTGGGTGAAACGCCTGGAAGAAGCTAGCAATGTGAACATCGCTTCGCTTCCTGCCTTTCTGGATGCGCTCAGGCAACGTCACGATTATTTCCATGCACAAGGCGGAAGGCTGTCCGATCACGGGCTGGCGCATTGCTTCGCGTCTCCTTGCACCGAGCGTGAGGCGGCAGCGATTTTCGACAAGGCACGCTCGGGCAAGGCGGCAAGCGGTGAAGAGTACGGGCAGTTTGCGTCTTTCTTAATGCTTTTTTTTGGGCGGCTGGATGCGGAGAAGGGGTGGACGAAGCAACTGCATTTGGGGGCGCTGCGATCGGTGAATACGCGGGCGTTGCGCGAACTAGGGCCGGACACTGGTTTTGACTGCATCGGCGACTGGCCGCAGGCGAAATCGCTTTGCGCATACTTGGATTTGCTGGAGCAGGAACTCGCGTTGCCGAAAATGATTTTGTACAACTTAAATCCCGCCGACAACTACATCTTCGCAACCGCTGCGGGATGCTTTCAGGACGGCGATGTTGCGGGAAAAATTCAGTTGGGCAGCGGCTGG
>WNFC01000369.1_pt1 | contig 44339 bp, 40 predicted proteins | sample 5400541 | NCBI WGS metagenome assembly WNFC01 (sample SAMN13153342, study PRJNA577476) | soil metagenome | isolation source: 120 cm saprolite under Douglas fir tree site 2 hole 2 replicate 1 | place: USA:California | collected 2015-04-18 | reverse complement strand
CGAGGCCATGGGCTCTCCTTACGCCAATTAGCCCTCAAGAGAGGAGTGAGTTACGTCCGCTCGTTGTGGTTCGTCCGTGGAGGCACGATTGTTCCTCCGTGTAGGCCGCGGCTGAACCGGGACACTGAACACCAAGCCGGCCTCCTGTCACATCGGCGGGGTCTGGACGGTCACTTCTATGTCCGACCACGACAAGAGAATGTGACCGATGGGCGACCGTGACCTGCTCGCCGAACGGTTCGAGACCCACCGGGCCCGGCTGCGGGCGATCGCCTACCAGACGCTCGGCTCGGCCAGCGACGCCGACGACGCTGTCCAGGAAGCCTAGCTGCGGCTGAGCCGCACCGACCCCGGCAACATCGATAATCTCGGCGGATGGCTCACGACGGTCGTCGCCCGGGTCTGCCTGAACATGCTGCAGTCACGCCGGGACGAACCAGCGGGGATCGCGTCCTGAACGGAGAGGGCAGGGCATCTCCGGAGCAGCGAGCCCGTGCCTTCAGCAACGCCGGCATCCCCCCGCTCTTGCACGCGCTGATCGGCAAGGTCGCCACGGGGCCGGCGCAGGTCACCGACGCGGACTTCGCTGCGGCAAAGGCATCGGGCTTCAGCGAGGACCAGCTCTTCGAGCTGGTGATATCCGCTGCGGTCGGCCAGTCAGCCCGGCTGTATGAAGCGGGACTGGCAGCCCTGGCCGAGGCAACCGTCAACGGGGAGGCCGGATAATGCGACTTGACATCCTCAACCGCGGTTACGGCCCCGGGACCAAGTTGCTGTTCGCGCTCATCCGGGTGTTCTCCGGGCACCCAGTACCAGACGCCGCCAAGCTGGTCTTCTACCGGCCCGGCTTCTACGGCGCCCGGGCGAAGAAGTTCACCCACGAGGCGATGCGCGGGCCTTCCGCCTGGTCGGTAGCTGACCGAGAGCTGATGGCGGCCTTCGTGTCGAAGGTAAACGAGTGCGCGTTCTGCGTCGGCGCACACACCGCGACCGCGGGGCAGGCGTACCAGGACGGCGCGAAGGTTCAAGCGGTGCTGGCCGACCTGCAATCGGCCCCCGTCGAGGACGGGCTCCGGGCAACGCTGCGGATGCTCGGCAAGCTGACCCGGGAGGGAAAGGTGGGCGCCGGGGACATGCGGGAAGTGCTGTCCGCAGGTGTCTCACGCCAGCAGGTCGACGACGCGCTGGCGGTCTGCGCCGCGTTCAACACGACCGACCGGCTCGCCGACGCCTTCGGCTTCGAACTGCTCAGCCCCGAGGGCTTCGAGGCAGGAGCCAAGTACCTGCTCAAGCGGGGTTACCGATAGCACTGCAGCCCCCCGCCGACACCATCGAAGAACTCATCTTCCGGGACGGCGTCAGCCGCAAGGGCTCAGCAATGCTGGCGGAATCCTGGACGATTACCGACGAGCCTGATGAGCCTGAGCCCATGGAGATCGCCCGCGACGCCTGGCAGGCAACTCAGGAGCTGAAACAGCTATCCGGCGGCATGGAGCCAGGCATGGCAAGCCAGGCTCAGCCGCACCTGGACGCCCTCCAGCAGTTCGTCCGGCAGATCTGGCCGGATCCGAACGCAATGAGGACGCGGCGGCGGAGTAGGCCGGAGTGTAACCCTGCTGTAACCGCACGCCGCTAATTTAGCTAGCAGGCTCATGCAGTCGGCACATCCAGTGGCACCACATCACTGGCGGCGCATAACCGGGCGATCTGGCAGCCTTCCTTGAATCCGCGGCATCTTCATCGGCACGACCCGATTCGGCGATCGGCGCCAAGCGACCGACGCCAGCACCGAACGGAATTTCACCCTGCGTGACAGCCATCATCCAGGCATGAGGGTTGTCACAGGGCAGATCCTGACGGGTGCCACGTTCACGAAGCTGTCGCCGGCGAGCAAAGATTATGGGTCTCGCCCGTGTTCAAAAGGTGACGTCCTGTGTTCGTAGTGAGTGACGCGTAATAGCATCACTGGCGTCTACGCCGCCGTCTGTAACCTGCACACTGTCATCTCAGTCACCGCCGGGCTGACCGCATGACCAGTTGTCGCCAGCTGTGGCAGGACCACCCCAGCCAGCCCCGGCCCTGGCCCGCCGCCGGCCCGAAGGCACCGCCGGGGTGCTGTCCCGCGGCCCGCTGACCGCCGCGGACCACAGAAATACCGGATATGCCGAACGGACCCGGTGCTCCGCCCGGCCGCCCCGGACTCGCCCCGATCGCGGCCGGCCTGCCGGCCGACAGCCTTTCCTGGCCGCCACCCTCGCCGCTGCCGCCACAGAAGGTAATCATGACGATGCGCTTACGGCAGCCGCGCGGGCCCCGCCCCGCGCCAGTCCCCGGCGGAACAATCGTCACATCTCGTGTGCTACCGGGCACACGTTGCAACTGAGGCTCATGTGACTGCGGTAAAACCTTGGGGACATCATGGCGGCACAGGCACAGGCACGGGCACAAGACACCATCACCGCGGCCAGGGCGGCGCGCCGCACGAACGCCGACGTGGTCCGGCTCAGCCAGCGGGACATCGACGGGCTGCTGTTGTGCGGGGAGCATTACGGCGCCCCGTATGACCTGCTGGCCGCGGCGTTGCGGGTTGACCGGGACCGGCTGCCCGCGATCGTGGCGCGGTGGCGCCGCACCGGGTACGCCGCCACCGGGCGGCTGGGTCCGGGCCCGGGCTGGTGCTGGCTGACCCGGGACGGGATGACCGCAACCGGGCTGGGGTTCCCCGCGACCCGCCCGGCGCTGGGCCGGCTGGCGCACATCCGCGCGGTGCTCGCCGCCCGGCTGTGGCTGGCCCGCGGGCAGGCCTGGCAGGACGGCCAGGCCTGGTGGCATTCCGAACGGCGGCTGCGCGCCGCCCGGCCGCCGGGCAGCGCCGGGCACGTGCCGGACGCGGAGATCCACTGGCCCAGCATCGTCAGCAGCCCGTACGCCGGGCAGGTGTGGGCTCTCGAGGTCGAACTGACCCCCAAACCCCTGGCCCGCACCACCGGGATCATGACCGGGATGCTTTCACCCCTGCGCTATGCCGTGGTCGTGTACCTGGCCGCCCCGGCCGCCCGGCCCGTCGTCACCCGCGCCGCGGCGGGGCTCCCCGCCGGGGACCAATCCCGGATCGCGGTCCGGGAGCTGCCGGCGGCGGCGTTCGGCCTGGAGCCGTCGCGGTGAGCGTGCTGTCGTGGGTCAAGCTCACGGTTTGCCTGTGGCTGCTGCGCAAGGCGGTCAAGGCCACGGGGTGGTTGCTGCTGGCCGGGCTCGCGGCCGCGGCCTGGCCGGTCACGCTGGTGGCGATCGCCGGGTACGGGGCGGCGTGGCTGCGCGGCTGGCCGCCGGCCCGGCTGCGCCGCGCCGCGGCCTGGTCGCTGCCGATGACCGCCGTGTGGCTCATTTCGGAGGCGCTGCGGGCACATACGTGGCGGGCGGTCGCGCTGGCGGCGCCCCGCGCCTGGGAGCACGGCTGGCGGCACCTGACCGGCATCGGCGTCGCCCGCACGTTCCTGTTGCTGGCCCCGGCTGCCGTCCCGGCCGGGCTGGGCCTGGCCGCGGTCATGTGGGCGTGGCGGATCTATGCCCTGACGACCGGGATCGGCGGCTGGCTCGCTTCCGCGCCGATCACGTTCGACGCCCGGCAGTGGCGACGGCAGGTCCGCACGGCCAAAGGCAGGACGGCCGCGCCCGGCACCGTTCCGCTGCTGGCCGCGGGCGGGCGGATCCCGGTCGGCGGCACCATCCGGACGGTCGGGCACCGCTGGCATCCGGTGTTCACCGTCCCGTATACGGCGTGCGCCCGGCACATGGTGATCGTCGGCGCCACCGGATCGGGGAAGACGAACCTGATGATCCGGCTGTGGGCCGGCTGGTTCACCGCCGCCTGCACCGCCGCCAGGACCGGGCGCGGCAAGCGGCCGCTGCTGGTCGTGCTGGACGGCAAGGGCGGACCGGACGCCCGGGTCAAGGCGAACCGGACCCGCCGCCTGCTGTACGGGGCGGGCGCCCGCCGGGTGGCGATCTGGCCCGATGAGGCCCGGCTGTCCCTGTGGGACCTGCCGCCCGCCGATCTGGCCGTGCTGCTGTACCAGATGATCGAGACCGGGACCGGCGCCGCCGCCTACTACGCCGACATCATGCAGGCCGTCCTCACCCTCGCCGTCACCGCCCCGGCCGGGCCCCCGGTCAGCGCGGCCGCGTTCCTGGACCGCCTCGATGCCCGCTGGCTGGCCCGCACGTGGGAGGACGGCCGCCATCCGGAGCAGGCGGCGCGGGTCCGCGCGGCGGCCCGGCATCTGCCCGACATCCAGCTCCGGTTCGCCACCTTGCTGGGCCGGCTCGGCCCGGCCCTGGACGGCCCGGGGAACCTGGCCGACGCCGACGCCTGGTACTTCATCCTGGAAGGCACCCGCGAACCCTCGGTCGCCGAGGCCCAGGCGATGGCGATCACGGAGCTGGCCGCGCACGCTGCCACTGATCTGGCCGGTGAGCCGCGGGCAATGCTGCTGGCCGCCGATGACTACAGCGCGGTGTCGGGCCGGGTGCCGCTGTCGAACCTGTACGAGCGGGGCCGGTCGCTGGGCATCGGCGTGCAGGTCTCCGCTCAGTCCTGGCAGGGCCTCGGCGCCAGTGAGGATGAGCGGTACCGGATCGCGGCCACCGCCGACGGCGGGATCTGGGTCCTGCACACCCCGTATCCCGAGCCGCTGGCGCACCTGGCCGGGACCCGCCGGGTGCTGGAGACCGCGCACAAGCTCATCGGGGCCACCTGGGGGGACGAGGGGACCACCCGCGAGCGGCAAGCCTGGACCGCCGACCCTGAGATCATCCGCCGCCTCCAGGTCGGGCAGGCGTGCTACATCCACCGCGGCGCGGCCACCTTCGTCCAGGTCGCCCGGCCCAAGCCGTCGCCGCTGACCCTGGCCCCCGCGCCCGCCCCCGCGGAGGCGGACATCCGGCTGCCCGCGCCGCGCCGCGAGGCCGCACCTGAGCCGGCGCCGGTCCCGGCCAGCCTGGACGACGTGCTCGGCCCGGGAGTCGCGCCATGAGCACGAACCCGTTCGACGCCCTCGGCCTGCCCGCCCGCCCGGACCTGGACGACGAGCAGGTCCGGAGCGCGTGGCGGGCGATCGCCGCCGCCACCCACCCCGACCGGCCCGATGGCGGGGACATTCCCCGGTACACCGCCGCCGCCAGCGCGTACGCCCTGCTGCGCACGCCATGGGGGCGCAGCGAGGCCTGGGCCGACTTGGCTACCGCCGGGCCCGCCACCGTGCCGCTGCCGACCGTGCCCGCCGCCGATCTGGCGCCCGCCACGCCGCCCGCCACGCCGCCCGCCACGCTGCGCGGGGGCGTCTGGCTCTGGGCTCGCATCCGCCGCGGGCGCCGGCTCCGGCTGGCCCTGCGCGTCTTGGCCGCCGTCATCCTCGCGCTGCTCGCTCTCACCCTCGTGCCGGGCCAGCCGGCCGGCCCGGCCGCCGTCACCGGGATCATCATCTGGTTCCTGCTCACCGCCCGCGCCGACCTGGCGCCCCCGCCGGGGCGGTGACGGTGGGCAGGGCACGAGGACGGCCCGTTCGGGACAATGAAATTCCGGCACCTGAAGGGGCGAACTGGCCGCGTGCGGCGGGCCACCGTCGCGGCGGTAGGCTCACGGCTGATGCCAGCAACCTGTATCTTCGACGCCATCATCCGCGGCGAGCAGCAGGCGGTGACCGTCCTGGAGACGGAGCGGCTGATCGCGTTCCTCGACCACCGGCCGCTCTTCTACGGCCACACGCTGCTCGTGCCGAAGCTGCATGTGCGGCTGCTCAGCGACCTGCCCGCCGACCAGGTGCCGGAGTTCTTCACCACGGCGCAGCGCCTCGAGCGCGGGGTCGAGGACGGCCTGGGCGCCGACGGCTCGATGATCCTGATCAACAACGTGGTCAGCCAGTCCGTCCCGCACCTGCACCTGCACGTGATCCCCCGGAACAAGCGGGACGGGCTGCGGTTCTGGCTCGGACCGCGGCTTCCGTACGACGACGCCCACCCGGCCGAGGCCTACGCGGAAAAGATCAGGGCCGCGCTCCCCCAGGACTGAGCTGGGCCGGGACTGAGCTCCGGCGTTATTAGCCGCCGCGCACTGAACCGCGCGGTCCGCCCCGGCGTTACGGTGGGTACTAGGCACCGGCCCCTTGTACCGCCTTGCCACGCTGGAGCCCCAGGAGAACCCGGGAGAACCCGTATGCCCGACGACTTTTCGGGTCCCAACCGCTTCGCGCGTGACCTGTTCGGTCCGCTGCCCGCCCGGTACGACCGCCTCGCCGAGCTGCTCTCCTTCGGCCAGAACGGGCAGTGGCGGGCGGCGATGGTCGACCGGGTCTGCGGGGTCTCCGGGTCCGTCCCGGCGGACGGCGTGATCCTCGACGTCGCCTCGGGCACCGCGGGCGTCGCCCTGCAGCTGGCCGCGCGCAGCCGAGCCCGGGTGGCGGGCGTGGACCTGACCGAGGAGATGCTGCGCCAGGGCCATCGCCGGGTGGCGGCGGCCGGAAGGCAAGACCGGATCACGCTGGTGGCCGGGCGGGCCGAGCAGCTGCCCTTCCCCGACGCCTGCTTCGACGCGCTGACGTTCACCTACCTGCTCCGCTACGTGCAGGATCCGCAGGCCACGCTGGCCGAGCTGGCCCGCGTGCTCAAGCCGGGCGGGATCATGGCCAGCCTGGAGTTCTGCGTGCCGGCCGGACCGTTCTGGCATCCGGCCTGGTGGGCGTACACCAGGACGGTGCTGCCGGCCGGCGGCCTGCTGCTGGGCGGCCGCGAGTGGTTCCGGGTGGGCCGCTTCCTCGGCCCCAACATCTCCGCGCATTACCGCAGGTACCCGGTCGCCTGGACGGCGGGGGCCTGGGAGAAGGCGGGCCTGACCGACGTCGGGACCCGGGTCATGAGCCTGGGCGGCGGCCTGGTCATGTGGGGCACCCGTGCCGGCGCCTGAGGCCGCGCGGCCCGCGTACTACGCGGCCCGGTCCGGCGGGTGGCGGGACTGGTGGACGCTGCTGCATCCGCCGTACACAGCCTGGCACCTGTCCTATGCGGTCATCGGCGCCGCGCTCGCGCCGCGGGTGCAGACCAACCGCCTGATCGCGACCGTGCTCGCGTTCTTCCTCGCGGTCGGGCTGGCCGCGCACGCCCTCGACGAGCTCCGCGGCCGTCCGCTGCGGACCAGGATCCCGTCCGCCGCGCTGGTCGCCGTGGTCGTCGTCGGCCTGCTGGGCGCGCTGGTCCTAGGCGTGTTCGGGGTCATCCGGGTCGGCTGGACGCTGATCCCCTTCATGGTGGCGGGCCCCGTCCTGGTGATCGCGTACAACGCGGAGCTTTTCGGCGGCCTCATGCACACCGACTTCGGCTTCGCCGCCGCCTGGGGGGCCTTTCCGGTGCTGACCGCCTACACGGCGCAGACCGGCACGCTGGCCCTGGCTCCCGTGCTCGCCGCCGTCGGCGCCTTCGCGCTGTCCGCATCCCAGCGCCGGCTGAGCACCCCCGCCAGGAATATCCGCCGCCGGGCGTCCCGGGTCGAGGGCAGCATCACCTTCGGTGACGGCCGTACCGTGCCAATCACCGCGGACACCCTGCTCGAGCCGCTTGAGGGGGCCCTGCGCGCGGCTTCCTGGGCCATCATCCTGCTCGCAGCCGCGCTGGCCGTGGCCCGCCTCACCTGAGCGGCGGCGCCGGGTAACGGCGTGTCCGGGTAACGCCGCTGGCGGCCGACTGTGACGACGCTTCGTAATCGGGTAAGTTCGGTGAGTTAGGAAGCTTGCGCTGGGATGGCCCCGAAGCCGGAATGATCCTCATTTCAGGCGAGTCTCCGAGTCACCTGAGGCTCACTTCATTACTTGAATTACGTCAATAATGCCTAAAAGGTGACTTTTTGGGAGAAAGGTGAGTCATCGGAACTCCTGTCTGAACGTGCCGTCCGTGGCCCATAATTGACAGGAGCGCAGCCTGCCATGCCATCAGGAGACCGTACGTGACATCCGGCATATCGGCGAAGGGCAGCGATCTCGGGGCTAGCGCTTCCGAGGGCGGTGTCCCGTCGAAGCACGCCCCGTTGCCTCGTGCCCCTGGCAACGGGGCCAAGCGAAGCCGTGGATCCCAGACCGGCATGAACTTCCAGGAGGCCGGGATCGCCGAAACCCCGGAGACCTCGGCCGGAAGTCCTGCCGCCGAGAGTCCTGCCGCCGAGAGCTCTCATCCGGCCCTGTCGTCGTCCGTGCGGACCTTGATCCTCGGGATCGACTACGACGGGCGCATCGTGCAGCACGACAGGAACGCGGCCCAGATCCTGGCGCGCGGGCCGGAAGACCTGCTCGGCGCGCAGCTCATCGAGCTCACCTCAGCGGGCGCCCAGGGAAACCCGGCGCACGCGAATTCGCACACCGCCCGGCAGGCGGACGGCGTCGCGGCGGTGAACGGGCTGCTCGAGGCGATCCGTTCCGATCGCGAGGGCAGCGCCATGCTCACGATCGAGACCCGCGACGGTCACCCGGCCGAGGCCGTGGTGACCGTCCATCCAATGCGGGCCGCCGGGACCAGCCTGGCCGCGCTCGCCCTGCTCCGCATCCCCGCACCGAGAGCGGAACGGTTCATCGATCCCGCGCTCATGCGCAGGCTGATGCTCGATGACACGTTCACCAGGATCGGCGACACGCTCGACATCGATCACCTGGCCCGCGAGCTGATAGACGCGCTCGTCCCGCATTTCTGCAACGCGGGCGACCTGCTGCTGCTGGAAAGCCTGATCGGCGACGACGAGCTTCCCTCGCACGGGCCCGACGGCTCACTGCCGCTGCGCCGGATCGCGCTGCTCCACGACCGGAAGGATCCGGCCTGGGAGGCGGCCTTCCCGACCGGCGAGATCCTGCGCTACCCGCCGCAGACGCCGTATTTCCGGTGCATGGACACCGGCGCGCCGGTGCTCGAGACGACCATCAGCGAGAGCCAGGCGGGCAGGATCGCCAAGGCCTGGCGGCGCAGGCCCGTGGCCAAGCTGCTGGCGGGCGCCTCCATGCTGATGCTGCCGCTCATCGCGCGCGGCACCATGCTGGGCTTCTTCGCCTGCACCCGGCAGGAAGGGTTCCGCCGGTTCGACGCGTACGACGTCGAGATCGGCATGGACTTCGCGTCCCGCGCCGCCATCTTCATCGACAACGCCCGCCGCTACAGCCGGGAGCACGCCACCGCGCTGACCCTGCAGCGGAGCATGCTGCCGACCGGGCTCTCCTACCCCTCCTCGGTCGAGGTCAAGCACCGCTACCTGCCCGGCAGCAAGCTGATCGAGGTCGGCGGCGACTGGTACGAGTCCATCGCGCTGCCGGGGGGCCGGGTCGCGCTCGTCGTCGGCGACGTGGCCGGGCACGGCGTGCGCGCCGCCGTCACCATGGGACGGCTGCGCACCGCCATCCAGACCCTGGCCATGCTCGAGCTGCCGCCCGCGGATTCGCTGCAGCAGCTTGACGAGCTCATGCACACGCTCGGCGAGCGCGAACCGCATTTCGCCACCTGCGCGTACGCCGTCTACGACGCGGTGAGCGGCATTTGCGAGGTCGCCGTGGCCGGCCACCTGCCGCCGCTGCTGGTGCACCCGGACGGCAGCAACGAACTGCTCGACGTCCCGCCCGCCCCGCCGCTGGGCATCGGTGACGGCGAGGTAGAGAGCCGCCAGTTCAAGGTGGAGGACGGCAGCCTGTTCGTCCTGTACACCGACGGACTGGTGGAGAACAAGGGCCAGGACATCAGCGACGGCCTCGCCCGGCTGCGCGGCATCTTCGGCCCGGGCTCGCCGACGCGGCCGCTCGAGGACCTGTGCAAGGCCACGCTGGACGGGGTGTACTCCGATCATCAGCGCGACGACATCGCGGTGCTCATCGCACGGCTACGACGGCTGCCCGAAGACTGCTACGCCTCATGGACGCTTGCTCCGAAGCTGACCTCGGTGCGGGAGGCGCGTTCGGTGCTGGCCGAGCCGATGAAGCGCTGGGACCTGGAAGACCTGATCCCCACGACCGAACTGCTCGTCTCCGAGCTCGTGACCAACGCGGTCAAGTACTCACGCGGCAACGTCACGCTCCGGCTCGTCAACGAGAAGGCACTGGTCTGCGAGGTTCTCGACAACTCGGGCGCGCTGCCGAGGCTGCGGCAAGCCAACGGCGAGGACGAGAACGGCCGCGGCCTGCAGGTCGTGCGGCAGCTTTCACGCCGCTGGGGCGCACGCCGGACCGCGACCGGCAAGGTCGTCTGGTGCGAGCAGTTGCTGCCCGGCAGAGTCGGCGCCATGGATGACATTCAGCCCCTGCACTGACCGGCACTGCACTGACCTGGCACTGCACTGACCGGCACTGCACTGACCGGCAGCGCTAGGGCCTAGGGTGCCGGTCGTGCGACTGGGATTATCTGGGCTAGTGGGGTACTCGTGGTGGCGACGTGAGTCTTGTTACGACCGGCCTGCTTGGCAACGTAGAGAGCGGCGTCGGCCGCGTTTAGCAGGTCGGTCACTTCGCCGCCGAAGGCGTCCAGCGAGGCGACGCCTATCGAGATGGTCAGCCGGACGGAAGCCTCCGATCTGGCGCCATCCTGGACCGGGATGGACAACGCGGCGACATGCGCCCGCAGCCGCTCGGCGATGCTCAGCGCGTCCGCCTCGCCCGTCTGGGGCAGCAGGACGACGAACTCCTCACCGCCGAACCTCCCGACCACGTCGTATCCGCGTAGCTGCTCGCGCAGCACGTCGCTCACCGCTCGCAGCACCACGTCCCCGACGAGGTGACCGTGGGTGTCATTGACCGCCTTGAAGTGATCGATGTCGATCAGGGCCACGGACAGCGGACTGCGGGTCCTGACGGCCCGGGTGAGCTCCGCCGTGGCCTCGCTCTCCCAGGTAGCCGAGTTGAGGAGCCCGGTTTTGGCGTCGATGCGGGAGCTGGCGAGAAGCTGCGCGTGCATCATGAACCGGCGGGCCAGCAACACGGTGGGGACGGCGAAAACCGCCAGCACCGGCTGGACGGCCACCACCACGGTGATCAGGATGCCCAGGTCGAACTCGGCGAAGTCGGCCTGCAGCGCCTCGCGGTTCAGCATCAGGTCCTTCAGGCGGGCCGCGGGGTCGGAAAACTTCACCGCGATGGCCAGCAGACCTTGATGAAGCCCGCCCACGGTCTCGCAGGCAGCCACGGCCGCGGTCCAGGTGAGCGCGTGCACTCCGGTGCCGAGCGTGGCCCCGGCGAAGGACGGCGGGATGGCGCGGAATATGAGCGACGCCGCGCCATAGGCCAAGCTGATCGCCGCACCGGTGAACACGCGGCGGTAGACGACGCCCCGGTGCACCCGCCAGTGGGTCAGCACCAGCAGCGGGACGGGCGTCACCATGGCGTAGACCGGCGGAAGCAAGATCGCGACCGGCAGCACCCAGACCGTGAGGAAATCCTGCACCATGGTGCCCCGCCCGTAGGCGATCCGCGGAGTCGCCGCGACCGAGATCATGCCGCAGCCGATCAGCAGGAGGAACTTCATCAGGTCGCCGGTCCGCCAGGAGGTCTGCGACGCCGCCACGGCGATGGCCGCGAGCGCGGCCGCGGGCACGGCGCCGACGTAGGCGCGCAGCAACGCGGGAAGCCGCCACCAGGCCCAGTCCCGGACGACTGCGGCCGCACGCAGCCGACGTGTGACGAACGAGGCTCGCATGTTCCACCGTTCAAGATGAGACGCGACGAATCTGGAGGCTAGTCGGGAGGTCACCGGAAGGACCACTTCCGCATAGCTATCTTAACCCATATATGGCTATTCAGTGAGCCATTGTTGCAGGTTTACCGACATTGCGGAAAAAGTAGGAGCGAAATGGTGACTGACTAGCCACGATTACTCGGCGTGCTTACGCTGAAAGGCTGTCGTTCAACTGCACGCAAGTGCGCGAGAGGAGCGGCGACCATGCTGACCACCTGGAGCTGAGCATAATTAATCCCGCTGGCACGATCATGGAGGGGAACTCGCCGAGCGCAACCGACGGACTGAAGCGGAGTCCGCAATAGGCGCGATAAGCACGCCGGTTTAGCGGTGCCGCTCGTCTATGCGCGCAAATGGCGACCATGAACACGACGCCCTGGGCCGGCTCCGCAGCGAAGCCGGCGCGGGGGCGGCGGTTGGGTTGGGGTTGGGGCGGGTCCGGCCGGACTACTCCACGGTGACGCTCTTAGCCAGATTGCGGGGCTTGTCGATATCCCGGCCCAGCTTGGCCGCTACGTGGTAGGCAAACATCTGCAGCGGGACATTCAGCAGCAGGGGGTCTAGCTCGGGTTCGCCGCCGGGGACGCGGATGACCGCGTCGGCGAGGCCCGCGGGCAGGTCCGCGCTCGTCACCGCGATGACCGGTCCGCCGCGGGCCTTGATCTGCTCGATCGTGGAGATGTTCTTCGACAGCAGCTCATCCGCGGGAACGATGATCACGCTCGGCATCGAGGAGTTGATCAGGGCGAGCGGGCCGTGCTTCAACTCGGCCGCCTGGTAGGCCTCGGCGTGGACGTAGGAGACCTCCTTCAGCTTCTGCGCGCCCTCCCGGGCCACCGGCCAGACGCGGACGCGGCCGATGAAGAACATGTGGTCGGCCCCGGCGAACCGGCGCGCGATCTCGGCGATCTCCTCCTCGGCGGCCAGGATCTCCTCGATCTGGCCGGGCAGCGCGCGCAGGCCGGCCACGATCCGCTGGCCGGAGGCCGAAGACAGGTCGCGGACCCGGCCGAGCAGCAGGGCGAGCATGGCGAAGGTGGCCGCCATGTTGGTCAGCGCCTTGGTCGACGCGACGGCGATCTCCGGGCCCGCGTGCAGGAAGACGCCGCTGCCGCACTCGCGCCCGATCGCGCTGCCCACCACGTTGACCGCGCCGATGACCTGCCCGCCCTTGCGGCGTAGCTCCTGCACGGCCCTCAGCGTGTCCAGCGTCTCGCCGGACTGGCTGACCGCCACGTAGAGCGTGTCCGGGTCCACGACCGGGTTGCGGTACCTGAACTCCGACGCGGGCTCGGCATCGGAAGGGATGCGGGCCAGTTCCTCGGTCAGCACCGCGCCCATCTGGCCGGCGTAGTAGGCCGAGCCGCAGCCGAGGAACTTCACCTGCCTGATCGACCTGAGCTGGCGCGCATCCAGGTTGATCCCGCCCAGCCTGGCCGTGGCGAACCTCTCGTCGAGCCGGCCGCGCAGCGCCCGGCGCAACGCCTCCGGCTGCTCGTGGATCTCCTTGCGCATGAAATCCTCGTACGGGCCGAGCTCGTAGTCTCCGGCCTCGGCCTCCACGGTGGTAGGCACCTTGCTCGAGCCGCGCCGGTCCCGCTCGTCGAGCGACGCCGTGAGGTAGTCGGCCGCGTGCACCGTCGCCACCTCGGCGTCGTCCAGGTACACCACCTGCTTGGTGTAGCGCACGAGCGCCGCGACGTCGGAGGCGACGAACATCTCGGCGTCGCCGATGCCGAGCACGATGGGGCTGCCATTGCGCGCCACCACCAGCTCGTTCGGATGCCTGATATCGAGGACCACCAGGCCGTACGTGCCTTCCACGTGGCGCAGCGCCCGGCGGACCGCCTCCTCCAGGGTGGCGCCGTCGGTGGCCTCCGCGGCGATCATGTGGGCGAGCGCCTCGGTGTCGGTGTCGCTGACCAGCGTGACGCCCCGGCTGGTGAGCGCGTCCCTGAGCTGCTCGGCGTTCTCGATGATGCCGTTGTGCACGACGGCGATGCGGCCCTCGGTGTCGGTGTGCGGATGCGCGTTCACGTCGTTGGGCTCACCGTGCGTGGCCCACCTGGTGTGGCCGATGCCGATCGTGGCCCTGGTGCGGTCGCTGACCCTGTCCCTGAGATCCTGGACCCGCCCCGCGGTCTTGGTGACCTGCAGCCGGTTTCTGTGGATGACCGCCAGGCCGGCCGAGTCGTAGCCCCGGTACTCCAGGCTCCTGAGCCCCTCGAGCAGGACGGGGGCCGCGTCCCTGCGGCCGATGTATCCCACGATTCCGCACACTTCACGCTCTCCTGTCCGGCTGGCTTGCGCCTGCTATCCGTAGACGATGCGCCGGAGCTGGCGCTCCGACAGCACTGGCGCCGCGAACCTGCGCTGGCCGAGTTCGGCCGCGATCAGCGGCCAGATCTCGTCGTTCTTGTGCTGGCGTTGCTGTAGTTCGGCGTGCCGCCTGCGGACGAACTCCTCGATCGTCTCGTTGAAGTACGTCGCTACGTCGGCGATGACCCGGACCGCCGTGGGCTGCGGCAGGCCCGTCGAGGCCGCCAGGTAGCGCGTGAGGTCCTGCGGGAAAGGGTCTGCGGGGTCAGGCATGCTTACTTCTTACTAGCGGGCGGACGGTTTGGGCAAGATTCCTGCCCTATTGCGGGCAGGAACAGGCTCAATCCAGGCAAAGCCGAGCATAACGGCTTCAGTGATGTCCTGGTGCCCGGGCGCGCGGAACGGCCGCGGCACGGGGCGCGCGGAACGGCGAGGCAGCGGGCGAGGCGCAACGGCACGGCTGAGCGGGGTGAAGTTCAGCTCACCCTGGGCAGCACGGCACTTTCTAGGAGGCCTGCGCGGTGGCGCTGATCACGTGCGTCTTGTTGCGGCCGGTTTCCTTGGCGTAGTACAGGGCCGCGTCGGCGGCGGCGAGCATGTCGGTCAGCTCGCGGCTCGCTCCGTCCAGGGCCGCGACCCCGACCGAGATCGTGAGCTTGACGCTCGGCCCCGACTCGTTGTCGTCCTGGACCGGGATGGACATGGCGGCGATGTGCGCGCGGAGGCGTTCGGCCACGTTGATCGCGTCCATCTCGCGGGCCTGCGGCAGCAGGACCACGAACTCCTCGCCGCCGAACCGCCCGGCCAGGTCGTACGCGCGCAGCTGGTTGCGTAGCGCGTCGGTGACCGCCCGCAGCGCCTTGTCCCCCACCAGGTGACCGTAGGTGTCGTTGACGGCCTTGAAGTGATCGATGTCGACCAGCGCGACCGCCAGCGGAGTGCCCGTCCGGACGGCGCGAGCGATTTCGACCGCGGCCTCCCGTTCCCAGGTCGACGCGTTGAGCAGGCCCGTCTTGGTGTCAATGCGGGATTGGGCCACCAGTTGGGCGTGCATGATGAAGCGCCGGGCCAGCAGGACGGTGGGCACGGCGAAAACGGCCAGCGTCGCGTTGACCGCCACCACCACGGTGATCAGGACGCCGAGGTCGAACTCGGCGAAGTCGCCTTGCAGGGCCTCGCGGTTCAGTTCCAGCTCCGCCAGCTTGATGCTGGGATCGGTGAGCTTGATCGCGCCCACGATGAGGAAGTGGTGACCGCGGCCGCCGATGATCTCGCAGACGGCGACCGCCGCGGTCCAGGTGAGGGCGTGCATGCCGCTGCCGATCACCGGGCCGGCGAAGGAGTCGGGGAAGGCGCGGAACACGAGCGCCGCGGCACCGTAAGCCAGGCTGATGCCCGCGCCGCTGAACACCCGGCGGTAGACGACGCCCTTGTGGACCCGCCACTGGGTCAGCAGGTACAGCGGGACCGGCGTCACCATGGCGTAGATGGGCGGCAGCAGGATCGCGACCGGCAGCACCCAGACGGTGAGGAAGTCCCTGGTCATGCCGCCTTGCAGGTAGGCCATCCGCGGCGTCGCCGCCACCGAGACCAGGCCGCAGCCGAGCAGCAGGGCGAACCGCCACGCGTCCGAGGCGTGCCAGGTCGTCTGGGATGCCGCGAAGCAGGTGAAGGCGAACGCGACAAGCACCACGGTGCCGACGTACATGCGGAGCAACAGGGGAAGACGCCACCAGGCCCAGTTCGGGACGACCGCGCGCGCCAGCAAGCGGCGGGATACGGACGAGGCTTCCATGGTCCACCGTTCCGGATGGGACGCGACAGGCTCCTGTCTAGTCGGCAGCTCACCGTAAAGGACTAGCTCCGTATAGCTACCTTAGCTCATCTATGGCCATCTTGGACACTATTGCGTCCGATTCACATACATCGCACCACAAAGAGGAGCTAAATGGTGATTGACAAGCCATGATTACCCGGCGTACTTGTACCCGGGAGGATTTCGCATAGCTACATATCGCTGCCGGAGGGAGGGCAGACCATGCGTGTCACCTGGTCCTGAGCATGGCACCGCATCCAGGAAGCACGACCCGAGAGGGGAATTCGCAATGCGCGACACGTGGACTTGAGCGCAGTCCGCAGCCCGCTGCTAAGGAGAACCTCGCAGCGGCACCGAACTTCTCGTCGCGGCGTGACCGGGACGCCGTCCCGCCGCATGACGCCCGCCGGGTGGTGACACGTGGCGCCACCTGAGCGTCAACACAAAAGCGACAATTGCCCCTATTCCGCCCCCAACAGCGATGACCACCGCGGGAGAAACCACCTCCGCGACGGCGCCGGCCGCCACGAAAGCGGCCCCCTGGCCAACGATCACACCCATGTTGGCAATGCCGAAGGCCTGAGCCCGCCGTTCGTTCGGCACCCTGACGACGAAGGCGGTGTTGGCCGCGAGCTGATAGACACCGAACGCAGCCGACACTGAGAAGATCACGAGCGAGACAGCAAGACCCGGGCGGAGGGCCGTCAGGACCAGCGTCGCGCAGGTAAGCACGGCTAGCGGCCCCATCCAGGCGAGCCGCCGGCGCGGGCGAACAAAGCGGGTGAACAGCGGCGTGGCAACCGTCGTGCTGAACACCGTGGACGCCAGCAGCAGTCCGGTGGCTATCGGTCCTCCGCCGAGCCTGGCCGCATACGGGGCGGCAACTCCCTCCGGGATCGTGTAGAACGCCACCAGCCAGCCGAACAGCAGCAACGTGCGCAGCGCCCGGTCGCCGAAGAGCAACCGGAAGCCGTCCCGCATCCGGGCCAGCGGTGACGACCGGACGGTGTCGGGCCTGGCGGCCGCGGGCCTGGCGCGAGTGCCCAGCCCGATTAACAAGCCGGAAAGCACGAACGTGACAGCGTCGATGGCCAGCGCGGGCCTGACGCCGATGAAGCCGACCGCGAATCCCGCGCCGGCCGCGCCGACTACCTGGCCGGCCAGGAACGTCGTCTGGATTACCGCCGTACCCAGGGCGTAGCGTTCGCCCTGCAGGATGTCGGGGGTGATGGCGGCCCGGGCCGATTCAAACGGCGGCGCGAACATCGTGGCCGCGAACAGCAGCGCCACCAGGACCCCGATGGGCACGCGCGGGGCGGCCATGGCCGCGACCAGGACGGCACGGACGACGTCGCAGACGACCATGACCGAGCGCCGGGGCCGCCGGTCCGCCACCTCGGCGAGGAACAGGCCGCCGATCACCCACGGCAGGTACCCGGCCGCGTACGCCATGGCCGTGAGCAGCGGCGACCTGGTGTGCTGGAAGACGAGCAGGGTGAGGGCCACGAGGGCGAGGCGATCGCCGCTGACCGAGAGGACCTCGGAAAACCACAGGGCCCGGAACTCGCGGACCGCGAACACGTCGCGGAACGTGGCACGCGGCGGCACAGCACCCTTTCGCGGTGACCCTAGCTATTCAGGCCCCATTGTCCGCGGTCCGAGATGGTCATCTGGCTTCATCATGACCCAGCGGGGCCATAAATCGCAACAAGTAGTACGGTATCGGTCACCCTTGGTTCTTGATGACCCGGGGAGTTGATATGTGCCGTTCATCGGCATATACAAGGTCTGTGAGCAAGCAGTCCATGCAGGAACCGACGTTCCTCATCTTGACCGCGCTGGCCGCGGGGGCCCAGCACGGCTACGGGATCATGACCGACGTGACGCGGATCTCCGACGGCCGGGTCAGGCTCCGGGCGGGCACCTTGTACGCGGCTCTGGACCGGCTCAAGGCCGACGGCCTGGTTACCAGCGACAAAGAGGAGATCGTGGACGGGCGGCTGCGCCGCTACTACCGGATCACCGACGAGGGCACCCGGCAACTTGCGGTCGAGGTGCGCCGGCTGCGCGCCAACGCCGCCGTCGCCGCCACCCGGCTAGGCCTGGCCGGGGGGCCGACATGAGAGATACCACCTGAAATGGCCTGGGCATCTCGCATCCCTGCACCGCGCTGGACAAGTGGCGGGTGATCCCGGTGGTAAGCGACGACGACCGCGTGACCGATACGGTGCACGCCTTTTTCTAAGTGCCAGGAGAATTGCGGCGAACATACGCTTTGCCGGGGTTTTCGTAACGGGAGAACTGCCACACACGCCCGTTCGGATGAAAGAATTTATTCCGAACGGGCGGTGGTGCACGCTTTGCACACGGCAGAATCCGCCCTGGGGGCTGAATACCTGCTGCCCCCGCACCTACCCGAGCGGGAGCTGACAATGCCTGACGAATCACATCCTCTGGTGCAACTACCTGGCAGCGAGCGCGGGCCGCTGCCGGCCGCCACGCCGGCCGGCCCGCTGAACACCTCCGAACGGGCCGAACTGACGCTGGTGCTGCGGCGCCGGGCCGATATTCCCGCCGACATCGTCGAAGGGCCCACCGTCTTGACCACCGGCGAACTGGCGGATCGGTACGGAGCCGACCCGGCCGACGTGGACCTGGTCCGCCAGACGCTCACCGGCCTGGGCCTGGAGGTCACGGAGGTCCATCCGGCCACTCGCCGGGTCAAGGTAGCCGGCACCCTCGGCGAGCTGGCCAGCGCGTTCGGCGCCACGTTGCAGCAGGTCAGCAGCCCGGGTCTAGGTGGCCAGGTGGTCACGCACCGCTACCGCGAGGGCCCGCTGTACGTTCCGGCCGCGCTGGACGGCATCGTGCTGGCCGTGCTCGGCCTTGACACCAGGCCGCAGGCCCGGGCGCACTTCCGGTCCCGCGCCGCCGCCGCCCAGGGCACCTCGCACCCGCCGGACCAGGTGGCCGGCATCTACCAGTTCCCGGCCGGGACCACCGGCGCCGGGCAGACGATCGCGGTCATCGAGCTTGGCGGCGGCTTCTCCACCAGTGATCTTGACACCTACTTCGGCGGCCTGGGCATCGCGGTTCCCTCGATCACCGCGGTCGGCGTGGACGGGGCGGCCAACGCACCGGGTTCGGATCCGACCGGGGCCGACGTGGAGGTCGCGCTGGACGTCGACGTCATCGGCGCGGCCGCGCCCGGCGCGGCGCAGGTGGTGTACTTCGCGCCGAACAGCGACCAGGGCTTCGTCGACGCGATCTCCGCGGCCGCGCAGGCCAGCCCGGCGCCCATCGCCATCTCGATCAGCTGGGGCCAGTCCGAAGACTCCTGGACCGCGCAGGGGCGGTCGGCGCTGGACACGGCGATGGCCGACGCGGCCGCGCTCGGCATCACCGTGTGCGTGGCCTCCGGCGACAACGGCAGCGGCGACGCCGTCAACGACGGCCAGGCGCACGTGGACTTCCCCGCGTCCAGCCCGCACGCGCTGGGCTGCGGCGGCACCATGCTCGTCGCGGACCCCTCCACCGGCGCGATCAGCTCGGAAGTCGTGTGGAACGAGACGGCCGCCAACCAGGGGGCCGGCGGCGGAGGGGTCAGCGACCAGTTCGCCCTGCCGTCCTGGCAGGCGAGCGCCGGGGTGCCGCCCCGGGCCGGCGGGTCCGGTGGGGGCAGCGCCGGCCGGGGCGTGCCCGACGTGGCAGGCAACGCCGACCCGACCACCGGTTACCAGATCTACTCCGGCGGCCAGGCCCAGGTCGTGGGCGGAACCAGCGCGGTCGCTCCGCTGTGGGCGGCGCTGGTCAGCCGGCTCGCGGAGGCGACAGGCAAGCGGTTCGGCCTGATCCAGCCGGCTCTGTACGCGGGCGTGACGCCCGGTGCCGACGTGGCCGGCTTCCGCGATATCACCAGCGGAAACAACGGCGACTACGCGGCCGGTCCCGGCTGGGACGCCTGTTCGGGCCTCGGCAGCCCCGACGGCACCGCCCTGGCCACCAGGCTCAAGGGCTGACCGCGGCCTCGGGAGCGGGCCGCGCCTTCGCCTCATCGATTGGACATCGGGCTTTCACGGTCAACGCCGTGAAGGCCCGATCTTCATGTCGCTTACGTGGCGTCCCGCCGTGCGCAGCCGCACCTCCCGACACGGCAGGCCCACCTGAAGGGGGCGGCCGACCGGCACGATGTTCCATCGGGCCGGTGATAGCCGGCTCGATGCTCCATCGGGCCAGCGCCAGGACTGGGCGGAGGCGCGGGGCGGGGGTGTTGGCGCAGGGCTGGGCAAGATTGTGGTTGACACTGCCAAGTGAGGGACGAATACTTTTGATAGTTACTTTCAAAAGGATGCAACTCCCGAAGGGGTGTGAATGTCATGGCGGAGAACTCGGCGCGCAAGTGGTGGGCGCTGGTCGCGATCGCCGCGAGCGTGCTCGTCGTCGGGCTCGATCTGACGGTGCTTAACCTGGCGCTGCCCACGATCGCGACCGACCTGCACGCCTCGACCAGCGACCTGCAGTGGATCTCGGACGCGTACAGCCTGGTCCTGGCGGCCGCGATGCTGCCCGCGGGCCTGCTCGGCGACCGGCTCGGGCGCAAGAAGGTGCTGCTCGTCGCGCTGATCTTGTTCGGGGCCAGCTCGGCGGCGTGCGCGTACGCGGCCAACACGGGCGAGTTGATCACCGCCAGGGCGGTGCTCGGGATCGGCGCCGCGGCCATCTTCCCGCTGTCGCTGTCGGTGATCCCCGTGCTGTTCGCGCCGGAGGAGCGGCAGAAGGCGATCGCGCTGATGGCGTCGGCGACCTTCGTCAGCTTCCCGATCGGCCCGATCGTCGGCGGCTACCTGCTCGACCACTTCTGGTGGGGCTCGGTCTTCCTGATCAACGTGCCCGTGGTGGTGCTGGCCCTGATCGCCGTCGCGCTCCTGCTGCCCGAGTCGCGCAGCGAGCAGCGGCCGAGCGTGGACTTCCTGGGCGTGATCCTGTCCAGCGCGGGTCTGGCCGGGCTGACCTACGGGTTCATCAAGGCCGGCCAGGACGGCTGGACGGACGCCGCGGCGCTGGGCACCATCGCCGCCGGGGTCGCGGTGCTCGCCGTCCTGGTGGCCTGGGAGCGCTGGCTGACCGGACGCAACCGGGGCGATGATGCCGGAAACCTTCGCGGGGGCAAGGTACGTCCGCTGATCGAACTCCGGTTGTTCCGGTCGGCCGGCTTCACCTGGGGCACCGCGCTGGCGACGCTGGTCTCGTTCGCGATGTTCGGCATCTTCTTCGCGATGCCGCAGTACTTCCAGGAGGTCCGCGGGGTGAACGCGATGGGCAGCGGGCTGCGGCTGCTGCCGATGATCGGCGGCATGGTCATCGGCATGATCGGCGGCACGGTGCTTGCCTCGGGGGGACGAACCCAAAAACCCCTCCAGACCCCCCCGGATCGGGGGGACCCATCCCCCCGAACCCCCCTTGGGGGGTCCTCCCGGACCCCCGTCAGCGTGAAAGGGCTGGTCACGGTCGGGTTCACGATCATGGCGATCACCCTCGCGTTCGGCGCCACGACCAAGACCACCAGCGGCACCGGATTCGCGGCCGCCTGGTTCGCCGTGTTCGGCCTGGGCCTCGGGCTGGCGATGCCGCAGACGATGAACGCGGCGCTATCCGCGCTGTCCGCCGAGCGCAGTGGCTCGGGCTCGGCCCTGATCTCGGCGATGCGCCAGGTCGGCGCCACCATCGGGGTCGCGGTGCTCGGCACCATGCTCGAGTCGGTGTACCGCGGCCACGTGGACGTGACCGGCCTGCCCGCGGCGGCCGCGACGGCCGCCAAGAGCAGCGTGGTCGCGGGCGTCGCGGTCGCGCACAAGCTGGGCTCGGCGGCGCTGCTCGACTCGGTGCGGCACGCGTTCGTGCAGGGCATGGACACGATGCTCTGGGTCTGCGGCGGCATCGCGCTGGCCAGCGCCATCCTCGCGCTCATCTTCCTGCCGCGCCGGACTGAAGGGGTTCTCGAGGCCTCTGAGGCATCTGGTGCTCCTGGGGTCCCCGCCGCGCTGAATGTTAGTCGCGATGAAGGCGGCCCGGAGCGGGCAGAATTGGAAGTGTGATGGGATGCCCGGCACGAGCCAGGCCCGGCAAGGGCGGCCGGTGCGGGCGGGAGGAAGCGTGACAGCGTTGCTCAGCCCAGGCCAAGACCGGCAGGACGGCTTGCGCGAGCGGAAGAAGGCCAGGACGCGTGCTTCCATCCGGGAGCACGCGCTCCGGCTCTTCCGCGAACAGGGCTACCACAAGACCACGGTGGAGCAGATCGCGGCGGCGGCCGAGGTGTCGCCGAGCACGTTCTTCCGGTACTTCCCGACCAAGGAAGACGTCGTCCTGCAAGATGACATGGACACCCGGATGATCGAGGCCGTCGAGCGGCAGCCGGCCGAGCTCGCCCCGCTCACCGCGGTACGCGCGGCCGTCCGGGAGGCGTTCGCCTCCTACACCGCGGCCGACCTCGACCTGATCGCCGAGAACGCGGCCCTCACCGTGACCGTGCCGGAAGTCCGGGCCCGGGCCATGGACGAGTTCGCCCGCACCATCTCGGTGGTCAGCGACGCCCTGGCCAAGCGCGCCGGCCGCCCGGCGGACGACCTGGCCGTCCGCACGGTCGCGGGCGCGATCATCGGCGTCATCATGTCGATCACGATGCCGTGGGACGGCTGGTCGGACCCGCAGACCATCGAGGGCACGTTCCAGCGCATCGACCAGGCTCTCGGCCTCCTGGAAGCCGGCCTCCCGCTCTGATCCGCGGGCAGCTCTCTTACCGTGTGTAGTTACCCCCCGAATTCGGGGCGTTACTACACACGATCACGGGCCGGGGACAAGATTCAGCTGCGCTTACCCGGGACTAGGGCCCCCGAGCGGCATAATGGGCGTGGAAGTATAAGAAGCGCCGGGAAGTCTGGTCGGCCTGATCAAGCTGGGGAGCCGGCCATGTACCGTGGCGTTCTGTCATCGGCGCTAGCCTCGCACTGGCGCCGGGAGGTCCTGCGCACCAGCTTGTGGTTCGTGCCCGCGATCGAGGTGGTGGCGGCGATCGCGCTGTTCGCCGGCACGCTGACGGCGGACCGTGCCGCCTACCGCGGCGACTTCGCGCTCCCGGGCTGGGTGATCAGCGGGAGCGCGGATGCGGCCCGCCAGATCCTCACCACGATCGCCGCCGCCATCATCACCGTGGTCGGCGTGGTCTTCTCCATCATCCTGGTCACCTTGACGCTGGCGTCGACCCAGTTCGGGCCGCGGATGCTGCGGAACTTCATCCGCGACCGGGGCACTCAGGTGACCTTGGGCACGTTCGTCGGAACCTTCGTCTACGCGGTGCTCGTGCTCGCCTCGATCGGCACCGGATCACACGGGGACTTCGTGCCGCACATCGGCGTGACGGTCACGTTCGGGCTGATGGTCGCCGACCTGGCCGTGCTCATCTACTTCATCCACCACACGGCCATCTCGATCCAGCTGCCCCAGGTGATCGCGAGCATCGCCGGAGACCTGGCCGAGGCGATCAAGGAGCAGGGCAGCGGGAATCCCGAGCCGCCGGTGACGAGCGGCCCGACCGCGGCCGAGCTGCTGAGCCGCGCCGAGGCGGGCGGGGGCGTGCTGTTCGCGCCGGCCAGCGGGTACGTGCAGTTCATCAAGCACCAGAACCTGGTCAAGCTGGCGGCAGAAGCCGACGCGGTGATCAGCCTGGAGCACCGGCCCGGGCACTTCATCGTGCGCGGGCACCGGTTCGCGACCGTCTGGCCGCCGGAGGCGGCGCCGCTGGTGCGCCAGGCGCTGGGACGCGCGCACATCATCGGTCCGCACCGGACCCTCAGCCAGGACGCGTCGTTCGGCATCGACCAGCTGGTGGAAATCTGCACCCGGGCACTGTCCTCCGCGATCAACGACACCTTCACCGCGCTGACCTGCATCGACTGGCTTGGGGAGAACCTGTGCAAGATCGTGACCGGGTGGCATCCCGCCCGGGTGCACCGGGACAGCCAGGGGTTCATCCGGGTCGTCGCGGCCGAGCCCGCCTACGACCGCCTCGTCCAGCGCTCGTTCGAGAAGATCAGGCAATCCAGCCTCGGCATGCCGGCCGTGATGATCCGCATGCTCGAGGCGCTGGCCAGGATCATGGCCGAGACCACGACCGAGGGGCAGCGCCGGGTGCTGCTGGAGCAGGCCGCCATGATCGACCGGGCCAGCGAGCGCTCGGTGCCGGAAGCCGCCGACCGGGCCGATATCCGGCGGCGCTACGAGGCCATCCTGACCGTGGAGTCGAGGCTGACCGCGAGCGGGTGGAACGTGTGAGCGCGCCGGAGGGGCGCGGCGCCGCCTGGAGTGAGGAGCGAGTAACGAGGGACGAGGGAAGGCGGCGCAGTGAAGGGGGATGGGGAGGTGGGTGGGGCCCCGGAGGCGCGCGCGGGACACAGTGTGAAAATCCGGGGCGGCGATGTCGGAAGGGCCGCCTTCCCGTTCGTGGAACCGGGTGAGAGGGATGCCATCGTGGCACCCGTGGACAAATGGAGGCGACCGTGAAGTACGTCATTCTGCTGCTGGACACCGATGCGGCCAGGAACATGTCCGAGGCGGAGGGCCAGGCGTGGTACGCCGAGATCGGGGCCTGGTACGAGAAGGGCGGCGGCGGCTCGGGCAAGCTGGTCGAAAGCGGGCACCAGCTTCAGCCGCCGGCCACGGCCAGGACGGTACGCGCCAGCGGCGTCACCGACGGCCCGTTCATGGAGACCAAGGAGGTGCTCGGGGGGTACTCGGTGCTCGAGACCGACACCATCGAGGAGGCCGTGGAGATCGCGAAGACCTGGCCCGGGGTGGACCGCGGCTGGATCACGATCGAGGTCCGGCCCACGGTGGAGATGTGACCCTCGCGGCAGACATGTGAGGGGGTATCTGCCGGGACGGTAAGAACGACAGGCGGCGGGCGAGCAGCTCGCGCTCGGCCGGGTTGCCGGCCAGCGCGAGCGCCCGCTCGCTCGCGACGCGGGCCTCGTCGTCGCGGCCGAGCCCGGTCAGCAGGCCGGCCCGCAGCGCGTGGAAGAGCCGGTACCCGTCGAGTTCAGCGGCGAGCGGCGTGATCTCGGCCAGCGCGGCCTCGGGGCCGACCACATAGCGGGTCGCGACGGCCCGGTTCAGCAGCACCACCGGCGACGGCGTCATCGCCTGCAGCCGGTCGTAGAGCAGGCGGATCTGGTTCCAGTCGGTGTGCTCGTAGTCGGCCGCTTCCGCGTGCAGCGCGGCGATGGCCGCCTGGACCTGGTAAGGGCCCGGCCCGCGCATCGCCAGCGCGCGGTCGAGCAGCTGGGTGGCCTCGGTGATCAGCGTCCGGTCCCAGCGGGAGCGGTCCTGGTCCGCCAGCCGGACCAGCCGCCCCCACCCGTCGAACCGGGTCGCGGCCCGGGACTCGTGCAGCAGGAGCAGGGCGAGCAGGCCGAGGACTTCGGGCTCGCGCGGCATCAGCCGGTGCAGCAGCCTGGTCAGCGCCACGGCCTGCGCCGCCAGGTCCCGCCGGGCGGGCTGCCGGCCCGCGCTGGCCAGGTAGCCCTCGTTGAAGACCAGGTACACCACGGCCAGCACCTCGGCCAGCCGGTCCGCGAGCTCGTCGGGGTCGGGGACGCGCAGGTCCGCGTGCGCGGCGCGCAGCGCCTTGCGCGCCCGTAGCAGCCGCTGGGTCATCGCGGGCTCGCCGGCCAGGAAGGCGGCCGAGATCTCGGCCGTGGTCAAGCCGCAGACGGCCCGCAGGGTGAGCGCGATCTGGGACTCGCGCGGCAGCGCGGGATGGCAGCAGGCGAAGATCATGCCGAGCAGTTCGTCGTCGGCCGCGTCGGCGCCATCCTCGGCACAGGTGCCGGTCGCGGTCGCCGCCAGCAGGGCCAGCTTCTCCTGGCCGGCCCGGGCCCGGCGCAGCCGGTCGATGGCCTTGCGGCGGGCCGTGGTGGCCAGCCAGCCGCCGGGGTTGGGCGGGACATGTCCGTCCCGCCAGTGCTCGATGGCCTCGACGAACGCATCCTGCACGGCGTCGGCGGCGAGCCCCACGTCGCCGATCCGCGCGGCCAGGGCGGCGGTGATCCGCGCCGCTTCGGCCCGGTAGACCCGGTCGAGCTGAGCCGTGTCCAAGGTGGGTTCTATGCGCCGCTGAACCGAGGCGGCCGCTTCTCGGCGAACGCCGCGAGCCCCTCGGCGAAGTCACCCGAGGCGGCCATCTCCCGCTGGATCTGAGCCTCGAACTCGAGCTGGGCGTCCATGCGCTCGTACAGCCACTGGTTGAGCTGGCGCTTGGTGCCCGCGTACGACTTGGTGGCGCCGGAGGCGAGCCGGTCGAGAAGCGCCTCGGCCTGCGACGGGTACTCTTCGTCCGGCCAGACCCGGTTGATCAGGCCCCAGTTGAGGGCCTTGCGGGCGTCCAGCCGCTCCCCCAGCATGGCCAGCTCGGCGGCGCGGGCGAAGCCCACCCGGGACGGCACCAGCACCGACGAGCCGCCGTCGGGCACGAGCCCGATGTTGACGAAGGCGAGCGAGAAGTACGCCGACTCGGCCGCCACCACCAGGTCGCAGGCCAGCGCGAGGGAGAGCCCGATCCCGGCCGCCGGGCCGTTGACCCCGGCGATGACCGGCTTGGGCATCTGCCGGATGCCGGTGATCAGCGGGTGGTACCGCTCAGTCAGGATCCGGTACACGTCGATCGTGCCGCCGTCGGCCTGCTCGCGGGCCTCCTTCAGGTCGGCGCCGCTGGAAAAGGCGCGCCCGGCGCCGGTGACCAGGACCGCCCGGACCCCGGGGTCGTCGGTGACCTCCCGGATCGCCGCGAGCAAGTCCAGGGAGAACTGATTGCTCCACGCGTTCATCCGCTCGGGGCGGTTCAGCTCAACCTTCGCCCCGGGGCCTCGCCGGTACAGGTTGACGGTCTCATACTGGCGGTAAAGCTCATCGTCACTCACGCCGGCCATGCTAACAGGGGTCAGTGGCGAGCCAGACAAGGGAGAACATGGCGATGCCAGGCAAGGTCAAGGACGAGCGCAAGAAGGCACCTCAGCAGCTCAACGGCACGCCGAAGCTGCCCAGGCGGCTTTATGAGACCGAGCTGTTCCGCCTGCAGGGCGAGGTGGTGAAGATGCAGGAGTGGACGCGCGCGCAGGGCGCCAGGATTGTGGTCATCTTCGAGGGCCGCGACGCGGCCGGCAAGGGCAGCACGATCAAGCGGGTGACCGAGTACCTCAACCCCCGCGTGGCCCGGATCGTGGCGCTGCCCGCGCCGACCGAGCGGGAGCGCACGCAATGGTACTTCCAGCGCTACGTCGATCACCTGCCCGCCGCGGGCGAGCTGGCCCTGTTCGACCGCAGCTGGTACAACCGGGCCGGCGTGGAGCACGTCATGGGGTTCTGCACCAAGGAGGAGTACAGCCGGTTCCTGCATCAGTGCCCGATCTTCGAGCGGCTGCTGGTCGAGGAAGGCATCCTGCTGCGCAAGTACTGGTTCTCGGTCAGCGACGAGGAGCAGCAGCGCCGGTTCCGGTCCCGGCTGGACGATCCCATGCGCAACTGGAAGCTCTCGCCGATGGACCTGGAGTCGATCACCAGGTGGGAGGACTATTCCCGGGCCAAGGACGAGATGTTCGTGCACACCGACATCCCCGAGGCGCCGTGGCACGTCGTCGAGAGCGAAGACAAGCGTCGCGCCCGGATCAACATGATCGCCCACCTGCTCAGCACGATCCCCTACCAAGCGGTGCGGGCGCCGACGCTGAAGCTGCCGCCGCGGCCGCCCTCGCAGGGATACGTCCGCGCGCCGCGGGATATGCAGGCCTACGTGCCCGACCACGCGGCCGAGCTTGGGCCCGGCGACTAGTGTAATTTGCTGAGGACCGCTCCAGCCCATCCATGACTTTGCGTCATTCCTTGTCTGGTCCTAGTCATTGGACGCATGGTTCGTGAGCAGCGAGACTAGCAGTGAAAGACCACGGAGAGGATTCCCATGCCCGAGTACGCGCCGGCGCCCGCGGGGCGACGGATTGCCCTGATCGCGCACGACAATAAGAAGCGGGACATGCTCGAGTGGGCCGAGTACAACCTGGATCTGCTCGCCGGTCACGAGCTATTCGCGACGGCCACCACCGGTCACCTCCTGCAGCAGGATCTCGGGCTGCCTGTCACCTGCTTCCGGAGCGGCCCTTACGGCGGTGACCAGCAAATCGGCGCCCGCATCGCCGAGGGCGAGATCGATCTGCTGGTGTTCTTCTGGGATCCGCTGGAGCCACATCCGCATGACCCGGACGTCAAGGCCCTGCTACGAGTCGCGGTTGTCTGCAATATCCCGGTTGCCTGCAACCGGGCCACCGCAGACTTCATGATCTCCTCGCCGCTGATGGGCCGCAGCCACCAGCAGTGGGACCCGGCGCCCGGCCAGGCTCGTCACAACCAGGCCGCCCTGACCGTGGCCCGGGCCGGCTTATCTGGCGCACAGGGCTGGCAGCACCTCGTACTGCGTGTCGGCAGGCCCGGGCCGGCCAGCCCGGCCCGGGGAGCTTGGCCGGTGGCCATCACGCGATATAGCGTTAGCCTGCCGGATCGGGCGCTGGCGGAGCCGGTGGTTGGCCACGTTGACCTGGTTGGCGCAGCGAACGCTGCAAAAGTGGCGGCGGCCGTTGCGGGAGGTGTCGATGAAGGCGGTGCCGCAGCCGGGCCGGCTGCAGGCGCGCAGCCGGGAGCCACCGCCGTTGTCGATGACGTGGGCCAGCCCTGCGGCGGTGAGGGCTCTGACCCGGGCGGTCAGGCCGGTGCGGATCGGCGCGTAGTGGAGGTGGAAGGGGAGGCCGGCCCCGTGGCTGACTAGTCTGGGGCGGCAGTCCGCGGCCATGAGCAGCGCGTCGGCGCGTTCGGCCTTCTCGGCCACGGTGCCGGCTTCGAAGACCCCGCGCAGCCGCCCGGTCCAGGGCCGGAGCGCCCGCATCTGCGCGGTGGTCGTAGCGGGCTGGTGCACGTCGTAACTGTCCAGCACCGCGGCCAGGGCCGGCGCCTCCGGCGAGGGGTGGTTGACCAGCCACGCGGCGATGTGCGCACCGGCCACCGTGTAAGTGTTGAACTGCATAAGACCATTACAACATACTGGCTGAGTCCGATCAGGCGAGTCGACCCTGGGCATCGCGACCGTGCCATCGCCCGCCCCGCGGACCTGAGAAGGGATATCACCGATGGCCGGGGCCCTGGTGGCCGTCACCTTGTGGGGACTCGCGCCGGTGGCCACCCGGGCCGCCGTCGCCCACCTGGCCCCACTGCCGCTGCTGGTGCTCCGGCTCGGCGTGGCCGCCCTGGTGCTGCTGCCCTGGGCCGTGCCCGTGTTCAGGCGGCTGCGGCCTCGCTCGGCGGGCCGGCTCGTGGCCGCGGGCACCCTCGGCCTGATCGGCTACAACCTGCCGGTCACCGCCGGGCTGCAGTGGCTGCCCGCCTCCACAGCCGGGCTACTGCTCGCGACCGAACCCGTCTGGGTCATGCTCCTCGGCTACGTGTTCCTCGCTGAGCGGGGCGGCGCCAGGGCGTGGCTCGGCAGCGCTGTCGCCCTGGGCGGCGTGACCCTCCTGGCCGGGCCCGCCGCACTGACCGGCAGTGGCGGCTACCGGGCGCTGGCCGGCGCCGGACTGGTTCTGGCCGGCACGCTAGCGTTCGGCGCCTACACCATCGTGCTGCGCCCGCTCAGCCAGGCCTACGGAGCGGTGCCGGCCACAGCCGCCTCCACGGTTGTGGGCACCCTCCCCTACCTGGCCTTCGCCGGGACGCTGTCCGCACCGTCGCTGGCTCAGCTCACCCCATCGGCGTGGGGCGAGCTGGCCTTCCTCGCACTCGGCAGCTCGGTAGCCGGGATGCTCCTGTGGAACCGGGCCGTCCTTTCCGCCGGCAGCACCCGCGCCAGCATGCTGCTCTACCTCGAGCCGGCCGTCAGCATGCTCGGCGCGCTCGCATTCCTGCGGGAGCACGTGAGGCTGGCCACGATCGCCGGCGGCCTGCTGATCCTGGCCGGCGTGGCCGCCAGCACAACTCGGCGGTCACCCGGGAGCGGGACCATCGAGCAATTAGAAATGTAGCCAGAGGGTTACCGGCCGGCAGCGACGTAGTCGGGAAACCGGGGCATCCCGTTGCCCACAGAACCGTCGCGCACGGTCAGCCCGTCGGTCCCCGCGAGTATCGTGATCCCATCAGCTGGGTATACACCATGTGGGGTCGGGGCCGGGCCCCCCGGCGCTGCGCGAAGTCCGTTGAGCATGTTCCTCGGGTGGCGGCCGGAGGCAGTCGCTGACCCGCTGTTGGCGTGGCAGGGGGGTGAGGGCGTGCGGCAGGTGCTCGGGGAGTCATCAACTCCGGTTAGCCGCCTGGTGGAGCTGCCCGGCCGGGGAACGACGCGGGTGTGGGAGTGCGCTGGGCCGCGCGGCGCTGACACGCTCGTGCTTATCCACGGGTTGACGTTTACGGCTGAGCTGAACTGGGCGGAGGTCTTCGCGCCGCTCGCGCGTCATTTCCACGTCGTCGCCGCGGATCTGCGTGGCCATGGCGACGGGATCCGCACCGGTTCGCGGTTCCGGCTCGAGGATTGCGCTGACGATATCGCCGCGCTGGCAGCTGTGCTTGGTATCGGCAGGTTTACCGCTGTGGGTTATTCCATGGGCGGCATGGTGGCCCAGCTGTTGTACCGGCGGCACTCCGCGCTGTTGTCGGGCCTGGTGCTGTGCTCTACCGCGCGCGACGTCCGCGGGTCGCCGGCCGAGCAGCTGGCCGCTCTTGCGGCGCCGACGGTGGCCGCCGCGCTGCAGTGGAACCCGGTTCTGCATCTGGTGAGCGCCGAGGTTTTCGGCACGGCGCTCCTGGGCCACGTCGACGACCCGGCCACAGCCAGCTGGGCCCGCGCCCAGTTGAGCCGGACCACTCTGGCCACCGCGGTCTCGGCCATCCGGGCCGTCTGCGAGTTCACGTCGGCGAGCTGGATCAGCCAGGTCGATGTCCCCACCGCGGTGGTGGTCACCACCCGGGATCACGTCGTGTCGCTGGGGCGCCAGCTTGAGCTGGCCCGGGCGGTGCCGGGCGCTTCGGTGCATGAGGTGGACGCCGGTCACGGGGCATGCATCAACGCGCCGCAGTTGTTCGCGCGCGCATTGCTCGAGGCGTGCTGGTCGGTGGAGCCAGGACGCGGCGGCGGAACGCTGCGCACGCCAGCCTGATCCCGGCTCCTCCGGCCGGTGAGGACATACCCGCTGCCGAACGCCAGCTCACGGACCTCAACGTCCTCGATCAGCTGCTCCAGATGATGCCACGGCCGGTCGAACCCCTCGAAGCTCCGCACGAAGGGAGCATGGAGCATCCTCGCCTGCATGTTCACGGCCATCATCCACGGCGCGGCCCACTTGCCGCCGCCAGCGGCCACCCGCGCCCCGGGACGCAGATGATCCAGGACATTCCGCAGCGCGTCCGGCGACTGCAGGATGTCGTGCACGGCGCAGAACAGCGCGGCATCCGCGGTGACCGCGATCTGGGCGTCCTCGGCCCCCGACTGCACGACGGTGACGTTACGCCAGCCTTCCTGCGCGATGCGCTCGCGCGCGATCGCCGCCATCTCGGGTGACTCCTCAATGCCGACGACACCGCCCTGCGGGCCCACCTTCTCAACGAGAAAACCGCAGCACAGGCCGGTCCCGCAGCCCACGTCGAGGACCACCTGCCCCGGGCGGACCGGCAGCGCCCCGGCGATGGCCTGCCGGTAGACGTGGAACGCGGCCGTTCTGCGATCGTAGGAGCGGGCATCTTCGCGGTAGGCCGGCTGCCGCGCGACCGCCTGGACGGGCGGATGTGCGGCCGACCTTGAGTCAGCCGGTTTGTTCATGACCTCTCACCCCGCCTCTCCACAGAGCGGCACCTCTCACATGTCCTCGGCGCGGCATTCGCAATAGGGTCAAACGTACCTAGGAAAAACGGTTATCTGTGTCAACAGCGTGTGAACTTTTTTCAACCGCGGATTAACTTTGACCCGGGTCCGGGAAATGTTCTTCATGCGGCGTCAAGAGGACCATGAGGCTGAGGTGGCGGGCGGTTTTGCACGCGAAGGCGGTGCAAAAGGAGATGGAACTAACTTCCGGCCATTTGCATTGCCGGTGAGGCGCCTCGTGGCGTGGCTCGGGAACGGTTCGGCAGGGCGGGAACCACGGCCCGTTCGGCCTCAATCTTGGGTGCGAGCCACCCACCGGCCGGGCGTGGGTATCCGCGCCGCAGAGGTGCCGGGCCCCGTCGGTGCACGGCCGGCGGTCCGGTGCCACAGGTCGGCTGGGCCGGGTTTAGGTATACGACTTAGGCATAACTACAGATGCCGCCCGGCCCGGCCATGCCCGACGATGATCCTGCGAAGCTGCGCACACCCCGTGAAGACGGGGACCGGGTACGCAGGAGGAGGGACGGCCGATGCCAGGCGAGGCGCCGGGGCCGCTTTCCCCGTCCGATCTGACGCCCGGCGGCCTGGCGGGACGGGCCGCCGAGGCGGCCGCGATCCGCCGCACGCTCGACCAGGCCCGGCTGGTCACCGTGACCGGGCTGCCCGGGGTGGGCAAGACCGCGGTGAGCCTGCAGGCGGCGAGCGCGGCCGCCGGGGGCTTCGCCGACGGCGCGCTGCTGCTGCGGCTCGACGCGCTGCGGGACGAGGCCCTGCTGCCGCACACCATCGCGACCGCGCTGCGGCTGCCCGACCGGTTCACCAGCAGCCGTCTCGACGTGCTGGTCGACCAGCTGCGCGACCGGCACCTGCTGCTCGTCCTTGACACCTGCGAGCACCTGCTCGGCGCCTGCGCCGCCGTGGTCGCGGCCTTGCTGCCGCCGTGCCCCAAGGTGCAGGTCCTGGCGACCAGCCGCGAACCGCTCCGGGTGCCCGGTGAGGCGGTCGTGACGGTCCGCCCGCTGCGGCTGCGGGACGCGGTGGCGCTGTTCACCCAGCGGGCGGCCGAGGCCAAGGTCGAGATCGCGCCGGACAGCCGGGCCACCGTGGCGTCGCTCTGCGTGCAGCTGGACAAGCTGCCGCTGGCCATCGAGCTGGCGGCGGCCGAGCTGGCCAGCGGCCAGCCGCCCGTGACGGCGGTGGCGCAGCTGCTGGCCCGGCTGGAGGCGGGGGACGCCAGCCTGGGCGGCACCAGCCCGCGCGGACCCGGTGAGCCGGGGAGGCACCAGACGCTGCGGGCCGCGATCGGCTGGAGTCACGAGCTGTGCACGCCGGCCGAGCGCCTGCTTTGGGCCAGGCTGTCCGTCTTCACCGGGCCGTTCGGGGCGCGGGACGCGCAGCACGTCTGCACCACCAGCCAGCTGCCGGACGAGGCCGTCGCGGTCGGCCTGGACCTGCTCGCCGAGCGGTCGGTCCTGCTGGCCGACCCGCAGGCCAGCGGCGGCCAGCGCTTGTTCGTGCTTCCGGCCACGCTGCGGGCGTACGGCCGCCAGATGCTGCGCCGGCTGGGCCAGGACGAGGAGTTCACGGCCAGGCACCAGCGCTGGCAGGACGGGCGCCGCCACCGCTCCCCCGCCGGGAAGTAACCGCAGGCCAACCAGCCCTGCGACATAACTGCGAAACAGTGGCCGGGAACTTCCCCCGTTTGCGCAACGGGTTGTGGTTAGCCGACTACAATCGAGCTGTTCCCTCCCCGAGGTTCCACCATGACCTTTCCGGCCTCGACACATGTCGGTCGGCTGTATGTCGAGTCGCGCCATCTACCCGCCACCCAGGGCGGCGGCGGCGATATCCATGACGTGATGGCCACGCCGTTCGGTGTCCGGCTGCTCATCGGTGACGTGATGGGCACCGGCCTGCCCGCCAACCGGACGGGCCTTTCCGTGCTGAACGCCTGGCGCGAGCTGGCCTGCACCGAGCCCAGCCTGGCCGGCATCGCGGTCCGGCTGCACGCCCTGATCGCCCGGTCCGAGCACCCGGAACGGTTCGTCACCGCCCTCCTGGCGAACTTCCCGGCCGCCGGGGAGGCCAGCGGGTCCTGGGTCGAGCTCGTCTGCTGCGGGCATCCGCCGCCGCTGCTGCTGCGCGGCGGGTCGGCGGCGTTCGTCGAGCCGTACGCCGCGCCGCCGCTCGGGCTGCTCGACCTGGCCGACGGGTGGTGCCGGGGAAGCATGATCCCGGTCGGCGACGGCGACCAGATGCTGCTGTACACGGACGGCGTCTCCGAGGCCAGGGACGCGGCGGGGCGGTTCTTCCCGCTGGCCCAGGTCATAGCCGAAACCCTGGTCTCCGCGGAGGCACCTCGTCTGCTTGACGCGCTGGTCACGAGCCTGGATGATCACGTCGGTGACCGCGGGTCCGACGATATCCTGCTGCTGCTCGTGACGATGAGATTACCCGCGGGTCACCTGATAACGTGCCGCCCCACGCCGGCCTGCCGGGTCATCGCGAGTTTGGTCACTGTTATCGCCGGGCAGACCGCGGGCGCGGATCAGGGCATGAAACTATTCCGTGGGGAAGGGCAGGCCTGCGGGTGAGGCAGCCCTGCCGGGGAAGGCAGCACGACGCGAGGAGGCAGGACATGGCGGTCATACCACTGCCTGAGCGGAAGTCTTGGCAGGCGCTCACGCGGCACCACGAGGAGATGGCCGGCGTTCCCCTGCGCGATCTGTTCGCCGCTGACCCCGGCCGGGGCGAACGGCTGACCGCGGAGGCGGCCGGGCTCTACCTGGACTACTCCAAGAACCGCGTCACCGACGAGACCATGCGGCTGCTCGTCGCGCTGGCCGAGGAGTCCGGCGTGCCGGAGAAGCGGGCGGCGATGTTCCGCGGCGAGCACATCAACGTGTCGGAAGACCGCCCGGTGCTGCACGTGGCGCTGCGCATGCCGGCCGGCCAGTCGCTGGTCGTGGACGGCACCGACGTCGTGGCGCAGGTCCACGAGGTCCTCGGCCGGATGGCGGACTTCGCCAACCGGGTCAGGTCAGGCGACTGGAAGGGCCACACCGGCAAGCCGATCAGGAACGTCATCAACGTGGGCATCGGCGGATCCGACCTCGGCCCGGTGATGGCGTACGAGGCGCTGCGGCACTACGCCACGCGTGATCTGGTGTTCCGGTTCGTGTCAAACGTGGACTCCACCGACTTCGCCGAGGCGACCCGCGACCTGGATCCCGAAGAGACGCTGTTCATCATCTCGTCCAAGACGTTCGGCACGCTGGAGACGCTGACCAACGCCACCTCCGCGCGGGACTGGATTGTCGGCGCGCTCGGGTCCGAGGCGGCCGTGGCCAAGCATTTCGTCGCGGTGTCCACCAACGCGGAGCGCGTCGCCAAGTTCGGCATCGAGGTGGCCAACATGTTCGGGTTCTGGGACTGGGTCGGCGGGCGTTACTCGATGGAATCGGCGATCGGCCTGTCCACGATGGTCGCGATCGGGCCGGAACGGTTCGGCGAGATGCTGGCCGGGTCCCACGAGATGGACGAGCACTTCCGCACCGCCCCGCTCGAGCAGAACCTGCCCGTGCTGATGGGCCTGCTCGCGTTGTGGTACCGCGACTTCTTCGGCTGCCAGACGGCCGGCGTCATGCCGTACGAGCAGTACCTGAAGCGGTTCCCCGCCTACCTGCAGCAGCTCACCATGGAGTCCAACGGCAAGCACGTCACGCTGACCGGGGACCCGGTCAGCTACGACACCGGCGCGGTCTACTGGGGCGAGCCCGGCACCAACGGCCAGCACAGCTTCTACCAGCTCATCCACCAGGGGACGACGCTGATCCCGGTCGACCTGATCGGGTTCGGCAAGACGCTGAACCCGCTGCGCGACCACCACGACATCCTGTCCTCCAACGTGTTCGCGCAGGCGCAGGCGCTGGCCTTCGGCAAGACCGAGGAGGAGGTCAGGGCCGAGGGCACGCCCGAGCACGTGGTGCCGCACCGGGTGATGGAGGGCAACCGGCCGAGCAACGTGCTGCTCGCCGAGATCCTCACGCCGCGGATCCTCGGCACGCTCGTCGCCCTGTACGAGCACAGTGTGTTCACCCAGGGAGCGATCTGGGACATTGACTCGTTCGACCAGTGGGGCGTGGAGCTCGGGAAGGTGCTCGCGGTGAAGATCATTCCCGAGCTGACCAGCGCGCAGGAGCCGGCGCTCGACCACGACTCATCGACCAACGCGCTCATCCGCCGCTACCGCGCGCTCAAGGCTCGCTAACAATTCGGGGCTCGCTGACAACACAGAAGGACGGACCAGTCATGCCAACTGATACGCCGATGCAGCTCGGGATGATCGGGCTCGGGCGGATGGGCTCGAACCTCGTCCGCCGGCTTATGCGCGACGGCCACCGCTGCGTGGCCTATGACGTCAACCCCGGCGCGGTCAAGGCGCTGGAAGCCGAGGGCGCGCAGGGCGCGGAGAGCCTCGCCGACTTCGTCGCCAAGCTGGACATGCCGCGGGCCATCTGGATCATGATCCCGGCCGGCATCGTGGAGCGGACCCTAGCCGAGCTGCGGCCGCTGCTCAAGGCCGGCGACATCGTGATCGACGGCGGGAACTCCTACTACCGGGACGACATCACCCGCGCGAAGGACCTCAAGAGCGACGGCATCCACTTCGTCGACTGCGGTACGAGCGGTGGTGTCTGGGGTCTTGAGCGGGGCTACTGCCTGATGATCGGCGGCGAGGACGAGCCGGTGCGGCGCCTGGACCCGATTTTCAAGACCATCGCCCCCGGCAAGGGCAGCGCGGAGCCGACCCCGGGCCGGACCAAGCAGGGCACCGCCGAGCAGGGTTACCTGCACTGCGGGCCGAACGGCGCCGGGCACTTCGTCAAGATGGTGCACAACGGCGTGGAGTACGGCATGATGGCCGCGATCGCCGAGGGCCTGGCGATCATCAAGCACGCCGACGCGGGCCTGCACCAGGAGGAAATCGACGCGGAGACCGCGCCGCTGCGCAACCCCGAGGCGTACCAGTACGTGATCGACGTCGGTGAGGTCGCCGAGGTGTGGCGGCGCGGCTCGGTGATCAGCTCCTGGCTGGTCGACCTGACCGCCGCCGCCTTCGCCAAGTCGCCCGACCTGGCCAAATTCAGCGGGCATGTGTCCGATTCCGGCGAGGGCCGGTGGACTGTGCTGGCCGCGGTGGACACCGGCGTGCCTGCCTCGGTCATCGCCGCCTCGCTGTACGAGCGGTTCGAGTCCCGGGACAACGGCGCGTTCACCGGGAAGATCCTGTCGGCGATGCGCTCGGAGTTCGGCGGGCACGCGGAGAAGAAGGCCTGAGCGTTTCCCCATGAATAAGGTCAACAGAGCCAAGAACGGATCCCCGCGGCCCGAGAATCACGTCATCGTGCTGTTCGGCGCCACCGGCGACCTGGCCAAGCGCAAGCTGCTGCCCGGGCTGTTCCACCTGCACGCGGCCGGGCTGCTGCCGCGCGAGTACCGCGTCATCGGTTCGTCGCCGCACGCCAGCGCGCTGACCGACGAGCAGTTCCGTCAACGCGCCGAACAGGCGTGCGCCGACTTCTGCATCACCAAGCCGAGCGATCCATCCTGGCCGTCGTTTGCCGAACGCCTGTCGTTCGGGGCCGCGGAACCAGGGAACACCGCGGACCTCGAAGCGGCGATCCAGCGGGCGGAGAAGGAGATCGGCGGCTCGCCGCGGCGGCTGTTCCACCTGGCCGTGCCGCCCGCCGCGTTCACCTCGGTCATCGAGATGCTCGGCGCCGCGGGCCTGGCCACCAGCGAGACCCGGGTGATCATCGAGAAGCCGTTCGGCACCGACCTGGCCTCGGCGCGCGCGCTGAACGAGAAGGTGCACGCGGTCTTCGACGAGTCGCAGGTCTTCCGCATCGACCACTTCCTCGGCAAGGAATCGGTCGACAACATCCTCGCGTTCCGGTTCGCGAACGGGCTCTACGAACCGGTCTGGAACCGCTATCACATCCGCTACGTGCAGATCGACGTGCCGGAGACGCTGTCGATCGCGGGCCGGGCCGCGTTCTACGACACCACCGGCGCCTACCGGGACATGGTCGTGACCCACCTGTTCCAGGTGCTGGGGTTCGTGGCCATGGAACCGCCGGTGTCGCTGTCCGCCAAGCACCTGCGGGACGAGAAGGCGAAGGTATTCGAGGCGCTGAAGCCGATCGACACCAGGCACGTCATCCGCGGCCAGTACCAGGGGTACCGCTCCGAGCCCGGCGTGCGGGCCGATTCGGACACCGAGACCATGGTGGCGCTGCGGGCCGACGTGGAGAACTGGCGCTGGCACGGCGTGCCGTTCTTCCTCCGCTCGGGCAAGTCCATGGCGGCCGGGCGCCAGGTCATTACGCTCGGCTTCCACGAGCCGCCGCTGCGCATGTTCCGCGCGCACAGGCAGGACATCTCCGCCGGCCGGCTGGACGAGATCGTCATCGACTTCGCCGATCCCGGCTCGATCAGCACCGAGTTCCTGGCCAAGGTGCCCGGACCTGAACTGAGCCTGGGCACCGCGAAGATGGTGTTCAGCTACCAGGACTCCTTCGCCCTCTCACACGCGCTCGAAGGCTACGAACGGCTCATCCTGCTGGCCATGATCGGCGACCAGTCGCTGTTCACCAGCTCCGGCGGGATCGAGCGGCTGTGGGAGATCTCCGAGCCGCTGCTCCAGAACCCGCCCCCGGTCGAGCCCTACGAACCCGGATCGTGGGGCCCGCCGCCGGCCGGCAAGCTGATCGCGCCGTACCGGTGGCACCTGCCGGAGCGTTAGGCCCCGCCCGTTAGGCCCGGCGCCGGGTCCCGGCCCGGTCCCGGCGGTTAAGCGCGCGTGTCCTGGCGGATCGACAGGCGGCCCCTGGCCATCACCCCGATCCGCTGCGCCCGCCGCACCACCGAACTGTCGTGGCTGACCAGCACCAGCGTCAGCCCGCGCTCGCGCCACAAGGTGTCGAGCAAGGAGATGATCTCGTCCCGGGTGTCCTCGTCCAGGTTCCCGGTCGGCTCGTCGGCGAGCAGCACCCTGGGCGCCTTGACCAGGGCGCGGGCGATCGCCACCCGCTGCTGCTGCCCGCCGGACAGCTCGCCGGGCAGGTGCTGCGCGCGGTCGCCGAGCCCGACGCTGTCCAGCGCGGCCGCCACCCGGGCCCGCCGCTGCGCCAGGTGCACGCCGAGCGGGATCAGGGCGGCTTCGACGTTCTCCTGCGCGCTGAGGGTGGGCACCAGGTTGAAGGTCTGGAAGATGAAGCCGAACGACTGGGCCCGGACCTTACGCACCCGGGCTTCGCTCGCGGCGGCCAGGTCGTCGCCGCCGAACTCCACCCGGCCCTGCGTCGGCCGGTCCAGGCCGCCGAGGAGCTGCAGCAGGGTGGTCTTGCCGTGGCCGGTCTTGCCCTGCACGGCGAGCCACTCGCCGGCCCGGATCTCCAGGTCCAGGCCGCGGACCGCGGGGATCTCGCGGCCGCCCTTGCGGTAGATCTTGCTCACCCCGGTCAGCCGGTAGATAGGGGTTTCGTGGTGGTCTATGTCCATGACAGGCTCCTCAGGCTCCTCGTGCTCCTCATGCTTCCTCAGGCGACCCGGGCCAGCGCCGCGGCAGGCCGCAGCCGGGCCGCCCGCCAGCCGCCGAACGACCCGGCGAGCAGCCCGCCGGCGATGGCGAGCAGCACCGCGAGGACGATCGCGCCGGCGGTCACCGACGCGGACATGGGCACCGCGATGGTGGCGTGGCTCGCCGCCGCCGACGGGCCGGAGCCGACCGGGCCGGCGCCGCCGCCCGCGATCTGGGTCTGCAGGCCGCCCGAGCCGCCGGCCGACGGGACGGTGGCGGACAGCTTCGGTGCGATCTTGTCGATGATCGCCACGCCGGCGAAGCCGAGGCCGACGCCGGCCAGGCCGCCGATGATGCCGGTGCTGACGGACTCGCCGAGCACCTGGCTGACGATCCGGCTGCTGCGCCAGCCGAGGGCCTTCAGCGTGCCGAACTCGGGCACCCGGCGGGCCACGGCCGCCATCGTCAGCAGGCTGGCCACCGCGAACGCCGCGATCAGCACCAGCACTGCGAGCCATTTCCCGAGGGCGCCCGCGAGCTTGGCGGCGCTGGCCGCCGATCCGGTGATCTCACTGGCCAGGTCCGAGGAGCTGGTGACGGTCGCCTGCGGCAGCAGGTGCTCGATCTCCCGCTGCACCGCGCCGATGTCGGCGGCGCTGGCCGCGGTCACGTAGACCGTGTTCACCATGTTTTTCATGGACTTGCCGGTGGCGGGGTTGGTGGCCAGCGCCTGGGCGCGCGCCAGCGGGATGTACACCGCGGGCGGGCTGCTGGCCTCCGGCTGGGTGACGATGCCGATGATCTTGAACTTGGTCTTCGCGACCGTGACCGTCGAGCCGACCGTCAGCTTGTTCGCGGTCGCGTAGTTCGCGTCCACCACGGCCACGTCCGCGTTCGCGTCGGCCGCGGCGAAGGTCCGGCCGGAGGTCAGCTTCCCGTCGCTGAGCGGGCCGAGCTTCGGATGCGAGATATCCGTCCCGTCCACGCTGACCGAAGTGGGCGGCTGGAGCTGGGAGTTCGAGCCGGACGGGAGCACGATCCGGTTATCGGTCAGGACGAGGCCGCCCGCCGCGGCGGACACGCCGTGCAGGCGCGCGATCTCGGCGGCCGTCGCGGCGCTGAGCGCCCCGTGATCGGCGCTGAGCAGAGTGTCGATCGTGCCGCTGCTGTAGCACTTCCCGTTGATGCAGACCCCGGCGCCGCCGCCCCCGCCGGGTCCGCCGACGTTCTGCTGCCCGGTGGTCGGTCTGCCCGACGGGGGCTTCGGCTTGGTGGTGACGGTGACGTCGGTGCCGATGCCGTAGAGCGCGCGCAGCACCTTGGCCTGCGCGGCCTTCACTCCCGACGAGGCGCCCATCACGGTAATGACCAGGCCGATCCCGATGGCGAGGCCGAGGGCGATGAAGATGGCCTGCCGCATTCTGCGGCGCAGTTCGCGCCTGAGGTACGTGAGAAAGAACATGGCGGCAGGTCTACGCGACCGGCAGTTGCACGCAGGTTACACGGCCCGCGGCGCCGGGGGCGGTGTCACTGGCGCTGGTGTAACTGGCGTGCAACCCGGCGGCGGGGGCGGTGTCACTGGCGCTGGTGTAACTGGCGTGCAACCCGGCGGCGGGCACAGTAGATCGCGACGGCGAAGGAGGAAGCACGCTCATGGGACTCGACGACGGCGAGTGGATACGCGATGAGGCGAAGGGTCTGGCCGCGGACGAGGGGACGGACGGCGAGTGGCCTGACGACGAGTGGGCCGCCGCGGCCCAGCCGTCGGGAACCCCGCCGCCCGGGGCCGGGAAGGGCCGGGGCCATGGGGGCGTCCCGGGGTTCTCGGTCCGGGCGGCGGCTCTCTGGATCGCCGTCACCGTGGTGGCCGCGGCTGCGGGGGTCGCCGCCGGGTTCTTCCTGGTGAAGGGAACACCGGCGGCGAGCGCGGTCGGCGGGGCGACGCCGAGCGCGTCGGCGCCTGCGGGGAGCGGCGCGCGCCTGCCGGCGCTGCCCGGACTGTCCGGGAACGGGAACGGGCAGCTGCAGATGATGATCACTGGCCGGGTCCTGGCGGTCAGCGGCACGTCGATCACCATCGGCGGCGACGGGCCTTCGGTGACGGCCGCCGTCACCCGAGCCACGAAGATCACCGGCGTGGCGCGCGGAATCGGCGGCGTCAAGGTTGGCGACGAGGTCTCGGCCCAGATCACCGGCACCAGCGGCCACCTGACCGCCACGGCCCTCCAGGACCCAGCGCAGATCAGCTGATCAGCCGTGAGGACGTGGGCGATGCCGGACCGCGCAGATCACCAGACCGCCGGCCATAGTCCCCGAACCCGCAATCACACTGAAGATCGCGGTGGATCCGGGCTCCGCGGTGGATCCGCTGCATGATAGGGAAGGGTCCCGAATCCGAAAGCATCCGCCGGTCCCGTCGGCCCGAGCACGAATGCTCACCGGACGGCCCCCCGCCGCCCCGGTGATGACTCCGGTGATCCTCCGAGCACGCGCGGAAATCTGTACGCCTGGATTCCAGCGGAGGATTCGCCAGGCATGCGAGTTTCACGGCAGTTCCCTGATTGTCGCAGTGAACACCCGGAGTTTGTCGGCCAGTCCCGCGATAGTGTCGGAGACCAGCGTCACGTCAAGCCGGCGGTGGTCAGCCACATAGCGGCCCGGATGCCACACTTTCCATTCCCGGCCGTATTCGCTATTCAGCGCGGTAAGCGGGTCGGCTGGCAGGGGACCGGTTCCTGTGTTCAGGGCAGTACCCCGCTGGCCTGCTGGTTCCCGGCACGCTCGGCAAGCTCGGTGTCGATTGCCCCCATATGCGCGTGGATCGGCACGTGCGCCGGGGAATCAGGAGTAATCAGGCCAAGGTTCGCCTGTAGTTCGCGTCTGGTGCGCTCAAGCTCGGCCGTGGTGAGCTGCCTGACGGAGTAGTGGTCCTGATTATCTGAGCGCCGGCTGGCCTGCCGGATGCGGGCGCGCTGGTCCTGTTCCGCCAGCACGTCGGCGAGGTGGTGCCGCAGGCCTTCGGCTATGGGGGCATCTGAGGGGATTTCCTTGATGGCGCGCTCAACCGCGCTGCGCTGCTCGTTCAGCTCGTATGTCGTCAGCTCGTACACCGGGCGCTTTGCCGTTTTCACATCCTGTCCCTCTGACTCGCTCGCTGCCAATGGGCGATCATGCTCAGGGTGGCTATGGTTCGTTTCTCTTCACCAGGCGCGGCACTTGCACGGTCGATAGTGCGGGTTGCCAGGGCCAGTCGCTAGGTCTGACTACTGACGGCCGACAGCCGATTACTGATGCTGGTAGACCGGCGCGGCGACGCCGGCGCATAGCCTAGGTTTTCATGGACCATGCAACGGGACGCCTTCCGCCGGAGTTGTGGTCCACCCCGGTGGTGGCTGCCGCTCTGGCGAGTTGCGACTTTGCGACGCTCTTGGAGGAGATCAGGCGAGCGCGCGGCTGGACACAGAAGCAACTTGCGTCGGCGGTGGGCTACTCCCAGAGTTGGGTGTCGAACGTGTTGCGCGGCCAGCAGGCACTAACCGTCGACCAGGTCCGGGAGATATCCCGCCAACTCGGGGTACCCGTTCACCTGCTCAGGTTCAACGATCCGGGAGGTGACGATCCGACGAAACGCCGTGACTTCGGTAAAGCCATGGCGCTCGCGCTGGTCCCTCTGCCCACGCGGTCAGAGGTAGACGAGACGACCGCGCCAACCCTGACCGCCATCACCGGCGCTCAGCGCCGGCTCGACGCAACCACCCCTGCTCGTGAGCTGGCGCGGGGCGTGGCGGCACATGTCGCGATGGCTGATTACGTATTCTCCCGTGCCCGCAAGTCGCCATTCGCTACTGACATTGCTGCCGCCGTAAGCGAGGCAGCCGGATTCGCTGCATGGCTGCATGCCGACATGCACGATATCGGGACCGCGCGAAGCTACTATCGGCTGGCGATTGACCGGGCACGGCTCGCAAAACAGGCCCTGCTCGCGGGCTACATGCTCGGCAGCCTTGCTGCATTCGAGATCGATGGAGACGACCCCGTCCTCGGCCTCGCGCTTATCGCTGAGGCGCGACGGCAGATTGGCGAGGCTCCGCATCCAACCCCGCAAGCCTGGCTGGATTCCATCGAAGCAGTCAGCCTCGCTGCCATAGGTAAGGGCGCGGATGCTGATCGCGCGTTGATCAGGGCTAGGAAGGCCGTCGAGAGAGGTTCAGAACCTGCCTCAGTGCCCTGGCCCTGGGTATTTTCCTTCGACCAGCCGAAGCTTGCCGGCTACCAGGCATTGGTCGCGGTTAGGCTCAGCCGTCCGGCCGATGCTCTTGCCTCCTTCGCCGACTCGTTGCCGGCCACACAGCCCGCGCCCAAACAACGCGCAATCATCATGCTTGAGGTAGCCACGGCTGCTCGCCAGGATGGCATGAGAAAGAAAGATAGCGAACGAATTGATGAATCGTTCCGGCTTGCCTCCGAGGCGCTGGGGATCGGCATCGTCTACTCATCTGAGCGCGTGATCGAAAGGGTTAGGCGTTTTCGTCGTTATTACACAGCTCCGAGCACCAGCCATGTCCGGAACTTCGATGAGCAACTCCGTTCCACTCTCTTGTGAGGGAGGTTTATGCCTCGCATTGCCATATCCGGCCATCGCGGCTTGAACGCCGACGTGACCAATCTGATCGACCGGGCCATTCGCGAGAAACTTTCAGAACACCCGGCTAATATTACTGGCCTGTCCTGTCTCGCGGACGGGGCGGACCAAATATTCGCACGCGCCGTCGTCGATCTCGGGGGGATACTCGAAGCCGTCATTCCGTAAGTATTCGGAAGTCGCGTGGTGGGCCGGCTCGCCGGTGGTGCCCGCGGACGGTGTGAGACACGTGGTGCGTGGTGCGTGATTCGCGGCTGCTGATGGTGTTTGCTGTGCTGCGTGACGGTTGCGGCTGGTTTTG
>WNFC01000368.1_pt1 | contig 44341 bp, 41 predicted proteins | sample 5400541 | NCBI WGS metagenome assembly WNFC01 (sample SAMN13153342, study PRJNA577476) | soil metagenome | isolation source: 120 cm saprolite under Douglas fir tree site 2 hole 2 replicate 1 | place: USA:California | collected 2015-04-18 | reverse complement strand
CCTCTGCCCCGCGGGCATGGAAGCGGAGCTCTTCGGCTTCTACTCGCTGTGCGGCAAGAGCGCGGCGATCATGGGGCCGCTCGTCTTCGGCGGCATCTCGCATGCAGCGGGCGGCAACCAGCGGGCGGGGATCCTCGCCGTCGGCACCTTCTTCCTGATCGGCCTCATCCTCCTTTCGCGCGTGAAGGCCGGCGGCCCCGCGCGAGCTTAGCGGGCCGCTCGCGGGCCGGGCGCCGGCCGGCTCTTCTCTGGAGGGCGTGGAGCAGGGCCTGCAGGGGCGGGCTCAGAGGCTTGTCGCGCCGCCTGATGATGCCGAGCCGCCTGACCAGGGGCGGGGAGAGCGGGATGACTCGCAGCGTGCCCGCGCGCGCCTCGGCTCGGACCGAGATCGCCGAGGTAATGGACGGCCCGAGCCCGGCGCTGACCAGCTCCTTGATCGCCTCGCCATTGCCCAGCTCCATGGCCACCCGCGGCGTCACCCGGCCGCGCCGGAACCATCCCTCGATGACCTGGCGGATGGTGCCTCCACGCTCGTAGAGGATGAGGGGCTCGCGCGCCAGGTGCCCGGGCGTGAAGGCGCGGGGGCGCCGCCGGCGACGCGCGGGGGGCGCGATGGCGACGAGGCGGTCCGTGTAGAAGGGCGTCACCACGAGCTGTCGCGAGCGGACGGGAAGCGTGACCACGGCCACGTCGAGGGCGTTCTCCGCCACCGCCTTGGCGATTTCCGGGGTGTTGCCCGTCACGATGACCAGCTCGAGGTCGGGATAGCGCGCGCGGAGACGCCGCAGGATGGGCGGAAGGAGGTAGATGCTGGCGGTGGCGCCGGTGCCCACGCGCACCCGGCCGGCCACCACTCCCCGAAGCGCGCGCACCCGGGCCGCCGCCGCCTCCAGGGCGTCGAGGGCGCGCCCCCCATGCTCCAGGAGGACCGCCCCCGCCCGGGTGAGAGCGGCCCGCCGGCCCATGCGCTCGAGCAGGAGCAGCCCCAGACCGTCCTCGAGCTGGCGGACGTGGAGGCTGACGGCGGGCTGGCTCAGGTGGAGGGAGTCCGCGGCCCGGGAGAAGCTCCCGAGGCGGGCAATCTCGTGCAGCGTGCGCAGGTGGACGGGGCTGACAGGCATTGCTATTAGTATTTATGATCGTATGTATAAAAACAATCTATTTTATTGATCTCACTTTATCCTGCATGATCGGAAGCAGGAGGATGATCACATGGAGGCCATGAGCGTCCGCTTCGCCACGCTCGACGATGCCCCGGCCATATGCACCATCTACAACCAGGGCATCGACGATCGCGTGGCCACCCTGGAGACCGAGCTGCGCGACGCCGAGGAGCGGCGGCGCTGGCTCTCCTCGCGCGGGACGCGCCATCCCGTTATCGTGGCCGAGGCGCGGGCGCAGATCATCGGCTGGGGCAGCCTCAACGCCTTCAACCCGCGCCGGGCCTACGATCACGTGGCCGACATCTCCGTGTACGTCGAGCGGCGCTGGCGTGGCCGGGGCGCGGGCCGCGCGCTCCTCGAGCGCCTCGTCGAGCTCGGCCGAGAGCTCCACTTCCACAAGCTCGTCCTCGCGTGCTTCCCGACCAACAAGGCCGGAGTCGCCCTCTACGAGCGCATGGGCTTCGCCGCGGTGGGCATCTACCACGAGCAGGGTCTCGTCGACGGTCGGTGGGTGGACGTCCTGGTCATGGAGCGTCTCCTGGACTAGCGCACGGGCCCCACATATGGGGGCGTATTGACACTCAGGCCCGAGGGAGCGTAATGTCAGGCGCGATGCTCGGGGTTGCCCTCGGAGCCGATCACGCCGGCTGGGAGCTCAAGGAAGCCCTCAAGGCCTGGCTCATGGATGCCGGCTACCAGGTTCTGGACTTCGGCGCCCACGGCCCCGACTCCGTCGACTATCCCGACTATGCCGCCCAGGTCGCCGAGGCCGTCTCCGTCGGCAAGGTCGATCGTGGTCTCCTCGTGTGCGGCACGGGCATCGGCATGACCATCGCCGCCAACAAGGTGCCGGGGATCCGGGCGGCCCTGTGCGGCGACGTCTTCACCGCGCGCATGAGCCGCGAGCACAACGATGCCAACGTCCTCGCCCTGGGGGGACGGCTGACGGGGCGCGAGACGGGGCTCGACATCCTGCGCGCCTGGCTCGAGACATCGTTCGCGGGCGGCCGCCACGCCCGCCGGGTGGACAAGATCGCGGAGATGGAGCGCGGGGCCATGCGTGCGCGGGGCGGGGCATGAGCGGGCTCGAGCACGTCGATCCCGAGATCGCCCGGGCCATCCGGGACGAGACCGTGCGCCAATCGCGCAACCTCGAGCTGATCGCTTCCGAGAACTTCGTCTCCGAGGCGGTGCTGGAGGCCACGGGCTCGGTGATGACCAACAAGTATGCCGAGGGCTATCCGGGCAAGCGGTACTACGGCGGCTGCGAGATCGTGGATGTGGCCGAGAACCTCGCCATCTCCCGCGCGCAGGCGCTCTTCGGCGCCGAGCACGTCAATGTCCAGCCCCACTCGGGCTCCCAGGCGAACATGGCGGTGTACTTCACCCTGCTCAAGCCGGGAGAGGTGGTCCTCGGGCCCAATCTCGCGCACGGCGGCCATCTCACGGCGGGGAGCCCCATGAACTTCTCGGGGCGGCTCTACACCATCGTGCCGTACGGCGTCACCAGGGACACGGAGCGGATCGATCTCGACCAGGTGCGCGACCTGGCCAGGGAGCACCGCCCGAAGCTCATCATCGCGGGCGGCTCGGCCTTCCCCCGTGCCATCGACTTCAAGCCGTTCCGCGAGATCGCCGACGAGGTGGGGGCCGCCCTCATGGCCGACATCGCGCACCCCGCGGGGCTGGTGGCCGCGGGCCTCCATCCGTCGCCCGTGCCCTATGCCGACTTCGTCACCACCACCACCCACAAGACTCTTCGCGGGCCGCGCGGCGGCATGGTCATGTGCCGGAGCGCCTACGCGAAGGATCTGGACCGCACCGTGCTGCCCGGCATCCAGGGCGGCCCCCTCATGCACGTGATCGCCGCCAAGGCCGTGGCCTTCCGCGAAGCCCAGACGCCCGAGTGGCGGGCCTACCAGGCGCAGATCATCAAGAACGCCAAGGCGCTCGCCGAGGCCATGCTGGCCCTGGGCTACCGCCTGGTCTCCGGCGGCACCGACACCCACCTCCTTCTCGTCGACCTGACGCCGAAGGGCATCACCGGCAAGGACGCGCAGGAAGCGCTCGATCGGGCGTGGATCACCGTGAACAAGAACGGCGTTCCCTTCGACACCAAGGGGCCGATGGTCACGAGCGGGGTGCGTCTGGGCACGCCCGCCGTGACCACGCGCGGCATGCGCGAGCCCGAGATGGCCCAGATCGCCGCCCTCATCGACGGCGTGCTGGGCAGTCTCGGCAATGCCTCGGCGGAGGCGAAGGTGCGTGGCGAAGTGGAGGAGCTGACCTCGCGATTTCCTCTCTACGCGGAGCGACTGAGGTGACCCCGTGAAGTGTCCCTTCTGCGGACACACCGAGGACCGCGTCGTCGATTCGCGCGTCGGGCGCGAGGGCGAGTTCATCCGCCGCCGGCGCGAGTGTCTCAAGTGTCACCGCCGCTACACGACCTACGAGTACATCGAGGATGTGCTCCCCCACGTGGTCAAGCGGGACGGCCGGCGCGAGCCCTTCGATCGCCAGAAGCTCCGCGGCTCCATCCTGAAATCGTGCGAGAAGCGCTCGGTGGGCGTCCAGGCGGTGGACGACGTGGTCGCCGACATCGAGGCGCGCCTGCACGAGCGGGCGGAGAAGGAAATCACGAGCCTCGAGATGGGCGAGATCGTGATGGAGCATCTGCAGAAGCTCGACCAGGTCGCCTACGTCCGCTTCGCCTCCGTCTACCGCCAGTTCAAGGACATCTCACAGTTCATGGACGAGGTGAAAGGGCTCATCAAGGACGGGGACAAGACGAAGGCGCCCAAGCCGGTTAAGCCGGCGCCCAAGAAGTAGCTGGACCTGCCCGCTCGCCTCAGCTGACGCTGAAGACGCTGACCTCGACCGACCTGCCCTTCACCCGCACGGCGGGGAGCGTCTCCAGCCCTCCGCCGTTGCTCAGCCGACCCCGCGTCGCCTCGCTGAGCAGGATGTCGGTGCCGAGCTCCTTGTTGAGCCCCTGGATGCGCGAGGCGAGGTTGACCGCGTCTCCCACCAGGGCATACGTCAGCCGCTCCGCGCTCCCGATGTTACCGGCGAGCACGGTGCCCGTGTGAATGCCGATGCCGTTGCGGAGGGGAGGCTTGCCGGCCCCGGCCCGCCGGGCATTGAGCTCGGCAAGGCGCCGGCGCATCTCGCGGGCGGCGCGAAGGGCCCGGTCCGCGTGGTCGCCCGCGCGCAGCGGAGCGCCGAAGACCGCCTCGATCTCGTCGCCGATGTACTGGAGGACGAGGCCGCGCTCGCCGCGGATGGCCCCCTCCATCTCGGTGAAGTACTCGTTGAGGTCGCGCACGACTTCCCGAGGCTCGGTCCGCTCCACCCACGGAGTGAAGTCGCGGAGGTCGGCGAAGAGCACGGTCACCTCCTCCAGCTGGCCGTCGAAGCTCGCCCGCCCGGCCAGGATCTCGTCGCGCACCTCGCGGGTGACGTACTTGCCGAAGGTCTCCCGGATGACCTCGCGCTCGCGCAGCCCCTCCAGCATGCGGTTGAAGCCCTCGCCCACGGCGCCGATCTCGTCATTGGCCTCCACGGGCACGCGGCCGCCGAGCTCGCCGCGGCCCACCGCGGCCATCTCGCGCTCGAGGCGTCGCAGGGGATCGGCCACGCTGCGCGCCGTGAAGATCGCCAGCCCCACCGCGGCCACGATCCCCACGCCGACGATGAAGGCGATGATCAGCCGCAGCTCGCCGACGAGGTGGGAGGCCGCGGCGGCATCCGCGCCCGCGAGCGACAGGGCGCGCGCGTAGGCGATGGTGCCCAGGACGGCGAGGGGGATGATGCTGATCAGCAGGAAGATGACGAGAAGGCGCATCCTGACCGAGAGACGGAGGGCGCCGGCCACCCCGCCCGCGTCACCACGCGGAAAGAAGTGAGGCATGGCCCGGCGCCACTGGTGCTCTGCCACGAGGAAGACGAAGGCGACGGATACGCTGCCCGCCACCACCGTGATGCCGAACACCGTTCGCCACACCCGCTCGGGCACGAAGAAGCCCGCGACCATGGGCCAGAGCACCCCCCAGATGAAGCCCGCGGCGATCCATGCGACAAAGCTCACCATCGCGAGCATGGGAGGGAGCATGAGCGCCCGCTGCTTCACCAGCCGGGCCTCGGCCTCTGGCACCTCGGCAACGATGGCCTGGGCCTTGACGAGCGGGGATATCCACTTGCGCACCCACACCCAGGCCACGGCGACGAGGGCGGAGAAGCCCACGACGAAGTACCCGATCTCCCACGGTCCGAGATCACGCGACGGACCCACCGGGGGAAGATCGATGACCCTGAAATAGAGGAAGGTCAGGAGGGCGCCGACAAGGTTGCCGACGACCAGGATCCAGGGTACCCGCCTCCAGAATCTGTCGACTTCGGCCATCGAACGATTCTAGCGCCGGGCCGCCAGGACCACGCCGGCTATCACCAGGCAGGCGCCGACCAGGGGATACCCGCGAACCGCTTCGCCCAGGATGGCCCAGGACAGGCCGATGACCGGGAAGGGCACGAGGTTGGTGAAGGCCGCGCGTCCCGCGCCGGAGAGGAGCCCGTAGACCTTCGCATGACTCATGGCGGTGAAGGGAAGATCGGTCGCCGACATGGATCGGCCCTGCCGGGATGGGGCCGACAGGGCCGAGCGCCGGTAACGGCGGCTTACTTCTTCTTTTTCTTGGAGGCCTTCTTCTTCTTCGCCATCGTGTCACCCCCCTCCCGTCCCGCGCGTCCCGCGGTTGATGACTTCTGCGGGGATTCTGGGGGAGGGTCCGGAGACCTGTCAAGCGGAAAATACAATGGGCGGGGTCGTGTGACCCTCTCGGGCGCTACATCTTGGGGACGAAACTCTCAGTTTTTCTCGCGAGCGGAAGAGGGGCGACGATGCTCGCGACGCTTCACGAATTCCTGGTTGAGGGCGACGCCCTTCTTGCACATGGGACATTGCTCGGGTGGATACGTCGGGAAATCTCGGCTCACGAGGCTGAAGATCTCCTTGCCGGCGACCTCGGACTTCTTCGTCCGGCGCCACAGGGCGCCGATGCCGATGACCTGCCCGCCCAGCTCCTCCACGAGGTCGCTCAAGAGCTTGACCGTGGTCCCGGAGCTCACGAGATCCTCGACGATCAGCACCTTGGTGGCGGGTCGGATGAGCCGGTGGAACTCGGCGGGGAGGGTGACCTTGCGCTTGCCCGCGGAGACGCCCTTGGTGCCGTACATGAGGGTGGGCCGGGAGGGATGCGCGCGCGCCACGCAGTGGGAGAGGATGAGGGCGCCGGGGCCCGTGGAGAGCACGACGTCGATGGGCCACTGGGCGAAGTGCTTGGCGATGACCGCCCCCAGCCCCTCGGTGAAGGAGGCTTCCGTGGTCACGAGCGTCTTCTCGATGAACTCGCTCGTGTGCTGGCCCGAGGGCAGGAGGATGTGATCGTTGGCGTGGTAGGCGCCCGTCCGCTTCAGGATCTCCAGATGGATCTTCTCGCGAACCTCGGCGTCCATCCGGGCAGTTTCCTTCGAGGGCGGCGGGGCCATGGAATTGTAAGGATTACGGCCCCGGCGCGCGCTTGTCAATCCCTAAAGATGACCGAGAAGATGACCGAGAACGTGGCCGTTCGAGCCGAACGGCTGTGCCGTGAGGCGAGGGCTGAGTGGATCTGGCGAGCAAATTGGCCCTGTGCCGCGCGTGGTAGACTTCCAGCGCCATGAAAGTCCTCGCGCTCGAGAGCGCCACCCTCTCAGGCGGGGCCGCCCTCGTCGACGGCGAACGCCTGCTGGGAGAGGTCACGCTCGACGTCGCAGTCACCCATTCCGAGCGACTGATGGCCGCCGTCGACCGCCTGGTCTCCGAATGCGGGCTGTCTCCGCATGACCTTGACGGCCTGGCGGTGTCCATCGGGCCGGGCTCCTTCACGGGCCTGCGAGTCGGCATTGCCACGGTCAAGGGGCTCGGCCTTGCCCTCGATCTGCCCATCGCGGCCGTGCCTACGCTCGACGCGCTCGCGGGCCGCCTGCCCTTCGCCGACGCCCCTGTCTGCCCCATCCTCGACGCCCGCAAGGGTGAGGTCTATCTCTCCCGGTATCGATGGGACGGTCGGGCCATGGTCAGGGAATGGGAGTATCTGGCCCTCCCTCCCGACGCGGCGGCGGCCCGCCTCGAGCCGCCCGTCATCTTGCTGGGAGACGGCATCGCCGCCTGCCGACCATGGCTAGCGCGGCTCGGTGAAGGCTGTCGGGTGGCGCCGCCCGCCCAGCGCATGCCGTCGCCCGCGGTGGTCGCCCAGCTCGGGCGGCGTGCTCTGGAGGTAGGTGAGGGGCGGCGCGCCGACGACATCGCGCCTCTCTACCTCCGACCCTCGGAGGCCGAGCTCAAGGCCGGGCGCCCCCGATGAGCGCTAGCGCGAAGAGGCCCCCAGCTCACCCATCATGCTGCCCCGGCAAAGCATCCCGATGAGCGCTAGCGCGAAGAGGCCCCCAGCTCACCCATCATGCTGCCCCGGCAAAGCATCCCGATGAGCGCTAGCGCGAAGAGGCCCCCAGCTCACCCATCATGCGGCCCGGGAAAAGCACTCCCATGAGCACCATGGACACCAAGCTCCAGCTCGCACCCATGACGCTGGCCGACCTCGACGAGGTGGTGGCCATCGAGCGCGTGTCCTTCCCCACGCCGTGGACGCCGGCGGCCTTCCGCTACGAGATCCAGCAGAATCGCGTGGCGCGCTGCTCGGTGATGCGCGCGGGACGTCAGGTGGTCGGATATCTCTGCCTCTGGGAGATCGGTCACGAGATCCACATCACCAACCTCGCCGTGCATCTGGAGTGGCGCCATCGCGGCGTGGGCCGCGCCATCCTGGCCGCCGCCCTCTCGGAGGGCGTGGCCCGGGGTGTGACCCTGGCCTTCCTCGAGGTGCGTCCGGGCAATGCCCCCGCCGTCGCGCTCTATGGCAGCCTCGGATTCCAGATCATCGGTCGCCGGAGCGGCTACTATTTCGACACGGGGGAAGACGCCCTCGTCATGGAGGCACGTCTCGGAGACGACACGGTCGGGGCGGTGGCCGGGAACCAGGGCACGGTATCCTGAGTTACCGTCGCACGCGCTTCCGTGGCGCGCGAACCCATTCATCCCTGGAGGGACACGTCTCATGATCGGACGCCGCGTCATGACTATGCTCGTCCTGGCCGTCGCAGTGCCGGCCTGGGCATGGGCGGAGCCCATCAATCTCAAGATGCTGTCGAACTACTCGCGCGCGACGTTCAAGACGGATGCGCCGCTCGAGACCGTGGTGGGCAACACGGCGGGCTCCGCCGTGACGGGCAATCTGACGGTTGATCCGCTCAAGCCCGCCACCGCCAGCGGAACCATCAAGGTCGACCTGACCACGCTGAACACCGGCGTCGCCAAGCGCGACGCGGACATGCAGGGGCCGCAATACCTCGACATTGCCAGCAGCGAGGCGAACAAGTTCGCCGTCTTCGAGATCAAGAGCATCGAGATGGCGGGGCCGCTGGAGCCGGGCAAGGAAGTTCCGGCCAAGGTCAAGGGCATCCTCACCATCAAGCAGAAGCCCGTGGAGACGGTGGCCGACGCGCGCGTGGCCTATATCAAGCTCACCCCCGAGCAGGTGGAGGCCCAGAAGCGCTTCGGGTTCGCCAGCGACAACATCAAGGTGCGCTCCAAGCTCGGCACGACCTTCAGCAATCATGGCATGACCATCCCCCAGCTCATGTTCCTGAAGCTCTCCAACGAGATCGCCATCGAGACGGACCTGACCTTCGCCAAGCAATAGCCCAGCATCGAGCCGAGACGCTGAATCCCGCAGGCGTGGCCGTTCGAGCTGAAGGGCGAAGCCCCGAGGCGAGAGCTGAGTGGATCGGCGGCGAGGCGAGTGCTGAACAGTTCTCGCGCTCCGGAGCACGAAGGCGAATCTGCTAGAATCTTCGGGTGCCCGCCGCCGCACCCGCCCCTCCGCACACCCTCGTCGAGCGCATGCTCGCGGGCGACCGCCTCGCCCTCGCCCGCCTCATCACGCGGGTCGAGAACCGCGGCGCGGAGATACCCGAGATCATGCGCGCGATCCAGCCGCGGCTGGGGCGCGCGCATGTTCTCGGGATCACCGGGCCGCCGGGAGCGGGCAAGTCCACCCTCGTCGACCGCCTCACGAGCCATCTCCGCGCGGAAGGCGCCGCCGTCGGCGTGCTCGCGGTGGATCCGTCCAGCCCGTTCACGGGGGGTGCCGTGCTCGGTGACCGCATCCGCATGCAGACCCACACGCTGGACCCCGACGTCTTCATCCGCAGCATGGCCACGCGCGGCAGCCTCGGCGGCCTCGCCGCCGCCACGGGCGACGTGCTCAAGCTCATGGACGCCTTCGGGTTTCCCTGGGTGCTCGTGGAGACGGTGGGGGTGGGACAGACCGAGCTCGACATCGTGAAGCTCGCCGACACGACGGTGGTCACCCTCGTCCCCGAGTCGGGCGACTCGGTCCAGGCGATGAAGGCGGGGCTGATGGAGGTCGCCGACATCTTCGTCGTCAACAAGGCCGACCGGGACGGGGCCCACGCCCTCATGGCCGAGCTGCGCTTCTCGATGCACCTGCACTACTCGAGCAGCACCTCGCCCAAGGACATCGACTGGGAGACGCCGGTGCTCGCCACCCAGGCCGTCAGCGACGTCGGGGTGACCGAGCTTCTCGCGGAGGTCAAGCGGTACCGGGCCGTCCTCGAGGCGGGCGGCGCCCTCGAGAAGCGCCGGCAGGCGAGGCGGCGCGCCGAGCTCCGGACCCTCCTCGTCGAGCGCCTCACGGGCGAGGTGCTCGGTCGCGTCGAGCAGGATCGCGCCATCGCCCGCGTCTTCGACGCGGTCGCCGACGGCACGCTCGATTCCTACTCCGCCGTCTCCCGGATTCTCTCCACGATGCTCCGGCAGCCTTGACACCCCGGGGGCGGCCCCCCACTATGAGGCCCAACATCCGTCCATCACGGAGGTTTCGCTGAATGTCGCCCTCTCACCAGTGGTATGGGGTCGTCCCCGGCTGGCTCCCCTTCTACGCCCTGATCGTCGTCGCGCTCGTGCTCTTCGCGCAACGGGCGATCTTTCTCCTCCGGCTCATGCTGGCGGGGAAGCCGGCCGCGCGATGGGACAAGGTGCCCCAGCGACTGGTCGCGGTCCTCGTGTACGTCTTCGGCCAGGCGAGGCTCCTGCAGAACGACTTCTGGCCCGGGCTCATGCATGCCACGATCTTCTGGGGCTTCGTCGTCCTCACGCTCGGGACCATCGAGTTCTTCGGGCAGGGGATGGCCGAGGGGTTCCACCTTCCCCTTCTTTCGAATACGCCGCACTACCTGATCCTCGAAGACGCCTTCAGCGTGGCCGTCATCGCGGCCATCGCCTACGCGGCCTACCGCCGGCTGGTGACGAAGCCCCGCCGCCTCACCCTCTCCCCCGAGGGCCTCTTCATCCTGCTCCTGATCTTCGGGCTCATGATCACGGACCTTGCTGCCGACGCGGGCCGGATCGTGCTCGCCCCCGCGCCGTCCGACCACTGGCAGTTCGCGGGGAGCCTCCTCGCGAGCGTGCTCGCTCATCTGCCGGCGGGGGCAGTCACCGCCGTCTTCCACGTGTCGTGGTGGCTCCACGCCGTGCTCCTCCTGAGCTTCCTCGTGTACCTGCCGTACTCCAAGCACCTGCACATCATGGCCGCCCCCTTCAATGTCTTCTTCGCCTCTCAGAAGCCCAAGGGCCAGTTCCAGACGGTCAACCTCGAGCAAGCCGAGACCTTCGGGGTGGGCAGTCTCAACGACTTCACCTGGAAGGATCTCTTCGACACGTACAACTGCACGGAGTGCGGCCGCTGCACCTCCGGCTGCCCGGCCAGCATCAGCGGCAAGGAGCTCGATCCGAAGTGGCTCATCCTGAACCTTCAGGATTTTCTCCTCGAGAGCGCGGGGGGCCACGCCAAGCACGGACATCAGGCGGGCGACAAGCCCGCCCCCGCGAGATCAATGGTCGGCGACGTCATCCACGACAGCGTCCTCTGGGCCTGCACGACCTGCCGCTGGTGCGTGGACGCCTGTCCCGTCTTCATCGAGCACGTGCCCAAGATCGTGGACATGCGGCGCTGGCTCGTCCTCACGGAGTCGCGGTTCCCGGCGGAGCTGCAGCCCGCCTTCCGCAATCTCGAGACGAACGGCAATCCGTGGCAGATGTCCTGGCAGACGCGGGCGGAGTGGGCGGGCGACCTCGGCCTCCGGCTCATGAGCGATGTGCGCGAGGCGGAGTATCTCTACTGGGTCGGCTGCTACGGGTCCTTCGACGAGCGGAACAAGAAGGTGGCGCGGGCATTCGTCAAGCTCATGCAGGCCGCGGGGGTGGACTTCGCCATCCTCGGCAACGAGGAGAAGTGCACGGGCGAGCCCGCGCGGCGGCTGGGGCACGAGTACCTCTACCAGACGCTCGCCCAGGGCAACATCGAGACGCTGAAGCAGTACAAGTTCCAGACCATCGTCACGGCCTGCCCCCACTGCTTCAACACCATCCGGAACGAGTATCCTGATTTCGACGGGCGGTTCAAAGTCATCCACCACAGCCAGCTCCTCGACGAGCTGGTGCAGTCGGGACGGCTGAAGGTGCCGCGCGAGCGGACCGAGCGCATCACCTATCACGACGCCTGCAATCTCGGCCGGTACAACGACGTGTACGAGGAGCCGCGGCGCGTGCTCGCCTCCGCCACGCGGGGCGAGCTGGCGGAGATGAAGCTGTCTCGATCCAAGGGCATGTGCTGCGGGGGCGGCGGCGGCCGCGTGTGGATGGAGGAGACGGAGGGGAGGCGCGTGAACCAGGTCCGCGTCGAGCAGGCCATGGAGGTGAACCCGGACATCCTGGCCTCCGCGTGTCCCTTCTGTCTCACCATGTTCGAGGACGGCGTCAAGGGCAAGGGCGTGGGCGACAAGATCAAGGCCCGCGACATCGCGGAGGTGCTGGCCGAGGGGCTGCCGTAGCTGCGCCGCCATGAAAGCCCTCGATCGACTCGTCAGTGTCCTTGGCCGCCCCTTGCTCCTCAAGCACTGGCCGTTCGACGTCGCGTCCCTCGAGGCCACCCTCGCCACGGCCCGGCGGCTCGCGGCCTGGGTGCCCGAGCGCCTGAGGAAGCGCGTGCTCGCGCCGAGGCGGGTGGCCGCGTGATGGATGCGGCATACCATGACGTCATCCGGCGGCGCCTCGAGCAGCCGCTCCACGAGGGGCCCGACAAGGTCACCACCCTCGCGGAGGCGGTGCGCCGGCACGTCCGGGCCGGCGACACGGTCTACGTCGGCGCCGCCCACGGGCGCGCCAACGTGCTCGTCCGCGAGGTCACGCGCCAGTGGTGGGGCAAGCGCCCCGATTTCACGCTCGCCGCCATCGGCGTCGGATCACCGTGGACCGCCCTCATCCATGGCGGCCTCGTCCGCCGCGTCATCACCACCTTCATGGGCGAGGGCTATCCCTTCCCCACGCCGCAGCCCTTGCTCTCCCGGGCCGTCCTCGAGGGCAGGCTGGAGGTCCAGAACTGGTCGATGCTGACCATGCCGCTGCGGCTCCTCGCCGGCGCCATGGGCGTGCCCTTCCTCACCACGAAGTCGCTCCTCGGCTCCTCCATGGAAGAGGACAACGCGAGGGACGGGGACTTCATGGCCGCCGACGATCCCTTCGGGGGAGAGGGGCGCGTGGGCTACGTCCGCGCGCTCGTGCCCGACGTGGCGCTGATTCACGGCTGGGCGGCCGACCGCGCGGGCAATGTGCTGACGGCGGCACCGCTCAACGAGAACCTGTACGGCGCCATGGCCGCCAGGCGCGGCGCCGTCGTCTCCGTCGAGCGCATCGTCTCCACCGACTTCATCCGGCGCCATTCGGGTCTCGTCAAGCTTCCCTCGCAGTACGTGCAGGCCGTGGTCGAGGCGCCGCAGGGGTGTCATCCCGGCGGCATGTACGGCATGGGGGTCGCCGAGCTGGAAGGGTACGCGGAAGATCTGGAATGGATCCTCGAGTGCCGGCGCGCCTTCCGCGAGCCCGGGACGGCGGAGGTCTGGATCAAGGAGTGGATCCTCGACGTGCCCGACCAGGCGACCTATCTGGCCAAGCTCGGCTATGCGCGGATCATGGAGACCAAGGGCCGCGCTCACACCGACGCGTGGGTCTCCGAGCTCGAGTCGCTCTCCGCGACGCTGCCGGGGCCTGGATCCGCCGCCTCTTCATCCGAGTGGATGGTGGTGGTGGCGGCGCGCGTCCTCGCCGAGAAGGTCCGCGCGCATGGCTACCGGAGCTTCCTGGCCGGCGTGGGCAACTCCAACCTCGCCGCCTGGCTGGCCGCCTACGAGCTCAAGCGCGACGGCGTCGATGTCGAGCTCATGGCCGAGACGGGCATGGTCGGCTACCTCCCGCGGCCCGCCGAGCCCTTCGTGTTCTCCTTTCGCAATTTTCCCTCGGCCAAGATGCTCACGGACATCCTGCACGTCATGGGGGTGTTCATGGGCGGGCAACACAACGCGTGCCTGGGATCGCTGGCGGCGGGACAGATCGACAAGCATGGCAACATCAACTCGACCATCATTCCGGGCGTGACGTACGTCACGGGCTCGGGGGGCGCCAACGACATCACCTCCTCCTCGCGCGAGGTGGTGGTCTGCCTCCAGCAGTCGCCCCGACGCTTCGTCGACAAGGTGCCCTACATCACCGCGCCGGGCCGCACGGTGCGCGCCGTGGTCTCCAATCTCGGCCTCTACGAGAAGCGCGGTGACGACGGGACGCTCCGCCTCACGGGCACCTTCGGCGATCGCGCGGAGGCCGCCGCCGTCGATGCCGCCCGCGCGGCCTGTGGCTGGGAGCTGGCCGTCGCTCCGGCGCTGCGGCGCTTCGAGGCGCCGACGGCCGATGAGCTCGCCCTCATTCGCCTCTTCGATCCGCGCCGCTACTTCCTGGGGGAGTCCACAGGGTAGGGCGGGTCAAAGACACGTTGCAGGACGACGTGGGTCGGCGCGTAGAGCACGATCACGTTGAAGGCCATCAGGAGGAGCAACCACAGCGGGGGCGGCATCCACGTCTGAGGGTGCTTGTCATCGAGCCCGTAGACGTAGTTGATGTTCACCGCCCAGTTCGGGTGTGGCGCCGGGGGAGGTGGGGCGGGGGCGAGAAGATACGAGATGAGGAGGACAATGACGGCGACCGCGGCCTGCAGGGTGAGCGCCCGCCGGTCGTAGCCCAGCCGGGAGAGCACCCACAACAGCACGAAGGGAAGCCATCCGTGAAACAGGGAGAGCCCCCGCAGAAACAGGGGGAGGCTCCCCTCGAACATGTAGTTGGTGACGCCCGTCACGTGCACGCCCGCCACGAGCCGGCACAGCAGGTCGACCACCCACAGCGTCTGCGGCAGCGTGATGGCCACCGCCTGCATGCTGACGAGGAGCGGGCTCTCGATCCAGATGGCCACGCCGGTGACGAGCAGGGCGATGTCACAGAAGTAGAGAAAGTTCCACGGGGTATACGTGACCCAGTACCACGGTACGAGGATGGCCACGAAGACGGTGTAGGCCAGCTTCACCCACCGGGGAATGCGCCGGCTGGCTCCCATCCTCATGAGGTATGTTGTCTGGAGGGGCGGGAGGCCGGCGCAAGGCGCCGGGCCTGGCCCGCCGGGCCACGGAGTGAAGCATCCAGGAGGAAAGACGGCCAAGATGATGCGAGCGCGACGCGACGGGAGACGGCGGCAGCTTGTGGCCTTGCGTGTGCCGCCGATCCTCTTGACCCTGGTCTGTCTGTCATGGAGCCCGGTCCGAGCCGAGGACTACAAGTATCCGTATCGCGACCCCTACGTGGCGACCAGCACCGCCGCCATCCTGAATTCCGACGACCTCACTCCCAAGCTCAAACGGCAGATAGTCCACGTGCCGGGTCTCGCCGGCAGGGACCAGCTCCCTGCTCTGGAAGGGCGCGGCGAGCTGAAGGTCACGCTCTATCGCCAGAACCGACCCGCCCCCTTGCTCTTCATTCTCTCCGGCATCGGCACCAACCCGTACTTCGGCCTCGCTACCTACTTCGCCGGCCTCTTCCATGCCGAGGGCTCTCACATCGTCATCCTACCCTCCCCCATGAGCTGGAACTTCGCGCTGGCGGCGAGCCGAAGCGGCGCCCCCGGCTATGTCCCGGAAGACGTCCGCGATCTCTATGAAGCCATGCAAAAGACTCTGGACATTCTGAAAGCTCGATACAACGTGAAGATTACGAGAATCAACTTCCTCGGGGCAAGCCTGGGAGCCCTCGAGGGCGCCCACCTGAGCGTGATCGATGCCCAGGAGCGCAAGATCGGCATCGACACGTATCTGCTCATCAACCCGCCCCTCGATCTCTCCTACGCCCTGGAGAAGGTCGACGAATGGTCCGCCCTCCAGGAGAAGCTGGGGCCGAGCAAGTCCAAGGGCCTCCTGGTCAAAGCCCTGGGCATCGTCGAGTCCTTTTCCAAGGACAAGCGGGACGACCCAGCGGTCTTCGCGAGGTTCACCAAGGCGTTCGGGGTCTTCACGCGAGAGGAGCTCCAGTTCCTCATCGCCGAGGATCTGGAGATCCTGCTCCCCGAGCTCGTCTATGTCAGCCAGGCGATCAACGATCAGGGCGTGCTCAAGACTCCCAAGGATCAGGCGAGAAAGCGCCTGGAGGAAGCCAAGGGCTTCCTGTTCAAGGACTACAGCGAAAAGATCGGCGTGCCGTTGTGGAGAGCTCAGGCGGCCGCGCCCGACGCCGACCTGGACAGCCTTACCAAGCGGGGGTCCCTGGCGCCGATTCTCGATCAGATACGCGGCAATGCCAGAGTGCACATCACGCACAACGCCGATGATTTCCTGGTCGACCGGAAATCTCTGGAGGAGCTCAAGGAGACATTGGGCGATCAGATGAAGCTCTACCCCTATGGAGGGCACCTGGGCAATCTCTGGTACCCGGAGAACAGGGAGTACGTCCTCCGGATATTCAGGACACCACCGTGAGTCAGACGATGCCGTCCGCGCCCGAGCCAGTGCAGTGGAGAGGAGTCGGCATGGTCACTGCGTCGCTGAGTCCCGAAGATCTCAAGCAGCACGTCGGCCGACGCGCCGTCGCCACCGACGTCGTCACACCCGGCCCCGCGAACCTGCTCCGCCTCGCCTTTGGCCGCCCCGAGCCGGACCTGCGGCCCGGAGATCCGCTGCCCCCGGGCTGGCTCGGCCTGTACTTCCTGCCCAAGTTCCGCCAGGACGAGCTGCGGCCCGACGGCAGCCCGCTCGACGCGGGAGTGGTCCCGCCCATGCCGCTGCCGCGGAGGATGTTCGCGGGCGAGCGGCTGCGCTTTCATCAGCCCCTGCGCATCGGGGAGGAGCTGAGGCGAGAGACCGAGCTTGCCGACCTCGCCATGAAATCTGGCGGCACGGGCACCCTCGTCTTCGCCACCGTGATCCACCGCGTCTATGGATCGGGCGGTCTCGCCCTCGAAGAAGAGCGGCGAACCGTGTTCCGCGAGGAAATCAAGGCGGGGGAGCGGAACCAGGCGCCCCGGCGCGAGGACGCCCCCGTCGACGTCCCGTGGCGGCGGCGCGTCGTTCCCGATCCCATCCTGCTCTTTCGCTTCTCGGCCCTGACCTTCAACAGCCATCGCATCCACTACGATCGCGCCTGGGCCATGGACGTCGAAGGCTATCCGGGGCTCGTGGTGCACGGACCCCTGACCTCCACGCTCCTCATCGACTTCGCGCGCGATCACAATCCCGGGCGCGCCTTTCGCACGTACACGACCCAGGCGCGCGCCCCCCTCTTCGACACGGCGCCCTTCGAGCTGCGGGGCCGGCCGAGCGCGGACGGGGGAGGCGCCGAGCTTTGGGCGGTGACCCCGGAAGGGACCGTGGCCATGAGCGCCCAGGTAGAGTTCGCGTAACGCGTGTCGTGCCGGATTCGCTGACGCTGTTCGGGCTCCTGGCGGTCACCGCCATGCTCGTCTTCTACGCCCTCGAGGATCGGAGCCGCTGGTTCATCCTGGCCTTCGCGGGCGCCTGCGCCCTGGGATCGCTCTACGGCTTTCTCCAGGGCGCGTGGCCCTTCGGCCTGGTGGAGGCGGTGTGGGCGCTGGTCGCGCTGCGGCGCTGGGCGAGCCGCGGAGCGCCGAGCCACTGAGGACCTCGGCGCGGCAGGCCGCCCACCCCGACTGATCGGCGCGCTCGTCGCGTGGGACAGCCGACCTCGAGAAATTCTCCGAGCGTGGCCCTCCCGCACGGGCTATCGTATGCGCGATGTGGCGCTCGAAGGACGGACCATTCGCCCGCTACGCGGTCGCGATCCTGTGCGCGGCTGCCGCGATTCTTGCCAGGGCCCTGCTGCATCCCCTGTGGGAGTCCAGGTTCCCCTACCTCACGGCGTACCCGCTCATCATTGTGGCCGCATGGTTCGGTGGGCTCGGCCCGGGCCTCGTCACTACCTTCCTCTGCGCAGCGGCCGCCGCCTATCTCTGGATCCCTCCCACTCACTCCTTCATCATCACAGCCCCGAGCGACATGGTGGCCATGGGGGCCTTCCTCTTCATCGGCGTGGCCATCAGCGTCCTCAACGAGGCGCTGCAGCGCCGCGAGCGGCAGCTCGATCATCTCCTGGAGAGCATCAGCGACGGGTTCATCGTCCTGGACCGCGCGTGGCGGTACCAGTTCGTCAACGCGCGGGCCGCCCAGCTCGCGCGCCGCCCGCGCGAAGAGCTCCTGGGCCAGTGTATCTGGGACGAATTCCCCGAGCTCGTGGGCACCCCATTCGAGATCGAGGCACGGCACGCCGTGACAGACGACGTCTCCCGAGACGTGGAGTTCTTCGACGATCGGCGGAGGATCTGGTCAGAGGTGCGGATGTTTCCCTCGCGCGCAGGGCTCGCCATCTACCTGCAGGACATCACGGAGAGGAAGCAGGCCGAGATGGCGTCGTTCCATCTGACGGCCCTTGTGCGCTCCTCGGACGACGCCATCGTGAGCAAAGATCTCAACGGGATCATCCGAACCTGGAACCCCGCGGCCGAGAAGATGTTCGGATACACGGCGGCGGAGGCGGTGGGGCGGCACATCACGCTCATCATCCCGTCTGAGCGCCGGCACGAGGAGGACGAGGTCCAGGCGCGCATCCGGCGAGGAATGGCCGACCATTTCGAGACGGTCCGCATTCGCAAGGATGGGACGATGGTGGACATCTCCCTGACCGTGTCTCCCGTCCGCTCTACGGCGGGCGAGATCATCGGGGCTTCGAAAATCGCGCGCGACATCAGCGACCGGAAGCGGGCAGAAGAGGAGCTCAGACTCAGCCTCGCCCGTGAGCGGGCGGCGCGGGAGGAGGCGGAGGGGGCCAGCCGCGCCAAGGACGAGTTCCTGGCCGTCCTCTCCCACGAGCTGCGCACTCCGCTCAATGCCGTGTACGGGTGGGCCAATATCCTGAAATCGGGCGAGGTCGACGAGGCGACGGCCGCGCGGGGGCTCGACGCGATCGTCCGGAACTCCAATGCCCAGGTCCAGCTCATCGACGATCTCCTCGACGTGTCCCGCATCGTGTCGGGCAAGATGCGCCTCGACGTCCAGAAGGTCGACCTCGACCTGGTGGTGAAGGCGGCCCTCGACTCGATGAGCCCGGCCGCCGCCGCCAAGAGCATACGGCTTCACACTGTCCTCGATCCGCGGGCGGGGCCGATCACGGGGGATCCGAACCGGCTGCAGCAGGTGGTCTGGAACCTCGTGAGCAACGCCGTGAAATTCACACCGAGGGGCGGTCAGATCCAGATCCACCTGCAACGGATCGACTCGCGCGTCGAGCTCGTGGTCAGCGATACGGGGCAGGGCATCGGCCCCGAGCTGCTGCCGTTTCTCTTCGAGCGATTCCGCCAAGGGGACAGCTCCACGACCCGGCAGCACGAGGGGCTGGGCCTCGGCCTCGCCCTCGTCAAGTACCTGACGGAGCTTCACGGCGGGACCGTCTCCGCGTACAGCCTCGGGGCCGGGAAAGGCGCGACGTTCACGGTGAAGCTGCCTCTGACCATCGTGCAGGCCGCGCCGGAGACGGAGCCGGGAGAGCATCCCACGGCGGCCCGCACGGCGCGCGCGCTGGCGGGCCCGCGCCTCGACGGCCTGCGCATCCTCGTCGTCGACGACGACCAGGACTCGCTCGATCTCGCCTCCGCCATCCTGAGCGGAGCAGGAGCTGTGGTCACGACCTCTCGCTCAGCGGCGGAGGCTCTGGAGCTGGTGCGTCACGGGCGCCCCGACGTGCTGATCTCCGACATCGAGATGCCCGGCGAGGACGGCTATGCGCTCATCCGGAAGGTGCGAGGGCTGGATCGCTCGAGCGGAGGCGCCACCCCCGCCGTCGCGCTCACGGCGTACGGACGCGTCGAGGATCGCCTCCGCACGATTTCCGCGGGCTACAGCATGCACGTGCCCAAGCCGGTGCAGCCCGTCGAGCTGACCACCATCGTGGCGAGCCTCGCGGGCCGTTAGGACTTCTCGAGTCCCATCTCGCGAGCAATGTCGAGGCGGCGGCTCGATTTTCCGAGTATGTCACTTTTGCCATTCTGACCAGGTAACGTTGACGCGGCGAACCTCACGTCCTGACGTTGCGCTCACGGTAAATGAGCGCGATACAGCCGATTCTCGCTCGACAATAGCGCCGATCGGTTGGCACAAATGATGCGATGGTTGATCCGAGGACCGCAGGGTTCTCGGGTCCCATGCTCTCTAGCATCCCGAGCGGCTATCGTGATCACCCCTTGGCACTCTTACCGGGTGCGGGCTCGATCTCCGCCTGCGTCGTGACCTCCGCGCGAGTCCCGTGAAGATCCGCTCGTATCTTTTCGTCCTCACCGCGGCCGCCCTCCTTCCGCTCGTGGTGTTTTCTGCGCTCATCACCGGCGTGTTGTGGAAGACGCAGCAGTCGGCGCAGGAGCAGAGATTCAGCGAGCGTGTCAAGGGCATGTCCATCGCCCTCGACCGGGAGCTGCTGGGAAGCATGCGGGTGCTCGAGATCCTCGCCCGGTCGACCTCGCTCGACACGGCGGATCTCGCGAGCTTCTACGCCCGGGCCCGGCGGGTGCGTGATCAGGAGAAGGGCTGGCAAAGCATCATTCTCGCGGAGGCCTCGGGACGACAGGTCTTCGACCTGCGGCGGCCGTTCGGCTCGCCGCTTCGGGATCGCGTGGACGGGACGACACTCCAACAGGCCATCAGGGCTCGCCGGCCCGTCGTCTCTCGGCTCCTCGAGGGGCCCGGCCCCGGAGAGTTCCGGACCTTCATCGGGGTGCCCATCGTGAGTCGAGAGGGGATCCAGTACGTGCTCCTCGCGGAGATCGACGCCGCGTCGTGGCTCAGCTTCTTGCGGACGTATCCCATCGCGGCCGATGCCACCATGACGCTCCTCGACCAGGACGGACACATCATCGCTCAGACTCTCGACAATGCCCGGTGGGTGGGCAAGCCCGCCGCTCCCGACGTGCGGGAGCGGAGTGGCGAGAGCACCCTCGCCGCGTACCGCACGACGAGCCTCGAGGGGGAGCGGCTGTATTCGGCGCACAGCCGATCCGCGGTGAGCGGATGGACGATGGCCACAGGCGTGCCGGTCGCCGCCGTCAACAGCGTGCTGTGGAAATCGACGCTGGCCACGGCCGGCGGCGTGGTCCTGGCCATCGCCCTCGCGGGCGGGCTGGCCCTGCTCCTGAGCCGGAGGGTGGCGCGCCCCATCTCGGCCCTGGCCAGGCTCTCGGCGGCCCTCTCGGGCGGCACTCCTCCGCCGCCGGACGAGCCCGGTCTACGGATCAGCGAAGTCGACGACGTCGCCCGAGTCCTGCATCAGGCCGCGGCCGACCGACGCGTGAACGAGGCGCGCTTCGAGTTGCTGGCGCAGCTGGCCCCCGCCGGTCTGTTCCAGACCGACGCGGGCGGCGGCTACGTGTACGTGAACGACCAGTGGTGCGCCATCACGGGACTCTCCCGGCAGCACGCGACGGGCGCGGGCTGGGTCGATGCCCTTCACGAGGACGACCGTGAGCGTGTCACCCGCCACTGGGACGACGCGATCAAGCTCCAGTGCGATTTCTCGTCGGAATATCGGCTGCGACCGGCCGGTGGCGAGACGAAATGGGTGACGGCTCAGGCCAGACCGGTGCGCAACTGGCGCGACGCGGTGGTGAGCCACGTGGGGCTGATCACCGACACCACGGATCTGAAGCGGGCGGCCGAACGCCGGGAAGAGCTCCTGCAGCGGATACAGACGGCTCGGATGGCCGCGGAGAGCGCCAGCCACGCCAAGGACGAGTTCCTCGGCGTGGTCTCCCACGAGCTCCGGAACCCGCTGAACTCCATCCAGCTCTGGCTGGAGGTGCTCCGCCCCCGGGCCGGAGACCACCCCCAGATCGCCCGTGCCCTGGAGTTCATCAAGCGCGCGGCGGACACGCAGACCAAGCTCATCGACGACCTGCTCGACGTCGCGCGCATCGAATCGGGCAAGCTCCGCATGGAAGTGGCGACGGTGCCCCTCGGTCCCATCCTGACGGCGGCCCAGGATTCGGTGAGGCTCGCGGTGGCCGCCAAGGGGATCACCCTGGATTTGAAGCTCGAGGAGGGAGCCCTCGCCGTGACCGGCGATTCCAGCCGGCTGCAGCAGGTCGCCTCGAACCTCCTCTCCAACGCGGTCAAGTTCACGCCCAGGGACGGAAGGGTCGAGGTCTTGCTCAGGAAGGCGGGCTCGCACGCCCGCGTCATCGTCAAGGATAACGGGGAGGGGATCGCCCCCGAGTTTCTCCCGCACATCTTCGAGAGGTTCCGGCAGGCGGATGCCAGCAGCAGCCGGACGGCTCCCGGACTGGGGCTCGGCCTGTCCATCGCGCGCCAGCTCGTGGAGCTTCACGGGGGACGGATCTGGGCGGAGAGCCCGGGCAATGGGAGAGGCGCCACGTTCTTCATGGACCTGCCGCTCGCGCCGGGCATCGCCGTCCTCGTCGAGCCTCGAGAGCGCGGGGAGGACAAGCAGATGACGGTGGTCCAAGGTCTCCGTCTCCTGGTGGTCGAGGACGAGCCGGGAGCGCGGGAAGCTCTCGCGTTTCTCCTGCGCTCGGCGGGAGCCCGTGTGGCGACGGCCAGCTCGGTGAGGGAGGCCCTCGATCTCCTGGATCGCGAGCGGTACGACGTGATGGTGAGCGATATCGGCATGCCGGGCCAGGACGGATACGATCTCATCCGCCAGCTCCGCCAGCGGCCACGAGATCACGGCGGCGGGACCCCGAGCATCGCCTTGACCGCCTACGCGGGCGCCGACAACGAGCGCCGGGCCCTCTCCGCCGGGTACCAGATGCACCTGGCCAAGCCGATCAAGCCCTCCGCGCTCACCCGGGCCATTGCCGCCCTCGTGCGCTCGCGGTCCGACGAGCTCTCCACCGCGGAGTGAGGCTCGAGGCATGCGCTACCTCGTCCTCGCCTGTGACTTCGACGGAACGCTGGCGACCGGTGGCATGGTCTCCGACGACACGCGGGTGGCCCTTCAGCGGCTTCGCGACTCCGGCCGCAAGATCGTCCTGGTGACGGGGCGGGAGCTCGAGGATCTGCTCGCCATCTTCCCGGACGTCGAAGTGTTCGACCGCGTCGTGGCGGAGAACGGCGGGGTCGTGTACCGCCCGGCCAGCCGGGAGCACAAGACACTCGGGGAAGCCCCGTCCCCCGAGCTCATCGACGCGCTCCGCGCCCGCGGGATCTCTCCGCTCTCCGTGGGGCATTGCCTCGTGGCGACCTGGCAGCCTCACGAGACGGCTGTGCTCGAGACCATCCGGGACCTCGGGCTCGAGCTCCAGGTCATCTTCAACAAGGGCGCCGTCATGGTCCTGCCTTCGGGGGTGAACAAGGCCACGGGGCTCGAAGCCGCGCTGCTCGAGCTGGGACTCTCCCCGCACAACTGCGTGGGTGTGGGTGACGCGGAGAACGACCACGCCTTGATCCGGCTCTGCGAGTGCGGCGTGGCGGTGGCCAACGCCCTCCCTCTCGTCCAGGAGCGGGCCGACTGGGTGACGCGGGAACCGAACGGTGCCGGCGTCACCGAGCTGATGGAGAAGCTCATCGACGGCGACCTCGCCGACCTGGAAGGCCGGCTGTCCCGGCACGCCATCCTCCTCGGCACCCGCGAGACGGGCGAGGAGGTCCGACTGAACCCCTATGGCCTCGGCGTGCTGATCGCCGGCTCGTCGGGGAGCGGCAAGTCGACGTTCGCGACCGGTGTGCTCGAGCGTCTGGCGGAACGGCGCTATCAGTTCTGCATCGTCGACCCCGAGGGCGACTATGCTCAGCTCGAGAACGCCATCGTGCTCGGAGACAAGCAGCGCGCCCCCACGGTGGCGGGGGCCCTGGACGTGCTCGAGCAGCCGAACCGCAACGTGGTGGTCAACCTCCTCGGGCTCGGGCTCGACGAGCGCCCGGCCTTCTTCTCGCGCCTCTTGCCCGGACTTCAAGATTTGCGGGCGCGCACGGGCCGGCCCCACTGGATCGTGGTCGACGAGGCCCACCACCTGCTGCCCGCCTCCTCCGAGCTCGTCTCGGTCACGCTGCCCCGGACGCTCTCGGGCATGATGCTCATCACCGTGCACCCCGAGCACGTGGCCCCGGCCGTGCTCTCCTCTATCGACATCACGATCGCCATCGGGAAGTCGTCCGACGACACGCTCCGAGCCTTCGGCGAGGTCGTGGGCGCCCAGCCGCCCCTCGGGCTCCCCGGCACCAAGGAGCCTGGAGAGGCGCTCCTGTGGACGCGACAGCCCCAACCCCGCGATCCCGTGTGGCTTCGCACGGCGCCGCCCCAGGCGGAGCATCGGCGTCACGTGCGCAAGTACGCCACGGGCGAGCTGGGCGAGGACAAGAGCTTCTACTTCCGCGGCCCCGCCGGGCGGTTGAACCTGCGCGCCCGGAACCTCGCCCTCTTCGTGCAGCTGGCCGCGGGAGTCGATGACGAGACGTGGCTCCACCATCTCCGCCTCAAGGACTATTCCCGTTGGTTCCGCGAGGCCATCAAGGACGAGGCCCTCGCCTCGGCGGCGGCGAGCGTGGAAGAAGACGCGAGCCTTCCTCCGAAGGAGAGCCGGGCCCTGATCAGGGCGGCCATCGAGCGGCGCTATACGCTTCCGCCCTGATCCCGGGTAGGGAGGGGGCCCGAAGACCTTGCGCGCGCGCCCCGTCTTCCACCGCTTCCAGGCATCGTCCCGACTTATGCATGGCCCGCAGACCGCGGCCCGAGCGGCCCCCTCTGCAGTGCACAATGTTGGGTATGCGACAGACATCCGGCCTTCGGCCGTATAGAGTACCCGGCGGTCTCCACAATCTGCCGGTGAACGGCGTGGGCTGAGAATGGCTCGGCGGCCGGCAAAGGAGAAGAATCTGTCCGACGCCGGCGGAAAGCCAGATCCTGGCGGGAATCGCATCCTCGCAGGTCTGTCTCGCAAGGAATACGCGAGGATCGCGCCCGACCTTCAGCACGTCACCCTGACCACCGGTCAGGTCCTGTACGAGCCGGGCGGCACCATGCAATGGGCGTACTTTCTGGGCACGGCCATCGTTTCCATCCTCTCGCAGGCCGAGGAGGGAACGTCCATCGAGGTCAGCCTGGTCGGCAGCGAAGGCGTCATTGGCATCCCCATCGTGCTGAGATCACATGCCCTCCCGTACCGGATCGTGGTGCAGGGGGCGGGCACGGCGTGGCGGATGAAGGCCGATGTGCTGCGCAAGGAGTTCGATCGCTGCGGCCCCCTGCACAGGCTCCTCCTGCACTACGTGCACACGTTGATCGTTCACCTCTCCCAGTCCAGCGCCTGCAACCGGTTCCACACCACACGACAGCGTCTGTGTCGATGGTTGCTCGCTTCCCAGGATCTCTCCGGGTCGAGCGAGCTCCGGTCCACCCAGGAGTTTCTCTCCCAGATGCTGGGGGTGAATCGCGGCAGCGCCAATCAGGCCGCCGGCTCCCTGCAGAGGGCCGGCCTGATCCGCTACCGCCGCGGCAGCATCACCATCCTCAACCGTTCCGGGCTGGAGACGGCCGCATGTGAGTGCTATCGCGTCATACAAGGAGAGTTCGACCGCTTCTTTCGCCGGTGACGCTCGCGGCCTCATGATCGACGGACTCTCTGGCTGGCCGCACTGTGTCGGATACCCGACAGACAATCCTGTTCGAGTTGAGCTACAGTACCCGACGACCTTCATTGGCTGCTCTCCGAACGCACGGTAGGTCCTTCGCGCACGCAAGAGATTCAGGTGACTATGGGGCAGGAGACGCCGAACAACGTCGTGGCCGTGAAGGTCGTCTCCCGCCGGATTCTCGTGGCCGACGACGACCTCGACGGTGCGGAGACTCTCGCCATCGTGCTCCGGGTGGCCGGGCACGACGTGCAGATCGCCCACGACGGTCCCTCCACCTTGAGGATCGCCGCCGACTTTCAGCCTGATGTCGTGTTCCTCGACGTCGGCATGCCGGGCATGGATGGCTTCGAGACGGCCCGGCAGCTACGCCAGAGCGTCCAGCTCGACAAGGCCGTGCTGGTCGCCCTCACCGGCTACGGGCGAGAAGAGGACCGCGCGCGTGCCGCGCAGGCCGGATTCGATCACTTTCTCGTCAAGCCCACGCCGCCGAAAGTCCTGAACGACATCGCCCTTCAGACTCGCCAGCCGAGCTAAGCCGCCGACCGGGAGACGCGAGCCCTCGCCTACCTGGGATACGTCCGTGGGTCGAGGAGGTCGCGCAGGGCGTCGCCCACCAGGTTGAGGGCGAGGACGATCGCGAAGATCGCCAGCCCGGGCAGCATGACGACATGCGGGCTCAAGATCACGAACTGGCGTCCCGTCGCGAGCATGCTCCCCCAGTCGGCCGTGGGCGGCTGGCTGCCCAGCCCGAGGAAAGAGAGACCGGCCGTGGCCAGGATCTTCGCGCCGACATCGAGGCTGAAGGCGACGATGACGGGTGAGAGAAGCTGCGGGACGATGTGACGGACGAGGATGAAGCGATCCGGGCTGCCGAGGGCGCGCGCGGCCTCCACGAACTCGCGCTCGCGCACGGACAGCACGATGCCGCGCGCGAGTCGCGTGTAGATGGGGAAGCCCACGATGGTGATGGCGATCATCGCGTTGCGGAGGCCGGGGCCGAGCCCGGCCACGATGGCGATGGCGAGGAGGATGTACGGAAAGGCCATGAGGATGTCCGTCAGCCGCATGACCACCGTCTCCGTCCAGCCCGAGTAGTAGCCGCCGACGATCCCGAGCACGACCCCGATCAGCATCGCCGCCCCCGCCGTGGCCACCCCCGCGAGGAGGGAGACGCGCGCCCCCCAGATGAGCCGCGCGAGCAGGTCCCGGCCGAACTCGTCCGTGCCGAGCCAGTGTCCGGCCGTCAGGGGCGGACGCAGGCGATTGGGAGTGTCCACGGCGTCGGGATCGCGGAGGGGCAGGTGCGGGGCGAGGAGGGCGGCGCCGGCTGCGGCCAGGATGACGAGGAGGGCAAGGAGGGCCAGCCGGTTCCTGACGAGCCGTCTATTCATAGTGGATGCGCGGATCCAGGTACACGTAGAGCAGATCGACGGCGAGGTTGATGAGGACGAAGGTGAGCGCGATGACGAGGACGCAGCCCTGGACGAGGGGAAAGTCGCGGGCCAGGATGCCCTGGACCATGAGCAGCCCCACGCCGGGCCAGGCGAAGACGGTCTCCGTGAGCACGGCGCCGCCCAGGAGATAGCCCGCCTGCACGCCGACCACGGTGACGATGGGGATGAGGGCGTTCTTGAGCCCGTGGCGAACCACCACCTCGCCCTCGATCAGTCCCTTGGCGCGGGCCGTCCGGATGTAGTCCTGGCCGAGGACGTCGAGCATGGTGCTCCTGGTGAGGCGGGCGATGATGGTCATGGAGGCCGCGGCCAGGGTGACCGCGGGCAGCACGAGATGGGCGGCCAGATCGCGCAGGTCGCCGCCGCCATAGGGCGCCCACATGCCGGAGGCGGGAAGCCAGCCGAGCCAGAGCGAGAAGACGACCATGAGCACGATGCCCAGCCAGAACACGGGCATGCTGGCGCCGAAGAGGGAGGTGACGGCGCTCAGCCGGTCCAGCAGCGAGTGCGGGCGCACGGCGGAGGCGAGGCCGAGGGCGAGGCCGCCCAGCGTGGACAGCAACAGGCTGCTGCCCGTCAGGACGAGGGTGGCCTGGAATCGGTGGAGCACCTCGTCGAGGACGGGGCGCTTCATCCAGAGCGATCGCCCGAGATCGCCGCGGAGGACGTGGCCCATCCAGCGGAGGTACTGGACGTGCAGCGGCTCGGTCAGGCCGAGTTCGCGCCGGAGGCGCGCGAGATCTTCCTGGGTCGCCTGGGAGCCCAGCATGATCTCGGCGGGGTCGCCCGGGGAGAGATGCAGCACCATGAAGACGACGATGGAGACCCCGAGCAGGACGGGCACGAGCAGGAGCACGCGCCGCGCTATGTAGGCCCTCAACGATCTAACCTCTCAAGCGGGCGATCTAACTTCTCAAGGGCGCGGGCTCACTTGAGCGAGATCGTCTCCACGCGCAGGTCGAAGCTCGGGTGGAGCTTGAAGCCCTGCACCCGCTTCGAGAGGGCCGCGATCTGGATCTCGTGGTCGACGAACACCCACGGCGCGTCGTCGACGAGGATGCGCTGCGCCTCCTTGTAGAGCTGGGCGCGCTTGGTCTGGTCGGTGGTGAGGCGCGCCTGCTGGAGGAGGGCGTCGAAGCGCGGGTTCTTGTAGAGGGCGCGGTTGGGGCCCACGGGCGTCCACTGGCTCGAGTGCAGGAGCGGGTACATGACCATGTCGGGATCTTCCGTGCCCGCCATCCACGACAGCGCGAACAGCTCCTGTTCCTTGGTGCGGAGCTTGGCGAGATAGGCGCCCCATTCCATGGTCTGCAGGCTGACGTTGACGCCCACGGCCTTGAGGTTGGACTGCATGACCGTGCTCATGGCCACGGGCGCCTGCATGCCCGAGCCAGACTCCGGCACCCACAAGGTCGTCGAGAAGCCGTTCGGATAGCCTGCCTCGGCCAGGAGCTTCTTCGCCCGTTCGGGGTCGTAGGGATACGCCTTGAGCGCGGGATCTGCGCCCCAGGTGCCCGGGAGCACGGGACCCCGTGACGAGGCGCCCGTGCCCTTGAGGACGTCCTTCACGATGGCATCCTTGTTGACCGCGTAGTTGAGCGCCTGCCGCACGCGCTTGTCGTCGAAGGGCTTCTTCTGATTGTTCATGCCGAGGTACCAGACGTGGGCCCCCACCTGCTTGAGCAGCGTGATCTTCGGGTTCTGCTCGAGCTGGCTCACGAAGTCGGCGGGCACGCCCACGATGACGTCGAGCGTGCCCGTGAGGAGCTCAGTCAGCCGCGCCTGATCCTCCACGATGGGGCGGTAGATCACGCGCTCCACCTTGACGGGATATTTCCAGTACGTCGGGTTCTTCTCCAGCACCACGCGCTGGCCGCGATCCCAGGAGGCGAAGCGGAAGGGACCCGTCCCCACCGGATGCGTCGGATAGTCCGGGCCCCACTTCATCACGGCGGTCGGGCTCACGATGGAAGCCGCGCCCGCGGTCAGGATGGACAGGAAGGAGGCCCGGGGCTCGTTCAGGAGAAAGGCCACCCGCTCCTCGCTCAGCACCTCGACGGCCTCACGTTGCCGAAGAAGAAGTTCGCGAAGGGGTACTTGCCGAGCTTGTAGGCGGGATGGCTGGGATTGATCTGGCGCTCGATGGAGAACTTCACCGCCTCGGCGTTCAGCGGCGTGCCGTCGTGGAAGGTGATGCCCCGCCGGAGCTTGAAGCTGTACTGCAGGCCATCCTTCGAGATGGTCCAGGACTCGGCGAGGCCGGGGACGACCTGAGTGCTCTCCTCGGGGAAGGTGACCAGGGTCTCGACGATGCGCCGTCCCACGCGATTCGAGTTGAGATCGGTGACCTGGGGCGGATCGAGGTTGACCGGCTCGGCGACGAGCCCGACCACGAGCGTCCCCGCCGGCTGGGCGGTGACAGGCGCCACCCAGAGGCCGAGGGCCATCGTGACGGTGACGATCGATGCGAGGGCACGTCTGCGCGTCATCATGAGCCTCCGTGTGAGGCGTCGGACCACTCCGCGGACCATACACTGCCCGCCGCCCCGGCACAAGTTCATGCGCGCGTCGGACGGGTAACGGGACAGGCTCGTGCGAGTTCTGAAGCGTTACTCGTAAGTTACTACTAAAATTGGCAGATCTATCTACCAGATTGGAATGCGCGCGTTGGCCGCCACTCGGTACCCCGGCGGACTCGCGAGCTCCTCGACGCGAAGGCCCGCCGCCAGGAGCTGCCCCACGCCTGCCTCCGCGATGCTCGCGGCCATCGCCTCGCCTGGGCAGGCATGGGCGCCGGCGCCGAAGGTGAACGTGCGCCGATTCTCCCTGAGCGCCTCGAAGCGCTGGGGATCGGGATTGGCCCGCGGGTCGCGGTTGGCGGCGGCCAGGACGACGAGGATCGCGTCGCCTTCCTTCATCTGCTGTCCGTCGATCTCTCCCGACGCGGCGAGGAAGCGGCGGGTGTTTTGGACGGGCGGGTCGTAACGGAGCACCTCCTGAACGACATGACCAAGGAATCCTGGATTCCCCGCGACCTGCTCGCGCACCGCCGCTTGCGACATCAAGGCCAGGAGGGTATTGCCGATGAGCCCGGCGGTCGCCTCGTAGGACTGGGAAAGAAAGCCGATGCCGTTCGCGACGATGACGTCGACGTCCTCGCGCCCGAGCCGTCGTGCCTGCGCGGCAAGGGCGCCCAGGAGACCTCCCGCCCTCCCGCCCGCCAGCAGGGAGCGGAAGAGATCGAGGAGCCGACCGGCCGCGCTCTTGCTCTGCTCGATCTGCTCGGGCGTGCTGAGCGGCGACAGGCACCGCACGAAGTCGTCGGTCCACCGCGCGGTTTCTCTCAGCCTGTCGTGAGGGACGCCAAGCAGACCCGCCATGACATAGACGGGCAGCCGGAAGGCAAACTCCGTGAGCCGACGCGGATCGGCCGCGGGCTCGAGCTCGTCCGAGAGAATCCGCGCCGAGGTCTTGCTCTGCTCGGCGGCCTGGGTCCTGTCCACCGAATCGAGAGTGGCGGAGACGGCCTGCTTGAAGGGGCAGTGACCCGCGCCATCGTTCATGCGAACGAGATGCCCGAAGATCTCTGCGGCCGGCGATCCCAGGAGGGCCCGGGGAACGGGCTCGGCGGGCGGGCGCACCCGGCAGAGATCGCTGGTCAATACCGCCGTCACCGCGGCCGCGCTCGAGGCGACCCACAAGCCTAGCGCTTCATCCCGGTGGAAGGGCTTCTCGGCGACCAGGCTCGCGTAGTAGGGATACGGATCCGGGTGGATCACGGCCGCCACGGGGTCTCGGGGAAACTCCATGGCGGTATGCTTCGCGCTCATCCCGTCGTCGCGCACGGCTCGCGCTTGACCACCCGAGTCGTCGACGCGGGATGCTTGGTCAGCGCGTCCGCGGGACGTAAGGGTCGACGGACCAGCTCACCCCCGCAATTCGGACAGCGGCCATGCAGTATCCCCTCGGCGCATGCCTCGCAGAACGTGCACTCGAAGGAGCAGATGCGCGCCTCGGGCGAGTCCGGAGCAAGGTCCCGGTCGCAGCATTCGCAATTCGGTCGCAATTGGAGCATGGGTCCTCCAGGAGGCTGGTGTCGACTCGTACGGCGAGGATAGCCCATCTCCGTGTCTATCCGCCGAGCCGTCCGGGCAGCAGGTATACTCGACGAGGCGAGCGCTGACATGAAATCGATCGAGAGACCTGCCATGCCGAAAACGGACGCTACCCCGCTGAGAGAAGACGGGGCCGTTCTCCTGCTCTCCTGCTACGAGCTCGGCCACCAGCCGCTGGCCCTCGCCTCTCCGCTCGCCTTTCTCGAGCGCGCCGGCTTCGCGCCCGCGGCTCTCGACCTCTCCGTGGAGCCATTCGATCCCGGCCGGGTGGCGCGCGCGCGGTTCGTGGCCATCTCCGTTCCCATGCACACCGCCCTCCGGCTCGGCACGCGAGTGGCGGAGGAAGTGCGCCGCGTGAAACCCGGCTGCCACGTCTGCTTCTACGGGCTCTATGCCTCGCTGAACGCCGACTACCTGCTGGCCAACGGCGGCGATTCCGTCCTCGGCGGTGAGGTCGAGGCGGCCCTGGTCGCGCTGGTGGAGGCGCTCGAGAGGGGGCGCTCCGGACCCATCGACGGTGTTCATCTGAGAGACCATCCCGCGAAGCCCGTGCTGAAACGGCTGGCCTTCATCCCCCCGAGCCGGGACGCCCTGCCTGCGCTCAAGAGCTATGCCCACCTGGAGGAGAACGGGTCGCGCCGTCTCGTCGGCTACGTCGAGGCCAGCCGCGGGTGCCTCCACCATTGCTTGCATTGCCCGATCCCGCCCGTCTACGGCGGTCGCTTCTTCGTGGTGCCGCAGGAGGTCGTGCTTGCGGATATCGACCGGCTGGTGCATGACGGCGCCACCCACATCACCTTCGGGGACCCGGATTTCCTCAACGGGCCCGGCCACTCGATGGCGGTGACGCGCGCCGTCCACGGGGCGTGGCCGTCTCTCACCTTCGACTTCACGGCCAAGGTGGAGCACATCCTGGAGCGACCGGAGCTCCTGCCCGAGCTCCGGCAGCTCGGCTGCCTCTTCATGATCTCGGCGGTGGAGTCGCTCAGCGACACCGTGCTCGCGAACCTCGAGAAGGGCCACGCGCGGGCGGACATCCTGCCCGCCCTCCGGATCGTCAGGCAGGCGGGCATCGCCTTCCGTCCCACCTGGGTGGCCTTCACGCCCTGGACGACGCTCGAAGACTATCTGGACATGCTCGACTTCATCGAGGGGGAAGGGCTGATCGATCACGTCGATCCCGTCCAGCTCACCCTCCGTCTTCTCGTGCCACCCGGCTCTGCGCTCCTGAGCCGCGAGGCGATCAGGCCCTCTCTCGGGCCGCTCGACCGCGCGTCCTTCAGCTATCGCTGGCGCCATCCGGACCCGCGCATGGACGATCTCCAGCAGCAGGCGAGCCGCGCCGTGGAAGCCTCCGTCAGCGAGGACGCCGGCGCGACCTTCTACAAGGTCAGGGCGCTCGCCCGTTCGGCGGCGGGGCGACCGCTCGATGTCGAGCCGGCGCTGGCCCCCGACCGGCGGCGCCCCCCCAAGCTGACCGAGGCGTGGTTCTGCTGAGCGGAGCCTACCCAGGGCCAGTTCGGCCCTCTTCGACCCATGGTCCACGAAGGCGTCGCCGGCGTCATCACCTGAGCACCTCCGCGCTTCGTGACCTACTCATGCTAGATTTGCCGACATGAAGTTCGGGATCTTCTACGAGCACCAGCTGCCGCGACCCTGGGCCTCCGACAGCGAGCATCGGCTCTTGCAGGACTCGCTGACCCAGATCGAGCTGGCCGACCGGCTGGGCTACGACTATGCGTGGGAGGTGGAGCACCACTTCCTCGAGGAGTACTCGCACTCCTCGGCGCCGGAAGTCTTCCTGGGGGCGGCCAGCCAGCGCACGCGCCGCATCCGTCTCGGCCACGGCATCATCCAGCTTCCCACCAATCATCCGATTCGCGTGGCGGAGCGCGTGGCCACCCTCGATCTCCTGAGCGGAGGCCGCGTGGAGCTGGGGCTCGGCGAGGGGCAGGGGCCCGTCGAGCTCCATCCCTTCGGGCGGCGCGTGCGCGACAAGCGCGACGTGTGGGAGGAAGCGGTGCGGGTCCTCATCCCGTGCTTCACCCAGGAGGCCGTCGAATTCCACGGGCAGTTCTTCGATTTCCCCGCGCGGAACGTCATTCCCAAGCCCTTCCAGAAGCCGCACCCGCCCCTCTGGGTCGCCTGCTCGAACATCACGACCATCGGCAGCGCTGGGCAGTGGGGCATGGGCGCCCTCGGCTTTCAGTTCGTGACGCCCGAGGCCGCGCGCGCCTGGGTCAGCGAGTACTACGCCAACCTCATCGATCGCCCGGCCAAGCTCGCCGACTATCCGACCAATGCCAACGTCGCCATGGTCAGCGCCTTCATGTGCGCGCCCACCGACGAGGAAGCGCAGGCCAAGGCCGCGGGCTGGACCTTCTTCGTCTTCTGCCTCTCGCACTACGGCAAGCACGGCATGGCCGAGCCCGGGCGCGGCAACATGTGGCAGCTCTACCAGGAGTGGCGACACACCCCCAAGGCGCAGGAGACGCTGCGCGCGGGCCTGATCGGGTCCCCCGACACGATCAGACGACGGCTGCGCGAGTTCGAGGCCGCGCACGTGGACCAGGTCATCCTCCTCAACCAGACCGGCCGCACCCCGCACGAGGACATCTGCGCCAGCCTCGATCTCTTCGCGCGCGAGGTCATGCCCGAGTTCCACGGGCGCGAGGCCGCGCATCAGCGCTGGAAGGACGACGTGCTCTCCGGGCGCTCCGGTCTCGAGCGTCTCGACACCTCGACCCACAAGGTCTACGCGCACCAGAACGAGGACATCGTCCGGCTGACACCGGAAGAGCTCAAGCGCAAGATGGCGGAGAAGGAAGCCGCGCGAGCTGCGAGCGAGGGTTCGTGAATCCTCCCGCGTGACCGGTGGGGGGTGTCAGGGGGGGAGCGGCGCCGCCACCCCCGCTCCTCCCATGCTAGATTGACCCGCACATGCGCGCGCGTGACTGGCTCGATCCGCGCCTGCGCAACACGCTCGGCGGAGACCAGCTCTGAGAAGCCGAGCGGACCGGCTGACCATCGTCGCGCTCCGCCTGGCCGTCTTCGCCCTGGTGGCCATGGCCGTCGTGTACGTGGTCGAGGATGTCCGGGTGCGATACCGGATGCGTCGAGCCGAGACAGAGGAGGTGATGGGCGCCGAGACCTTCTACTACGCGACGCTCCGCAAGGACGGCCGGGTCGAGATCTTCTGGGACCAGCCCCAGACGGAGATCTGTGTCCGGTCGCTCCTGCCTCATGCGGGCTACCGGCCCTGCTGGTATGCGCGCCGCAGCCCGGTCAGAACGATCGGCTAGCCGGTCCGCTCAGCCCGTGGCACGGCGGAGTGGCGAGCGCCGCGGCCGTTACGCGTCGCGCCCCTACCCGCATCGCCATGCGCTCATCGCGCTGATTCCCCCGATGGCGCAAACGAGCAGGAGGAGCGTAGCGGGCGTTGGAACGACGACAGGCCAGCTGACCACGGATCTCGCCAGCGGGAAACACAAATGCAAAGGGGATCGCTACATCTGCGGTTGATCCTTTGCAGGTTTCTCACCCGCGGCGCGCAGGGCTCACGTCCCCTGCGCGCCACGTTCTCTTCGCGGCACCGAGCTCTAACGAGGCAGCGGCGGTGGTGGCGGCGGAACCACGGCGCCACTGCCACTGGGAATCCACACCCAGTAGTACGGAGACGCGGCCGTGCCGTTGCCGTAGAGCTGATACTGGCCGGCCGGCTGAACCGTGGTCTGAGTTGCGGGAAGCGGCGGCGGAGCCGGCACGGTGGCTTCCACCGTGGATCCCGCCGGTATCCACACCCAGTAGTGGGGGGAGGCGGCGGTACCGTTCCCCTGGAGTTGATACCGTCCTCCCGGATACGCCACCGTCGTAGTAGAAGTAGTCGTGGGTGGCGCCGGCGCTGTGACTCCCGTCGGTACCCACACCCAGTAATAGGGCGAGGCGGCCGTGCCGCTTCCGTAGAGCCTGTACTGTCCGCCCTGATACACCACCGTTTGAGTCGCGGGGACCGAGGCCGTCGTGACGACCGGGGTTTCCGTGGCGCAGGCCCCGAGGAGACCGGCCATGAGGGCCAGGGTCACGATCCAGCACGCGCGGATCCTCCCAGCAAGGTGAGCCATGGTTGACGTCCTCCTGATGGCAGTCGAGCATTCCTCGTGCCACCGAAGAGCTTGGGGCAAAACCGTGCTCGATGAATTGAATCTGGGCAAGTATTGAGGCGGATGAAACAGAAAAGCGCGATCGATCAGCCCGTTTCTACCGGGTCATCGCTTCCGCGTCGGCCGGAGCTCCAGCTGGATCGGCGCCGTCGGCGCGCCCTCGACGGCCAGGAGTCTCGCCTTCGTCGCTCGTCCCCCGTGAGCGGAGAATCCGCCCGGTTTGCCGCCGGCGGCCACCACCCGGTGGCACGGGATGATGAGGGCGATGGGATTCTTTCCCAAAGCCTGTCCCACGGCCTGCGCTTCCCGGGGCTGACCCAGGGCCCTGGCGATCTCGCCATACGTTCGCGTCTGTCCGGCCGGGATCTCTCGAGCGGCCTCGTAAACCTGCCGCGCGAAGTCGTCCGCTCCCGTCAGGTCAACGACGATGTCGCGAAGATCCTGCGCGTCGCCTTCGAGATGCTTGCGCAGGCGTTCGATGATCTCGGCGATCGGGGGTGGAGGTGCGCTCGGTCCGGGCGCACTGGAGGCGCGGGCCATCCTCGACGCCGTCCTCTCCGTCGTGACTTCCGGCAACTGAAGGAGCGTCACCGCGGGCCGCGCAACGGATGGCCCATCGTCGCGCCAGGCGATCCCGCACCGGCCGAGCGGCGTGTCGAAGAGGCAGTAACCGGCGTCACTCATGACGTCATGGCCTCGCGCCGCCATTCGCGAATCTGACCGGCATACTCCCGATAGTGCTGCGAGGTGCAGTTTTCGATCATGCCGCGGCCCGCTGTTTCCGGTGCGAAGTGCTCGTCGCAGAGCGCCCGGGCTGCCGCCACGAAGTCCCGGTGAGATGCCTCGAGCTCCGCCACCACGTCGGCCAGCTTCACGCCTCGTCGGGCCTCCACGAACTTCGCATTCCACGCGTCGAAGTCGTCGTAGGACACGCCCTCGGGGTAGGGCGACTCGCCGCGGCCGATGCGCTCGAGGGCCGGCGTCATCTCGAGGAGCCAGCCCGAGGCGTGCATCAGGATCTCCCGCACGCCCCACGTGCCAAGCCAGAGCTCCCCGGCCCGGGCCTCGTCGAGCCCGGCGATGCTCTGCTGCAGCTCGAGGTACCCCTCCTGCGCTTCCTTCAAGAGAGTCTCTTTGTCGCTCATGGTCCCTCCCCAGGGCTGTGAGATGTGCCGCTCACCTGTCTAAGACCCCGATGCAGGCGATTCGTGAAATTCAAGGACACCCCACTGCTCAGACTCTCCCGTTACCGCCTCTGGTATCCTAGGTGCCTTCTATCGCACCGCGAGGAGCTGCGACTTGGCGAAAATTGCTCTCGAGCTGGAGCAGGCCTTGGCCCGGCGCGCCGTCAGCGGAGCCCCGGGGAGAGCCACCGCGCGGGTGCTCGCCGAAGGCGGCGGCTGGGCGGTGTCCGATGTGGTCTGTACCTCGGGGCCACGGGATCACCCATTCGAGGAGCGGCACGCAGGCGTCTTCATCGCCATCGTGGCCGCCGGCACATTCCAGTACCGCTCCGCCGCGGGTCACGCCCTGATGACCCCTGGCTCGCTTCTCCTCGGCAACGCGGGCCAGTGCTTCGAGTGCGGGCACGAGCACGGCGCGGGAGACCGGTGCCTCTCCTTCGAGTACGCCCCGGAGTATCTCGAGCGCCTCGCCGAGGATGGCGGGGTCCGCGGCGGCCGGCCGGACTTCCGCATCGTTCGCCTGCCGCCCGTGCGGGCACTGTCGCCGCTGGTGACTCGCGCCTGTGCCGGGCTGCTCGCTGGTCCTACGGAGACGCCGTGGGAGGAGCTCGGCATCGAGCTGGCGGCGCGGGTGATGCAGGTCGCCCGCGGCGCCGTGCGCGAGGCGAGTAGCGCTCCGCCCGGCGCGATGGCGCGCGTCACCTGTTCGGTGCGGGCGATCGATCGGGGTCCCCACGAGGGTCTCGCCCTGGGAAGCCTGGCGCGGGAAGCGGGCCTGAGCCCGTACCACTTCCTGCGCACGTTCGAGCGCCTGACGGGCGTGACGCCGTACCAGTACGTTCTCCGGGCGCGCCTGCGCCAGGCCGCGATGCGGCTGGCCGTCGAGCCTGCGAGGATCATCGACATAGCCTTCGATTGCGGCTTCGGCGACGTGTCGAACTTCAACCGCGCCTTCCGGAACGAGTTCGGTGTCAGCCCGCGCGTCTACCGCGGGCTGGCGCGGGACTGCTGATGCAGCTTCTCTCCGAGCGACTGCGCCGCGCCGACGCCCTGTACAGGACTCCCCGTCGAGAGCAGGAGAGCGCATGAAGAGTGTCGAGATCATCGTGGTGGGCGCCGGGTGTGTCGGGGCCAATGTCGCCTACCGCCTCGCCGAGCGCGGGGCCCGGGTGACCGTGCTGGAGGCGAGCGCGCCGGGCCAAGGCACCTCGGGGGTGAGCTTCGCCTGGACCAATTCCTTCAACAAGACGCCGAGGGACTACCACGACCTCAACGTGGCGAGCATGGAGGAGCATGCCGCGCTCGCCAAGGAGCTGAGCGGGTCGTGGCTGCACCAGGACGGCGGGCTCGCGTGGGAAGAGTCGCCGGCGGGGCAGGAGCGGCTCGAGCAGGCGGTGGAGCGGCTCGCGGGCTGGGGATATCCCGTCGAGCGCATCCCGGCGAAGGCGGCCCGGGAGATGGAGCCGGATCTCCACATCGCCGCCCACGTCGAGCAGGTGGTGTGGACGCCCGGCGAGGGATATCTGGAGGCGGTGCCCTTCATCGGCGCCCTTCTCGCACAGGCTTCGCGGCACGGAGCCCGGATTCTTTCCGGCCATCGCGTGACGGCGGTGATCCGGGACGGTGATCGTGTCCGGGGCGTGATCACGGACGGCGGCGCCCGCTTCGAGGCCGACGTGATGGTCGACTGCGCGGGATTTGCCACGGATGAGGTCGCGCGTCTCGCGGGAGTGGACCTCGCGCTCGATCGCGTGCCCGGCCGCCTCATCTACACCTCACCCGTCGCCACGACCCTCCTGCGGCCCATCCACGCGCCCGGCGTGCACTTCAGACCGGACGGGGCGGGGCGCATCGTGCTTGCCGAAGCCGCGCACGACCACGTGTGGAAGGACCCCGCCGATCCCTGGCCGGCCGAGCGCTCCCTGGCCGCGGTGGCCGTGCACCTGCCCGCGCTCGCGCGCGCGCGCGTGGAGGCCACGCGCATCGGCGTGCGGCCCATGCCGCGCGACGAGAGACCGATGCTCGGTCGTGTCCCGGGGCTCGAGGGCTTCTACGTCGTCGTCTCGCACAGCGGGGTGACCCTGGGCCCGCTCTGGGGCCGGATCGTCGCCGCCGAGCTGCTCGATGGCGCCGTCGACCCGCGGCTCGGCCCCTACCGTCCCGCGCGCTTCCTCACGCGCCCGAGCTGACCGACCTCACGCGCCTCCTTCCTCCATGGCGCGCGCGGGCGGGCGCTCGGCCATCGACCCGCCCGACGACGACTGCGGATCCAGCCGGATGCGCCGCATGAAGGGAAGGACGATGGGCACCGCCGCGAACATCACGGCGAGCATCCAGAAGTCGTCCGTGTAGGCGAGCAGCTGGGCCTGCTCCACCGTCTCGCGATAGACCATGGCCATGGCCTGTCGCTCCGCGGTGAAGGCGTCGCTGCCCCGGGTCGAGAAGTGGCTGACCCAGCGCCGCAGCCGCTCGACCGTCTCCGGATCCCACACGTTGATGTGGCTCACGAGCGTGGACTGGTGGACCTGGCTTCGCTGGGCGAGGAGGGTGGTGGCCACGGCGATCCCCACGCTGCCCCCGAGATTGCGCAGCATGCCGTACACCGCGGTGGCGTTGACGAGCTTGTCGCGGCGGATGGTGGCGAGGGCGAGGGTCGAGAGGGGCACGAAGATGAAGCCGACGGCGAACCCCTGGATGAAGCGCGGCATGACCAGGGCCCAGTAGTCCATCCCAAGGGTGAGCGAGGTCATCATGTAGAGGCTGACGGCGTTGAGTAGACAGCCGAAGGCCAGCATCAGGCGCTGGTCGATCCTGGTCACCAGGCCCGAGGCGAAGAGCGAGAAGATGTTGCCGAGGCCGCCGGGCGCGAGCACGAGGCCCGAGGTCCACGCGTCGTAGCCGAGGAGCTTCTGCGTGAAGACGGCGACGAGGAGCATGCCCGAGAACATCCCGAACCCCACGATGGAGATCAGGAGGGCGGCCGTGGCGAAGTTGCGGTCGGCGAACACGGCGAGGTCCAGGATGGGATCGGTGGCCATCAGCTCACGGACGAGGAAGCCGGCGAGCGCGCAGACCGCGACCACGGCCAGCGCGACGATGGTCGACGAGTCGAACCAGTCCTCCCTCTCGCCCCGGTCCAGAACGAGCTGGAGACATCCGAAGCCCGCGACCATGAGCCCCAGTCCCCACCAGTCGATCCGCGCGACCTTGCGCAGATACGGCGAATCGAACAGGCAGGCGCTGGCGAGGACGAAGCCGATGAAGCCCACGGGCAGGTTGATGTAGAAGATCCAGCGCCACGACCACTCGTCGGCGAGGTAGCCGCCCACGGTCGGCCCCAGGATGGGGCCGAGGATGAAGCCCACTCCCCACACCGCCATGGCGAGCCCGCGCTGCTGGAAGGGGAAGATCTCCCAGAGGATGGCCTGGGAGAGCGGGATGATCGGTCCGCCGCCGAGGCCCTGGAAGATGCGGGCCACGATGAGCGTGGTCAGATCGGGAGCGGCGCCGGAGACGAACGAGCTGACGACGAACAGCGTGGTGCAGATCAGGAAGAATCGCCTCCGCCCGAAGAGGCCCACGAGCCATCCCGTGGCCGGGATGACCACGGCGTTGGCCGCGAGATAGGAAGTGATCACCCACGACACCTCGTCCAGCCCCGCCGACAGCGAGCCCTGCAGGTGGGGGAGGACGACGTTGGTGACGCTGGTGTCGAGGATCTGCATGAAGGCGACGACCATGACCGTGACGGTGATGGCCCACTTGCGGGCGGGAGAGACCGGGGGCGCGTCCGGGGCTGGCGAGGTCATGGCCGGGCCCACGTCACTGTGGGACCGAGGTGGATCATCCGCCCTTTCCTCAAATGCGGCAAGTCTCATCCACGCTCTTGCGCTAGGATAGGCGCCGGGAATCGATATGCCCCGCGGGGGCCGGAACCGTATGCGCAGGCCATAGGAGGCCGTCACCATGCCCGTCACCACACGACAGATCGGGCCATGCTTCGCCGCCGAGGTCGAAGGCGTGGACATGACCAAGCCGCTGTCCGAGGAAGAGGTGGACGCGATCCATGCCGGCATGAACGAGCACGCGGTGCTCGTCTTTCACGACCAGGACATCGACGACGAGCAGCAGCTCGCCTTCACCCAGAGCCTCGGGGACATCGAGCACGCCATCGGCACGAGCCTCCGCGCCCCCGACGAGTACCGCCTGCCCACCAGCTTCGCCGACGTGTCCAATCTCGACAAGCACAACAACGTGTACGCGCGGGACGACCGCCGGCGGCTCTTCGCCATCGGCAACCGCCTGTGGCATTCGGACAGCTCGTTCAAGGTGATCCCGGCGAAGTACTCGCTCCTCCACGCCCGCAGCATTCCCTCCAAGGGCGGCAACACCGAGTTCGCCGACATGCGGGCGGCCTACGACGCCCTCGACGCCGAGATCAGGGCCGAGATCGAGGACCTGATCTGCGAGCACTCCCAGATCTTCTCGCGCCAGCAGCTCGGCTTCACGGACTTCACCGACGAGGAGCGCGAGCGCTTCAAGCCGGTGCGCCAGCGCCTCGTGCGCACGCACCCCGCCACGGGGCGCAAGTCGCTCTATCTCGCCTCGCACGCGGGCGGCATCCTCGGCTGGCCCGTGCCGGAGGCGCGCGCCTTCCTGCGCGATCTCGTCGAGCACGCCACCCAGCGCCAGTTCGTCTATGCCCACAAGTGGAAGGTGGGCGATCTCGTGATGTGGGACAACCGCCGGACCATGCATCGCGCCCGGCCCTTTCCCGCCCACGAGCCGCGGGACATGCGCCGCACCACGCTCATGGGCGACGGGCCCACGGTCGCGCAAACCGCCTAGCTGGAGCAGTTGGATCAACGTGTCAGCGCGCTCGCATGCCCCCTCACTTACTCAGCCCTCGCCTCGCGGCTGCGCCGCTCAGCTCGAACTACGGCCCTCTCCCCCGCGACGGGGGAAAGGGATGGGAACGGCGCATTGTTCCTCTTAGTTCCTCTCCCCCACCGGGGGAGAAGGCAGGGTGAGGGGGCGCGTGGCGAGACGTTTTAGGCCGTCGTCGTGAGCGAACACGCGCCTCCAAGAATGGATCCGGCCCAGACCTACCGCCGGCAGGTTCCCGTCTCCGAGCTCACGACTTTTCTCACGCCAACCGAGAGCGTGTACGTCATCGCCCACATGGGCATTGCGCATGTGGCCGCGGAAGGGTGGGAGCTCAGGATCGAAGGCGCCGTCGAGCGCCCGTTGCGCCTCACGTACGCCGAGCTCCTGCGCCGGCCCGCGGAGACCATCCAGAGCGTACTCGAATGCTTCGGCAACCCGGTGGAGCCCGAGGTGGCCACGCGACGGGTGGGCAACGTGTCATGGCGGGGGGCGCCTCTCTGGCCTCTCCTGGAGGAGGCGGGCCCGGAGCCGCGGGCCTCGAGCCTGTGGCTCGAAGCGCCCGACCACGGCTCCTTCGCGGGGACGGCGAGCGATCGCTACATCAAGGACGTTCCCCTCGAGGTGGCGCGCGAGCGGCCCGTCCTCCTCGCCTGGGAGATGAACGGCGCCCCCCTCACCGCCGAGCACGGCTTTCCCGTCCGCGCGGTGGTGCCGGGCTTCTTCGGGACCAACTCCGTCAAGTGGGTGACGCGCGTCTACCTCGCCGACTCCCGACCCGAGAGCCTCTTCACGACGCGTCTCTACAACCGCCGGCTCGTGGTCGACGGGCAGGAGCAAGTCGTGCCCGTCCGCGACCTCGACGTCCACTCGGTGATCGTCGCCCCCGCCGAGGCCGACGCGCTGGCTCCGGGCGCGCGCTCGGTCGAAGGCTGGGCGTGGAGCGCGGGAGCGGTGCGCCGGGTGGACGTGAGCCTCGATGGCGGCGCCGCCTGGCGGGAAGCACGGCTCGAGCCCCGGCGTGAAGGATACACGTGGCAGCGCTTCGCGCTCGACTGGGCGCCCGCCACGCCGGGAGCCTACGTGCTCCAGTGCCGCGCCACCGACGAGCAGGGGCGCACGCAGCCGGGAACAGGGCGGAATCGCATTCACGCGGTCAACGTGACGGTGCGGTGATGAGCCGCGCCGCCCAGGGAGAGGCACCCCCATGAGCACGACGGTCGACCGACGGACGTTCCTCGCCTCGCTCGGCGTCACCGTGGGCGCCGTCACCCTCGGGGACGTGACCGCGCCGGCCGCCCAGGAGTCGCCCCGCGGCCGCGTGCCCGATACCCCGGTCAAGTTCGGACACATCACGATCCTCTCCGGCCCCGGCGCCGTGCTGGGCGCGCCCTCGCTCAAGGGGCACACCCTGGCCTCCGAGGAGATCAACGCGACGGGCGGGCTCCTGGGGCGCCGCCGGATCGAGACGATCACCGCGGACGAGGCGGCGGGGCCCGATGCCTCCGTGAAGGAGGTCAAGCGGATGAAGCTCGTGGAGAAGATCGACTTCTTCTCCGGCATCATCGCCGCCAACAACCAGCTCGCGGTGGGGCCGGTGGTGGAGGAGCTCAAGCTCCTCACCATCATGACGGAAGGCTGCATCGACCGGCTCTTCGAGGTCGAGGTGCCGAATCCCCACTACCTCTTCGGGATGACGAACATCCTGTCCGCCGACGGCGTCACCACGGCCATGGCGGTGGCGCGCACCTGGCCGGAGGCGCAGCGGATCGCCATCATCCATCCCGACTACGCCTTCGGCCGCTGGTTCCAGCTCCACTTCGAGGCGGCGCGCCAGAAGCTGATGTCGAAGTCGCAGATCGTCTCCGAGGCGTGGGCGCCCCTGGGCACCACGGAGTTCACCTCCCACATCACCAAGACGGGCGCGGCCAAGCCCGACCTGATCGTCACCTCCATGTGGGGCGGCATGTACATCGCCTTCTACAAGCAGGCCCTCCAGCACGGCCTGTTCACGAAGGCCAAGCTCGCGGGCAACATCAACTTCGGCGTGGTGCCGCACGCCATCGGCAAGGATCACCCTGAGGGCGCGCTCGCCGGGGTCCACTCGAACTACCACTTCACGTACCCGGCGCCCGCCCGCTCCGCAGCGAACAAGCAGTTCGTGGAGCGCTACCACCAGCGCTGGAAGGAGTACCCGAACTACATCGCGGAGGCCGCCTACACGGGCCTCCACCTGTTCAAGGCCGCCGTCGAGAAGGCGAACAAGGCGGGCGGAGGATGGCCCGACGACGATGCCATCAGCAAGGCCCTCGAGGGGCTGAGCCTGTCCGCGCCATCAGGACTGGTGACGATCCGCAAGGAGGATCACCGCGCCTTCAAGGACGTCAAGGTGGGATTCAGCAAGAACCTTCCGGACTATCCCTTCCCCGTGTGGGATCCCGAGCGCATCATCACGGTCCCCGTGCAGGCCATGACGGCGCCCCCGACGTGGCCCAAGCCCGGCAAGGGGCACGACGATCCGTCGGCCACCGTGAACTGGATCAAGGCGACCTGGCCCACCTCGAGCTGATCCAGATCCCTCTCCCACGGGGGAGAGGGCAAGGGTGAGGGGTCGGGACGACTGTCGGAAGTTTGCGCGAGTCGGCGGGCTGCTCGCGAAGTACGTCGGACGAAGGCGCAGCGCCTGAGTGCGGCACGCTAAGTGCGCTGGCGCGGCCTCAATGAGGCATCCGTCATCGCTTACCTCGGGCAGTTGCTGATCGTCCCGGGATGCTATGCGTGGAGGAGCTCGACCGCCTCCTCGTAGATCTCCATGTTCTTGCCGTAGGAGATGGCCGACGCCTGGGCCGCGCTCACGAGATGGCGCCAGCGCCACGGAAGGCGGGTGGCGTGGAACTCCTCGAAGGTGGCCTGGTGGTGCTTGAAGGCGTGCATCTCAGTGAAGTTGTCGTGCACGACAATGGTGGTCAGACGGCTGATGAGCGCATCCGGGTCGTATCCGAGGTTGGCATACTGCTGCGCCAGGTTCACGGTGTTCTTCACCTCGGGCACCGCGCGCATCAGCCCGAGATTGGTGACCTTCGACCAGTCGGTGGGCGGCTGCGTGTAGATGCTCTCCTCGAGCGCATCCAGCAACTCAGCCTGTGTGCGATTGGGCAGCGCCGCGACGGCCTCCGGATTCGGCTGGGGCGG
>WNFC01000386.1_pt1 | contig 44364 bp, 50 predicted proteins | sample 5400541 | NCBI WGS metagenome assembly WNFC01 (sample SAMN13153342, study PRJNA577476) | soil metagenome | isolation source: 120 cm saprolite under Douglas fir tree site 2 hole 2 replicate 1 | place: USA:California | collected 2015-04-18 | reverse complement strand
CCTATGTAGAAACTCCAGAGACAGGCTGGAAAGCCTGTCCAGGCCCGAAGACGGGGCGCGATCCCTCGGCTGCCCCTGGTCGAAGATGCTTTCCCACGACTGCGGGGGAGTCGTGCTCTATTCAGGGCAATAGTGCGAAAATGCGCGCCGGGGCGCCGGTACCTTTGCCAATTTTCATCGGGATGCAAAAAATCGTGGCGCCGGTTTCGGGCAGTTCATCGGCATGCGCGACATTCTCGAAACCAGGTTTATTAGCGCCCAGCCATAACCGATGTACCGGGAAATCTTTGGAGTAGCCCGGATCCATGCTTGGCGTGTCAATCGCGATGGCGGCGACCTTGCGATGGTCGAGCAGATACTTCACTGCGTCGGCGGAAAAACCCGGAAACCGAAGATGTGCAACGTCGCCGAATTTGTCGGTTCCCAGGTAACGTTTCTTATCTGGCCAATAGCGGCCCCACCCCGAGCGTGCTACCACGATTGCCCCGTCAGGGATTTTGCCATGTGCCGATTCCCACTTCTCAATGTCGACGACGTTCAGCATTGCGTCCGGATCATTGGCGGCGCGTTCCGAGAAATCGATCACCGAGGCCGGCCCGATCATCGCGGTCAATGGCACTTGATCGGCGGTAATTGCGCCCTTGCTGAAATGGATCGGTGCGTCCATGTGAGTGCCGCCATGCTCGGGCGCAGCAAACCTGGCCGATGAATAGAAGTAGCCACCTGGCGCCATCCCGTAATGCTCAAATTGATGGGCGAAGGGATGCTCAGTCGGCCAGTAAATCGTCGCCGCATCGAAGGTATACGTCAGGTCGATTATTTTGGCTGGGTCGATCACAGAGCTTGCTGCAAAAGCACGCGTCGTCATTGAGCTTATCGCCAGAACCGCCAGTTCATCTCAGCGCGGGTGGATCGCAGACCCATGAACCTCTCCCCCTTGTCTCTTATCTCCTATCTCTCCTCCGCTACCATCCTATCGCCTGCGCCGCCATCACCACCGCCAACTGGCCGCGCGGATCGGCGCCACCTTCGAGCAGACGCCGTTTCGGATCGAAGCGAATTCCAAGCACGTGACCTTCGCACCACGAAGGTCGGACAACTACCCTATGGCCCCGCGCGGCAAGCTCATCGACGACGTTCTTGTCGATGCGGTCTTCCACCCGCACTACGCCGGGCATGGAGTTATGAGGATAGAAGCTCGAGCGAAAATGGGCGGTGGAAAATCTCGGCGCTTCGATTGCCTCCTGCACGCCCATTCCGAAGTCAATGAGATTGACGAAAAACTGCAACGTCCACTGATCCTGTTGGTCGCCGCCTGGAGTGCCAAAGGAGAGGAATGGCTGGCCGCCGTGCGTCGCGAGCGATGGCGTGAGGGTGGTGCGTGGCCGCTTACCCGGCTTGAGCGCATTGGGATGGCGCTCGTCGAGATAAAAAGTTTGCATCCGCGTGCCGAGCGGAAAACCCAACGTATCAATCACCGGCGAACTGGGAATCCATCCGCCACTGGCGGTGCAGGCGACCATATTGCCATGGCCGTCGGCTGCGGTGACATGAGTCGTGCCGCTGCCCCATGATCTCGGTTCCGCGCCGCCGGCCGCAGTTAATGCGCGCATTGCAACCGGATCGCCGGGCCGCTGTTCCATCGACGCCAGTTTTGGATCGATCAGTGCGCGGCGCAATTCTCCGTACTTTCTTGAAAGCAGGCCGTCGAGCGGTACCCGCACGAATTCCGGGTCGGCATAGTAGGCTTCGCGGTCGGCAAAGGCGAGCTTGGCGGCTTCAACCGAATAATGGATATAGTCGGCGGAGTTGTGGCCCATCCGCCGCAGGTCCAAACCCTCCAGGATAGAGAGTTGTTGAAGAAAAACCGGACCCTGCGACCACGGCTGACATTTGTGAACTGTGACACCGTGGTAATCGACGGTGACGGATTCTTCAAATTTCGTCGCAAATCGCGAGAGGTCATTCTCCTCCAGCAATCCGCCATTCGCCTCCGACCATCGCACGATCTCTCGTGCAATGTCACCGCGGTAAAAACGGTCACGAGCGGCGTCGATCGCCGCTTGACGGCCACGATTACGGGCAGCCGCCTCGGCATCGAGCAAACGGTGGAAAAGATTGGCCAAGGCGGGGTTTTTGATTATATCGCCCGGACGGGGCAATTCGCCGTTCGGTAAGTAGATGGCAGCGCTGGTTGGCCAGTGCTCGCGAAACTTGCGTTCGTTGCTTCGTAGCGATGCTCTTCCGATTAAGCCGGACAAGTCTTGTGGCGTGTCACCATGGCCGCTTAATCCCGCGTGCATCGGCATCCCGTCTTCACATAGCTTCAGCACGGGCTCGACAACATCTGCAAGGGTGAGTGTTCCAAAGCACCCCAGCGCTGCGGCCAGCGCGTCAAAGGCGGCGGGTACGCCCGCGGCGAGCAGACCTTCGCCTGGCACCAGATCCATCCCAAGGTTGCGGTAATGCGCGATGGTCGCTTTCGCGGGAGCTACCATGTTGCCGTTAACCGCGATAACGCGTTCAGCATTTGCCGCATAGATGAGCATTGGCGCTTCGCCGCCTATAGTGTGCATGTGCGGATTGACGACACCTTCGACCAGGGTCGCTGCGATCGCCGCATCAATCGCGTTACCGCCACGAGCGAACATTCGTGCGCCGGCCGAGGCTGAGAGGTAATGCTCGGTGGATACCATGGCCTCACGGCCCATAATTAGGGGATAAATTGTCGTCATAAGGTCGCCTCGCCGTCAAAAAAGCATCGGAAACGAACAGGAGAATATCAAAGTTCTGCGGTTCTTTCCCTCCTTGACTCGATGGGCCGCAGGCTACGAAAAGGGCCGAATGACCCAAACTCGGAAGTGCGATAATTGAGTTTAATTATAAAGTGCGAATTCCTCATCTTCCTGGTTGCACACTGAGGCAGCGTCAAGGTTATTGAGGGTCACAAAAATCGGTCCCCATTTCGGGCCCGACCTTTGCTTCTTAACTCTGGCGTGGGTGAGAGGGAACCCGAAAGGGGCGGTAGGGAGGCACAGTAAGATGGAGAATATACAAGTTGAACCCATTGACCCCGTGATCGGACGGTATTGTCTGCTGAGACGGCCAGTGCGTGATCGAGACGGAGTGAATCATTTCAAGGAGAAACCCAGAGTGCTGCGAGAGCTGATCAATCTGGATCGGCGAATGTTTCTGGTTCAGTTCAGCGACGGCAGCACCACCTTCCTGTTTCCCGACGAGGTCAGCATCGAGTAGCCGAAGGCCGCATCGTGCGTTCGCTGGGCAGCCGTGACTGCCTGCTCTCCTTTTTCATCCTCTGACATTATCTTCAGTGCAGGGCTGACTGAGGGCGGTCATTACTCATTCCCATTTGCATCGCGACTGGTAAGCCCGCGACTCGAGAAGCGTGAGCGACACTGGAAACGCTCGCAATGTGATTCGGGCTCGCCGTGGAAAAAGACCGGGACGCGGTCATTTTCTAATAGGGCCATCTGCCGTGGGGCAGTCCAGCGCGCTTCTTTGTGTCAGCGAGGCGCCCTTAGAACGCCGGATGAGCCGGCGGCGGCGCGGCGGCGTGCCGGTTGAGCTTCTTCTTCGCGGCGAATGCGCTTCTTGCGGGGTTTTCTCGCGGCGGCCTGCTCGGAATGGTCGCTGAATTCGATGATCGACAATGGAGCCGCGTCGCCACGCCGGAAGCCGAATTTCACTACCCTCGTGTAGCCGCCGTTGCGTTCCTTGAACCTGGGCGCGATCTCGTCGAACAGCCGCTTGACCGCATCGCGCGATTGCATGAACGCAAACGCCAGACGGCGTGCGGCGAGATCTCCGCGCTTCCCGAGCGTGACCATCCGATCGGCGTAACGCCGCAACTCTTTCGCTTTGGCGTCGGTGGTCTTGATCCGTTCGTGTTTGACCAGCGCCAGCACGAGATTGCGAAAGAGAGCCTTGCGATGGGCCGAAGTGCGGCTAAGCTTCCGCCCTTGATTGAGATGACGCATTGGATGACTCGCGCGGGAGCTAAGCCGATTCGCGCCGCTCCTGCTCCTCCCACATCCGATCCAGCTCGCTGCGCGAGGGCAGGTTTTCCAACCGCATTCCCAGCGACAGCCCCATATCCGTCAGCACTTCCTTGATCTCGTTGAGAGACTTGCGGCCGAAGTTCTTAATCTTCAGCATATCCTGCTCGGTCCGCTGCACCAGCTCGCCGATGTACTTGATGTCAGCGTTCTGGAGTCCGTTGAATGCGCGCACCGAAATAGGCAACCCTTCCACCGGCCGGTACAGATATTCGTTAAAGGCTGGCCGAATGTCAGGATGCTCACCCAGTTCCGGCGCCTCGGTCTCCTCTTCGACGCCGGCGAAGATGGATATTTGGTCGCGCATTACCCGTGCTGCGTAAGTTAGTGCGTCACGCGGCGAGACCGATCCGTCGGTCCAGATTTCGAGTGCCAATCTATCGTAATCGGTGCGCTGACCGACGCGGGCATTAGTCACCACGAAATTGACTTTACGTATCGGTGCGTAGACCGCATCCAGCCGAATCGTGCCGATTGGCTCGTCCTCGTCGGTACGTTCTCCGGGCACATAGCCACGCCCGCGCTTGACCACCAGCTCCATATCCAGCTCAGCACCTCTGTCAAGCGTCGCGATATGCTGGTCCGGGGTAAGGATTTCAAGGCTCGGGCCGCCGGTAATATCGCGCCCGGTCACCACCGCCTCGCCCTTCGCATGTAGCGTCGCAGTAAGCTGATCGCCTTCGTGCAAGCGCAGGCGGACCTCTTTGAGGTTCAGCACGATATCGGTCACGTCTTCCTTGACTCCGGCCAGCGTGGAGAATTCGTGCAGCACGCCTTGGATTCGCACTGCAGTTATCGCAAAGCCGGGCAGCGACGACAGGAGGATCCGGCGCAGCGCGTTGCCGACCGTGATCCCATAACCGCGTTCCAGCGGCTCGGCGAAAAACCGGCCGTAGGTGGGAGTAAGTTCCTTCTCGTCGAAGTCAACTCCCTTGGGTTTGATCAGGTCACGCCAATCATTATGCATAGTGCTTTGTATTTGTGCTCGATTAAAAAAATTGGGCGCGCGGAAAAATCAGCTAGCTCTCTACCGCGAATAATGTTCGACAATCAGCTTTTCGCTGATCGGCATCGTCAAATCGGCGCGCGCCGGCAAGGCCTTGAGCAAGCCGCGGAATTGCTCCCGCTCCAGTGAAATCCAGGACGCCACCCCGCGCCGTTGCGCCAGCTCAATCGCATCGACAATCACCTTTTTCTGGCGGCTCCTTTCGCCAATACTGACCGTTTGATTTATCTCCAGCAGGTATGACGGAATCGTCACAGTCTTGCCGTCGACCTGGATATGTCCGTGCCGCACCAGTTGACGCGCCTGCGCCGGCGAGCTGGCGAAACCGAGCCGCAGCACAACCGTGTCGAGCCGGCGTTCAAGCAACACGAGCAAGTTTTCTCCGGTGATGCCCGGCATCCGCTCGGCCAATTCAAAGTAGTGGGCGAACTGCTTTTCCAGCATGCCGTAGATCCGTTTGACTTTCTGTTTCTCCCGCAGCCGGATTGAGAATTCCGAAAAACGCGTCCGTGCCTGCCCATGCGCACCTGGCGGGTAATTGCGCCGTTCAATCGCGCATTTGTCAGTATAGCATCGCTCGCCCTTCAAGAAGAGCTTTAACCCTTCACGCCGGCAGAGCCGGCATACCGGACCAAGATTCCTTGCCACCTGTTACCCTTTTTTAGTGACCTTGCATACGCCGAGTGCCATCGTCGCGCTAACCGGTGCATGCGTCGGTGTACTTGCCCCAATCAGTTAAGTCGCGCTTCGCCAACCGCTCAGACCCGGCGCCGCTTGGGTGGACGGCAGCCGTTGTGGGGTATAGGTGTGACATCGCGGATTGACGAGACATTGAGTCCGGCGGCCTGCAGCGCCCGTACTGCCGACTCCCGTCCTCCACCCGGCCCCTTCACAAAAACAATTACTGTACGCATTCCAAAGTCGGCCACTTTGCGGGCTGCCGCCTCGGCCGCCATCTGGGCGGCGAATGGTGTTCCCTTGCGCGAACCTTTGAAGCCGACGGAACCTGCGCTGGACCACGCGACCACCGCGCCCTGCGGGTCGGTGATCGCCACAATGGTGTTGTTGAAGGTCGCATGAATATGGGCCACGCCCTCTGGCACACTGCGGCGCGTTCGCCTTCGACGCGGTGCCGGCGCTGCCGCGGTAGCGGCCGCAGCACCTCCGGCGGGCGCAGGCGCGTTCGCACCACCCGCACCTGCCGCGGGCGGATTTGCCGCCGCTCCGCCAGATCTCGCAGGTCTCTGTTCGCGATTCTCGTCAGCCATGTAACCTCAAAAAATCTGAACAACAGGCTGTAAAGCCCGTTCTGCTTAGCCCTTCGATGGCGCAGCCTTTTTACCCGCCACGACTTTACGCGGACCTTTTCGCGTACGCGCGTTGGTATGCGTGCGTTGGCCGCGAACCGGCAGACCGCGGCGATGCCGGAGGCCACGGTAGGAGCCAAGGTCCATCAGTCGTTTGATCGACTGCTGCAAGTCGCGCCGCAAGTCACCTTCGACCTTATAGTCGCGGTCGAGCACCTGGCGGATCCGCACTTGCTCGTCCGCGGTAAGCTCATCGCTGTTGCGGCCAAAATCAACTTTGGCCTGTTCCAGCAACTTATGCGCAGTGGGCCGCCCGATGCCGTAGATACTGGTAAGCGCGATTTCCATCCGCTTGTTACGCGGCAGTTCGACACCTGCTATACGTGCCATCGAACCTTCCTCCAGCTAACCTTGGCGCTGCTTGTGGCGTGGATTGGAGCACAAAATCCGAACCACGCCTTGGCGGCGCACCACCTTGCAGTTCTTGCAGATTCTTTTGACCGAAGCGCGAACTTTCATTTGGTCTATTCTCATGCGCAGTCGCAGACTCGTTTGCTCGCTCCACTTCGTTCCGCCAGCGAGCTAGGGCTCCGCGGCGCTTCGCCCGGTGTCAACGCATACGGTAGGTGATACGGCCGCGCGTCAGATCGTAAGGTGACAGTTCAACCGTAACCTTGTCGCCCGGCAGAATCTTGATGTAATGCATGCGCATTTTGCCCGAAATATGTGCCAGGACCCGATGACCATTCTCTAGCGACACCCGAAACATCGCGTTCGGGAGCGCCTCCGCCACCGTCCCGCTCACTTCGATTGCATCTCCCTTAGACATCGTAATTCAACTCGCTCAAAATCTCAGGGCCGGCGGTAGTAATCGCGATGGAATGTTCGAAATGGGCCGACAGCTTGCCATCGGCGGTAACCGCGGTCCATCCATCGCCGAGAATTTCCAGTTCCGCCACTCCCTCGTTAATCATCGGCTCGATAGCCAACACCATTCCTTCTTGCAGCCGCGGATTGGGCATTCCAGGCCGAAAGTAATTCGGCACCTGTGGCTCTTCGTGGAGCTTACGCCCGATTCCATGGCCGGCGAACTCGGTCACTACAGAGTAGCCAGCGCGCTCGGCGGTATGTTGAACCGCGCGAGCGATGTCGCTGATGCGGTTGCCGACGCGCGCCTGTTCAATTCCGGCGTAAAGCGCATCGCGTGTAATCTTCATCAAGCGGCGCGCGCCCTCCGAGACGTGCCCAATCGCTATCGTACGCGCGGCGTCGCCGAAATACCCCTGATAACAAACCCCGAAGTCGAGCCCGACGATATCACCCTCCTTCAGCCGGCGCTTTGCTGAAGGTATCCCGTGCACAATCTCATCATTGATCGACACGCACAAACTGTGGCGGTACTCGACCGCGTGCGGCTTATAACCTTTGAACGCTGGCCGTGCGCCCTTTTTCAAAGTTAACTGTTCCGCCAACTGGTCAAGTTCGAGGCTGGTCACGCCTGGTTTTGCCGCGGCGATCAACTCATTCAGTGTCTCCGCCACGATCTGGTTCGCCCGGCGCATCAAGGCGATTTCTTCGGGGCGTTTGAGCGTTATCACCTCAATCCTCGAATCTACTCAGTCGATGCCCAAAGCGGACAGGATCCGCCGCTCAATCTCTTCCGCGCGGCCAATCCCGTGGATCTTCGCCAAAAGTCCGGACTGTCCGTAATAGTCGAGCAGAGGGCTGGTCGACGACGCATAGACCTGAACTCGCGCGCGCACCGTGTCTTCTGCATCGTCTTCCCGTTGATAAAGCTCGCCGTTGCATTTGTTGCACATGTTCATATTGCGCGGCGGGTCATAGATCACGTGATACATGGCGCCGCAGACGCGGCAAGTGCGCCGCCCTGAAATCCGTTTGACGATCTCCTCGTCGGGAACCATTATCGCCACGACTTTATCGAGTCTTTCCTTGCGCCTGGCCAGCATGCTGCCGAGCACCTCGGCCTGCGCCACTGTGCGCGGGAAGCCGTCCAGGATAAATCCGCTTTGAGCGTCGGGCTGGCTGAGCCTTTCCTCGATCATCCCTAAAACCAATTCGTCGGGAACCAACGCTCCCTTGTCCATAAAGGCCTTGGCGTGCAGACCGAGCGCGGTCCGCTTACGTACCGCGGCTCTAAGCAAATCGCCGCTGGCAATCTGCGGCGCCTGCAACTTGATCTCAAGCATTCGTGCCTGCGTGCCTTTTCCAGCACCCGGCGGACCCAACAGTACCAGCCGCACCAATTAACCTCCCGGCCGGCGAACCCGGCCCCGTCGCATGAACCCTTCGTAATTGCGCGCAATCAGATGAGTTTGAATCTGCGCCATCGTATCGAGCGCGACCCCCACTACGATCAACAATGCCGTACCGCCAAAATAGAACGGCACGTTGAAACGCTGGACCAGGATAGTTGGTAGAACACAGACTGCGCTCACGTAAATCGCGCCGCCGAGGGTGATTCGCGACAGGACCCGATCGATGTAGTCGGCGGTATAACGGCCAGGGCGAATGCCAGGGATAAAACCACCATACTTTTTCAGATTGTCAGCAACGTCGACCGGATTGAATGTCACCGCGGTATAGAAGTAACAAAAGAATACGATCAGCCCGACGTAAACAAAAGTGTATATCAGTCCTCCAGGTGTTAGATACCCCGACCATTCTTTGAGCGCCGGTACAAAGGTCGCGACTGTAGCAGGAAAGACCAGGATTGACGACGCAAAAATCGGCGGGATCACACCTGATGTGTTGATTTTCAGCGGCAGATGACTCGATTGTCCGCCATAAACCCGCCGCCCTACGACCCTCCGAGCGTATTGAATCGGGATCCGGCGCTGACCAGTCTCGACGTAAACGATGCCACCTGTCACTACCACGGCCAAGGCAACGATAAGGATCAGCACGAAGATGCTCATCTCACCGTTCTTGACGAATTGCGCGGTGCTAGCCAAGGCGCTCGGCAGCCGTGCGACAATCCCCGCCATGATTATCAGCGAGATACCGTTACCGACGCCGCGCTCGGTTATCTGCTCGCCGATCCACATTACGAAGATGGTACCGGCAGTCACCGTGATGACGGTCATGACGATGAATCCGGGTCCCGGATGATAGACCAGCGGGGTAGCGCTACCACCGCCACCCTGCGCGCCATAGTTCTCCAACCCGAGCGCGATCATTGTTCCTTGTACGATGGCCAGCCCGACCGTGCCGTAACGGGTGTACTGCGAAATCTTGCGCCGTCCCGCTTCACCTTCCTTATAGAGTTCATCGAGGTAGGGCCATCCGATTTTCATCAGGTCAAGAATAATTGCGACGGAAATGTACGGCATGATTCCCAGTGCGAAGACTGAGAACCGCTCGAGCCCTCCACCGTAAAACAGGTTAATAAAGCCGAACAGTGTGCCCGAAAGATGCGACAGCAGGTCGGCCAGCGCCTGCCCGTCGATTCCCGGGGTCGGCACCGCGACGCCAATCCGGTACACCGCCAACATCGCCGCGGTAAACAGCAGGCGGCGGCGTAGTTCCGGAATGCGCGAAGCGTTTGCAAATCCTTCAAGCATTCAGTTTTGCCGAATCCTCAATCAGTTCCGCCATTCCGCCGAGAGCATTGATTTTTTCGCGTGCGCTCTTCGAAAACGCATGAGCGCGAACTGTCAACTTGAGCGTCAGGTCGCCATCACCCAAGACCTTCACCTTGTGACCCGCCCTAACCAACCCGCGATCAGCCAGCACTGCCGGGTCGATCATCTCACCTTCAGCAAAGGCGGCAAGGCTGCGCAGATTTATATGGGTGTACTTGTCACGCCGGGCGGCATTTTTGGGGAGCCGTTTGAAACCCCGTTTCGGCAAACGCCGTTGCAGCGGCATCTGCCCACCTTCGTATCCGGGCGGTGTGTTACCGCCTGAACGGGAACCGCGTCCCTTGTGTCCGCGTCCGGCCGTCTTGCCATGCCCGGAACCAATTCCGCGACCGATGCGCTTTTTGGGCCTGATGGAGCCAGGAGCCGGCTTGAGTTCGTTCAGTTTCATCACATTCGCTAATACAGGCCTAAACCTGTGGCATTTTATTCTGTGACCTCGTCGACCAGATGCGACACGCGGCGGAGCATCCCCAGCACGGCCGGAGTTCTCTGCAGCTTCTTGCTGCTACCAACCTTGCCTAGCCCTAAACCTTTCAGCGTCTGCCGCACCCGCTGTGTGGTCCCAATCGGACTGCGTACAAGCTTTATGTGAATCGTGCCGTCCATCGTGCATCTATCAGGCCGCCGGTGCGGTGGCGTGCTCGGTTGGCGTTCTCCGCATTTTCAAAACCTCCTCGCGGTCGCGCAACTCGCCCAACGCTTCGAGTGTCGCTTTCACCAGGTTATGCGGATTTGATGAGCCCAACCGCTTGGTCAGCACGTTGCGGATGCCGGCCAGTTCAACCACGGCGCGGACCCCGCCGGCCGCAATCACACCAGTTCCCTCGGACGCGGGCTTGAGGATCACTTTACCGGCACCGAAACGCCCAAGTACCTCGTGAGGAATGGTTCCATCTCTCAACCGCACGCGAATCAAACTTTTCTTGGCCCGTTCGACACCCTTGCGAATAGCCTCCGGGACTTCATTGGCTTTGCCAAGGCCAAAACCTACCAGTCCATTCTGGTCACCAGCCACTACGAGTGCGCTGAAACTGAAGCGCCGCCCGCCCTTGACGACTTTGGCCACGCGGTTGATATGAACAACCTTTTCTTTAATATCCAGTCCCTGAGGATCGATCCGCTGTACCACTTAGAGTCCTTCCAACCTGCTAGGGCAGTCATTCCTGAACTGCCATTGAGGCGCGAGTCCTGCTCGCTCCCGCGCATTTAGAACTTGAGCCCGGCTTCGCGAGCCGCATCTGCCAAAGCCTTCACCCGGCCATGATAAAGAAATCCGTTGCGATCGAACACGACTTCGCTAATCCCAACTTCCCGGCAACGCTCGGCGACAGTTTTTCCAACCACCTTCGCCGCTGCCACTCCGTTCTTGCTCTTCGACTCGTCGCGGAGCGCCGGCGACAGCGTAGATGCGGCGGCCAACGTGCGGCCGGTCTCGTCCGAAACTACCTGGGCGTAAATATGATTCAGCGAGCGGTAGACTGAAAGCCGCGGGCGCTGTTCACTGCCGCGGACCTTGCGCCTGACCCGGGCCTGTCGTGTATGACGTTTTTCCGCGCGTTCCAAACTCATTTTTTACCGACCCGTCGCTAAGATCGCTTAACCGCCACTCGAGCCGGCTGCCGCCTTACCGGCCTTGCGTCGAATGGTTTCGGTCGCGTACTTGATTCCTTTGCCCTTGTATGGTTCCGGCGGTCTCAAGCCGCGGATTTCGGCAGCCACCGAACCCAGCAATTGGCGGTCGGCGCTTTCAAGGGTGATTATCACCTGCCGGTCGGCTCTCGCGCTCACCCCCGGTGGCAACTGGTAAACGATCGGATGAGAATAGCCGAGTGTCAGATTGATGTTACTACCCCTGACTTCCGCGCGATAGCCGACTCCGCTTATCTCCAAAACCCGGGTAAAGCCTTTGCTCACCCCTTCCGCCATATTGGCGACCAGCTTGCGCATCAGACCGTGGATGGCGCGTTGCTCCTGTGAATCACCAGGCCGCTTGACCTCGATTCGATCAGCGCTGATTTCAAGTGTGTAACCCGGCGCCACCCGCGTCTGCAACTTGCCTTTGGGTCCTTCAACAGTCAGCATGCCATCGTTTATGGCCGCTTTGACGCCCTTTTCCAAAACGACCGGCATTCTTCCTATCCGTGACATCGATCTTCTCTACCACACCTTAAACAGCACTTCGCCACCGACATTCCGGTGACGCGCCTCTCGGTCGGTCATCACTCCCAGTGGCGTAGTGACCACATGAACACCGAGGCCACCGGACACCCGAGGCATCGTCCTTGCCCCAGCGTAGCGGCGAATGCTGGGGCGGCTCGTCCGCTCGATTCCTTTAATAATTGGCTCACGTGTCGGGGAATAGCGCAGGCCCAGCAGGAGTCTCTTCTTGTAACCCTCGCCTTTGGTTTCGAGCCCGGCCAGGAATCCCTCGGCCAGGAGCACGCGACAAATAGCTTCGCGCAACCGCGAATGGGCGACTTCGACCTGATTGTAGCGTGCCCGCATCGCGTTTCGGAGCCGGGTCAACAGTTCGGCAATCGGATCGGTCTGCGACATGCTATTCACCTACCCATTTCACGAGCACCTCGCGTGCTCGTTTGCTCACTGCAGCCGCAAAACGGCGTCCGCTAATAGCGTCGGCCGCAGCTCCGCTGGCGCAGCTCGACTTCCGCGGCTGCATTTGGCTACGCCCGCCGCCGCGGGGTTTGGATTTCTTACCAACTCGCCTTTACCACACCCGGCAACGAACCGCGCAAGGCCAGCTTTCTCAGGCACAGGCGGCACATTCTGAAACGCCGATAAAATGCGCGTGAACGCCCGCATAACGGACAACGGTTATACTGACGCACTTTGAACCGCTGCGGCCGGGTTGCTTTAATCCGAAGACACGTTTTTGCCATCTCTTTACCGACCTGACATGGACCGCTCTAGCGGCTTAGTGCTGCGTCCGCAAACTCTCTCTTGGCCCAGTACCATCGTCCTAAGCCGCCCGCGCGGCCATCTCACCCCCGCTGCCGCGAAACGGCAGGCCGATGGCTTTCAAAAGGGTAAAGCCCTCGAAGTCGCTCTTCGCGGTCGTGGTTATAGAAATTGTCATACCTTTCACGCGCTCGATCTTATCCAGGTTGAGTTCAGGAAAAATGGTATGCTCACGCAAACCGAGTGAGTAATTGCCGCGCCCGTCAAATGCTTTGTCGCTGACTCCGCGAAAGTCGCGGACGCGCGGCAGCGCAATATTGACCATACGGTCGAGAAATTCGTACATGCGTTCACGTCGAAGGGTGACCATTACGCCAATCGGCATGCCCTGACGCAGCTTGAAATTGGAGATAGCTTTGCGGGCGCGCGTGATAACCGGCTTCTGTCCGGTTATCTGCCGCAATTCTTCGACCGCGGCGTCGAGAATTTTGATATTTTCACGAGCCTCGCCCATCGCCATATTGATTACGATCTTATCGAGCTTGGGCACGCGCATCCGGTTGTCGATTTTAAGTTCTCGCATCAGGACCGGGACGATCTCCTGTTCGTAGCGCAGCCTCAGCCTGGCCGGGATTTTCGGTTCCGGTTCAGCCGCGGCCGGAGCTGTTTCGACAGCCGCAGCAGGCTCGCCGCCGCGCCTTTTGCGTCCTCCTTTGCCGGCGCCTGCCGGCCCCTGGCTCGGGCCAGCTTCGGACTTTTTTCCTCGGGCCTGCGGTTTTGCGCTTTTCTCTTCGTCGGCCATTTTTTCACCAACTTTCTTCTATGCGCACCTCGCGGACTCGTTTGCTCGCTCCGGCCGAGGCGGCCTCCGCTAATGCTTCTATGCGCACCTACCTGGAACGTTCGTCGCAGACTCCTTCACTCGGCTTCATTTGCATTTCGCCTGATGGCGGACTCGTTTCCCTTCGGCTCCCCCCTCGGCTTCGCTCGGGGCTTCGGCTCACCAGGGCTTTCGGCCAGCTGCGCTCGGCCTCGGCTCAGCGCGCCGGCCAAGGCGGCCTCCGCTAGAAGAACGGGCCGCCGCTCCGCTATCGTGGCTCTACTTCGCACGTCCTGATTCGCCGCTATCCACGAGAGCGAATTTATCCCGTTAGGGGTTATCAGTCGTTCCCCAGTGCGTCGCCACATCGGCGGCATACGCGCGATTTGCTGCCGTCAGCAGCGAACTTGCTCCCCACCCGCACCGGCGCGTTGCAGCGATCGCAAAGCACCATCACATTAGAAATATCCAGGGGCGCCTCTTTTTCGACAATCCCACCAGGACTCGCCGCCCCGCGCGGTTTCGTGTGGCGCTTGACCATATTGAGCCGCTCGACAATCACCCGCCCCCTGGTTGGCAGCACCCGCAAGACCTTGCCGGTTTTGCCGCGGTCGCGTCCCACGATTACCATGACTGTGTCATTCTTTCGCAGGCTGAACTTCAGCGTATGTCGCGCAGCCCGCATCAGAGTACCTCCGGCGCCAGCGATATAATTTTGAGAAAGCGTTTGGCGCGCAGCTCGCGGGCGACCGGCCCGAAGATACGGGTGCCGATGGGCTCATGCTGATTGTCGAGTAGCACCGCTGAATTATCGTCGAAGCGGATATAGCTGCCGTCCTGCCGGCTCACTTCCTTACTGGTGCGCACGATTACCGCGCGCGACACGTCGCCTTTTTTGACCTTGGCGTTGGGAATTGCTTCTTTGACTGCCACTACGATAACATCGCCGACCGTGGCATAGCGGCGGCCTGAGCCCCCGAGCACCTTGATGCACTGCACTTTGCGCGCACCCGAATTATCCGCCACCCCCAGTATCGTTCGCATCTGAACCATCGGCTGACATTCCTACTGCGCCGCTTGTTTAAGGACCCGGCTGATGCGCCAGCGCTTATGGCGCGACAGCGGGCGCGATTCGATAATCAGCACGCGGTCCCCTTCGCGGCACTCGCCGCGTTCATCATGAGCCATAAAGCGGTTGCGCTGTTTGATCCGCTTGGCATACAAGGGGTGCTCGACCAGACGGTCGACTTGCACCACAACGGTCTTGGCCATTTTGGCCGCGACCACTGTGCCTTCGCGCCGTTTAACCCGTTGGCGCATTCGCTCACCTCGTCTGCTGAGCTGAAATCAGCGTGAGAATCCAGGCCAGTTCCCGGCGCGCTTTGCGATAACTGGCGGGGTTGTCAAGCTGGTTAGTCCGTAACTTTAGCCGCAGACGGAAAATCTCTTCCCGGGTTTCGCGTTCCTTGACGCGCAAATCTGCGGCGCTCATCTGCCGGAGTTCATCAAGCTCCAACGGCCTCGGCCTCCCGTTCCACCACGATAGTCTTGACTGGCAGTTTCTGTGAGGCGAGCCGCATGGCCTCGAGCGCAGTGGGCCGATCGACCCCTTCCATCTCGAACAAAATCCGTCCCGGCCGCACTGCCGCGGTCCAGCCCTCCGGACTGCCTTTGCCTTTTCCCATTCGAGTTTCAGCCGGCTTTTTGGTAAAGGGCTTGTCGGGAAAAACCCGGATCCATACGCGGCCGCCGCGCTTGATATGGCGTGTCAGCGCAATTCGCGCGGCTTCGAGCGCCCGCGTGTCAATCCGTGAGGTCTCCAGACTTTTGAGTCCGAAATCACCGAACGCCAACTCCAATCCACGCGATTCAGCACCGCGCACACGGCCCTTCTGCATCTTGCGGTATTTGACTTTTTTTGGCGCAAGCATCTCTTTCAGCGACCTATCATTTACCGGCGCTCCGTTGTCGCGGGTCTACTCTCTCGGTTTCAACGGCCCAGCACGTGCCGGTCAGGCATTTTTGACCTTCAAGGAGAGCCATTTTTAAGCCTGTTGCATCTGCAGCCCGGAACGCTTGGCCGATTCTTCCTGACGGGTGAGGATTTCGCCGCGGAAGATCCACACCTTGACACCGATCACTCCGTAGGTGGTTTTCGCTTCAGCCAGCCCATAGGCAACGTCAGCGCGAAGCGTTTGTAGCGGCACACGTCCTTCGCGATACCATTCCGTCCGTGCGATTTCGGCTCCGCCTAAGCGTCCGGCCACCTGGACTCTCACGCCCTGCGCACCCATCCGCATTGCGCGCAGCACGGCTTCCTTCATCGCGCGGCGAAACGCGACCCGGCGTTCAAGCTGGAGTGCTATATTCTCGGCTACCAGTTGCGGGTCCAGGTCCGGACGCCGAACTTCGTGAATATTGATGAAAGCTTCTTTGCCTTTCATCAGTTTCTGAATATCGCCTTTGAGCCTATCGATCTCGGCGCCTTTTTTGCCGATGACGATCCCCGGCCGAGCGGTGTGTATATTGACCTTGGCCTTGTTCGCCATCCGCTCGATTTCAATACGAGAGATACCTGCATGGTAAAGACGCTTCTTGATGAAATCGCGAAGCTTCAGGTCCTCGTGCAATAACGGCGCGTAATCATGGGCGGCGAACCACTTCGAATCCCAACCTTCAATTATGCCAAGCCGTAAACCGCGCGGATGTGTCTTCTGACCCATTTTCTCACCCAACCCAGGATGCAGGCCGCTGCCTCTGCTTGGCGCTGCATTCCACGGAACGGAAATTTTAACCAGGCAGTCCTCGCATCTTTACCCTGATACCTCACGAAGCATGTTCATCGACCACCACCGTCAAATGGCTGGTGCGCTTGAGGATAGGCGTCGCGTGCATATGCGCGCGCTGGAGCGAGCGCTTCCAGGTCGGTCCGGTATCTGCGGTCACACGTTTGACGAACAGCCGGTCCTCATCGACGTTCTGCTGATCGCGCGCATTGGCGACCGCGGCGAGCAGCGTCTTTGAGATTACCTTCGCGCCCTTTTTGGGCGTGAACTGCAGAATCGATAACGCCTGCTCGACTGGCTTGCCCGCAACCAGATTGCAGACTAATCGTAACTTCTGCGGTGAGATCCTGACAAAACGTGTACGAGCCAGCGCTTCCATTAGTGCGATCCCTCAGCCGCTCACGAGGTCCGCGGTGCGCTCGCAGGCGGTGCTGCGGGCGCGGCCGCTGCCGCCGCTCTAACCTCGCCCTTGCGGTCGCCGGCATGACCATGAAACGTGCGGGTCGGTGAAAACTCACCGAGCTTGTGCCCGACCATATTCTCGGTGCAATAGACCGGGATAAATTTATGACCGTTGTGCACGGCGAAAGTAAGACCGATCATATCCGGCACGATCATCGAGCGGCGCGACCAAGTACGGATTATCCGCTTATCGCCGGCGCTGTTGGCCAGCTCGACTTTCTTTTGCAGATGAGTGTCGACGAACGGACCTTTTTTCAACGACCTCGCCATTTTCTTCTCTTAATTGCTTCTCCTGGAGCCTTTTCCTGCACGCATTTCGCCGACTCTGGCTCGGCACCGCTTCGTTCCACTTGGGCACTTCGTGCAGAAATGACGGTCGTGCCGATGCGCTCCTGTCAGCTCCGTTTACCCCGCGGCCGCCGGCTGACGATGTAGTGGTCCGACGGTTTTTTACCGCGGGTCTTGTACCCCTTGGTCGGCATCCCCCACGGCGATTGCGGATGATTACCCTTGGAGCGGCCTTCGCCGCCGCCATGCGGATGATCAACCGGATTCATCGCCACCCCACGCACATGCGAACGCCTACCGAGCCATCGACTACGCCCTGCCTTACCGATCGAGATATTCTCGTGCTCGGCGTTACCGACTTGACCGATGGTTGCCCGGCATTCGGCCAGCACCATGCGCTGTTCGCCGGACGGCAACTTAAGCAACGCGGCCTTGCCCTCCTTGGCCATCAATTGCACCTGGGTGCCGGCTCCGCGCGCGAGTTGTGCGCCCTTACCTGGCCGCAGTTCAATCGCATGGACGATTGTGCCGACCGGGATATTTTTTAGCGGAAGGGCGTTACCTGGCTTAATGTCCGCTTCCGCTCCACATTCGACTGAGTCGCCCACCCTGAGCCCCTCGGGCGCGAGGATGTAGCGTTTGTCGCCGTCCGCATACTTGAGCAGCGCAATATTCGCCGAGCGGTTCGGATCGTATTCAAGCGCCGCGACCACTGCCGCGATACCGTCTCGATTGCGTTTAAAATCAATTATGCGCAGCCGCCGCTTATGACCACCGCCCCGATGGCGCATGGTCATACGACCGCCGTTGTTGCGGCCTCCGGAACTGTTGAGAGGCGCAAGCAGACGCTTTTCCGGGCGCTTCTGCGACAGTGCCGTGAAGTTGGCGATCTGCATGAAGCGTTGGCCAGGCGTGCGAGGATTGAGCTGAATTACCGCCATGATTTAGAATACAAGGAACCGAGTGAGGAGCGAGACAAAATCGCTCCTGCGTTCTGTAGTTTTCTACTCTCCTTTTCTCACTTCTCTGCCCTGGGCTGCTCTGCCTGGCGGTTTACAAACCCTCGAAAATGTCGATTCGGTCACCCTCTTTAAGCGTGACATAAGCTTTTTTCCAGTTCGGCCGCCTCCCGATGGTGCGTCCACGGCGGCGTTCTTTGCCGAGGAAATTCGCAGTGCGGACCTTAATCACGCTGACCTTGAACAAATCTTCGATCACATTACGTATCTGATCTTTGCTCGCTCCCGGCCGGATGCGGAACACTACCTGATTGGCCTTCTCGCCAACGATAGTCCCCTTTTCGGTGACCAGCGGCGAGAGTATCACTCCCTCCGCGCTCATGCCGAAACTCCTGCCGGCATTCCTGCCCCGAGCCTTGCTTCGAGGGCCCGTGCCGTGCTTTCGGTCATCAGCAATTCGTCGTAATTGAGCACGTCGAAAACGTTCAGCCCGCCGAGCAGCAGCACCTTATGTGCGGCCAGATTTCGCGCTGGGCGGTAGAAATTTTGATCGTCCTCCCCCAACACAATCAGCGCGTGCCGCAGCCCCAGGGCATCAAGCGCGGCCTTGGCGAGCTTGGTCTTCGGCGCGGCGAGTTCCAAAGATTCGACCACCATCATTTTGCCATTGAGCGCGCGGTCCGAAAGCGCCAGCATAAGCGCCCGCCGCCACGCCTTCTTCGGCATCTTGTACGAGTAGTCGCGCGGCTGCGGTCCGAAAATCGTTCCACCATGGCGCCACAATGGCGAACGCGTCGACCCGGCGCGCGCACGGCCAGTTCCTTTCTGCCGCCAGGGCTTGCGTCCTCCACCGGCAATCAGCCCTCGTGTCTTGGTCGCCGCGCTTCCTGCGCGCCGATTAGCAAGTTGCATACGAACGGCTTGGTGCAGCAACGAAGCATGACCGAGCCGGCCGAATACCGCGCTCGACAATTCAAAATCGCCGGTCCGCTCCCGGGCAGCCGAAAACCGTGGTACTTTTACGCTGGCGGCCTGTTCGCTCTGCTGCTCATCCATGGGCCTGACGCTCCAGCGCGTAGTGGCGTTCCTTGGCGGCATGCCGCACGATGACGATTCCGTTGTCAGCGCCGGGCACCGCCCCAGACACCAGCAGCAGATTGTCATCGGGGATGATTTCGACCACCCTTTGATTTACGATTGTTGCGCGTTCATTGCCCATCTGCCCAGCCATCCGCAGCCCCTTGCGGACGCGACCGGGAAACGAGCGGTTGCCGATCGACCCGCCGTGGCGGAAGTATTCGTGAGTCCCACGCGCGTTGGGAAAACCGGCAAAGTGATGACGCTTCATCACCCCCGCGAAGCCATGTCCCTTGCTGATACCCGAGACGTCTACTGCATCACCCGGCTTGAACACCTCGTGCGCCGCGATTACCTGGCCGAGCCGGAGTTCAGCTTCGCCACGGCGCGCGAACTCACGTGTCGCGAGCCCGGGCGCGACGTCGGCTTTTCTAAAATGGCCCCGGTCCGCAGACGTCGCACGTGACTGCTTCTTCCGGCCCCAGGTGACTTGAACCGCGTCGTAGCCGTCGAGCGGGCCGGTTTTAATCTGGCTCACCGCGCACGGGCCGAGTTGAATAACAGTTACCGCACGCACCCGCCCGGTGGCGTCAACCGATTGGGTCATGCCCAATTTCTTGCCAATCAATCCGCTCAGCACAGTTTTTCACCAACTCGCTCATCACCTGCGGCTCAACTTTTCTTGCACGATCAAGCGGGGACGCCGGCATCCGATGAGTTGGCGTCCGCCAGCTTCCTACTCGAGCTTGATTTCGACGTCCACTCCAGCTGCCAAGTCGAGCTTGCCCAAGGCGTCGATCGTCTGTTGAGTCGGCTCGAGCACGTCAAGCAGCCGCTTATGGGTCCTGATCTCGAAGTGCTCTCTTGACTTTTTGTCGACATGTGGGGAGCGGTTGACGGTGAACCGTTCGATCCGGGTCGGCAGCGGGATTGGTCCGGCGACTCTGCCGCCGGTGCGCCGAATAGTGTCAACAATCTCGCGCACCGACTGGTCCAGCAGCCGGTAATCGTACGCCTTCAGACGTATCCTGATCTTATCGTTCGTCCTGTCAGCCACGGCTTCGACTCCGGCTTAACGCGCTCTCCTGCATCAGCGATTCAGATCAATTACGAATTACCGGTCTTTACCCGTTCCAACCCGTCGTTACACGTCTTAGTCCGCGATTCTTTTCAAACATTATTGGCCTAATGCCTGTCCTTCTCGTCCTTATTTCAGGATCTTCGAAACCACCCCGGCGCCGACCGTGCGGCCACCTTCACGGATCGCGAACCGCAGCCCCTGCTCCATCGCGATTGGCGTAATCAACTCGCCGACCGCATTGATATTGTCACCCGGCATCACCATTTCGGTGCCTTCGGCGAGAGTCAGCACACCGGTAACATCAGTCGTGCGGAAATAGAACTGCGGCCGATAACCGTTGAAGAAGGGGGTATGGCGTCCGCCCTCTTCCTTGGTCAACACATAGAGCGAACCTTCGAACCTGGTATGCGGGGTAATCGAACCCGGCTGCGCCAACACCTGGCCGCGCTCGACTTCCTCACGCTTGATGCCGCGCAGGAGGACGCCGATATTGTCGCCGGCCTGGCCTTCGTCGAGAATCTTGCGGAACATCTCGACCCCGGTCACCACGGTCTTGCTGGTATCGCGGAAACCGACGATCTCGACTTCTTCGCCCACCTTAACCCTGCCGCGTTCGACTCGCCCGGTCACGACGGTGCCGCGTCCGGAAATCGAAAAGACGTCTTCCACCGGCATCAGGAACGGCTTATCGGTCTCGCGCGCTGGTTGCGGGACGTAGCTATCGACCGCTTCCATCAAGTCAAGAATCGGTTTGCAATTGGGGCAATCGTCCTTGCCGCAGCCGCATTCAAGCGCCTTAAGCGCGCTGCCGCGGATGACCGGAATATCGTCGCCTGGGAACTCGTACTTCTTCAGCAGGTCACGTACTTCCAGTTCGACGAGATCGAGCAATTCCGGATCATCGACCATATCGACCTTATTCATGAACACCACGATCGACGGAACGCCAACCTGGCGCGCGAGCAGAATATGCTCGCGGGTCTGCGGCATCGGCCCGTCATTTGCCCCGACCACCAGGATGGCGCCGTCCATCTGCGCCGCGCCGGTGATCATATTTTTGATGTAATCGGCGTGGCCCGGGCAATCGACATGGGCGTAATGGCGCTTTTTGGTTTCGTACTCAACGTGCGCGATGGCGATGGTGATGCCGCGCTCGCGTTCTTCCGGGGCCTTGTCGATCTGATCGAAGGCGGTGAATTGGGCAAGTTTCCGCGACGACAAGACCTTGGTGATTGCCGCGGTCAACGTCGTCTTGCCGTGGTCGATATGTCCGATAGTGCCGACATTAAGATGCGGCTTGGTTCGCTCGAATTTGGCCTTGCCCATGATATGACCTCCCGGCTCTCTCTCCTTTATGTCTACTGCCTGACCTCAAGCGCGCGCCGGCGTTTCGTTGTAGCCGCCGCTGCGCGCTGTCAGTTCTTCATGAATCTGTGGCGGCACCGGTTCGTATACCGCGAACTGCATTGTATACGTCGCCCGCCCCTGGGTGATCGAACGCAGCCGGGTGGCATAACCGAACATCGTCGCCAGCGGTACCCGCGCTGCAATCACCTGGGCGCCGGCGCGGCTCTCCATCTCGAGGATCTTGCCACGCCGTGAATTCAGGTCACCGATGACGTCGCCCATGAACTCCTGGGGCGTCACTACTTCGACTTCCATCACCGGCTCAAGCAGCACCGGATGGGCCTTTTCGGCGGCATCCTTGAACGCCATCGAGCCAGCAATTTTGAACGCCAATTCGGACGAATCAACCTCGTGGTACTTACCGCCCAGCAGTATCGCACGCACGTCAACCATTGGATAACCGGCCAGGACCCCGGTCTCCATCGCTTCCCTGACGCCCTCCTCCACCGCCGGAATGAAGTTGCGCGGGATCGCGCCGCCCTTGGTTTCATCAGCGAATTCGAAGCCCGTCCCCTTCGGCAGCGGCTCGATCCGCAGGTCGACTACCCCGAACTGGCCGTGGCCACCCGATTGGCGCACAAAGCGCCCTTCAGCTTCGGCCGCTCGCCGAATCGTTTCGCGATAGGCCACCTGCGGTTTGCCGACATTCGCATCGACCTTGAACTCACGCAACATGCGGTCGACGATGATTTCCAGATGCAACTCGCCCATGCCGGCGATCAGCGTTTGGCCGGTCTCGCGGTTGACGCTCACCCGAAACGAAGGGTCTTCCTTCGCCAGTTTCTGCAGTGCCTCGCCCAGCCGCTCCTGATCAGCTTTGGTCTTGGGTTCGATCGCGATCTGAATGACCGGCTCAGGAAATTCTATCGCTTCAAGTAATATCGGATGGGCCGGATCACAGAGCGTATCGCCAGTGGTAGTGTCGCGCAGGCCCACCCCGCAGATATCGCCGGCGAATACTTCGGAGATCTCCTCGCGCTTGTTCGCATGCATTTTGACCAGTCGCCCGATTCGCTCGCGCTTGCCCTTGGTCGAATTCAGTACTGAACTGCCGCTTTCGAGCCGCCCCGAGTAGATTCTGAGAAAGGTCAGCGTTCCGATATACGGGTCGGTCATGATTTTGAACGCGAGCGCTGCCAATGGCGCGTCGTCGCGTGGCCAACGCTCCTCGACCTTATCGCCGTTCTTGCCGATAACCGGCGGCAAGTCGAGCGGCGAGGGCAGATAATTCACCACCGCGTCGAGCATCGGCTGCACACCTTTATTGCGAAAGGCCGAGCCGAGCAGCACCGGCACCACTTCGAGCCTGAGAGTAGCCTCGCGGACCGCAGCCCGAACCAAAGCGGGCTCCGGCGACTTGCCCTCAAGATAGAGTTCCATGACGCGGTCATTATGATCGGCAAGCGCTTCGATTAACCTATCGCGGCTGGCCGCTGCCTCCGCCCGCAAACTCTGAGGAATCGGCTCAACTTTAAGCGTCGCGCCGAGCCGATCTTCTTCCCAGATAATCGCGCGCTGCTCGATCAAATCGACGACACCGGTGAACTTGTCTTCGCTGCCGATTGGAATTTGCAACAGGAGTGGCTTGGCCTTGAGCTTGTCACGGATCTCGTTGATCACTCGCTGATAATCGGCGCCGATGCGGTCCATCTTGTTGATGAACGCGATGCGCGGCACGCGATATTTGTCGGCCTGACGCCACACCGTCTCCGATTGTGGTTCGACCCCGCCTACGGCACAGAACAAGGCGACCGCACCATCGAGCACGCGCAAGCTGCGCTCGACCTCGATAGTGAAGTCGACATGGCCGGGCGTGTCGATAATGTTGATGCGATGCTCCTGCCAGAAGCAAGTCGTGGCGGCCGAGGTAATCGTGATGCCACGCTCCTGCTCCTGCACCATCCAATCCATCGTCGCGGTGCCGTCGTGCACCTCGCCGATTTTGTAATTGATCCCGGTGTAGTACAGGATGCGCTCGGTAGTGGTGGTTTTACCGGCATCGATATGCGCCATAATGCCGATATTGCGCACCCGTTCTATGGGAGTCTGACGAGCCATCTGAAACTCAAACCGTGTAAGTAAGTTTACCAGCGATAATGGGCGAAGGCGCGATTGGCCTCGGCCATACGATGGGTATCTTCGCGTTTTTTAACCGCCCCGCCCCGGTTGTTGGCCGCCTCCAACACCTCGTTGGCCAACCGTTCCACCATCGACTTTTCCCCGCGCGCGCGTGCCGCCGTCACCAACCATCGCATGGCCAGCGACGACCGGCGCAGCGGCCGCACCTCGACCGGCACCTGGTAATTGGCGCCGCCGACCCGGCGTGAGCGTACCTCAACTGCCGGACGAACGTTATCGAGTGCGCGCTTGAACACCGTCAAGCCGTCTTCCTTGGTTCGTTCCGCGACCAAATCCAACGCACCGTAAAGGATTTGTTCGGCGACCGATTTCTTGCCGCGTTCCATTACCACGTTGACGAACTTGGCGGTGGTGCGGTCATGAAACTTGGGATCGGGAACCACTTCCCGAATACGCGCTTGTCCTTTACGTGACATGATGGACTATTTGGGTTTCTTGGATCCGTACTTGGAGCGGCCCTTGCGCCGTTCCTGCACGCCGATTGAATCGAGCGTCCCGCGGATCACGTGATAACGTACGCCAGGCAAATCCTTGACGCGGCCGCCGCGAATTAGCACGACTGAATGTTCCTGTAAGTTATGGCCCACGCCTGGAATATAAGTATTAACTTCGTAACCGTTGGAAAGCCGCACCCGCGCGACCTTGCGCAGTGCCGAGTTGGGCTTCTTCGGCGTGGTAGTCTTGACTTGAGTGCAGACGCCACGCTTCTGCGGCGACCCTTGCAGCGCCGGGGCGCTGATTTTATACCGCTTCTTTATCCGCGCATCGCGGATCAATTGATTGATCGTCGGCACTTGAACTCTCGTGGACGGACCTTCCGTCCCGCTCACACCAACAGGCGCCAAGCCTGTCCCATTTATCAGTAATGACAGGCTGTAAAGCCTGCATTGTTTGTTGCCCTGGTCTCCAGCCTTAGCGCAGCGATTCAAACAAACCCCCCAAGAGCCCAAGCCCTTGGGGGAACGACCATTTTGCCTGCCTGTAAAACCTTTGTCAATCCTGGGTCGAGCTGACTTCGAAGCAAGAGTTTGACCGGGTACGACTTGACCCGGTTGTAATAGCGAGATACCCCACGGAGGGTGTTGAGATGCAAGTTAGCCCAATAAAGCGATTCATTTGTTTCTCAACACCATCGGGATGAACGCCGCCGTCGGCCGCAGGTGCTGGTGCTCGATTCGCGGCGCTCAGGGCGTTCCCGCAGGCGATGGCAGCATCGCGATCCTTTGCAGCATGCAAAGAAAACCCCCGCGGCCTTACGGCCCACGGGGGGGTTAACACTACGGTTGAACGTAAGCGCTTTATCAATCACCGCCCGGCGCGGCGGCTGCGGCGGCCTCTTCTTTTCCAACCTCCTCCTCGGCCGGGGTGCCTTCGACCTTCAGTTCGATCCGGTTGTATTTGGGCAGTCCGGTGCCGGCGGGAATCAGGCGGCCCATGATGACGTTTTCCTTCAGGCCGACCAGCCGGTCAACTTTGCCGTTAATCGCGGCTTCGGTAAGTACTCGGGTGGTTTCCTGAAACGACGCCGCCGAAATGAAGCTCTCAGTCGAGAGTGACGCCTTGGTGATCCCGAGCAGCAGTGGCTCGGCAATCGCCGGTTCACCACCCTTGGTCAGCACCCGCGCATTCTCTTCGTCGAAGCGCCATTTTTCCGCCTGGTCGCCTACCAGGAAGCCGGTGTCGCCGACCTCCTTGATCCGCACTCGCCGCAGCATCTGACGCACGATCACTTCGATATGCTTGTCGTTGATGCGGACGCCCTGCAACCGATAGATTTCCTGGATCTCGTCGACCAGGTACTTGGCCAAGGCCTTTTCACCGAGGATGGTCAGGATGTCGTGCGGGTTCGACGAGCCTTCCATCAAGGGCTCGCCGGCCTTGACCATATCACCTTCATGGACGGCGATATGCTTGCCTTTGGGGATCAGGTATTCCCGTTTTTCACCGATTTCCGGCGTAACCTCGACTTTCCGTTTACCCTTGGTGTCTTTACCGAATGACACCTGTCCGTCGATTTCCGAAATAACCGCAAACTCCTTCGGTTTTCGCGCCTCGAATAGCTCCGCCACCCGTGGCAGACCACCGGTGATGTCTTTGGTCTTGGTGGTCTCGCGCGGGATCTTGGCAAGGATATCGCCTGCCTCAACCCGAGCACCGTCGGCGAGCGCAATGTATGCCCCGACTGGCAAGAAATAACGCGCGTAATTATCGCTGGAAGGAACCCTGCCAGTTTTGCCGGTCTGATCTTTGATCGAGATGCGCGGGCGAACGTCGAGTTCCTTCGATTCGATAATCACGTTATAACGGGCACCGGTCCGCTCATCCGGCTTCTCCTCCATGGTCTTGTTTTCGACGATATCGCCATACTTGGCCGTACCAGCCACTTCCGTGATTATCGGAGTGGTGAAAGGATCCCATTCGGCGATAAGTTCGCCGGCTTTTACCGGGTCTCCATCGTTCTTGCGCAGCTTGGCGCCATACACCAGCGGATAGCGTTCGCGCTCCCGCTCGGCTTGGCCGGCCGGCACCGCGATCACCACTTCACCCCGCCGCGACATCACGATCAGACTGCCATCGCGGCTGCGCACGGTGTTCACATTATGCAAGCGCACGATACCCTCGTTGCGGGCTTCGAGGGTGGTCTGCTCAGCGCGCCGGCTCGCGGTGCCGCCGATATGGAATGTGCGCATGGTGAGTTGCGTGCCGGGCTCGCCGATTGACTGCGCGGCCATCGTGCCGATCGCTTCGCCCAGGTTGACTTGATGGCCACGGCCGAGGTCGCGCCCGTAGCATTTGACGCATACCCCCTGGCGCGACTGGCAAGTCAGCACCGAGCGGATCTTGACCATCTCGACGCCGGCGTCTTCGATCGCGGCGACCTTGTCCTCGTCGATCATTTCGTTGGCGTGGACCAGGACTTCGTTGGTGAACGGATCCCGAATATCATCGAGCGCGACGCGGCCGAGCACACGGTCGCCGAGGCCCTCAATTACCTCGCCGCCTTCGACCAGCGGTGTCAACTCGATGCCATCGAGCGTGCCGCAGTCGTCCTCGGTGATTATGGAGTCCTGGGCAACGTCGACCAGACGCCGCGTCAGGTAGCCGGAATTGGCGGTCTTGAGTGCGGTGTCCGCCAGACCTTTGCGGGCGCCATGGGTGGAGATGAAGTACTGCAGCACCGTCAAGCCCTCACGAAAATTGGCGGTGATGGGCGTTTCGATGATCTCCCCCGAGGGCTTCGCCATGAGGCCGCGTAATCCGGCGAGCTGGCGGATCTGCTGCTCGGAGCCGCGTGCACCGGAATCGGCCATGATAAAGATCGGGTTGAACGACGGTCCGACGGCTTCATTACCTTTCTCGTCACGGAATACTTGCGTCGACAGACCTTTGAGTACCGCCCCGCCGATCTCGTCCTGAACCTCGGCCCAGATGTCCACGACCTTATTGTAACGTTCGCCGTCAGTGATGACTCCGTTGTTGTACTGCTTCTGGATTTCCGATACGTCCTTCTGCGCCTTGTCCAACTTTTGGGCTTTTTCCGCCGGAATGGTCATATCCCGGATGGAAATCGAGATGCCCGCGCGTGTAGCGAACTCGAAGCCCATGTCCTTCAGCCGGTCGGCGAAGATGACCGTCGCCTTGTTGCCCGCCCGCCGATAGACCGTATCGATCAGGTTGCCGAGCTCCTTCTTCTTCATCGTGCGGTTGACTTCGGAGAACGGCACCTGGGGCGGAACTATCTCGTACAGCAGCACCCGGCCTACGGTCGTTTCGACGCTCTCGGTCGCTACATTGCCATTGCCCGCTTGACCGTCGAACATCTGCGACGGCCGCACTTCGTCTTCGTCCTCCTCCACCATTTTCCGCGCGCCGGCGACCGGCATCCGCACCGTAACGCTTGCATGGAGATCGACTTGCCCGTGGTCATACGCGATCCGTACTTCCGCGGGTGAAGCAAAACCCGGGCGCTTCTCAGCGCGTGAGAACTTATCCGAGCCTTTGGCCAGCGGCTGATCACGCGTCATGTAATAGAGTCCGAGCACCATGTCCTGGGTTGGCACGATGATCGGTTTGCCGCTCGCAGGTGACAGGATGTTGTTGGTCGACATCATTAGCGCGCGTGATTCGACCTGCGCCTCAACCGACAACGGGATATGCACCGCCATCTGGTCGCCGTCAAAGTCGGCATTGTACGCAACGCATACCAGCGGATGGAGTTGGATCGCCTTGCCTTCAATCAACACCGGTTCGAATGCCTGGATGCCGAGCCGATGGAGGGTGGGGGCGCGATTGAGCAGCACCGGATGTTCGCGGATGACGTCGTCGAGGATATCCCAGACATCCTTGCCCTCCTTCTCTACCATCTTCTTCGCGCTCTTGATGGTAGTGACGTAGCCCTTCTCTTCGAGCTGGCTGTAGATAAACGGCTTGAACAGTTCGAGAGCCATCTTCTTGGGCAGGCCGCATTGATGGAGCCGGAGTTCGGGACCCACCACGATCACTGAACGGCCAGAGTAATCGACTCGTTTGCCGAGCAGGTTCTGCCGAAAGCGGCCGGATTTGCCCTTGAGCATGTCGGACAAGGACTTAAGCGGACGCTTGGCCGGTCCGGTAATCGCTCGCCCGCGGCGGCCATTATCGAACAACGCATCCACCGCTTCCTGCAGCATGCGCTTTTCGTTGCGAACGATAATGTCGGGAGCGCTTAGTTCGATTAAGCGCTTGAGCCGGTTATTGCGGTTGATCACGCGCCGGTACAGATCGTTGAGATCTGACGTCGCGAAACGTCCACCATCAAGCGGTACCAGCGGCCGCAGATCCGGAGGAATCACCGGCAGGATGGTCAGGATCATCCATTCCGGTTTATTGCCCGACTCGCGGAATGCGGTGACTACCTTGAGCCGCTTGGCGACTTTTTTGCGCCGCGCTTCGCTGGAAGTGGCCTTCATCTCCGCCCGCAGCTCTTCGGACAGCTTCTCGAGCTTGAGCTGTGAGAGTAGCGTGCGAATCGCCGCTGCCCCCATCTCGGCATGAAAACTCTCGCCGTACTGCTCGCGCGCCTCGCGATACTTGCGTTCCGTCAACAACTCCTTGTGCTGGAGGGGAGTTTCACCCGGATCGGTGACGACATAATTCTCGAAGTAGAGAATCTTCTCCAGCTCTTTGAGCGTCATATCGACCAAGGTGCCGATCCGCGATGGGAGGGAACGGAGAAACCAGATGTGGGCGACCGGAGCAGCGAGATCGATATGGCCCATGCGCTCGCGCCGCACCTTGGACTGAATCACCTCAACCCCGCACTTCTCGCAAACGACGCCGCGATGGCGCATGCGCTTATACTTGCCGCAGTTGCACTCGTAGTCCTTGGTCGGGCCGAAAATCTTGGCGCAGAAGAGCCCGTCACGCTCCGGTTTGAAGGTGCGATAGTTGATGGTCTCGGGCTTTTTAACCTCGCCGTGCGACCATGACCGAATCATCTCCGGCGATGCGATCGCGATGCGGATCGCATCGAAAGCGAGCGGGTTTTTGGGTTTCTCGAAAATACCGAACAGATCTTCCATTTTTTTACCTGTCGCCGGCTATTGCCGCCGGCCCGCTTGGCGCCAAGCAGCCAACCCCCAGTTATCAATTACTGCGCACGTCGCGGACTCCTTAGCTCGGCTCCGCTTGCGCTTCGCCTAGTGACCTCCCTCTGGTCAGTGGGAGGCATCTCGCCCGGCTGAGTGCTGCGCCGAATGCCGACCTTCATCGCTGGAGGTAAAAACCTCGCGCCTATGCCCGCTCCAGTAGTTCGACGTTGAGACAGAGTGACTGAAGCTCCTTCACCATGACGTTGAACGATTCCGGCAGCCCGGGTTCAAGCGTGTTCTCGCCTTTGACAATCGCCTCGTACATACGGGTGCGGCCGGCGACGTCGTCCGACTTGACCGTCAGCATTTCCTGCAAGGTATAAGCCGCGCCGTACGCCTCCAGCGCCCACACCTCCATTTCGCCCAGCCGCTGACCGCCGAATTGGGCCTTGCCACCCAACGGCTGCTGGGTCACCAGGCTGTAGGGTCCGGTCGAGCGCGCGTGAATCTTCTCCTCGACCAGATGGTGCAATTTCATGATGTACATCACGCCGACCGTCACCGGCTGTTCGAAGGGCAAGCCGGTGCGCCCGTCATAGAGGGTGGACTGGCCGCTGTCGGGCAAGCCGGCGCGCCTGAGCAAACCAAAGATTTCGTCTTCCCGCGCGCCGTCGAAGACCGGCGAGGCGGTATGAATTCCGTTGCGCGCCTTATCAGCCAGCCGCACCACCTCGGCATCGTCGAGCCCGTCGACCAACTCCTGGTACTCGCGGTCAGGATACAGCTCGCGCAGACGCTTACGCATTTGTGCGGCTGACACGCCGTCGTGCGCTTCGTCGTAGAGCTTGCGGCCCAGTTCCAGCGCCGCCCATCCCAGATGGGTTTCCAGGATTTGGCCGACGTTCATCCGCGACGGCACGCCGAGCGGATTCAGCACGATATCAACCGGAGTGCCATCAGCCAGGCGCGGCATGTCCTCTTCCGGCAGGATGCGCGACAGCACGCCCTTGTTGCCGTGGCGCCCGGCCATCTTGTCACCGACCTGCAGCCGCCGCTTAAGCGCGACGAACACCTTGATCATTTTAATTACGCCCGGCGCCAGTTCGTCACCCGCCTTGAGACGATCGAGCTTGGCGCCGTAATGATCCTGCACCTCGCGCACTTTGGCGTTCATCGCCTCGAGCGCCTGGGTGCTCTCGGCCTGGAGGGTTTCCTGCTCGACGCGGAGCTGACCCCATAGCGGCGGCGGCAGCTCTTCGAGCTCGTCGGCCGAGATGGCGTCACCCTTGTTGAACAGCACGCGGCGATCATCCGACATCACTCGTGCGGCGAGCTTCTTGCCCGCCAGTGCGCGCTTGAGCTTGCGCATGGTTTCCTGGCGCACGATGCGGATTTCCTCGGCTTCGTCCTGTTTGAAGCGTTCGACTTCGAGGTTCTGGATCTCCTGCGTGCGGTCGTCGCGCACCACGCCCCGACGGGCAAAGACGCGCGCGTCGATCACGGCGCCCTCCACCCCTGGGGGTACGCGCAATGAAGTATCGCGCACCTCACCGGCTTTTTCGCCGAAAATCGCGCGCAACAGCTTTTCCTCAGGACTGAGCTGGGTCTCACCTTTCGGGGTGATTTTGCCAACCAGGATATCTCCCGGACGCACTTCGGCGCCGATCCGGATGATCCCGCTGGAGTCGAGATTCTTGAGGGCCTCGTCACCAACGTTGGGAATATCTTTGGTAATCTCCTCGGGCCCGAGCTTGGTATCGCGAGCAATACATTCAAACTCCTCGATATGAACCGAGGTGAACAAATCGTCTTTAACCACCCGCTCGGAAATCAGGATCGAGTCTTCGAAGTTGTAGCCACCCCATGGCATGAAGGCGACCAACACGTTGCGCCCGAGGGCAAGCTCGCCCAAATCGGTCGAAGGACCATCGGCGAGCACGTCGCCTGCGGCAACCCGCTCACCCTTAACGACGATCGGACGCTGATTGATGCAGGTGTTCTGGTTGGAGCGCTGGTACTTGACCAGGTTGTAAATGTCGACGCCGGCATCCCGAGGTTCGCGACCCTGCCGTTCAGCACGCACCACGATCCGCTCGGCATCGACGCTTTCGACCACACCGTCGCGCTTGGCGATGGTGGTGACGCCTGAATCGCGGCCGACGGTTTTTTCCAGGCCGGTACCGATCAACGGCGCTTCAGTCTTGAGCAGCGGCACCGCCTGGCGCTGCATGTTCGAGCCCATCAGCGCTCGGTTGGCATCGTCGTTTTCAAGGAACGGAATCAGCGAGGCGGCAACCGACACCAGTTGATTGGGCGACACGTCCATGTATTCGACGCGGTCAGCCGGCACCACGGTGAACTCGCCACCGATTCGCGACGAGACCAATTCGTTGGCGAACTTGCCATGCGTATCGAGCGGCGCATTGGCCTGGGCGATTACCTTGTCCTCTTCATCGAGGGCCGAGAGATACACGATGCGATCGGTCACGCGCCCATTGTCAACCTCGCGATAGGGCGTTTCGATAAAGCCGAAATCATTTACCCGGGCATAAGTCGACAACGCTGCGATGAGTCCGATATTTGGCCCCTCTGGCGTTTCGATCGGGCACACGCGTCCGTAATGGGTGGGGTGGACGTCGCGCACCTCGAAGCCGGCGCGCTCGCGGGTCAAGCCACCGGGGCCGAGTGCTGAAAGCCGCCGTTTATGCGCAATTTCGGAAAGCGGATTAGTCTGGTCCATGAACTGTGAAAGCTGCGAGGAACCGAAGAACTCCTTGATGACCGCCGATGCCGGCTTGTAATTCACCAGCTCCTGCGGCATCAGCGTCTCGATATCCTGCAGACTCATGCGCTCCTTGATCGCGCGCTCCATCCGCACCAGACCGATGCGGAACTGATTCTCGACCAGCTCGCCGACGGCGCGCACCCGGCGGTTGCCCAGATGATCGATGTCGTCGATTTGGCGATTCGGAACGCCATTCTTAAGCTCGATCAGATAGCGCACTACTTCCAGTATATCTTCACGCCTAAGCGTGCCCTGCTCGAGTGGAACTCGATCTTTATCCCCGAAGAGCTTGTGGTTGAGCTTGAGCCGGCCGACTTTCGACAGATCGTAGCGCTCGGGATTGAAGAATAGATTGTTGAAGAAGGTGGTGGCGGTCTGCAGCGTTGGTGGATCGCCCGGCCTTAGCCTGCGGTAGATTTCGAGCACCGCATCGTCGGGGGTGGCGAGCTTGTCTTGCGCCAGCGTCAGCCGGAGCGGACCACCGCTCGGCTGATCTTCAGTGAACAGCACCTCGATGCGCCGCACACCGTGCTGCCGGAGCTGCTCCAACGCTGCCTCGCTCAGCTCGTCGTTACACTGCACCAGTACCTCGCCGGTAGTGGAATCAACCACGTCGTGCGCGGAAATGCGGCCGATTACGTCCTCGGGACCGATCGGTATTTCGCTCACATGCGCCTGCTCGAGCTGGCGCACGATGGCTTTGTTGAACTTGCGGCTTTCGCGCGCAATTACCTCGCCGCTTTTGGGATCCTTGACATCACGGGTCACGCGTTGACCGAGCAACTGCGCCGGGACGAATTCCATCGCGAGCTGCCTGCCGTCGAGAATGATTACGTCTTTGCGGTAAAAATAATTGAGCAGGTCCTCAGTCGTCATCCCCAGCGCACGCAACGGCACAGTCGCGGGAAATTTGCGGCGCCGATCGATTCGTACATAGAGCACGTCGCGCTGATCGAACTCGAAATCGATCCAACTGCCGCGATAGGGAATTACTCGCGCCGAGTAAAGTAGCTTGCCGGTCGAGTGGGTGCGGCCCTTGTCATGTTCGAAGAACACACCCGGCGAGCGATGCAGTTGCGAGACGATTACCCGTTCGGTGCCGTTGACCATGAAGGTGCCGTTGGCGGTCATCAAAGGAATTTCGCCAAAGTAGACCTCCTGCTCTTTGACGTTCTTGATCGACCGCCGCCCGCCCTCGACGTCCCAAATCACGAGCTGGATTTTGACTTTGAGCGGCGCCGCGTAGGTCATCCCGCGCTGATGGCATTCCTCGACGTCGTATTTCGGCTGCCCGAGTTCATAGCTGACAAACTCCAGCGAGGCGGTCTCGTTGAAGTCTTTAATCGGGAACACTGACTTGAACACCGCTTGCAGGCCGGTATCGGTCCGCTGTTCAACCGCAACGTCCGCCTGCAAAAACTCCTCGTACGATCGTTTCTGGATCTCGATCAGATTGGGAATATCGATGATCTTTTTGATCTTGCCGAAGGAGCGGCGGAGACGAAAATTACTTGTGACCTGCGACTGCTGAGCCATTTGTACCTCGTCCGGCACCAAAACAAGGCCTGCTCTGGCGCGGGGCGTTCCAGACTAAAAGGCGCGCTCCATACCGCGCGCCGATAGTTAAAACGCTGCGGACCGCGCACAGGCGCGTCCGTCCGATTTTGAAGACTTCTTCCCTGCGGTCCCCGGGCCACGCAATGACAAGTTGGAAAGCCTGTCCCACGCGGAAGCGCGGGCGCGACGCCCGCGCCACTAGCGGGCTCTCCCCGACCGCGCGTTGACACCCGGAGTATTGCGTCAAACGCCCGCCGGCTCCTATTTGAGCTCTACCGAGCCCCCGACCTCTTCCAACTTCTTCTTGACATCCTCGGCTTCGGCCTTGGTAACGCCTTCCTTCACCGCCTTCGGCGCTCCATCGACCAGATCCTTGGCCTCCTTGAGACCCAGACCGGTCAGTTCGCGTACAACCTTAATTACCTGGATCTTCTTGTCACCGGCCGCCGTCAGCACGACGTTAAACTCGTCCTTTTCAACTTCCGCGGCCGCCGCGCCGCCACCGCCCGCAGCCGGAGTCGCCGCCACCGCCATCGGGGCGGCAGCCGACACACCCAGTTCCTGTTCTAACTCCTTAACCAGCGCCGCGGCGTCAAGGAGGGTCATGTTCTTGAGGAACTCCTTGACTTGATCGCGGCTTAGCGCTTCTGCTTCTGCCATGTTAACCGATTCTCCTTCTGCCGGTGGTGTTTCCCGCAAGCTGATGCCCGCGTTATGGGCCGACCTCTCCGCTTTGATTCCTGATCCAATTGTGCGGCCCGCCGCCAGGGCCGATCAAGCAACCTCGGCAGCGGCTCCCGTCTCGCTCGCCGCTCCGCTCTGTTTTTTTCCGGCGGCATCCAGCAAGCGCGCCAGTGCCGAACCCGGTTCATTGAGCAGCCGTGCCAGCCGGGTTGCCGGTGCCTGCAATAATCCGAGTAATTGTGCGAAAATCACCTCGCGTGGAGGGAGCGCCGCCAATGCCGAGATTTCCTCTGCGGTCAGCGGCTTACCCGCCAGCACACCACCGCGTACCTTAAAGCGTTCACCGAGTTCTCGGAGCGAACTGAGCGTCTTGACCAGCGCCACCGGGTCGGCATAGCTCAGGAGCAGCCCAACCGAGCCCCCGAGAGTCGGCTCGAGCGCCTCGAATTTGGTGTTCTTGATCGCGAGCCGCACCAGAGTGTTCTTGGCGACACGGAATTCGCCTTGTGCGGCCCGAAGCCGCCGCCGCAGGTCGTCCGCTTCACCCGCCTTGATACCTTTGTACTCAGACACCACTGCGATGCTCGCCCGGTTCAGGCTTTCTGCCAACTGCGCGACGATCGCAGTTTTCTCTGTCTTCTTCATAAAAGTCGCTCTTTTCCGAAGGTCACCGCTTAAGCCGCCGCCGCGACCTTAGTGGTGCTGGCGGTATCGACCTTCACCCCGGGGCCCATCGTGGATGAAACCGCGACGCTCTTGATGTAGTTGCCCTTAGCGCTGGCAGGCTTCGCCCGTGCGATAGATGCCAACAGCGCATGTGCGTTCTCGGCGAGCTTCTCATCACCGAAGCTGACTTTGCCGATTCGCGCATGAATCACGCCGGCCTTATCCACCCGGTAATCGACTTTGCCGGCTTTGACCTCCTGGACGGCTTTAGCGACATCGAAGGTTACCGTACCGACCCGGGGATTAGGCATCAGGCCACGCGGCCCCAGAATTTTTCCAATCCGGCCAACCGCGCCCATGATGTCCGGCGTGGCAATGACGCGGTCGAAGTCCAGCCAGTTTTCGTCCTGGATCTTCTTGACTAAATCCTCGCCGCCCACGAAATCGGCCCCTGCGTCACGTGCTTCTTTCTCTTTTTCACCCTTGGCCAGTACCAGCACACGCGCGACTTTGCCCGTGCCATTCGGCAGCACAACGGTGCCGCGTACGTTCTGGTCGGCCTGGCGTGGATCGACGCTCAGCCGCACCGCTATTTCGACCGTTTCGTCGAAGCTCGCGACCTTATTGCTGGCGACCAACTTGAGGGCTTCTTCAAGCTCGTAGCGCTTCTGGCGGTCGATATTCTTAACTGCGTTCTGGTACTTCTTCCCTGCCATAAAGCAAACCATCTCTTCTTAATCTGACTTCGCTGCGCGGGTTGAGTGCTACTCGACCACCTCAAGCCCCATCGAGCGTGCAGTTCCCTCGATCGTGCGCACGGCCGCAGCCACGCTCGCCGCAGTCAGGTCTTTGGTCTTGGTCCGGGCGATTTCTTCGATTTGTTTCTTGCTGACCTTGCCGACTTTGTTCTTGTTGGGACTGGCGGAACCTTTCTCCACTCCAGCTGCTTTAAGCAGTAAGATTGAAGCAGGCGGACTCTTGGTGACGAAACTGAACGAGCGGTCGGCATAAACCGTGACGATTACCGGGATCACCAGCCCTTGCATGTTCTGCGTCTGGGCGTTAAACGCCTTGCAGAACTCCATGATGTTGACTCCGCGTTGGCCGAGAGCCGGACCAACTGGAGGCGAAGGATTAGCCGCTCCAGCCGGAATTTGGAGTTTTACCTGGCCGGTTATTTTCTTTGCCATCTAACTCGTTGCCACAGATCGCGAAAACACCTGGCGCGCTAATGCTCGCAGCACGAACCACGTTCGCGCCGGTGAGAAGCAGCCCAATTTCGCCTTTAGGATTTCTCTACCTGTACAAAGTCCAGTTCGACCGGTGTGGCACGGCCAAAAATGGAGATGAGCACGCGCACTTTGCCCTTTTCCGGCCGCACCTCTTCCACCGTCCCATTGAAGTCCTGGAACGGTCCATCGATCACCTTGACCGACTCGCCCACCTCGAACAGCATTTTTGGTTTTGGGCGTAAAGCGCCTTCTTCCATTTGCTGCCGGATCGCGCTGACTTCCGACTCAGGGACTTCGGGGATACTTTCGAGTGCAGGTCGCGCCGCCGCGAGCGTACTGTTGGAGTGACCAACGAAGCCTGTCACCTTGGGCGTATCCTTAATTACGTGCCAGGTCGCCTCGTCGAGCTGCATATTGACGAAAATGTACCCGGGGAAGAATTTTCGGCTCGAGACCTTGCGCTGCCCACCTTTGCCTAGTTCCTGCACGCGCTCGACCGGGACGACAATTTCACCAATTTTATCATCCATTTTCAGTGCACGAACCCGCTCCTCGAGCGCAGCTTTGGCCTTCTGCTCATAACCCGAGTAGGTATGCACCACGTACCATCTTTTGTTGGTCGATGCCTTGGGTTCTGTGCTCGCTATATCTATCATTATATGAACTGTCAGGATCAGCCCGAGTTGAAACTTGCCCCCTTGGCTAACTTTGCGCTTTAACGCAGAAGCGAACGGACGAGCCACGTTGCGCCGAGGTCCACCATCCAGAGCCATACTGACATGACGAGCGTCAACGCGACCACTACTGCCGTCGCCTGAGCGGTTTCCTTCGGTGACTGGAAGTGGACTTTTGACAGCTCCGCCCAGGACTCCTGGACAAAACTCGTGCTCTGCTCAATGTAAGACTTAAGAGTATCCATTTTTTCGCTGATTTACAAGTGGCACATATTTTGGCGGGTCAGGCAGGATTCGAACCTGCAACCCTCGGATTTGGAGTCCGATGCTCTAGCCGTTAGAGCTACTGACCCTCCCTGCCCATTGATGCTTCTTTGACCGCTGAATCATTAGATAACGTTAATTATCAGTCCAACACCATGCGCACACCGGTGCCGTCCGGGATTTCTCATTGCGGCTGCGTAGCAGACGTGGGCCTCTCATCTGCCAAAAATGGTGGGCGAAACCCCAGCCCCACTAATGGGAATGACAGAAAGCGGCATCGCGGGAGTCTGTCATGCTCGCGTGGGTGACCGTGGCGTGCGAAGAATTCCGCTCTCTTCACGATCTACGCTAAACCTTGGCTTCCTTGTGGACGGTATGGCTTCTACAGCTTGGGCAAAACTTCTTAATGGCAAATTTCTCGGTCTGGCGCTTCTTGTTTTTACTGGTGACATAGTTGCGCCGTTTGCACCCATCACATTGAAGCCCTATAAGATCCCTCATTTTTGTTCACCATGTCGGGACAGGCTTAAAGCCTATCCAGGCTTATTAAGCGAAGCCCACGATGGGAATCGGACCCATGACCTCTTCCTTACCAAGGAAGTGCTCTGCCGACTGAGCTACGTGGGCGTTTCTTCACTCACCGATTGGCTTTTCGGGGAGTCTCGCGTGTGCCGCGCGGAGCCGACCGCTGGCGTAACCGCACCGTCGTCACAGCAAGGCCGACACGGCTCGCGTACATCATCTGCACACCGGCGCGCCACTTTCTCCGCAACCCCGGCGGGCGCTATAAACTGTGGAGCGGGAAACGGGGCTCGAACCCGCGACCCCGAGCTTGGAAGGCTCGCGCTCTACCAACTGAGCTATTCCCGCTCTGTTAGATAAAAACAGGAGACCACATCCGCCCGTCGCCAAGTTGCGCGCGCTGTCCAGATCCCTTCCTATCTGTTGTCTCCGGCAACGATCTCGCTTCTCCTGACCTTGGTGGAGAGGGGAGGATTCGAACCTCCGAAGGCTACGCCGGCAGATTTACAGTCTGCTCCCTTTGGCCGCTCGGGAACCTCTCCTCATGCATTCGATGATTTATAGACGCTCCTCAGCCGATGGCGAGAATCGAACTCGCAACCTACTGATTACAAGTCAGTTGCTCTACCTTTGAGCTACATCGGCCCAATCCGAAACATTGTCACCTATCGCGATAACGATGGGAAGTCAAGGTATCTCGCTAGCGTCCCGGGGGAATTAGGAGAGTCCGCGCGGGAAATCAGGACAACCTACAGTGAGAACGTGAATGACCATCAAAATGACCATCAAACTGTACGGTAAGAGTGCCACGACAGATAATGTCTCGCCCGACGAGAATCGGAAACGGGCTATTGAGAGGCGCAGCAAATTCTAAAACCTGCGAGTTTGAAATAACGGTCCGCCCGCCGGGGGACCCGCAACCGACGGCAGGCGGGGACGCCGGCCTTCTAACCGGTGAGCGCGCCGGAATTCTCGCGTCGACGAGCAATTTCGAACAGCGCAATCGCCGCCGCCACCGACACGTTGAGCGAAGTCACGCGGCCGTACATCGGAATTCGCACGACGAAATCTGCGGTCTTGCGCACGATCTCGCGAATACCGTGGCCCTCCGAGCCGAGCACCAGCGTCAGCCGGCGCGATGTATCAAGGTCATAAAGCGAGGTGTCACCGCGCGGGTCCATCGCCGCCACCCAATAGTTCTCACCCTTGAGGCGCTCCAGGGTTTGCGCGACATTGCCACATCTGGCGACTCTCAAGTGTGCCCACGCACCCGCCGATGATTTAATCGCGGCCGGCGTGAGCCCGACCGTGCGGTCGCGCGCCAGCACGACTGCGCCGAGCCCAGCGCATTCGCTACTTCGGAGGATCGCCCCGAGATTACGCGGATCGGTTACCCCGTCGATTAGCAGTAACGGATCTGGACGCCGGGCGAGCACCTGCTCAAGCGGCGCGTAGGCGTATTCGCGAACAGCCGCGATGATTCCTTGATGGCGCGCCTCCGAACCTGCCATCTGTGCCAATTCATCCCTTGCTGCGGCGATGACCTGGCCGCCGCTCTCGAGCACCGCCTGTATTTCTGAATCGAATCTCCCCTCCGCACCCGGTTTGACGTACAGCGTGCGAATACGGGAAGGCGCCGCAGCAATCATCTCACGCACCGGTTCGACGCCGAAGATTATTTCCGCGAGTTCATGCCGCTGATGAGCGTGCTGCGGCTGCTGGCGCGGTTGATGAGCGCCTGTAGTGGCCGCGGCCTCATCCGAAAGGCGACTTACGGAGTTGTAACGATCGAGCTCGCGACGGCGTCTTTTCATGCGGAGTGATTATTATCTAGCGGGGTGCGGACAAACCTGGTTGTTTATGAACAGTCTTTCCGCACCCTGCGATAAAGCTGGCTTCTTTCTCCCCCTCCGGGGGGAGATTACAGAGAGGGAAAGCAGGGTGCGGAAGGCCTTCTTCCGCAGCCTGCTGGACCGCATCTAACCTTAAAAATGTAGTCACTCAAGTCATAGGCTGGAAGCCTGTGCGATTAAGACTCTGGCAGCGCACCGGCGATGGCCGTATTCTTGCTGGCGATGCGCGGAACTAAAATTATCGACGGTTACATAGCCCGCGAAATTCTGGCGCCCTTTTTTATGGGCGTCCTATTGCTCACCTTTGCACTGGTTACCGCGCGCCTGCTTAAGCTGACCGAAATGGTAGTGAATCACGGTGTTACTCTCGGCGTGGTCGCTAGCCTCATCGGTTTCATCATGCCGGCGTTCCTCGAACTTACGTTCCCAATGGCGGTGCTGTTGGGCGTGCTAATGGGCTTCGGGCGGATGTCGGGTGATCGCGAACTCATCGCGGCCCGGGCGTGCGGAATCAGTTTGTACCGCCTGACGGTCCCGGTGATAGGCGTGGCAGTGGCGGTTTACGCGCTATCAAGCTGGCTGGCCTTCTCCGTCAGGCCGTGGGCGAACCGCCACCTCGAAGAGAAGCTGTTTGATTTAACCCAAACCACTACCAGTGCCGGCTTGAAGGAAAAGATTTTTAACCGTGATTTCCCCGGACTCGTGGTGTACGTGGATAATGTATCGCCCGCCGACGGTAACTTGCACGGCGTAATGATATCGGACGCACGCAACCCCGCTCAGCAGAATACGATTATCGCCCGCCGTGGAATCATCATCCCCGACGAAGCAACCAAATCCATCACGCTCAGATTGTTCGACGGCTCACTATTCGGGGTCCAAGCCGGCGGCAACTCCAGCCACGTGACCAGCTTTCGTATTTATGACTTGAACGTGCATCCTGAAGAAGGCTTGGAGCTGGGACGGCGCAGTCCCGACGAGATGAGCTACGCGCAACTGCGGCAAACGATCGTGGCGGGGCGCACCGCCAGCCAACCGGACTATGATGCCGAGACCGAATTGGCGAGCAAATATACGGTACCTTTTACTACCTTGCTATTTGCGCTGATAGGCGTGCCACTCGGGCTCAAGCCCGCACGGGGCGGCCAATCTGAACGTTTCGGCCTCGCTATCGCCCTGTTTTTCCTTTATTACTCACTGATGCGCGCCGGGGAGGCGCTGGCCGAGCGTGGGCGGCTCGGCGCATTTTTCGCGATGAGCATCCCTGACCTGATCTTTGCAGTGCTGGCAGTGTGGCTGTTCCTGCGCAGCGCCACCGACAGAGGCGACCAGGGACGAGGGGCCGGCGATTTCCTATGGGACCTGATTGAGCGTTATGAGCGGCGCGCCACCACCCGGGACGGCTCTGAGCCGAGTTCACCAGGCGCAATGCAGTGAAGCCGAGCAAACGGTTCTGCCATCAGGGGATTGAGCCTGTCAGGGCACGCATCTCATGACGCTTCACCGGGCGTTATCACCGACGGTCGACCGGTTTTTGGCGGGCCAGTTTATTGGACCGTTCCTGGTGAGTCTCGCGGCCTTTACCATCGCCTATCTGCTCGGCGACATGTTCGACCGTTTCAGTGATCTAATCCGCTATGGTGGTTTCGGTCTGCTGGGGCTCGAATATTTCGCATTCAAGCTGCCCCTGATAGTGTCGCAACTGCTGCCCGTCGCCTGCCTCGCCGGTGTGTTGTTGGGCTTTGCGCTGCTCAACCGCTCGGGCGAGGTGCTGGCATGTCAACAACTGGGCATCAGCCGGCTGGAGATGACGGTTCCGGTACTGGTGATGGCCGCGGTGATTTCGCTGCTCGATTTTACCCTGAGTGAAACCGTAGTGCCGACTGCAACGCGCGCATCGCGCTATTTGTATGAGGTGGAATTGAAGAAGCGCCAGCTCAAAGGCGTGTTTGCCAACCAGTCGATCTGGGTGCGGATTCGTGATGGATTCCTCTCCGCCGATCATTATGACCCGCACGGCGCGATTCTGCGCGGCGTAACGCTCTATCACCTCGCGCCGGATTTCTCCTTGCGCGCCATCGTGCACGCACCGAAGGCGCAATGGAACGGCCACGAATGGGTGGCGAGCAGTTCGACCAGCTATCGCGTCGACCGCAATGGCTCAGTCTCGGGCCGCGAGCGCGTCGGCATCTTCGGCGCCTCGCTGAAGCCCGCCGATCTGAGTCTGCTGCGCCTCGATCCCGAAGAATTCAGTCTGTGGGAGCTGGATCGCTACATCAGCGACCTCAGGCACAAGGGACTCGACCCGGGTGGCTACCTGGTCGATCGTGATCTCAAATACGCGATGCCGCTGTCGTGCATCATCATGGTGGCGCTCGGCATTGCGCTTAGTCTCGATCCGTTGCCGCGCCATCTTAGTCTCGGCCGCAGTTTCGGCTACGCGCTCGTGATCGGTTTTGGTTATTGGCTGGCATTTGGATTGACCTCCTCACTGGGTCACTCAGCGATAATTCCGCCATGGGTAGGGGCCTGGACACCGAACATCATTTTCGCGGTGCTGGCCCTCTCGATCTTTCTGGTAGGGGAAGAGCGCTGACCCAGGTTGGACGGGCGGTTCACGAGCGGCTAGACTATGAGGTACTCCATCGGCGAGGTCTACTCTTGCGAACTACGTGAGGATTTTTCTGGAAGGACCTCACCGTCGCGCGGCTAGGGGATGACAGGCTAAAGCCTGTCCGACACCCTCCCCGCAGGAGGGGTCTGTTCTAATGGCACGCGACTCATTCAACCGCGAAATCAACTATCTGCGAATTTCCGTAATCGATAACTGCAACCTGCGATGCGTGTACTGCATGCCGCTCGAAGGTTTGCAGTTTCTACCTAAACCCGAGTTGCTCAGCGCGGACGAAATCGAACGAGTGGTGCGCGCTGCGCTCGACGCAGGGTTTAACAAATTTCGCCTGACCGGCGGCGAGCCGACCTTGCGCGCTGACTTGCTCGAGATCGTCGAGCGGCTCGCACATCTGCCCGAGGTCCGTGACCTGGCGCTGACCACCAATGCGCTGCTGCTGCCAAAACTCGCCCGTCCGCTCAAGGATGCCGGCCTCAAACGGATCAATGTCCATCTCGATAGCCTCGATCCCGATACGGTCGAACGTCAGATGCGATGGGGCAGCTTTGCCCGCATCTGGGAAGGAATAATGGCAGCCGAGCGGGCCGGGCTGGTCCCAATCAAGCTCAATTCGGTGGTGGCCGCCGGATACAACGAAGCCGACGTGGTGGATTTGGCGCGGCTCACGCTCGAACGCGATTGGCACGTGCGCTTTATCGAATTAATGCCGCTGGGCGGCGGCGAGTGCGCTTCGCTCTCAATCAAACGTTACGTCTCCAACATCGAAACGCGACGGCGAATCGAGGCGGTGCTCGGCCCGATGCGCGAGTTGGAAGCCTTTAATCCTTCCGACGAGGCACGCAATTATCGGTTGGCCGGCGCACGCGGCGTAATCGGCTTCATCAGCCCGGTGAGTGAGCCCTATTGCGGCACCTGCAACCGCATGCGGTTGACGGCAGACGGCAAGTTCCATCTGTGTCTGCTCAACGACGACGAACTCGACGTGCGCAAAGCCTTGCGCGGGGGCGGTGCCGACGGCGGCATCGGCCAGGTCACTCGCATCCTCCTGCGCGCGGTCCAATTCAAACCTACCGGTCACCACTTGCTGGAAGGCCGCTCGACCAAAGAGCGTTCAATGTATCAACTCGGCGGTTGAACCGCTCTCAAGCGGATCGCCCGAACGATTGATTTGCCTGCTTGGGATGGCCATATGATTAACCTGATATGGCCCGAACGGCGATAAAATCCACATACTCGCTCGACGTCGAAACGATCCGTAAACTTGAGGCGGTCGCGGCCAGGTGGCGGGTCTCGAAATCTGAAGTTCTGCGGCGCGCTATCGATGCGGTTGCAGGGGACAAACAACCCAATGAGCTCACACCGCTGCAGGCGCTCGACGAGCTCCAAAAGAGCATGAAGCTGGGCAAACGCGAGCGCGAACAATGGGAAGCAACCGCCCGCAGAGAGCGGGAGAGCTTCGGTCGCCGCCTGTGGCGCGGTCGCTAATCCATCTCGATACCAGCTTCCTGATCAGGGCCCTTGGGGCGGAATCCAGCGAAAGCAAGGATTTGCGTCTCTGGTTGGAGGCCGGAGCAAGGGTGGCGGTCAGCTCGGTAGCCTGGACGGAATTCCTCTGCGGTCCACTGGAACGGCGTCAACTCGAATTGGCCAGCGCAATAGTGGGGGAACCCGTCGCGTTCACGGGGGAGGATTCGCGCCTGGCCGCCGAGCTGTTCAACAGCACTGGGCGGCGCCGGCGCTCCATCGGAGATTGCATGATTGCCGCCGCGGCGATGCGGCTTGCCGCGAGCCTTGCGACCGCCAATAAGACTGACTTCCGAAGGTTCACGAGTCTGAAGCTCGCTTAAAAGCGATCGCTGGCCGACTGTTCCAGTCAAGGAAGCTGGCCGTAATTGGGGGCCGAGCATTTGCAGCATCTACGAACAGAACTTGA
>WNFC01000367.1_pt1 | contig 44394 bp, 30 predicted proteins | sample 5400541 | NCBI WGS metagenome assembly WNFC01 (sample SAMN13153342, study PRJNA577476) | soil metagenome | isolation source: 120 cm saprolite under Douglas fir tree site 2 hole 2 replicate 1 | place: USA:California | collected 2015-04-18 | reverse complement strand
GGTAAGTCTCTTTTTGTAGCTTTTGCCCAGACGCTCAAAAAGTGCCGCGCACATAATCGGTAATCCGACGGTCGCGTCCACAAAGACTTCACCGAATTTTCCGCCTTCATCCGGCGGAACGAACTTGCCCCAGGAAATAGCTTCTGAGTATGGCGATCCAGAAAGTCCTCCCCAGTGCACCGGTTCCGGACACACGCGCACGCCGTAGTGATAGCGCTTCAGCGGCACATCTTCTCCTGCGCGGCGAACACGGAGCTCGCAATAGGGACCGAATTGCTGGGCCCAGTTGCGCGGCACGCCGCCGCCGATGGTGAAGATGCCCAGCTTCTTCTGCTTGAGCAATGTCTCGGCAAAGTGATTCAGGTCAAGAAACGGATCAAAGTGGATCGTTGGCTTACGTTCGCGCACGCGCATGCGATTGTTCAGCGCCACATCCAGGCCGAGTTCGGAATCGGTGAAGGCCGGCACGAACACCGGCACTCCTTGCTCATACGCCGATTTCAGGATCCCGCGCCCTTTCATCTTTTTCTTCAAATGCTCGCCAATGGCGCGATTCAGCTTCCATGAGCACATGGTCTGTTCGGTATCCCACTTGCCCAGCACTTCTTCCATCACCAGTTCAACGTGATCAAGGTTCTGTTCCGGCTCCAGCGTGTCATAGACGCGGTTGTATCCGGCTTCGTACAGTTCCACGTCATTCATGCGCGGATCATAGCGATAATGTTTCTGCCCGGTTGCCTCCACCAGTCCGTGCGCCATGAGCGCGCCGGTTGAGACCACGGCATTCACCAGTCCGCGATCAATCAGGTCGCAGACGATCAGGCCCTGTTTGGCAACGGTCATCGCGCCTGCCAGCGTCATCACCACAAAGCAGTCTTTATCGCGGGCCATGGCTTCCAGCACGTCCACTGACTCGCCCAGTTGACGGCCAGTAAAGGCCGTGTCTGCCATGCCGCGCACCAGGTCGCTCACACTGCGGACCTTACTTAGATCGAGCGGAAACACCGGCGACAGTTTGTCGCTCACCGGATCATGCAACTTGCGGTCAATACCCGTACCTTCTTGCTTCTTTGACGGCTTCTTTGTCGCCTTACTCAATCAGGTCACCTCAGAAAAACTCGAGTTCAGATTTGCAATGCCAATGGTCGAATTTGATACAAAAGGGAACTTGCAAACTTAAACGGTTGTGTACGCATTCGTCAAACACACCATCTCAGAAGCACAGACTCGTGACATCTTGGCATTCTGAGCGGAGTCGGAGCGACTGCGACGACGGAGTCGAAGGATCGATGTATTTCGCCTTAAGTCGAATGTGGATATTCTTCGAGACAAGTGTCAGGGCACGAGTTTACTCGTGTCGAAAAGTTTTCAAATAACCTGGGCTTGTAGAGACCGCGTGAGAACAAGTCGCGTTTACGACAATTGCATCCACCTTTGAAACAAGTATCCGGGCACGGCTTCAGCCGGGGCGAAAGTGAAAAGAAAACGCGGGCTTTAGCCCCGCGCTGTTGAAGCCATGCCACACATTGCTACATCCCATATTTCTCGTAAAACCGATTGCTAAACATCTCCGCGGGATCATGCTTGCGTTTCGTAGCGAAAAATTCCTCGATCTCCGGATAAGCGTTCCGAAGTTGCTCTTTGGAATAAAAAAGCTGGTAGGGAAGATAGAACGTTCCTCCTGCCTGATGTGCAGCATCAATCAGATCAACGGTGGTCTTCCGCAGTATTTCCGTGTCTCGATCGGTGAAGCGGCAATTGAAGTAAAGAACAAAGCCAAACATGTTCTGCTTGGCATACGGCAGGGCCGTGATGGTATCACGATGCAGCGTCCGGATGGTCACGTTCAACAAATTGGCTTTATTTCGCTTCACCACTTCACGCAGGCTGTCTACAAACTGCGGCATATTCTCGTAAGGAATGAAATATTCCTGCAGGATGTCAGTGTCGGGCAGACGGTTCTTCAAGTAGGCCATGCTGTCATACATTTCTTCATTGCGAGAGACCAGGCATTCTCCTGGCTGAGTCATGGCCTGATTGCGCGTCACGCAATCATGCAACTGTGGCTCCAGATATTTCTCCAGAGTCCAGCGGACCCAGCGCCCAAAGCTGCCGGTTTTGGACAGGTTGATCACAAACCGCGCCACGGCATCATGCCTTGCCGGCTTCAGCTCAGGAAGGCTGCCATTGAAAGGCGCTTTCTCGTAGATGTGCGCTACGGTCTCTTGTAGGTAACCGTGTGGCGCCACGGAAAGTCTTCCAAAGGCCAGCCCGATCTGCGCGTTTCCTTCGACATCTTTTTGGTAGTAGCGTGGAAAATCCTTATAGTCCATGTACACAGCTTGTCGTATATACATGGCATTGTCTGTCACCTCCAGGTCGGCATCCAGAATTACGCCAAATAACCCGTATCCGCCCAGCACGTGCCGGAACAGTTCGCTATTTTCAGTCGCGCTGGCTTTCACAATCTCGCCGCTGCTGAGCATGATGCGAAGCCCCCGCACGGTCGGCGCAACCGGTCCCGGATCAGGGTCAATGCCATGAGCATTAACGCTCAGCGTTCCGCCTACGCTGAAAATGTTAATGGATTGCATCGCCTTTACTGAGAGCCCTTGTTTATCCAGGGCCTGCTGCAACTGCCACCAGCGCACGCCGCTCTGCACGTTCACAATCCTGTGTTCCTTATCCACGGTGAAATGGTTGAAGTCTTGTAAATCCAGCATCAGTCCGCCATGCGTAAAGGTCTGGCCGCCCATGCTGTGTTGCTGACCGGCGCAAGTTACTTTCAGATTGTTGGCGCGCGCATAGGTGAGTACATTGCGGATATCGTCTTCGGTCTGGATACGCGCTATCCCGTGTACGGCAGTCCTGTTCAGGTGACTCGCGTCATTGGTGAACCCACCCATCTGCGCCAGCGTAAGCGCTGGTTCCGGCTTCGCTGCTGTTGAGTCCACCAGCTGCAGCCTAGTCGGCTTCTCCTGGTCTGGGTCATGCGGATAGATGAAGTTACTTTCTTTGTCCTTGGCAGGACTGGCGGAATAAATAAAGATCTCTCTGAACGTTACAATCAGAAATGAAGTGGTGACCAGCACAAGCGTCAGCAGAACGGGGCGTTTGCGTAGCAAGTGTTCTCCTCTTACAAACGGTGTATCCCAATAAGTTTCAATGATGGTGAAGTTCGTCGATAGTATCGTACCGGCGCGCTGAACCAAACACTTTTTAGTAGCAGCAGACAGATTTGGCCGGTCTTTTCTAACTCGAAATCATTCAAAGTATGGAAGGGGAACAACCATGCGCGCAGTTCTTTGCAAAGAGTGGGGTGGACCAGAAAAACTGGTAATCGGCGATGTGCCCGCGCCGGCGATCCGTGATGGCGCTGTCCGTCTCAAAATTCATGCTGCTGGCGTCAACTTCGCCGACCTGCTTTTGATTGCCGGACAATATCAGGAGAAGCCTGCTTTCCCTTTCATTCCTGGCGCAGAAGCGGCCGGCGTGATTGCCGAAGTCGGCGCTGGCGTTTCTCACGTGAAAGTTGGCGACCGCGTGATGGCCCTCACCGGTCTCGGAGCTTTTGCTGAGGAGGTGGTGATTGACGCCCCTCGCGCTCTTCCCATTCCTGACTCCATGGATTTTGCTGCTGCTGCGGCCTTTCCCGTTGCCTATGGAACTTCGCACGGCGCTCTGGAATGGCGAGCGCGGCTGCAACCGGGGGAATGGCTGCTGGTTCTGGGTGCCGCCGGAGGTGTTGGTCTTACAGCGGTTGAGATCGGCAAAGCCATGGGTGCCAAAGTGATTGCCTGCGCCGGCAGCGCGGAAAAGCTTAAAGCTGCCCAGGAACATGGCGCCGACCACCTTATCGATTATTCCAAGGAGGATATTCGCGAACGGGTTAAGGCCATTACTTCGGGCCGTGGCGGCGTGAATGTTGTTTACGATCCCGTCGGCGGCGACGCCTTTGACGCCAGCCTGCGCTCCGTCGCCTGGGGTGCCCGCGTCATCATCATTGGCTTCGCCTCCGGACGTGTCCCTCAGATTCCAGCCAACATCGTCCTGGTTAAAAATATCGATGTTGTTGGTTTCTACTGGGGCTCCTACCAGACCAATAAACCGGAGTTGCTGCGCAGCTCCTTCGCCCAGCTTCTACGCTGGTTCGCCGAAGGGAAGCTTAGGCCACATATTTCTCATCGCTTTGATCTGGACTACGTGGCCCAGGCAATCGAGACTCTTCGCGACCGTAAATCAACCGGCAAGGTTGTGCTCAACGTGAGAAGCTGAATCCCTGCCGGGCACTGCCGCCATCCAGCAGGCAATCATGATCAAGTGGGAAAAATTTTCTAAGGTGATCAGAGTCATTTTATCGCTATGAAGACTGTGCAAAAGTTTGCAAAGTGCGTAAGAAGTTCCTCCTTAACGCCGAAATTAGGCGAATCATGACCAATCCCCTAGGCCCATGTGAGTAAAAGCCTTGGTTCCTTATGCCCTCAAAGTGAACTCCTGGGTTACGCCAGCTCACCTATGAACATTTCGCTTCCAGCTGCGAATCTCCTACACCCTCATCTGTGGAAGGATTACGGCAGCTACATTCCATCTCACATCAATTCAGTGATACGACCTTAAAGACCCTTAATGGCACGGCACTTGCCTGAGCAAAGACAATCCCATCGCGAAGAGATTTTCACGGTGGTGCACCCCGCACCGTCTGAAGACCGGAAGCTTCGCGGAAAGACCTTCGTTCTGTAAAAAAAACAAAATTTGTGAGGCTTAATGAAATCAGTAGCAAAACTACTGGTCATGAGCTTGCTCGCGTGTGCTTGCGCGCTTGCTCAGACCTCTGTTCCCCGAATTATCGCAACTGATCTGCAAAGCGGCCCGAATACGGGTGGACCAAACAACAAAGGCGCCATCGTCACGTTGTACGGCTTCGGCTTTGGAGCAACGCAGGGCACATCCAACATTTCCGTCGGCGGTGTGAGCGCAGACAACTATCCGTTTTGGTCGGATAAGAAAGTAAGTTTTCAACTTAGCTCGAGTGCGGTGACAGGCAACATCGTTCTTTCCACATCGGCTGGCGCCAGTAACGCGATGCCGTTTACTGTGCGCACCGGCAGAGTGCTCTTCGTCTCCTTGTCAGGTGCAGACACCAATTCCGGTTCCTTCACCTCGCCATGGCGGACCATCAGCCATGCGAATACTGCCAGCCAGGCGGGCGACGTCATTTACGTGATGAATGGCGTTTCACAGACCGCGCTGGACGGCGCGTCATCCGCGCTTGCGATTACCAGGAGCGGAACATCAAGCGCGCCTATCGCATTGCTTGCTTATCCCGGCGCTACAGTCACCATCGGTTCAGAGACCGGCCAGCAATATGGTGTCCGCACAACCGCCGTGGCAAGTAACTGGGTGCTCGGCGGAATTACATTGCGTGGCGTCTTCAGCGCCTTATCGATTGCCAACTCGTCCAACTGGCGTGTGCTCGGCAATGACATCTCCTGCCCGAATGGATCGGGTACAGGAGCCTGTGTTGCTGCCTCAGCCATTACAAGTTCGGTGTTTTACCGCAATCTTGTCCACGACGTTGGTTCCACCACCAGCACCAGCCTCAAGCTCTATCAGGCGGTTCAGTTTGACGTTGGTTCCCATGCGATCGATTTCGGCTGGAATGAGATCGCCAACACGCGTTCCTGCCGTGCGCTTCAGTTTTATTCTGACACCACGGCGCTCTACAATCTCACCGTCCGCAACAATTTGATCCATAACGCGCGCTGTGATGGCATTAACTTCGCCACCATTGATCCTGCGCTTGGAGCCGTCAAGGCCTACAACAACGTGATCTACAGTGCCGGCACCGGGCCTGCTCCTGGTGGGATTGAGTCCAGTTACTCTTGCATTAGAGTCGCGGGGACCAATTCCGCTGCCGTGCAAGTCTCCAATAACACTCTCTATGACTGTGGTGGGCGCAAAAATGCCGACTCTGGAGCGATATCAGCATCGGCTTCCGCGGTGCTCGTGGATAACATCATCAGCTCTCTCTCCGGAGAGACCTACCTGGCTCCCAATTCCAACGCTGCGTTATTGAGCGGCAGCAACAATCTGTTTTTTGGTGCTGGCGCGATTCCCACATTCTCATCCGCCAGCAAGAACGGCGATCCAAAGTTCGTGACTCCAGGCAGCAATTTCCGGCTTCAGTCTGGCAGCCCGGCGATAGATGCAGGCGCGAACAGCAATGTATGGCGCGATATTGTTCAAGTTGCGCGTCCGCAGGGAACCGGATTTGACATGGGGGCCTATGAATACACTGGCGCCGCACCATCCCCTACTCCCACGCCAACTCCCACGCCGGCTCCGTCTCCAACTCCCACGCCGACTCCGTCTCCAACTCCCACACCAACTCCTTCGCCCACCCCGGCTCCTACTGGCTCCATCACTCTCAGCCCGACCTCGCTCGCCTTCGGGAGTGTTGTGATTGGATCATCGGGCAACCAAACCGTTACTGTGAGCAATCCATCCTCAGTTAGCGTAACTATCAGCCAGCTTGCTGTCACCGGGACCGGTTTCAGCGCATCTGGTCTGGTCACGCCGCTAACACTTGCTTCGGGCAAGACCGCGGCTATCACGGTTAAGTTTGCGCCGCAGAGCAGCGGAGCAGTTACGGGTAGTCTGCAAGTAACCAGCAACGCGTCCAGCACGCCGGTAAGTGTTGCTCTTTCCGGAACGGGCGGGACTGTTCAGCACAGTGTCACCATCACGTGGGCCGCCAGTTCGTCCACCGTGTCCGGTTACAACGTATATCGCGGAACGATCAGTGGGGGTCCATACACCAAGCTCAACTCCACGCCCATCACCACGCTCAGTTATACCGATAGCACAGTCAGCTCCGGCGCCACATATTTTTACGTGGTAACCGACGTTGCGTCTGACGGCACTGAGAGCGCCTTCTCCAACCAGGCCACAGCGGTGGTGCCAACACCATGAGGACGGGCCTGAAAGAACAATCCACGAATTTAATGAGCAGAAGGGTATTCATGAAGAGGAATTCGTTTAGAAAGTTCACGCAGTTTGCAGTACTGGTCTGCGCGCTCTCTGTTGCCGCAATGGCGCAGAGCGCTCCACCCAGAATCTTTTTTTCTGATCTGGAGAGCGGCCCCAACAGCGGCGGAGCCAACGGCAAGGGTGTCTTCGTTACGCTCTGGGGAAAAGGTTTTGGCGCTACCCAGGGCTCGTCCACGGTGACCGTGGGCGGAGGATCGGTTGACAATTATCCACTGTGGTCTGATGGCAAGATCACTGTGCAGCTCGGCACTGGCTCCTCCACGGGCAATATCGTGGTCAACGTTGCCGGAGTTGGCGCCAGTAACGGACTGCCGTTCACCGTCCGGGCAGGCAGGATCTTCTTCGTCTCAACCAGCGGCAATGACGCGAACTCAGGTAGCTTCACGGCTCCATGGAGGACCATTGTTCAAGCCAAGAACAGCATGTCCGCGGGTGACACCACGTATATCGAAAACGGTGTCAGCCAGACAACGGAAGACAACTTCACCGCCTATCTCAGCATGGATAAGCAAAACGCCAGCAACTCCGGCACCACGGCTGCTCCTATGGCTCTGATTGCCTATCCGGGCGCCACGGTTACGGTCGGCGTAGCCGGAGGCCTTCACTACGGGATTCGCACCCCCAACATTGGCGTGAATATAGATTACTGGGTGATCTCTCAGCTGCATATCATCGGTGGAACGCAAGCCATGGACATCGGCGGCGCTGGCTGGAGAATCATCGGTAATGAGATGCAATGTCCCGGTGCCGACGACCAGGTTGGCTGCTTTGAGATGAGCGGCGGTAACCAGGCGAAGTTTTACGGCAATGACGTTCACAATGCCGGAATCAATCCAACTTCCTCAAAGTATTACCACGCGGTGTACTTCAGCACCGATTCCAACCACATTGACGTGGGCTGGAACCACATTCATGACAACTTTACCTGTCGTGCCTTGCAGTTTCATTCTTCGCCCTTGTGTTCGCCGACTTGCGGAAGCGGCGATACCACGGGCTTTGATCAATATGATCTGCACGTTCATGACAACCTGATTCACGGCGACAATTGCAACGGCATCAACTTTGCCACCGTCGACCCCTCCAAGGGACCGGTTGAGGCATACAACAACGTGGTTTATCACGTTGGCCTGATGGACCCGTTACAACTCGGCGCCAGCTTCTCCTGCATTTACGTTGCGGGTATCACCAACAACGGAACGCCAGGCACGGGTACGGTGCAGGTCTTCAACAATACGCTCTCTGACTGCGCGGCCAACAACTCAAGCAACGCCAGTGGCTCTCGCGGCGCCTTTGGCGTGGGCGGTGGTCCGAGCACTTTGATCATGAACTTGCGCAACAATATCGCGGACCAGAACCCTGGCGAGATCTACATTGATGGCAGCCTCAGCCAGATAACCGGCGACCATAATCTCTGGTTCGGTGTCGGAACCGGTCCAACTCAAACCACCAACAACCTCAACGCCGATCCGCAATTCGCAAATCGCAGCGGCGGAGACCTTCACATCATCAGCACCAGCCCGGCTAAAGACGCCGGTCTGACCATTGCTCCGGCGAATCCGTTCGTTTCCAAACAAGCCACGGACAAAGACGGAGTGCTGCGGCCGCAGGGCACCGCCTTTGATATGGGAGCTTATGAGCTATTTGCCGGGACCGTCACGGCCAAGCCGAACCCGCCCACGAATGTAACGGCGGTTGTTCACTAGAAACCACTTCCGGGCGCTGGTTCCCGGAACTGAACTCAATCAACCACAACTTAAACCAGAAGGCCTGCACCCCCGGTGCGGGCCTTTCTTTTGGCTGACTAACACAATTTTCACAAACCTTTCACAGTGCTTTCGCATGGTTCATTTTTAATTCCTCGGCTGGATGTTTTCTGTCGTTAGACCGTCCCCCACAGGAGAGATACTATGCGTTTGCAACAACTCTGCCGCGCCGCTCTGCTCTTGCTTTGCGCTGCGATAATCGGAATCCCCGCCCACGCCGAGGGTAATCCTCACAAAGTCAAGCACATCATTGTAATCATGCAGGAGAACCATTCATTTGATAACTACCTGGGCGCATTGGCCTATGCCCCGGGCTCTCCATATCATTCCCCGCGCCGTGAAGACGGTGATGACCATGACGGCGGCTGCCGCAAAGACGACCAAAGCTGCGTTGACGGTCTTTCCTGCAGCGTTGATAAAGCCGGTAACTTCACCTGCCGGAATTCCAATGGTGATGACGATGGCAGCACGGTCCTTGCTTTTCACGATTCACGTCGCTGCGTTGCTCCCGATCTGGATCACGGCTGGGCCAACACGCATCGTGAAGCCAATTTCAATAATCCTAACGACACTCTTTTCCAGGGCTTGATGGATGGTTTCGTCCGCATCAATGACAAGACCGAACAGATCGATAAAGGTGAGAATGCCACGGAAGACCAGACCATGGCTTTCTACAATCAGAATGAAATTCCGTTCTATTATGATCTGGCCCAGAAGTTTGCCATCAATGATCGTTACTTCGCGCCCGTACTTGGTCCCACGTTCCCCAACCGTTCTTATCTGATGGCCGCCACCTCATTCGGTCACCTGACCACCAGTGACAGCTTCCCACCTCCGGGCAGCGGCGGTTATAAGCCTATCACCGGAACCATCTTTGATCTGCTGGAAAAGCACAACGTGACCTGGGCAGACTATTTTCAGGATGTACCTCAGGGTGGCAGCTTCCGCTCCTTCCCCGCCCCACTCGATCCCCATTTCCTGCCTCTACCTGTTTTCCTGGGACAGATCGCCGGAAACCCAGCGCTGCCTCCGTTGCCCGCTGTTTCTTTTGTAGATCCTAACCTTGGCGTTCTGGGCATCAAGAATGAAAATGACGAGCACCCGCCTACCGACATTCAGCGTGGCCAGGCCTTTGTTTCTCGCGTGGTGAATGCGGTCCGCAACAGCAAGTTCTGGGAAGACTCCATCATCATCTTCACCTATGACGAGCATGGTGGTTTTTACGATCACGTTCAGCCCCCGCGCGCCCGCCAGGGAAATGCTCCCAACCCGGATGGCATTAACCCCGGCCAATGCGCTGACCTGTCCAACCCTCCGCTCAGTCTTCAACCCGGCAAAGGCGCGGAGTGCTCCACCAACCTGTTGAGCAGGACTGATAATAGCGTGGCTGACGCAGCCGACCTTTGCCCGCAGTTTGCTGCCAATCCAACCGGCCCTTTCCCGGCCGCATGCGCCAACTTTGATCAGTACGGAATTCGCGTGCCATTCATGGCCATTTCAGCTTTTTCCAAGCCCAGCTACGTTTCGCACACGGTAGGCGATCACACTTCCATTCTGGCGTTAATTGAAGACGTCTTCATGACGCCGGCCAGCCGCGAAAATGGCGACGACGACGAAGCTGCCGTGAACCGTCCTCACCTGACCAAACGTGACCAGCATGCAGCTACTCTGGAAGACATGTTTGACTTTGATCGTTCTCCATCCTTGAACACCAAGGTCGGCGTTGCTCTTCTACCGGCCAATGACTGCACACCACAGTAACCCGTCTCCGACGCCATCTGAGGGTCTGCCGTTGCGGCAGGCCCCTTTTCATTCTTGCTACTTTTTGGGGTATTCCAGAGTAGATGGAGCGGTAAGTCTCTCTTTTGTGGCGACTTTGTTTACGTTCCAAGAACGTTCCATGAAAAGGCGGTAAAAACTGCACCAAAGTAATTGCAGCTTTTCAGCGAGTTCGGCTAATGTTGATTGCAGCGAGACTGGTGCAAACTGGTTTCTCTGGGACTGGCGTTGGGGCGCGAATTAAATGGGTGCGAATCATAGGGGCAGATTTTCCCGAGCAATACGCAGGGGATTGGGCATAGGCCATCCACCGCAAGTTGCGGCTGTCTGTTATCGGGCCAATGGTTCCTCGGTTGAGTTTCTTCTTGTAAATACCAGTTCTGGCAAGTGGACATTCCCCAAAGGTCGTCTGGAAGTGGCGCTCTCTGCCAGTGAAAGTGCCGCGGCGGAGGCATGGGAAGAGGCCGGTGCTCGCGGTGCCATTGAAGGTGAGTCATTTGGCATCTATGTGGACAGCAAACGCTCACCCGTCGGTTCCGAATCTGCACGCGAAATCACCGTCGCCGCTTACCTGATGGAAGTCCATACTGCCGTTATGCCGCAGGAAAGCGGAAGAAATCCTTGTTGGTTCACGCCTCAGGAAGCTAAACGCCGCCTCAGTGAATCACGGCCCGAGAAATACTCTGAGACCATCCACAAGATCGTGGACGCTGCCATTCATCGCATCAGCGGCTTTCCCGTGCGCGCTCCCTTTTCTTCTCGACCGCATCAATCCGCCCACCTGCGTTAAAACGAAACAAGCTTCACCAGAACGCGTCTTGCATGGATTGCGTTGAAGGGGCTCCACGCCCCCAACTCCTGGCATTCCGGCGAGCCGGAGTTCCGCCACGCGGAATGACGGCAAGAGAGGAAACCCCGAGGATGAGTGCTCAGTCATGCTACAACAGGGAATTCTCTCGAAAATCTGCACTCTTTGACCTTCGAGCCATCGATCCCGCATAGCTTTCTCCCACTCTCTTCAATTATCGTAGGGAAGCTTTCTCAATGCTCAACCTGCACAAGTCCGTCTACCTGCTGATCATCTGTGTGGGATCTTTAGCTTCCGCGCAGGCCCAACCACCCCGGATATTTTTTTCTGACCTTGAAAGCGGTCCCAACACTGGCGGAAGAAACAATGCTGGCGTATGGGTGACTATCTGGGGCAAAGGTTTTGGGGACGAGCGTGGCACATCGACCATTACGGTTGGGAGCGGTGCAGTTGCGAACTATCCAGTGTGGACTGACACGAAGATCACTTTCCAGCTTGGGAGCAAAACAAAGTCCGGTGAGATTTTTGTTCACGAAGGCAAGCTACAAAGTAACGGCATACCTTTCGCCGTTCGTGCAGGTAAGATCTATTTTGTCTCTACCACGGGGCGCGACTTTCACAGGGGCAGCTTCATTTCTCCCTGGAAATCCATCCGCAAAGCCAAAGACAGTCTTTCTCCGGGCGACACTGCTTATATCGAAGACGGCGTGACGCAGAAATCTGAAGAGACCTTCACCGCCTACCTGAGTATGGATCGCCACGGCGGCGACAATTCAGGAAAACAGAACGCGCCCAAGGCGCTGGCCGCCTATCCGGGGGCCGCGGTAACCATTGGAGTGGAACGCGGCCTGGCTTATGGCATCCGCACTCCAAATATCGGAGTGCGAACTGATTACTGGGTCATCTCGCAACTCCACCTGATTGCGGGTACTCAGGCAATGGACGTCAGTGGTATAGGGTGGCGCATCGTCGGCAATGAGATGCAGTGTCCAGGCGCGGACAACCAGGTCGGCTGCGTGCAACTCAACGGCTCCACGCAGGTCCAGTTTTATGGTAATGAGGTGCACAACGCGGGCCCCGCTCCGGCTTCCTCAAAGTTCTATCATGCCGTGTATTTCAGCACTGATTCCAATCATATTGACGTTGGCTGGAACCATATTCACGATAACTACACCTGCCGCGCCATCCAGTTCCATTCATCACCTCTCTGCAGTCCCAGTTGCGGCGCCGCGGACCAGACCGGTTCCGACCAGTTTGACTTGTACGTCCACGACAACGTAATCCACGGCGACAACTGCAATGCCATCAACTTTGCCACCGTGGATCCATCCAAAGGCCCAGTTGAGGCCTACAACAACCTGATCTACCACGTTGGCTTGATGGATCCAAAGGGTGAGGGGGGCGGGGCATTCTCATGTATCTATGTGGCTGGGATCACTTATCATGGCAGCCCGCCAGGCGGCGCTGTGGAAGTATTCAACAATACGCTTTCAGACTGCGGCGCCAACCATACCCGTGACGCAGACGGCTCGCGGGGAGCGTTTGCCATCGGCGGTCCCAGGTCTCTTACCCTGCACCTGCGCAATAACATCGTTGATCAAAAATCCGGAGAGGTTTATCTCGACGGCAGTAAGTCACAAATCAGCGGTGACCATAATCTCTGGTTCGGACTGGGCAATGGGCCTTCGCAGACGTCTAACAATGTGAATGCCGATCCACAGTTCGTTGATCCTTCGGCCTTTGATTTCCATCTGAAACAATCCAGCCCGGCGAAGGATGCCGGCGTCAGCACCCATTCTGACAATCCGTTCGGAAACGGCCGGGTGACTGATCTGGACGGCCTGTCTCGCCCGCAGGGAACAGCGTTCGATATTGGAGCGTATGAACTGCCCGGGAGTGGAAAGCCCGCACAGCCGAACCAATAGGCACTATTTGAGGCTTTTGTTCGTTGTTGAGCGAGGCGAAAGAGGGCTGTAACGAGACAAGTGTCAGGGCAAGAGTTAACTCATGCCGTAACGGCCTCTAAATGAATTGGGCTTCAGCCCCTGAAATACGCACTACCGTCCCGCAGCCAGCTTGAGGAGATTGCGAAATCGTTCTGCCTGTTCCTTATCGTCCTGCGTATCCATCAGGAATTGGACACCATAGTTATATCCACGGCGATGGCGCACAATTCCAGGCGCGCGCACTGGACTGCTGGAGTACGGCGGCGTGAATTCAATAAACACTTTGTCTTCGGGCTTCAGTTCCAGTCCGGCGAAGACCAGCATGCCGCCTTCGCTGATGTCGTTGGCCCGGCCTTCCATGATGCGTGTGCTGTCCTCGCGACAGGCGATCAGGCGTATAGGGAGATTGAGACGGTATCGCTGCCACCGTCTAAAAACACACCTCTCTTGCGCAGGGTTGGGATTCATTGGCTTTGTGGTGCGGACGCGCGGTTGTGTTGCCATGCTTTGATCATAACCGCAGTCGATTCAGAGGCGAAGGTTACAGAAGTGCCAGCGTGCCGCTTCAAGCCCATTTGAGTATTTCACAAACTCGCGCCTCCTTTATATATGCCGAAAGAGCTATTCATCCTGGCAGGCAGCTCAAAATGCCCCGTTTTTGTCCTTTGTAAGGGATTAAGAAACGCTTTTCACCAAAATGCCAATATCCTTGCCTGTATTGAATCTCATCCAAGTCACTGATATAGAACAACTTGCAATGACGACTATCTTTGGCCACCGCCGGAGAGCCATCCATAGATGAAAAAATTTTTAAAGTAGACCTCTTCATCGATCTGCTCCCTTTCAATAAATCCATTGTTATCAATGGCTTAATACGCCACCAGGGATTGGCAACCTTCTTGCACGTTCCTGCCGTTAGGCCACGCGGGAGCATGTTCATGCGCATTGGCGGAAAGGAACTGAAATCCCTTATGCCGGAGCGGCAACAGGAAAGGCGAAGAATGGCCCGCCTTGCATTGGAGGTACTGGTCAAGATTGAAGCTCCTGGCAGTGGCGCCCAATTCTTTGCTGAAACGCGCAATGTCAGTGCACAGGGTATTTACCTTCGCACCCAAAAGACCGGTCTGCAAATAGGCCAGGAGCTTGAATGCGTTCTAGTGCTCCCGGAGAAGCTGACCTTGGCCAGCAAACCAAGTTTTGTGAACTGCCGGGGGAAAATTATTCGTCTCACGACTGACCCAGCCGACCACAGCTTAGGGGTGGCACTGGAAGTAAGTAGCTTCGATTTTTCCGTGCAAAGCTTTCCTCCAGCTAACGCCAATCACGCGTGATTCCGTTACCGTAATACCTATCCAACATGATCGAAAATGCCTGTCCCTGCCTGCCGAAGCGAATGCTCTACCCGGCCTTCCGCAACAAATCCAGCGTCAACTGATTCAGCCGCACCGGATCGGCGATCTCCGAGCCTTCTGCCAGCAACGCCAGATGAAATAACAATTCCACCGAATCGCCCACCGACGGATCGTCCGGATTCGCCTTATACCGTTCATACAAACGCGTGACCAACGGATGATCCGGGTTGAGTTCCATAATGCGCTTCTGCCTTGGCCCGCCTCCCTTTGTTTTTTGCAGCAAGCGCTCCAGATTGGGACTGTACTCATTCTCTTCCGTGACGAGGCAGGCCGGCGATCCCACCAGGCGTGTGGAAAGACGCATCTGCTTCACGTATTCATCCAGCTTCTTCTGGGAGGCGGCCATGAAGGCCGCGTAGTCTTCTTCTTTTTGCTTGAGCTGTTCCGCGCGCAGCTTTTCCTCTTCCTCTGTCCCCAGCTTGACTTTGCCTTTGTTGAGCGACTTCAGTGGTTTTCCTTCGAACTCATACAAATGCTGGACAAGAAATTCATCCACCGGGTCGCTCATGAACAATACTTCGTAGCCTTTTTGTCGCACCGCTTCCAGGTGCGGAGAGTTTTCAATTGCCTTGCGTGACCCACCCGTCAGGTACAGAATGTCCTTCTGATCGGCCTCCATTCTTTCCAGATACGCCTTCAATGTGGTGAGCTCAGTGGGATGATGTGAAGATTCGAACATCAGGAGCGGCAAAAGCTTGTCCTTGTTTTCGTAATCTGTTGCCACACCTTCCTTCATCGCCCTGCCAAACTGCTCCCAGAACGTCAGGTACTTGTCAGATTCCTTCTCGCGCATGTCTGCGAGCGCATCCAGCATTTTGCGAGTCAGCCATTTGCGCATCTGGCTGATGTGCCGGTCTTGTTGCAGACGCTGCCGCGAGATGTTCAACGGCAGATCGCTGGCATCAACCACTCCCTTAATAAAACGTAGATATCGCGGCAGCAGGTCCTCGCACCTCTCCATCACCATCACGCGTCGTGCATAAAGCCGCAGTCCGCCTTCCGCCAAATGGAAGTAGAGGTCGTGCGGAGCCACAGAGGGAACAAACAGCAGCGCCTCATACTCAAAATTTCCTTCAGCTTTCAAAGGCAGCACTTTAAGCGGATCATTCCAGTCATTGGAAAGGTGCTTATAGAAATCGTTGTACTCGCTGTCCGTGATCTCGGAACGGCTGCGCGTCCAGATCGGCTTCATCGAGTTCAGGGTCTTGGTTTCGATCTTGCTTTCTCGCCCCTCTTCCTTGTCGCCCGCCTCCTGGCTGGGACCTTCATAGATGATGGGATACGCGATGAAGTCAGAGTACTTGTGCACGATCATCGAAAGCTTCCACTGGTCGGTGTAATCTTCAATTCCGCTTTCATGGTCCGGCTGTTTGAGGTGAAGAACAATGTCCGTGCCGCAGCCCGGCTTCTCTACATCCGCGAGCGTATAGGTCCCATCGCCGGCTGACTCCCATCGCGTGGCTTTGGTTTCTCCCGCCCGGCGAGTCGTGATCGCAACTTTGTCTGCGACCATAAATGCCGAATAGAAGCCCACGCCAAATTGTCCAATCAGGTCGGCGACGGATTCGGCGGACTGTGACTCCTTGATGCGTTGCCGCAACTCCTTCGTGCCCGATCGAGCGATAGTGCCAATGTGATCAATCAGCTCCTGGCGGCTCATGCCAATGCCGGTATCGGCGATCGTGAGAGTTCTGGCTGCAACGTCAGGCTTAAGTCTGATCTCATACTTGTGATCGCCTGGAGTCACCTCGGGCTTCGTCAGTGATTCGAATCGCAGCCTGTCCAATGCGTCAGATGCATTTGAGATCAGCTCTCTCAGAAACACTTCTCGTTGCGTGTACAGAGAATGGATCATGAGGTGGAGTAATTGTGTAGTCTCAGCCTGAAAGGCAAAGGACTCCAAAACAGGTGCGCTGGACATGGTTCGTTCTCCCGAAACAATAATCTGTTGACGCGGGCCAGGAGGCCCGCGCGATGAAGCCATCAACTGCCTTATGCGTATTTTATCGAAAAGTGAAGCTGCATCGTAGGGGTGCCGTCGGCAATGCTCCCCCAATTTGTCATCTTGGGCCCCAGTCCGGAGCGAATGCGACGGCGTAGGCGAAAGATCCCGACAAAGCAGATTGTAATGACGCCGCATCCGGGCCTCTTAAGCCCCTGTGGCCGTTGCCTATCCCGATTGCGAATAAGCTTGCAGGCTGGGTGCGAACACTTCATCGAGTAGAAAATCGCCGCTCTGGTGGGTGAGATATTGGTGCATGAAGAGTGCGATACCGGCGCTGCCGGTCGCATAGTCGCAACTGAACCTGTAAAGCTCGTAGCCGGGGAATGCGGTGCCTTTGGCCGTCTCAATCCGGAAAAGGGAAATCCCTGTAAGCAGCCGCTTCAGCGCCACAGAAGCTCTTTCTTTAAACGTTTCAATCTCGCGCAACCCCAACAGGAATTCACCCATGCCCGCCAGGCCGATAAAACGCCCCGGATAGATTCCGTACTTGCGGTCCACATCCGGCAAGAGTTTGTCCAGAATCTCAGCGTAACGTGGGCCACCGAGCGCACGATAGTAGCGTACAAGCGCCAGACCAACTCCTGCGGTCCCATAGCGAAGATAGGGCACGCCCGGCGCGCCTTTCATCCGGCGGACCTGCCAGGTGAGAGAACCCTCGCTATTGGTAATTGCTGCTGCAAGATCAAAGTCGAGGGCCTTTTTCCCCAGATCAAGATATTGTTCTTTTCCGGTCACCAGATGCAGATAGAGAAGAAAGAGGCTTACCCCGCTGGCGCCGTGCGCAAATCCAACGGGTACCGCATTATTTGATGATGCCCAATAGGAGGTATTATTTTCCTGTTTGGCAGTCTGCGCAAGCTGTTCTGCGGCGCGGATTGCCTGTTGCAGATATTCCTCGTTGCCCGTGTCCAGAAAAAACCTGAGTTGCGCCATTCCCCACCCGGCCAGTCCATAAAACATGTCATGCGTTTCCATGAGTGCCGGATGATTCCATGTTGAGCGCATCAGTTCTTCTGCTTTCTGGTCAAAGCCCAGCCTCTTGAATACCCACGCAATTCCCGCGGTGCCAAGGTAGAGTCCCGGAGGATAGGAAGCATGGCTGATCTTTTGCTTCAACATCCACTCGGTCAGTTCACTCGGGACAATGCCCGTGATAGCGTGGATCGCCCAGGCGGATCCACAAGCGCCGTAAGCTAGATTCAGCGGATTAGTGACAAAGATCTTCGGGTCAGCAGGGAAAAGCCGGTCAGAGCGCTCATAACTGGCAGATGCGAGCATGTGCTGTACGGTGCTTTCGACTGTTTCCCGGCACACAAGCTGCAAGTCATCGTGCAGTTTGTATTCCGGAGCAGAAGTAACGTATGCGGGCTCGAGAATGCTGATCACATCTGACAGCGACGGTCGGGATCCCGCGTCACGACTGAGAAGCCGTGTGATCAGTTGTTCCAGTTCAGAAGGAAGACCAAAGTCTCTTGCGATGGAATTCAAAAACCTGGTGTGCGCTTGCGGGTCAAGAAGAAGCATGGCATTGATCGGCATGATGTAGCTCAACATCGTGGCGCCGAAGGCAAAATAGTCGTTCGCAAAGCCGGGAGCGGTGTTTAGATCCGCAACTGAGGCAAATCCGGGAGTAAGCAGATAGCTGGGAGCGTCCGTACCGGATTCAAACGCTCCCTCCAGATCGATCAGCTTCAAACTTCCATCACTTCCAACCAGAACATTGTTGTGAGAAAAATCCATGAACACAATGCCGAGTTCGTGGAGCCGTTTGAGCAGGCGCGCCACTTGCAAGAAGATGCGCTTGTACTCTGACCAGAATATCTCCACCTTTTCACGCGTAGGTTCCGTAAGCAGCACAATGGTCTTGGACCCGGAGTAAAAGCGCAGCGTGGCTGCATTGGCGATATATTCTTCCACCAGAAACGCTCGGTCTTCTTCTCTGAAGAAATCCAGCGGGCGGGGCGCAATGCTGGAGGCTTCAACCTTCTTCAGCAGCCGGTATTCTCTTTCCAAAAGGGCCACGGCATCGGCGCCGCTGGGCGTGTAATTCAGAAGCGGGCGTGCTTCTTTAATGACCACGTCAGTGCCCCTCACCGTATCGGTGGCAAGATAGACTCCGCCACAACTGGAATAGGCCAGGGGAGCGCGAACGAAGTAGCGACCGTCCTTGAGTGCTGTCGGCGGATCAGCGCTCGACCCTGTTTGTTGCCACGGAAAAGGATCTTTAATCCATTCTGGAAGGACGAAGCGGGCCAGGCGTTCATCTGGCACCGGCTGCCCGTCCGGCCTTGAGATAACCAGCACCCTTTCACCCTTCGCGTTCAGTACAGCGATCGGAGAAATGCCGCCGTAACGGTAGAAGATGATCTTGCTGTCACGGTATCGCCGGTCTGACCGTATGGCCGGGCCTTGCATGCCGAGTGTCGCCTGATGCAGCTCTTCGGCGACGCGCACAAACTGCTCTTCATCCTGGAAGTAAACGGTAACGAATTTTCCCGCCCCGGCGACGCTCCATCCTTTGCCCGTAATGATCGAAAGAACCAGTGGGTCCAAACCGAACTTGAACGCGATATTGCTCTTCACCAGGACGGGAACAATGCGCAGTAGTAACTCTTTCGCATTGGCTGGCGTTGCGGACGCGTGAATTTTCCACCCCTGGGTCGGAAGCGTTGTTCCCTGGGGCGTTATGTGAAACCACATTTCACTGCGATGAACATTCCAATTCGCCGGAAGCAGACTCTTTACCGGATCGAAGAACGCCTGTTTATTGGGGACGTAGCGGTCCAGAGTCTCGTAAAAGAGCTTGTCTGCCACCGTAAACAGCATTTTGGAAATGCTTGACACTGTCTTGCTCGCAAAAGTGGGAGGGAATGTGGATGGAGCATGTCGACTAAATGTCCATCCACCTGAAAGCTATTCTTGTTTCAGCGCGGTGCTCGGATCGACCATAGACGCACGCCGGGCCGGCACATACGCCGCAAGCATGGCGACTGCTGAAAGCGAAAGTACCGCGAGTACCAGGGTGCCTGGATCGCGCGGCCGTATCTCAAAAAGTAAGCTGCGCAACACATCTCCAAGCGCCAGAGCACCAATGGCTCCCAGCGTTACTCCAATCAGAGTGAAGGTCATGCTCTGGCCGAGAATCAGGAGAAGAATCTTTTTACGATTAGCGCCCAATGCCATGCGCACTCCAAGTTCCTGCCGTCGTTGTGCAACGGAATAAGAAACTACTCCATAGATTCCAATCGCAGCCAGACCCAGTGCCATGGCAGCGAAGAAGCCGAGGATCTGGCTGTAAAGCCTGGGTTCGGAAACAGAATCGGAAATAATACTTTCAAGAGTAGCGGCGCTAAGCACGGCTTCATTGGGCTCAAGCTCAAGAACGCTGGCGCGCACGGAATCAGCCAGTGATTCCGCCATGGCTCCGGTTTTGATGGCGACTGCGGGCGGAAAGGATTTCAGAAGTGAAACAAATGCCGGTGGTACTTGCGGATAGGGAACATACATTTCTGAGGCACTCGCCGTGTCTACGGAAGAATCCCTGAAATTCGCCACCACGCCGATAATTTGTTTGGGCGTATCCGAACCATCAAAAATATTTAAGTATTGGCCAACGGGACTTTCTCCGGGCCAAAACTCCTTGCTCATGGACTCATTGATGATCACCACCGGCTGAGTCTTGCTGGCATCACTCTTTTCGAACTCGCGACCTTGCAGGAGGGGAACAGAAATTGTAGGGAAGTACCCGTAGCTTACAACCACATATTGCGCTGTTGGCGGATGATTGGGTGACAAATCAGAACGGCCGCGAACAAGGAATGGTATGGATGGGCTCGGAGCCAGCAACGGAGGGCTGCTGACAACGCCGGTTGCGCGGACCTGGGGAAGACCGGAGAGCTTGCCCAGCAGAGCTTCATAGAATGCTTCCATCTTTTCGCCGGTGTCATATTTGGCGCCAGCCAGCGCAGAGAGTCGCGCAATCAACACGTGATCTGAGTTGAATCCAAGATTCACGTTGCGGAGGTTCGCCATGCTTCGCAGCATCAACCCTGCACCAACCACAAGAACAACGGCAAGCCCGATCTGTCCGATAACCAGAACCGTGCGTAGGCGGCTGCGCGCAAATCCTGTGCCCGTTCGGGACTGGCTCTTCAAATGGTCGATCATGCCCTTGCTCAATATCTGTACCAGGGGGATCAAGCCCGAGACAGTTCCAGTCAAGAGGGAGATGATGGTGGTAAACAGAAAAACACGGCCATCAACCGACAATGGTCCAATGCCGGCCAGCACCGCGCTTACGCTGTGTCCCAGCGTTTTCACTACGGCCATGGCAATCATTAACCCCAGAGATCCTCCAATTATCGAGAGCACCACGCTCTCTGTTACCAGTTGCCGGAACAGACGCATGCGTGGCGCTCCCAGCGCATTGCGCACGGCCAACTCGCCCTTGCGATCAGAGAAGTAAGACAGTAAAAGATTGGACACATTCAAGGAAGCGATTAATAAGATGAAGAGCACAGCACCGAATAGCACGTAACTTTCACGCTTATAGCGCTCCAGGCTGCGGGATTGCAAAAGACCGAGGTGGACTCCATTTCGCTTGCCGGTTGACGAGTCTGCAGTCGCGTGTTCGCCAATTAAATTCAATTCTTCCTGGGCCGATTGCACCGAGGTTCCTTCACTGAGCCGCCCTATGGTGGTCACCCATATCGCGGACTGGTTCTCCAGCAACTGCGGCGTTGAAACCACACCGATCATCGTGATGGGAATCCAGACCTCAGCCTTTTGTGAGATACCCTGGAAACCCGCCGGCAAAATACCTACAACCGTGAAGGCATGTTCATTCAGGTGGATTGTCTTTCCCAGTACGTCGCGCTGGCCGCCAAAGTGTCTCTTCCACAAACCGTCGCTGAGAATGGCAACGGGACCGGACCCTGGCGCTGCAGCTTCGTCCTGTGTGAATGTTCTTCCCTCAGACGGGATGATTCCCAGTGTTGGAAAATAGTCGGGGGTTACTAGTTCGGCTCGTAGAGGTTCAGCCGGGCCATCGCCGGACAGGATAAGACCTTGCCGGCTTAGTCCGGCGATTTCGCGCATCGAACGCGCAACTTTCTTCCATTCCTGAAACCTGGGATAGGAAGTGGCTTCCAGTGTCTGGCCATTTTTAGAATAGGTCTGGAAGATCACTAGTTCGCTGGCATTGGTATATGGCAACTTTGGAAAGAGCAACGCCTCCAGCACGGTAAACATTGCGGTATTGGCGCCAATCCCAAGAGCAAGTGTTGCAATCACCGCCAGTTTGAGCGGCGTATGCTTGGTCAAAAGCTTCAGTGCAAGTCTTATATCAGCGATGAGTTGATCAATTCCAAACATGATTCCACCTTCTTCTCTTTGACGGACCGGCGTAGCTTAGGTGATCGGGCCGAGTATAGCAAAGGGGCTTTCGCCCTTCGAAACAAAGGTATTTATGTCCGTTTTTCGTAATTTTTTTGGCACTGCAGTTACGTGATCATCTTCCGTTTACAGCATTGCAATTCCCAAAATGGATTGCGAAATATCGAATTAGTTACACAATCATGAATAATGCCTATCAACAGATTAGTTCAGTGACAGTGCGTTTCATTTCGGGAAGCCTGGGTCAAAAATACTTCATTGAATGATTGACAGCTAGCCAGAGCGCTAGGCTATGGTAAGCAAGCGCTGCCTCTGCATACCAACATGGCACCGAAATGGAACGAGTGGGCACATGAGCGATTCCAGCTGTAGAACGTTACTACCTGCGATACGCGAAGCTACAACCTATTCACTGCTGACTGCTTTTTTCCATGATTTCCTCTGGCCTCACAAATGGGCCTGCATCAAGATCGGAACGTTGATGGTCCTCAGTGTCGCCCTTCAGCTCCCGTCCCCCATTCTGACCATGTATGTCATTGATCGTGTTCTTCCGTTGAAGGACGTTGGATTACTGAATGGGATTATCGGGCTATTGCTTGCCCTTACGCTTCTTCGGCACATATTCAGTTATCTGAATGAGACTGCAACTCTTCAGATCAGGGAAATGATCATCATGGAAGTGCAGAAGCGTCTAACGCTGCATATCCAGAGATTGCCGCTGAGTTTTTTTTCTGACAAACAGTCTTCTTATCTTCAGTCGCGGGTCATGAGTGACGGCCGTGCGATCGAAGGTGTTCTCATCAAGAGCCTGGTGTCTCTGGCCATCAACGTTCTTCTCTTCTTCACTGGCTTACTTTTTGTCCTGCTGGTCCGTTACGAGATCGTGTTGATCATGCTTGTGTTCCTGGCCCCATTCGCGCTGGTCCGCTATTTTGCTAATGACAAAATGCGAAAGCTGAGCCAGGACCTTCAAGAGACAACCGCGCGCGTCTCCGCTTTCATCGCTGAAAGCTTTGCCGGAATACGAGTCATCAAGAGTTACGTGCGGGAAGAGTTTCAGCAGGACCTGATCTCAGAACGCCTTGAGTCTCTGAAGAAGATATTTGTGAAGACCAATCTGGTGGCAGTCTTCAGCACGGTTGCCACCAGTCTCTTGATGGCGCTCAGCGCCGCAGCCGTCCTGTGGTATGGCTCTAGAAACGTCCTTGCCGGACGAATGACTCTAGGGCAGGTGGTAGCTGTGCTCTCCATGTTCAGCTTCTTTTACCAGCCCATTAACGAGTTGGTAGCTGCCAATCTGAAGTTCCTCCAGGCCGCCGCGTCGGTCAAGAGAATTTATGAATTCATTGGACTGAGGCCTGAACGTCGCGGAGGGCAAGTTATTGCCGGCCATTGTGCGGGAAAAATTGAATTTAGAAACGTCGAGTTTGCCTATCAGCTCGGCCATGACGTGCTCCGAGGCCTCAATTTGCTGATCGAGCCTGGGAAGCACGTAGCGCTCGTGGGTAGAAGCGGCGCCGGCAAGAGCACGCTGGTAAACCTGCTGTTGGGCTTTTATTCCCCATCTGCAGGGGAGATCCTGGTGGATGGTAAGCCGGTTTCTGATCTGTCACTTGATTCGTTGCGAGAAAACATCGGAATTGTTGACCAGAACGCATTTCTGTTCAGCGGCACTATTCTGGACAATGTACGTCTTGGCAAGCCTTCAGCAACCCTGGAAGAAGTGAAGGAAGCCTGCCAGTTGTCTCATGCCGATGAGTTTATCGCCAGGCTGCCTGAAGCTTACAACACGCTTGTCGGCGAGCGCGGTGTGCGGCTCTCCGGTGGACAAAGCCAACGCATCGCTTTGGCGCGAATGTTTCTTAAAGATCCTTCCATTCTGATTCTGGACGAAGCGGTTTCCTCCATCGATTCGGAGTCGGAATCCTATATTCAAACCGCAATTCGCCGTCTCATGGCGTCACGGACCACCATCATCATCGCCCATCGCTTATCGTCCGTTCTGGTGGCGGATGATGTTGCCGTCCTTGAAGGCGGCAGGATCGTGGAAATAGGTACACACAACGATCTCCTGGAAAAGAACGAATCATACGCACGCTTGTTTCGTGAACAGTTTGGGCCAGCCTTACAGGAACGCCGCGCGGCTGAAGTTGTGGCTGCGGGTTAATTGATCTTGCGCAAGGAGCTATCAATGAATCGAGTGTTATTACCTCCCCGGTGTCGAACATGGTCAAAAGATGGCTGGCACATCTACTTTGACCCTTACAACTTTATCGTTGTCCGGGTGAATGACAGTGGCCGCCTGATACTGGATATGTTGAAAAGGCACATGTTGCTGAGTGACATTGCCGCGGCGATCGCAAGTAAGTTTGGCATGCCTCTGTCAAACGCGCAGGAAGCGGTGGAAAGGTTTGCCGGCAGTTTGATCAAGGCCGGCTTCCTGCACCAGAATGTTTACGAGGAGCGGTCGCGAGCTGAATTCAATGCGGTGAACTTTCCCTACGATATCTATGTTCACTTGACCAACAAGTGCAACTTGCAGTGCCCCTATTGCTACAACAAGACCGACCGTGAAACCAAGATCAAGCTGGAAAAAGGCGGGCTGGTGGCGCCCACCATGAGCACGGACGAATTCAAACACCTGATTACCAGGCTGGTTGAGAATGGCGTGCGCAGGATCCTGTTTACCGGTGGAGAGCCGCTGCTTCGTCCTGACGCAATGGAACTGGTTGCTTTTGCCAGAGAGCGGTCGAACCAGAGAGTCAGCGACGGTGGCACAGCCGTGAATCTGGAAATGCTGACTAACGCAACTCTGATCAAGCCTGCCGTGGCGGAGAAGATGTGTGAACTGCTGAATACCGTCACCATCAGCCTTGACGGCCATGAAGCGCACATTCATGAGGATCAGCGGGGCGCGCGGACTTTTGAGCCAACCGTGAACGGTGTGCGCACCCTGGTGGAAAAGAAAAAGGAACTTGGCACAAAGCGGCCTTTTATCTGTATGGTCCCGGCCCTGACCACCAAGAACGTGCCGTTGATGAAAGAGATATTCGAATTCTGCCTTGACGATCTGGGTGCGGACGGCATGGCGCCCATTATTTTTCAGGCGGGTGACCATCAGCAGGTCAGCCTCAACCAGATTCCCGAACTCAAAGTGTTTCTCCAGGAACAGGAGCGGACAAAAGTGTACATGCTGGCGCGCAACCAGCGGCTGGGAAAGGCGCCGGCCAAGAGCGGATTTCTTGTTCCTCGCGACCACTGTGGCGTGGGCAACCATGAGATCAGCGTTGATCCCGGTGGATTCGTTTATCCCTGCCAGTCTCTGCACTTTGATGAATTCATCTGCGGAAACGTGCGCGAAACCGACATCAAGGAAATCTTTGACCGTTCTGCCGTGATGAACCGCGTGCGTGGCACTACTGTGGAAACGCTGAGCGTCTGCTCCCATTGCGACTTCAAGTACTTGTGCAATGGAGGATGCCGCGCCACTGCCTACAACGTGTACCGTGAATTCGATCACCACAACGAACTCTATTGCAGGATGTTTGAGACCACGTCGGTGTCCAAGCTCTGGGCTGCCGCTGAAAATCAGATTCCTGCGTAGACGGACCAGCGTCTTTCTTAGAAGAAAGGAGGGCCCCATGTTCGATCCTATGGCTTTTAGTGCTGACACCGTAATGGGTGGTGCGGCGGCAGAATGTTCCTGTTCCTGTCTGTGCACCGGTTCAGGCGGCGGAAGCGGATCCGGTGGCGGGAGTCTGAATCAATAGCCCGGTAGCGGTTCACCGGTAACGTTTCGGTTCGCAAAGCGTGAGTTTGTAAAGCTTGAGTTTGTAAATCTATGAAAGGAGGACAATCCCCAATGTTCGATCCCTTAGCATTTGTTGCGGACAATGCGCTCGCGGTAGCAGCTTGTGGCTGCACGTGCGGTTGCAGTGGCGGAGCTGGCGCCGGTAGCGGCGCTGGTGGTGGCAACGAGGCGTAAAAAATGAACGAATGAGCAACTATCCTCCGCTGAACTGCAGCGGCGGTGGATAGAGGCTCTCCCTTGATGTGCACACAACGACGATATGTACACAGCGATGAGGTGAATCATGAGACCAGAGCGGATACGCATTCTGGCGACAATATTGTTATCGGGAACAATGCTTTGTGGCGGATTGACGGGAAAAGCCGAGGACAACGATGCATTGCATCTTCAGAGTGGCAGAGTCTTTATCAACGATCGGGCGCAGCCGGGTACCTATTCGGCGGTGATGACTCATTTCCGGTTCTTATACTTTTATGTGCCCGAGAAGGGGCTGTTCATTGTTTCCAGCAGCGAGTTTGATCACGCAGTGCAATCCGGCAGATTTGAAAACCGGGAGATGAAATTTGATGTTCCAGGAATTACGTTCAAGCTTGTTGCGGCGCGCTCAATATTAGAGAACAGCCGGCCCGCATGGGTGCGTTATGACCCGGGTTTCACGTTGGACGTAACGACACTCATGTTCGGATATGGAGATTCGGAGTCCGCGCCCTATGATTGGCCCAAGCAAGTTGGAAAACATATTTGAAATTCAACCATCCCTCCCTCATACGCAGCCTGGCCGGCTTATGACGGAACTGAAATCACCTCAGGCCGGCGGCAAAGATGGCGTCTTGTCCTCCGTCATTCATCAGATGGGGCGGGAGGCTTCGCTTGAACTGCTGGATCGCGCTGGCATTCGCGGCCGCGCTGGCGGCGGCTTTCCCACTGCCCATAAGTGGTGGCTCGTTGCTTCCGCGAATGAATCCCAGAAATTCTTCGTTTGCAACGCGAACCTCGCGCAACCCGGTCAGGGCAAGGAGAGCTGGTTCATTCTCACCAATGCCGACAAGGTGATAGAAGCCGTTGCCATCGCCGCTTATTGTGTAGCTGCGCATTGCGCATATGTTGCCATCCCCGAGCATGCGCATGCCGAAATTGCAGCGCTTGATCACGCAATAGACCGCGCGTATCAGGCAGGGTTGCTGGGAAAAGACGTTTCTGGTTCTGGATATGACTTAGAGATGAAGCTAGTCAAAATGCCGGCGGCGCATCTGGCGGGCGAAGAAACCGCGCTACTGGAGTTTATTGAAGGCAAAGCGTTGCAGCCGCGGAAAAGACCTCCATTGCCAACCGCCGCGGGATTGTTTGGCAAGCCAACCGCTGTCAGCAACCTGGAGACAGTGTTGCAGTGCAGGCTCGCCCTGAAACTTGGAGTCGAGGAATATCGGGAGCTGGGTACTCCTCAGGCGCCGGGAACCATGGTGTTCACCCTGTTCGGAAATGTGAAACGCCCCGGTCTGTATGAGTTACCTCTCGGCGCGACGTTGCGCGACCTTATATTCGATTACGGCGGTGGGCCATCTTTCCCCGGCGATCTGAAAGGAATATTCCCCGGCGGGATTGGATCATCGCTGCTCGGCCCCGATTCGCTTGACGTAGCGCTTGATTTTGATTCCGTTCGCGATGCGGGAAGCGATTTAGGCTCAGGAGTGGTCATCGTCATCGGACAGGAGACATGCGCGGTGGAACTGGCAACGCGCCTGGCAGAATTCTTTCGCGACGCATCCTGCGGAAAATGCAGTCCTTGCAAAGACGGTACTTCCCGCACCTACACCATGTTGACGAAGATCAACCAGCTGCAACAACCGAGCGTTGATCTCTCTGACCGGTCATTGCCTGCGTCCAAACGTCCACCGCAGACTGAACTCACCATCCTCAACAATGTCGCGCGCGGCATCAGTTATACCGATGCTGTCAAAGGTCTGGAGAAGATCTCGTATCTGTGTGAATTCTTCAGGTATCGCGGCGATTGCCATCACAGCACGGAAGCTGCCGGTTCCGTGTTGAGCCTGCTGAACGCGTTTCCTGAAGAATTTGAACAGCACATGCGCGATGGCTTCTGTAAATTAACCGAGCTTGGAGGGACTAAAGCCTCGGCGCTGACCGCCGCCCTTTAGTGGTGGTGATGAAGTAAAAGACTGCAAAGGGATGAATCGATGCTGAAGATGTCAATCAGTCCAGCTTCCAGTTGCCCTCCCAGGGTCGAAAACGACCTTCTCCAGGAAAGCTACAGGAGAGATCTTGCTTCGTTCGCGCGCATGCTGCATGACAGACATTATGTTTCCGGCTGCGATGGAAACCTCTCCGTTCGGCTGGATAAGAACAGCATCCTTACAACTCCCACGGGAATGTCCAAGGGGTTATTGAAACCGGAACACATGGTGCTGGTTGATCTTCAGGGTCGCAAACTGGAGGGAGCGTTTCAACCTTCCAGTGAGATTGAAATGCATCTCACCATCTACAAGCACAGGGCGGATGTTGGTGCGGTGGTCCATGCTCATCCGTGTGTCGCAACCGGAATCGGATGCAGTGGCACCGGTTTGACTGAGCCGGTCTGTTCGGAACTGGTCTTGACGCTCGGCGAAATTCCTCTGGCTCCCTATGCTCCGCCTGGGACCAGCGCTTTAAGTGATTCGTTGCTCCCGTTCATTGCGGGCCACGATGCCATCCTGATGCAGAACCATGGCGTGGTTGCGTATGGCGCCACGCTCTCTCAGGCCTACCTCAACATGGAAACCGTGGAGCACACCGCCCGCATCACGCTGGTATCAAGACTGCTCGGGTCCATGAAACCGCTGAATGCTGATCAGGTCTGCCACCTGCTTGACATGAAAGCAAAGAAGACCTTCCCGCGTTCTGATTCCCAGCACTAAACAGCCGTCAACATTAGCCGATGCATATCTGGAGGGAAGACCGAAAGACTGTTTTAGGAGATTCCATCAAAGAGTAAGATACTTTTGCCAGGTCGGTGGGCAATATTGTGGTGTCGAAAAACGAAAACAAACCGGTACCCGAGATTGTCGCTCACTCACTGCTGAAATCTTCGACACTTACGATTAAGGACACGTACTGTCAAGGAAACTGCAAGCAGCAGAGTCCGGAGGAGTGCACAGCCACCACGCAATTAGTGTTTCCGTACCGTGGGATTTTTGTCCGGCATGTCGGCCACGAACAGGTCGTAGCCGAGCCAAACCAAATGCTGTTTTTTAACGCGCATGAGGGCTATCGCATCAGCCACCCCGTCGCCGGTGGCGATGCCTGCCTTACCATCGTCATCGGTGAATCACAGCTGCGAGAACTTTCACCAAAGAATTTGTTGAACGACGGCCCAGCATTGACGTTTCGCCGACAGCGTTCACGGATTGATGCGCGCACTCAGTCGCTTGTAGCACTGCTGCGCCACAGTCTGCGTGAGAATACATCCGGACCCTTAGAGGCAGAAAGTCTCGCATTGACGTTGGTCCAGCGAGCACTAGGGTCACGCACTACACACCCAGATGGAGCGAGTTTAGGTCGCCAACAACTTGTGGACCGGGCAAAGCTCGTCCTTGCAAGTAATTCGGCGCGACGGTGGACCTTGGCTGAAGTCGCCGCCGAAGTGCGCGTCTCGCCGGTTTATCTCACGCAAGTCTTCCAACAAGTGGAAGGCGTTCCGTTATATCGCTACCAATTGCGCCTGAGGCTCGCACGTGCTTTAGATCTTCTCGCGCAGTACGACGACTTGACAGCCCTAAGCCTCGATCTCGGCTTTTCAAGCCATAGCCATTTCAGTTCCGCATTCCGCCAAGCATATGGTTACTCGCCTTCAGAATTCAGACAGTCAGCTCTAAATCGCTAAACTCTCTCCTCCAATAAGTCGCTAAAAATCTTGATAGCGATCCTCTCCCCCGGAGTGGTCTACTACATAAATTGGACCGCTCTTGGAGGAATGATCAGATGACACTGAATCGAACGGTGACTGTTTTTGGTGCGTATGGTCATACCGGACATTTCGTTATTGCGGAGTTGTGCAAACGAGGTTGGAAGCCAATTCTTTCGGGCCGCGATGCCGCGAAGCTGAGGACTTTGCGCGATGCGTATCCGGAATTAGAAATACGCGTTGCGAACTTGGAGATCCCAAACTCACTCGAGGCAGCGGTATCGGGCAGCAGCGTGATTATAAATTGCGCGGGTCCGTTTCTCGACACAGCGATTCCGATCATCGAGGTCGCGATCCGTTCGGGTATTCACTATTTGGATGTGGCAGCAGAACAAGCGGCTGTGTTGGGAGTCTTCAAGCGCTTTGAGCACGACGCACGAGCCGCAGGGGTTGTGGTCGCTCCCGCAATGGCGTTCTATGGTGGCCTTGGCGATCTCTTGGCGCGAGCGGCTATGGGTGAGTGGGACGGCGCAGACGAAATCTGCATCGCTGTTGCCCTCGATAGTTGGAACCCCACGCGAGGAACTCGGTTAACCGGCCAGCGCAACCCCGGCCAACGTTTTATTTTTTCGAATAACAAGTTGGAGAGGGCTGATCCGCCGCCCGGGTGCAAGTGGAATTTTCCCGCGCCATTCGGAGAGCAAGATGTTGTACCTCTCTCTCTCTCAGAAACCATCACCATCTCGCGTCATCTCCGAACACCAGAGATACGGGTGTTCATGAATGTCGCTCCACTTACGGATCTTCGCAATCCAGACACGCCCGTGCCCACGCCCGCGGATGAGAGTGGACGTTCAGCTCAAGTCTTTCTGATGGACGTGATTGCTCGCAACGGAAGCAGAGAACGCCGAATCGTGGCGAGTGGACGAGACATCTATGCGATCACCGCGCCGATTGTAGTGGAAGCGTCGGAGCGCATCGTGAAAGGATTGGTCGAGAAGACGGGTGTCGTCGCCGCGGGCGAGGTCTTCGATGCGCAAGACTTCCTGAACTCGCTTAGTCCAGCCTACCTGGCATTGAAGTTTCTGTGATGCTTGCTATGGTTGGGACAATACGTTGATCCTTTCTGAGGCAATAGGTAACCGGATTTGGCTTTATCGACAGGTTCGCGGGTCGTCGCGAACGGACTTTTGCAAGCCGCTGCCGCATCGCCCAGACTTCCAGCAAATCACTAAAAATCTTGATAGCGACCCTCTCCTCCGGAGTGGCCTACTGGTCACACCCGAATCGCGGGTACTGGAGAAGATGTCATGAGTGCGAAGACTTGTGCGGCTTGCGACTGCAAGCTGGACGCAAATTCCATCAAGGTAAAGATCAGTGGCAAGGCTGTCGAAGTGTGCTGTGACGAGTGCGGACAGAAGCTAAAGGACGCTCACGTTTCAGCAAAAAACGCGAGGAGGGACTAAACGATGATTGGGAACAAGTCTTCAGCGACGCGGCAAAACGTGCAGACCGCGTCAGGGCGTATCAGCTATTTGGAATGTGGCACTGGGCCAGTGGCGTTGTTTGTTCATGGCGTGCTACTCAATGGACATCTGTGGCGTCATCAGTTGGTAGAGCTTTGCGATATTCGTCGCTGCATTGCCGTAGATCTGCTCGCGCATGGTGAGACTGAGATCCCGCCCGGTCAGGACGTATCCGTAACTGCCAATGCCGAAATGCTCAAGCAATTTCTGGATGCTTTGAGTATTGATCGGGTGGACCTCGTAGGGAACGATAGCGGCGGCGGTATTGCTCAGATTTTTTCCGCGAGGTATCCGGAGCGCGTTCGTAGTTTCTCATTGACTGATTGCGATACCCACGACAATTGGCCGCCTGAGGCTTTCAAGTCGTTTTTAGCGATGGCTGCCAATGGTGGTCTAAGCGACACCCTACACGCAATGCTGGCAGACAAGAGCATCTATCGATCGCCACAAGCTCTGGGACCTGCGTACGAGCATCCGGAACAGCTGAGCGACGAAAGCATTGAAACTTATTTGCGGCCGCTGGTCAGGACCGAACAACGTACGCGGGATTTGGAGCGATTCCTTGCCGCTTTCGACAACAAGCACACGCTCGCGATCGAAACACAGCTCAAGAAGCTTCAGGCGCCGACTCTGATCGTATGGGGAACCGATGACGTGTATTTCGACGTTAAATGGTCACGTTGGCTTGCTGAAACAATCCCCGGCACCAAGCGACGAGTCGAATTGCAGGGAGCCAGGATCTTCTTCCCTGAAGAACGCTGGACGGAATTCAATCAAGAATTGCGTGCTCACTGGGCGTAGAGAAACGTTGTCGCCTTCAGAAGGCGAGACGCTGCTCGCTGCAACAAGTGCTCATTAAATAGAAGAGAGATGCCGACGTGATCCATGTATTCACAAAGGAGGGTTTAGATGGTTAGGCTTCAAGGAGAGAAGAAGATGGCCGATCAAAAGAGCAAAGCCGAACAGTTCCGAGCGTTGCATATCCCCGGAAAGCCGTTCGTACTTTTCAATGTCTGGGATCCAGGAAGCGCCAAGGCTGTGACCGCAGCGGGTGCCAAGGCGATTGCCACTGGAAGTTGGTCTGTCGCGAATGCGAACGGCTTTGCGGATGGCGAAAATATCCCGCTGGGATTAGCGATCGATAATCTGAGCAGGATTGTCGATGCGACGTGCCTACCGGTGTCCATCGATTTGGAAAGCGGTTATGGCGATGCGCCACAACTGGTCGGTGAGACTATCGGTAAAGCGATTGATGTAGGAGCAATCGGCTGCAACCTGGAAGACAGCTTTCCCGCAAACGGTAAATTGCGAGACGCTGCGGATCAGTGCGATCGCATTCGCTGCGCTCGGCAGATAGCCAATGCCGCCAAGTTTCACTTTTTCATTAATGTTCGGACAGATGTCTTTTTCCAAACGCCGGCCGAGTTTGATAACGAGTCCATGATGGTTCAGGCGATCGAGCGTGCACACGCGTACGCGGACGCCGGTGCTGATGGGCTCTTCGCTCCTGGTTTAGCAAATATTGGTTTAATCGCACGCCTGGTCAAAGAGTCGCCACTCCCGCTCAACATCATGGTTGAAGATGCTACGCCAGCTATTTCTGTACTTGCAGATCATGGCGTCGCAAGAGTAAGCCACGGTCCTCGTCCTTACGTTATGGCGATGAAAACTCTGGAGGAAGCAGCGCGTGCCGCTAGCCTGTGAAGGAAACAACATGCTCGACTTAGTGGACCGCTGGTCTCTCGCACAATCGAAAAGAAGCCGCGTTTAGGATCGGCAACCCGTCGAAAGCCTTAAGAATTTCCGGCCAACCGTAAAAAACATCCTGCTAAATGATTAAAACAGGGAGTATATTTTCGACGGCAATTACGACCTCTTCCAGAAGCGCAGCGCCGGCTCGCTAAGTCATTGAAAAGGATCAGATTCAAAACACGACCTCTTCCATGCATCGGAAGTGGGTTCACGTAAGTAATTGAAATTGGTGGACCTGGTCGGGATCGAACCGACGACCTCTTCCATGCCATGGAAGCGCGCTCCCAGCTGCGCCACAGGCCCACTCTTTGGGTGAGACCTTTATATTGTCGCTGAGGTGGAACAAATCGTCAACAAAGTCGTATAGAGAGGTACGGATCTTTCATCTGACGTCTGGTTCGAATCATAGCGTGGGCGACGCGGTGTGCTGCTATTCTGGGTTGAGCCCTTTTGCTGGACGCAACGTCTATTGTTAAGGACAAAAGATTAAGGGACGGGTTGAACAGAGACTTGGCCATTACACCTGGTGATAATTCAATTCGTGTGGCAAATGTCCGCCGCGGCATCTCCTTGAAAGAGCCGACGATGATCGCGCTTGAGACCTTGCGCACGCACAAGCTACGTTCGTTTCTCACACTGCTGGGTGTAATTCTTTCGGTTTCCACGCTGATTGTAGTGGTGTCTTTAATTGAGGGAACAAACCGTTACATCTCAGATAAGGTGGCAAACTTCGGAGCGAATGTTTTTCAGGTAAGCCGTTTTCCCATCATTACCAGCTTTGACGAATTCCTTCGCCTGCAAAAGAAGAACAAGAACGTGACCTGGGACGACTATCGTTTTCTCAAGGAAAACATGAGGCTGGCCAATGCCGTTGGAATTGAAACTTCTGGCCGGCTGGGAAAAGCAAAGTATAGAGGCGACACCCTGGATGACGTCACCATCGTGGGCGTCTCCGCGGAAATGGCGGGCATTGACACCCGCGAAGCTGAGAATGGTCGTTACATCATTGAAGCTGATAACAGTCACCGTGCGAATGTAGTGATGCTTGGGACCGATATCGCCAAGAGATTCTTTGGCGGCGTTGATCCGCTCGGGAAGTCCCTCTATATAGATGGTGAAGAGTTTGAAGTGGTGGGCGTATCAAAGGAGCTGGGGACGGCGTTTGGTCAATCGCAAGACGACTTTGTGCTGATGCCGGTGGAAACGTACCAGAAGCTGTACGGCACACAGGAAAGCATGGACATTGCGGTACAGGCAATCGGGCCGGACTTCATGGATCCTGCCAAGGATGAAGCGCGCATGCTGATGCGGGCCCGGCACCATCTCAAGCCTAACGAAGATGACAACTTTGGAATCATCGAAGCCTCCGCGGTCATGGACCTGTGGAAGCAGCTCACCGGGACACTGGCTTCGAGCTCGATCGGAATCGTGCTGGTGTTCATGGTGATCGGCGGCATCGTCATCATGAACATCATGCTAGCGAGCGTGACGGAGCGCACCCGTGAAATTGGTGTGCGCAAGTCTCTGGGCGCAACACGGACTGATATTCTCATGCAATTTGTAGTGGAAGCGGCGGTGATGTCGGTGGTGGGCGGCGCTCTGGGAGTCATAGCGGCCATGGCCATCACTCTGCTGGTCAAGCTGGCCACTCCCGTTCCGGCTGCCGTTCCGTTTCTATGGGTAGGCATTGCTCTTTTGATTTCCACTTTGGTCGGACTCTTCTTTGGCGCTTATCCAGCGCACAAAGCCTCAAAACTTGATCCCATTGAAGCCCTGAGATTTGAAGCATGAGAGCACCTAAAACAACGCTATTGTCGGAAGATGTGAAGATGGCACTGGAAACCATCCGCACGCACAAAGTGCGCTCGTTCCTGACCGTGCTTGGCGTGGTGATTGGCGTCACCGTGGCGATTACGGTCACGTCAATTCTTCTGGGTTTTGAGAGCAGCGTACAGGATTCGTTCGACCAATTCGGCATGAACAATCTGTTCGTCTTCAAATTTCAGCAGGGAATCCGCGGCAGACTCACGCCCGAGGAACGCACTCGCAAATCGCTGACCTTTGAAGATGGCATGGCCATGCGCGAAGAGCTTCCCGCGGTGAAAGAAGTCAATATCATCGCGCTGCCTAAAATAGGCGTTGGGCCGCAGCCGATCCGTACCGCCAGATACAAAGGCAAGGAGCTAAGCAATATCAGGTTTCGTGGGGTCACGGCCAGCTATATGGAAGTGCAGAGCGCCAAAATCAAGGACGGCCGCTTTTACACCGACCAGGAAGATCTGCATCGGTCTGACGTTGTGGTGATTGGTTTTGATGTGGCCAATGCGCTCTTTCCGACCGAGAACCCGATTGGCAAACCGCTGCAGGTAGATGGCGGCGTATACGAGGTGATTGGAATCCTCGACAAGAAAAAGAACGCCGCTCTCGGCGTGTCTGACAATGAGGTTTTCATTCCTTATCGCACGTATCGCAAGCACTATCCGCGTGACGATGAAAATTTCATCAACGCCATGGCCTATCCGGGAATGAAGAACATTGCGGAAGACCAGATCCGCAGCCTGCTGCGTACGCGCCGCCGGGTTCCCCCTGACAAGCCAGACACCTTTGGTATCAGCAGCGCAGAGCAGGTGGGTGAGCAATTTAAATCCATCATGGCTGGCGTGGTGCAATTGGTGGTTACCGTGGTCTCAATTGGTTTGCTGGTTGGTGGCGTAGGCGTGATGAATATCATGTTAATGAGCGTAACCGAGCGCACCAGAGAAATCGGAGTGCGCAAAGCAATTGGCGCCCGCCGGCGGGACATCACCTTCCAATTTCTCACCGAAGCCATGACTCTCACTGGCATCGGGGGTATCATCGGCATTGTTCTGTCTCTTACCTTGAGCCTTCTGCTCAAGCTGGCCAGCATACCGTCACTGATTCCAATTTGGGCAATCGCATTGGGAGTGGTGGTGGCCTGCAGTGTGGGATTGTTCTTCGGAATCTATCCGGCCGTAAAAGCCGCGCGCCTCGATCCGGTGACGGCGTTACGTTACGAGTAAGCTGGCTGTCTTTTTGTTTTAATCCCGAGTGTAACGAGGCATCCCTACCGGGATTCGGGATGACGACGCGTCGTCGTTTGGCCGAACAGATGTTTGCCAACCGTGGCTCTTCTGCCGCTCTCTACTCCGCCACTTCAGTTTCACGAACATATCCATACGGACAATGGCGGCAGCCGGAGCGGCAGCAAAAGCCACGATCGCGCAGAAACTTTGCGGTAAATACCCAGCAGCCATTCTCCAGGTAATAGTCCTCGCCTTCCACCAGATCATTGCCAGAGCTCAAGACATCACCGCCAGCGCCAGCGGCTGGGCTTGCGGATTCTCAACCAGCACGCCGTCTTTGAAGCTGACTTGTTTCCCAGAGATGGCAGGCACGCGCTCGCCCGGAACCACAATGCCAGCGAGATTCAATGGATCGGCAGCGGAGATGGTAATGACTTCGCCGCTGGGCGGGAGGTTCCTGGTCGCGCGCAGGGAATCCACGGCGATGGGTAGCGCGAACTGTTCGCCGATAAATCCGCTGACGAAGCGCCCGCCACGGATCTCACCGCGATCTTCCATGCGACGGAAATTGATCAGCATGTCACGCCAGCGCGGCAGAATGCACTCGCGGGCCAGCAATTCGCGAAAGACAACGCCGTAACGTTCCAGCAACATTTTGCAGACGGATTCAATCGCCTTCTGCGGGTCTTCGCCCTGCAAGGGCGAGAGCAATGACCAGCGGCCGGCGCTATGGCGCGGGCGATTTGTTTTGGCGTTGCCCACGCCAGAACGACGTCGAGGATCGATCAGCGCGCGCAGGTTGTCAAAGCCGTCGGCGGTAACAAGTCCGGCGGCAACAAGCTCCCACAACCCGGTCTCAACCTCGGCCTTCAGCTTGCCCGTGCCGCGCACAATATCAGTAAAGAAGGATGCCCCGCGCGAGCGCAGGAACTCCATCACCTCATTTGCGCTGGGACTGAGCCCCTTGATTTCGTTGCGGGCCTGTGCTGAATGCACACTGGGCAACGCCATCCATTCCGCTTCCTCGCGAACGAAGAACGTAATCGGCGCTACGCTGGTGGGAACAACGCGGCGCGTTCCGGTGGCAGTTTCCTGGAGCATCGCCGGATGTGGCGAAAGGCGTCCCCAGCCTACCGCTCCGGTCATGCAAAGCTGGTCAAGGCTGGCAGGATCGTAGTTGGCGATACGTTGCGTGAGGACATGTCGTTCCCAGGCGCTGGCAGCAACTTCAAATCCCTGCAACTGTTTTACAATTTCCAGCGTGCCGCGTTCCCCACGAACCTGCGTGCCGGGTGCAACATGCTGCCAGCGGAAGAGCCAGCGCATAAAGGTTGCCGCCGTGACCGGTTCAATCTGTTTGCGCAGTGAGCCCAGCGTGAGCCGGTGTATGCGCGCCAGTAAACGGCGTTCACACCATTCCAGATTGACGGGAAGACCCGCGGCGCTGAGCGGTGCTTGAGTTTCTGGTGATGGTTTGCCACTGAAATGGCCACGCAGGACCAGGCCACTGCTCTCAATGCGCAGAAGTGCCTTCTCCACGTCAGCCGCGGACACGCGCAGAAAGCTGGCCAGCGCCGTCGCTGTCGTCGGGCCAGTGTGGGCCAGCCATCCGGTGGCCATCGTCTTCAATGCGTCTTCGGCAGAAGGCACATCGCCCGCGACCGAAGGCAGTTGTTCTTCGAATTTCGCGTCGGGATAGATGGCGAGAAATGACTGCGCCTTTTCCGCCGATAACCAGAAGTAAATGTCGCCTTGTTGGAAAGGCGAATCTGGCGATGCGGCTTCGCGGCGAACGCTTGCCCGTGTGGCGCGATTCGACATTCGCAGGCGTTCAAAGAATGGTAACCAGACTTCCGTGGAGCGGCGGCCATCGGGTGCCAGACAGTCTTCAGGAAGCGCGATCAGCGTGTGCAGGGTGTCAGCCAGTTCGTCAGCTTCGCGGACATCCGGCCATGCTCCGGCGCGAACTTCATCAATCGCCGCCGGATCGAGCCCACCTACTTCTTTGAGCACCGCTTCCGGCAACGTGCGACGCAGTTCAACGGCGCGCGCTCGACGTTCTTCCAGCGGAGCATCATCCAGAAAAGCGTATGGATTTGAATTCAGGATCTCGTGCGAGAAAACGGACGGCACCGGCGTGTCCACGGCAATGCACTTGAGATCGCCTGAGTGTATGCGACGCAGGACCGTCTTGAGACCTTCCAGGTCCATGGCCTCCTGAAAAATATCTTTCATGACCTCGCGAAGCAGCGGATGGTCAGGAACCACAATGGGGCCGTCAGCATTTTCCTGGCATTGGGCAGCGTCAGGAAAGACCGAAGCCAGCAGGTCAGCCGACCGCGTGCGCTGCACCTGAAGAGGAATTTTCTTTCCGTTCCAGTATCGCAGCAGGGCCAGTGAGCGGTTTGCGTCCCAGCGCCAGCGCGTTTCCAGCAGCGGTGACAGCAACGCTGCCTGTTGCAAAACTTCCTTCACGGTATTTTCGTGGAGAAAGTTGAAGACATCGGCCAGAGGAAAGCTGTGCTGCTCGGCCAGAGAGATGTTAACGCCATTGTCAGTGGCCGCAGCTTGAAGCTCAAAGTTAAAAGAGACGCAGAAGCGTTTGCGCAGAGACAGTCCCCAGGCTTTGTTGATCCTTGTGCCGAATGGCGCATGCACAATCAGTTGCATGCCGCCGCCTTCATCAAAAAAACGCTCGGCGATGATTGTATTCGTCGTGGGCACCGCGCCGAGCACGGCCCGGCCAGAGACAATGTATTCAATCGCCTGTTCAGCGCCGGAATCATCCAGTCCGCATTCCTGCTTGAGCCATTCAACGGCGTTCAGCGTCTCCGGCGACTTCTGATTTACAAAACCAGGAACAGTGTTGGGCGTGAGATCGCTGATTTTCTGGCGCAGCTCGCCGATCTGCTGGGAGAGTTCTTCGGTTCGTCCGGGCGCTTCACCCAGCCAGAAGGGAATCGAGGGCGGCGCGCCGTGTGCATCTTCCACAATCACGCGTCCGGCGGCTTCAATGCGACGGATACGCCAGCTTGTATTGCCCAGCAGAACAATGTCACCCTTCATGCTTTCGACGGCAAAATCTTCATGCAGCGTTCCCACCACCACGCCTTCAGGTTCGGCGATCACGGTGTAGAGGTTGGTTTCGGGGATGGCGCCCCCATTCATGATGGCCACCATGCGCGCGCCACGGCGTGCTTTCAGCTTGCGGTTGACCTTGTCATGATAGAGATAGGCGCCGAAACGTCCGCGCTGTGAGGCGATGCCGTCGGCCAGCATGGCTACGATATCGTCATAATCTTTGCGTTCCAGATCGCGATAGGGATACGCCCGTTTGAGAAGCGCGAAGAGTTCGTCTTCATCCCATTCTTCAGCGCAACAAGTGGCCACAATCTGCTGGGCCAGCACGTCCAGCGGTGCTTCAGGAATGATCAGCCGGTCCAGCTCACCCTGATGGATGCAGCGGACAAGCGCCGCGCACTCGATCAACTCATCGCGGGTAGTGACGAAGAAGCGGCCTTTGGGCACGGCGCCACGCCAGTGACCGGCGCGTCCAAAACGCTGCAAGGCAACGGCAATGGCCCGTGGCGAACCAATGTGTATGGAGAGATCAACAAATCCAACATCAATGCCGAGCTCCAGTGATGCCGTGGCCACCAGAACTTTTATTTCACCATTCTTCAATTTGTTTTCTGCATCCAGACGCATCTTGCGGGCGAGACTGCCATGATGCGCAGCCACCATATCCTCGCCCAGGCGCTCGGATAGACTGAATGCCACGCGTTCGGCGAGCCGGCGCGTGTTGACGAACACCAGGGTCGAGCGATGTTCCTGCACGAGCTGAACGATGCGGTCGTAGATCTCATCCCAGAGTTCGTTGCTGGCCACCGGCCCCAGTTCCTGACCGGGAACCTCAATGGCGAGATCGAGCGTGCGCTTGTGTCCGATATTGACCACCTGAGGCGCCGGCTGATCATTCCCGGTGAGGTAGTGGGCCACCACTTCGATGGGTTTTTGCGTGGCGGAGAGGCCAATGCGAACCGCACGGCGTCCGGTGAGCGCATCAAGACGTTCCAGTGACAGAGTAAGATGCGAGCCGCGTTTGTCATCGGCCACAGCATGGATTTCATCCACGATCACGGTGTTTACGTCACGGAGGATCTCACGGCTTTTCCCTGCGGTAAGAAGAATGTAGAGCGACTCCGGCGTTGTGACCAGAATATGCGGCGGTCGTTTGAGCATTGCCTGGCGCTCACGGGAAAGAGTGTCACCGGTGCGGACGGCCACGCGCACTTGTGGCATGAGCAGTCCTTTTTGTCCGGCCAGGGTCACGATCTCGGCCAACGGGCCTTCCAGGTTTTTTTGTATGTCATTGCCCAGCGCTTTGAGCGGGGAAACATAAAGGATCTCCGTTCGGTCACAGAGATTGCCGGAGAGGGCAGTGCGCACCAGCGAATCAATACATATAAGGAAGGCGGCAAGAGTCTTGCCGGATCCAGTCGGTGCGGATATTAAGGTGGTTCGTCTGGCCAGAATGGGCGGCCAGCCCTGTTCCTGGGGCTCGGTGGGCGTTCCAAATTTTGATACGAACCATTCCTGGACCAGGGGATGGGCCCAGGCAAGCGAGTCAGGCACCGGATACATCAAACTATTTTACAGCATGTTCGCAAAAGATTCGCCCGTGAAAACTTTACTCGATTCAACGGGCAAGCTGGCAGAAAAAGTCCCTCATCAATTCCAAACTGGGAGCAGGTTTTGCACTTTACGAAAATATACAGTCAATAAGGCTGTTCAGGTAAGCAGCTGGATTCTTAATCACTTAGATATGCCCCAGTAAAACACCTGAATCATCCGACTCAGTCTAAGGGCGGTTTGGCAGCGTAGCTGCATAAGAAGGTATTAACCGTAACACTGTAGCTAAACTTCCGGACTGTCGTTTATTAAGGTCACATTAAGGACAAAATATGAAGGACCTTTCCAATCGGATTAGCCGGTTAACGCACGAACTTCGCGCTTTACGTTTGCATTTGCAATGGGACACGTTTCAAAATTCCACCCCCAAAGATAAAGATAAGATTGTTGATCAAGTCGTAAGCACGGGGCTAGTCGCAGATTTAAAGACCGTGGTCGATGAGATGAACCAGTTTCTCTGGTCGTACATCGATTCGGCTGCCCGCAATTCGGGGCCTGATGTGGATTACGCCCTGCAGAGTGCGCGACTGAATGAAGTAACTGAGATGTTGCGGCTGTTACGGCAGACTTCATGTCCAACTTCAGGCGAGCAACTGGAATTTGTGGCGCGAGTGACCATTGCGGTTGACCGCCAACTACAGGATCCAGAAGAGCACGAAGCGGCTGTCCGGCGTTCTGCGTAAAGGGTGCACCGCGCCGCCAACTTTATTACAATATTCAACCATGCTGAAGCACATCGCATGGAAAGACGTTGAACAGGAAAAGCTGAATCCTTTGCTTGACCGCCAGATGGTTACGGGCGAAGACCTCATGCTGGCGCGTGTTCTGCTGAAAAAAGGCTGTGTAGTCCCGGAGCACAGTCACGTGAACGAACAACTCACTTACATTCTGGAAGGCGCGCTGAAGTTCTGGATTGATGGCAAAGAGATCATCGTCCGGGCCGGTGAAGTGCTGTGTATTCCTTCCAACATGCCGCACAAGGCGGAAGCGATTGAAGACACGGTGGATCTTGACGTTTTCTATCCGCCGCGCCAGGACTGGATCAACAAGACCGACGTGTATCTGCGCAACGCTGAACCCGCGCCAAGCCGGTAAGCCGTCGCGCCGGAAATGACGCCGACGCCAGATCGCAATACACCCGGGCACCCCAAGCAGAATGTCCGGTTGGGTGAGCTTGCGCTGGTCTTCCTCAAGCTGGGTACCATTGCGTTTGGCGGGCCTGCCGCGCACATCGCCATGATGGAGCAGGAGTTTGTGGGCCGGCGAAATTGGCTTACGCGGGAGGAGTTTCTTGATCGCCTCGGCGCCGCCAACCTGATCCCTGGTCCCAGTTCAACAGAGATGGCCATTCACATTGGGTTTTTGAAATGCGGATGGCCGGGCTTGATTGTTGCCGGGTGTTGTTTCATTGTGCCGGCGGCGATCATGGTCACATTGATTGCGGCGACGTACGTAGCTTACGGGAATTTACCGCGTGTGAGCGGGATACTCTATGGCCTGAAGCCAGTCGTAATTGCCGTAATCGTGCAGGCGTTCTGGAAACTGGCGCAATCCGCGGTAAAGAATCCATTCCTTGCGCTGATTGCGGTCCTGGCGGCGGTAGCGTCAGCATTGGCTGTCAGCAACCTGGTTGTGATTCTGGCGGCGGGAGCGCTGGCAATGACGCCGGCCTTCAGGAGAAAAATCCGCGCACGTCATGCCTTGTTTCTGGCGTGGATCTTTCCATTCCAAAGCGCCGCCTCTCTGGCCGCCTTCTTTGCCGGACTACCGACCGCCGGATTAACGACTGCAGGATTACCGGCCGCTGCACCAGCTTCCACGGTTCCGGTCAGCTTGTGGCGATTGTTCTTGACCTTCGCCAAGATCGGTTCTGTCCTCTTTGGTAGCGGTTATGTGCTGCTGGCATTTTTGCGCGCCGATTTCATCGTCCATCTCGGCTGGTTAAGTGAGAAGCAATTGCTGGATGCCGTTGCCGTTGGCCAGATAACTCCCGGCCCGGTGTTTACCACGGCGACCTTCATTGGCTATCTGGTGGCGGGAGTGAAGGGAGCGATCGTCGCTACAGTGGCGATTTTCCTGCCTGGTTTTTTTCTGGTTGCGGCCAGCGGCCCCATTGTCGCTAAAGTGCGCAGGTCTGTTACGGCCAGCGCGTTTCTTGATGGCGTGATTGTCGGATCTCTTGCGTTGATGGGCGTCGTTGCCTGGCAGTTGGGACGGCAATCTTTGCTGGATGTCTTTACCGCCGTCATATTTCTATCCAGCCTGGCTCTTCTCGTCCGGACACGCGCGAACCCACTCTGGATCATGACTGCCGCCGCGGTTGCGGGTTTGTGGCACGGAGCCTGAAATGCGAAGAGGCTGGCGGGGCAAAGCGCCAGCCTCTCTGGTAGTGGATCTGCAAAATGCAGTCAAGTAGATGCGGTAGCGCATACGGTTATTGACTTCAGCGGAGTCCCGGAATTACTCCCGGCTCATCACCGTGCTAACAACCGTTCGCGGCTTCACGACACGCTTGGGGGAGGACTTTAGACCTTTCCAATCGCGCCGCGTCGTTGACCGTATCTTCCTGGGCTCTGGCTTACGGTGCTGGGTCGAGCGGACCAGCGTTCCGTAATTTGAGGGAATGAAAGCATCAGCACTCCTTCATCACAATAGCGGGATCGTGATGATGGGAGGACGCTTCCAAGCCAATACCAGAACGCTCCAGCTACCACTGTGAAACCGGAATCCAGTGCAGGAAGGCGGTGCTTAAACACAGCAGAATTATGCCGCCCAGTTCGTAAAGCAACACTGATTTCCAAAAATGAACTCCTGATAAATCGGCGGCTGTTCCAGTGCAATTTCAACCTCGCGGGAAGGATGTTGGGCGAGAAGCATCTTTCCGTCTGTGGTGACGTCCGGAAGAGATGGGGCAAGCTTACGAGCGCGTCTTCTTTGTTCGCGGCTTTCTAATCTGGATCTGCCGTCAGGAAAACCTTGTTTGTAAAGCGCGCTGAAGCCCTATCAGCTTCGAATCGTTGCATCTACAGCCGCTGCGTTTCCCTATACATGAGTGCAGCGGGATTGATCCTAGGGTGCGCAGCTTAAGAAAGGATTGATCTTTCATTAAAAACTCTTATTTTCAGGTTGTTTTTCTTGCGAGAACAAGAAGCTCCCGCGAATGCCGGGGCGACGATTCAGTCTACAGCAGCAGCGTTGGGTCTAAAGAGGGCAGAATCTTAAGACTCTGGCTCTTGTGGAACTCAAGGTTTTTGTGTCGGCTGTGCGTCTGGCGCAGATGCGGTCGGAGTTGTCCTGGGATGTAGCTCCATTGGATGGGGCGTCATAACTCGGGTAGGTGGAATCTTGGCCACAGGGAATGGCGTGAAGTAGTCTAGATTCAAATTTGTATGGACGTTATCCATCACGGCCTTGATTGTGTTTTCCACGTTTTTCTCATGCAGGTCACGCAGAATTTCGCCGCGCAACTGATCCACAGTAGGAACGCCACGCGAACGCAACCTGTAAATGGTTA
>WNFC01000679.1_pt1 | contig 44478 bp, 46 predicted proteins | sample 5400541 | NCBI WGS metagenome assembly WNFC01 (sample SAMN13153342, study PRJNA577476) | soil metagenome | isolation source: 120 cm saprolite under Douglas fir tree site 2 hole 2 replicate 1 | place: USA:California | collected 2015-04-18 | reverse complement strand
AAGACGCGGCTGCAGTGATCGGCGAACAACCGGTCGCGTTGCAGCTGCGCTACCTGCAGACGTTGCTCGAGCTCGGCTCTTCACAGGCGACGACGATCGTGTTCCCGGTCGACCTGATCCGGCCCTTCCTGGAAAAGAAGGCCGGCGAGCCGATCTGAGCGGCGACCTCCGCCGCGATCCTGATTCGGGGCGCGTCGCGGTGATCGCACCCGGGCGGGCGAGGCGACCCGGCGCAGTCCGTCCGACGATCGATCCTCCGAGCCCGGACGAGCTGGCCTCGTGTCCGTTCTGCGCCGGCCATGAGGACATGACGCCGCCGCAAACGCTCGTCCTCCCCGAGCACGGCGATTGGAAGGTGCGGGTCGTCCCCAACCTCTACCCGGCGCTCGAGCGACAGGAAGTCGTCGTCCACAGCAGGCGGCACATCCGCTCGATCGCAGAGGCCGATGACGACGAGCTCGAGCTGGTCGCCGAGGCCTGGCGGCGCCGCGCCGCCGACGAGCCCGGGTTCGTCTTTCCGCTCCTGAACGAGGGCCGTGAAGCCGGCGCGAGTCTGCCGCACTCCCACTCGCAACTGGCGTGGCTCCCGGAGCCGCCGGCGCTCCGAAGCCGCCCCCGCGCAGAGACGATCCTCGAGCGGAGCGGCCTCGTCGCCGCCAGCCCGTGGGCGAGCCGCGTGCCCTACGAGACGGTGATCGCGCCGACCGAGCCGGACGACGACGCGCTGGCGAGCCCGTACCTGGCCTCCGCGCTCAAGCTTCTCGCGGAGTTCGTGCGCCGACTCCAGACGCTCGAGGGGCGTGTGCCACTGAACGCGTGGATCGATCGCGGCCCGAAAGATTGGAGCTTGGTGCTCTTTCCACGCCTGAGCGTTCTCGCAGGCCTGGAGCTCGGCGCAGGGATCTATGTGAACACCCTCGCGCCAGAGGAGGCGGCGGACCGGCTCAGGACGGCAGGCAGCGGCTGAAGATCAAGCTTGTGGCATCTCGGCGGATCGTTCACGGAACCGCCGGGCGGCGTCGATCGCTGCGCCGAGGTTGAGGCCCTTGTCCTTCGCCTGCTTGATCAGCATGACCGTCTCGAGCGCATCGATGTCGTAGATGCGCTGCTTCTTTCCCTTGGTGGGAATCTGCGCCTTGTTCGTCCAGTAGTCGAGCTGCATCTTGGAGATGCCTGCGATCTGGCAGACCTGGCCGAGGTAGAGCTCCACCTTGCCCAGGTGCTCGGCGAGATCAATCGGCTCGAGAAGGTCCATTTGCCTGCTGACCACCATGTAGTCCCTCGCCTTCCTGTCCGCTGGAACCCCTCGTTTGAAAGGTATACCCCTCTTTTTCCCGATCGGGAAGGGGTCAATTGAAAATCTCCCCCTTTTGGGGTAGCGGCCGGAGAAGATTTCGCGGCGTGAACCTAGGCCTGGGGGACTACTTCGGGGCTGTTCGCGGCCTCGGTCTTGTCCTCCGCGGCCTCGACGACCGGGGCCAGGGTGGAGACATGCTCTCCCTCGCGTAGCCGCATCACGATGACCCCCTGGGTCGATCGTCCGGACCGCTTGATGTCGTCGACCGCCATCCTGATCACCGTGCCGCCGTCCGAGATGAGCATCACCTGGTAGCCGTCGCGGACGACGCGCGATCCCGCGAGTTGACCCTTCGCCTCGGTCAGCTGCACCGTCTTGACTCCGAGACCGCCGCGCCCCTTGACCGGGTAATCGCGAACCGGGGTCCTCTTGCCGTAGCCGTTCTCCGTCACGACGAGGACGTCGGCGTCATCGTGGGCGACGTTGACGGCGATCACCTCGTCCCCGCCGCGTAGCCGCATGCCCTGGACGCCGGACGCATCCCTGCCCATGGCCCGCACGTCGGTCTCGTGGAAGCGAATCGCCTGGCCTTTGCGCGACACCATCAGGATGTCGTCGGTTCCCGAGGCGTGCCGCACGCCGACGAGCTCGTCGCCCTCGCGCATCTTGATGGCGATGATCCCGTCGGAACGGAGCGGCGTATTGTAGGCGGACATTCGCGTCTTCTTCACGACACCGTTCTTCGTCGCGAAGACGAGGTACTCGGCTTCTGTGAAGTCGCGTGTCTGCACGACAGCCCGCACCTGCTCGTCTTGCCGGAACGGAAGCAGGTTCTGAATCGCACGGCCCTTCGACTGGCGAGAGCCGAGAGGCAACTCGTGCACCTTCAGCCGGTACACCTTGCCGACGTTCGTGAAGAAGAGGATGTAGTCGTGTGTCGATGCGACGAAGAGATGCTCGATGTAGTCCTCGTCCTTCAGATCCATGCCCATGACGCCGATGCCGCCGCGCCGCTGCTCGCGATACGTCGTCACCGGTAGCCGCTTGATGTAGTTCGAGCGGGTGATCGCGATCACCATGTCTTCTTCCGCGATCAGGTCTTCGAGCTCCAGCTCGTCTTCCGCCTGGACGATCTCCGTGCGACGGTCGTCGGACTTGCCGTAGATCTCCTTGAGCTCGAGCAGCTCCTCCTTGATCACGCCGTCGATTCGTGCTGGATCGCCGAGGATTGCGCGGAGCTCCGTGATCCGCTCCTGCAAGTCGTTGAACTCGGTCTGGATCTCGTCGCGCGCGAGCTTCGTGAGCCGCGAGAGGCGCAGGTCGAGGATCGCCTGGGCCTGGATCTCGGAGAGGTCGAAGTCGCGCATGAGGCCGGTGCGGGCACCGTCCGTGTCGGCGGCGGCGCGGATGAGTGCGATGACAGCGTCGATCGAGTCGAGCGCCTTGAGGTAACCCTCGAGGACATGCGCGCGCTTCTCGGCCTGACGCAGCTCGTACTTCGAGCGGCGCGTGACGACGTCGCGCTGGTAGACGAGGTAATGACGGATCAGCTCCAGCAGCGACAGCGTCTTCGGGACGCCGTCGACGAGCGCGACCGCGTTGTAGCCGAACGTCGTCTGCAGCGGCGTCAGCTTGAAGATCTTGTTGAGGGCGACCTGCGGGACGGCCTCGCGCTTCAGCTCCACGTAGATGCGCATGCCCTCCTTGTCGGAGTGGTCCTGCAGCGCATCGTCGGACATCGGAACCTCGGTCAAGGTCCCGGCCTTGACGAGATCGGCGATCTTCTCGATGACTCCGCCCTCGCCGGCTTTGCGCACCCCGTAGGGGAGCTCGGTGATGATGATCGCGCTCTTGCCGCCGCGAAGCTGCTCGATGTGAGCTCGTCCGCGAACGTAGATGCGCCCCCGGCCGGACCGATACGCGTCACGGATGCCGCCGCGGCCGACGATGGAGCCTCCGGTCGGAAAGTCAGGGCCCTTGATGTGCTGCGAGAGCCGCTCCACGTCGATCTCGGGATCCTCGATCATTGCGATGATCGCGTCGACGACCTCACCGAGGTTGTGAGGCGGAATGTTCGTCGCCATGCCGACGGCGATGCCGGACGAGCCGTTGACGAGCAGGTTCGGAAACCGCGCCGGGAGCACGGTCGGCTGGCGCCGCGACTCGTCGTAGTTCGGCTCGAAGTCGACGGTGTCCGCATCGATGTCGCGCAAGAGCTCCGTCGCCATGCGCGAGAGCCGGCATTCCGTGTTATGGCTGACGAACCCGTTGGTGACGAAGGAGTGGTCGTCCGTCTCGACGCGAAGTGAATAGACCGGCTGGACACCGCCGAGGGTGACGGACTCGACTTCTGCATAGAAGTAATCCGCCGACACGAGCGGCTCGATCACTCGCCTAACTTCCTCGTTTGCAATTCGCTCAAGAATCGCGGAGCCGCCTCGTTCCCAGCGCTCAATGTGGTCGACGCTGTGGCGCCGAAGCCAGTCCTTATCAATCCAGTGCGATTCGCATTCGGAACGGATGTATTTCGCGACATGGGGAACGCGGTCGAAGCTTCGCAAGGCCTCCGTGTTCGGAAGACTGATCAGTATGCGCTCGAGCTTGCGTTGCTTTGCTCCAAGAAACCCGACACGCTCTGCAAAGAGCCGCGCGTCTCGCCGATTGCCGATTACGACCTTAGTCTCGCCTTTTGCATAGCGGCATAACCGTGTCACCACACCGAATTCAAGTAACAGCTTCTGGACATCTTTGGCGAGCTCGCCGCTATACGTCGAGTACGAGATCTGAATGCTGTTCCGCGCAAGAATCGACGACGAGCCGTCACCTTCGAACAACGTCTGGAGGAAGGCGCGCTTAAAGGCCTGAGAAGAACGCCAAACGATTTCCGGAATCGTCTTCTCGTGTGACGATGCAGTCCCAAGTTCATCGAGCACGCTCTCTCGGAACCGCGTCAAATTTCGAACCGCCAGGCGGTAGAGGCGTCGCCCTGAAACTTCAGCTTCACGCACTTGGCGCGGTCCACCGACGACAGCATCGTAAGCGCGAGTAACTTCGTCGAAGAACTCCTTGTCACTATTGTCAAACCCGGCAAGCCGCTCACCGATCCAGCCCTCAGCGACAAACGCGCCGAGGAGTACAGCCACCTGCCGCTCTCGCGGTTTTACGTCCGAAGTGTCATGCCGCGGCGTACGGGCGATGAGCACACGGTCGCCGCTTTGCACCTCATCCAGCAGCTTCCACATCAGCAACGGCACTCCAACCATGTCGACGAGACAGAGCACCGGATGGTTGACCGTGCCAACGAGCTCATATCCCTCGCGCGTTCGAAGGCGCAGCGTCGGATGCTCGCCGGAGTGGAAGAGCTTCGTGGCCCGCACCGGGCGACCGAGGCGATCAAGTATGTCGAGTTCGACATCGCCGTCCGAGTCGGGCTCAACATCAGGAATGATCGAGTCGATCCGAACTGTGCCGCGCGACGTTGCTACTCGCGTATCGCCGGCAACACAGTACCTCATGGCTCCAGCGGGATCGCCATCGACGGAGCCGAAGTAGCCCTGGCCGTCGATCAGCGGATAGCGCATCGAGAACGGCTGGGCGAGCCGCACGAGGGCGTCGTAGATCGCCGAGTCGCCGTGCGGGTGGTAGTTGCCCATCACGTCGCCGACGACGCGCGCCGACTTCCGCGTCGGCCGGTTCGGCTGCAAGCCGGCCTCGTGCATCGCGTAGAGCACGCGGCGGTGCACGGGCTTGAGCCCGTCGCGGACGTCGGGCAACGCGCGGCTCACGATCACGCTCATCGCGTAGTCGAGGAAGCTCGTCCGGACTTCCTGGTCGAGCTCTCGCGTCTCGACGCGGCCGGCGCCCAGGGGTTCGTTCGTCAGATCAGACACGTATCACCGCTTAGACGTCGAGGTTTCGCACTTCTAGTGCGTTCTGCTCGATGAAGACCCGCCGCGGCTCGACCTCGTCGCCCATCAGCCGCGAGAACCAGAGATCGGCAGCAGCGGCGTCCTCGACGTCGACACGAATCAGCATTCGGCGTGCGGGGTCCATCGTGGTCGCCCACAGCTCGGGCGCGTTCATCTCACTGAGGCCCTTGAAACGCGTGATCTGCAGCCCGCTCTTCGCCAGCGTGATCGCGCCGTCCCGCAGCTCTTCGAAGGTCAGCGCCTCCAAGCTCTGCTTGCCGTGCTTCAGCGAGAAGGGCGGCAGGCCGCCCACGATCTCCGCGAGCCGGCCGTAGGTCTTCCGCACACGGTCGTAGATCGGCGACGCAAACAGCTCCGCGGGCACAACGACGTTCTGCATCGCGCTGGTCTCGATCTCGATCACCTGGATCCGCAGCGCTTCAGCGCCGGCCTCCGGCTGCAGGGTGTAGCCGTTCGCGGCTGCGGCATCGATCGCCGTCGCGGCCTCGGCAGGAGTGGACGCATCGCTCTCGACCAGGCGATGCGAGAGAACGAAGTCCGCCGCCTGCGGCCCGAAGTCCGCACGTAGACGGGCCGCCCAGCCCTGGTACTCCGTGAGCGTGCGCGCGAACCTGCCGTACCGGGCCGGAGTCAGCTTGACCTCGACACCACCGCGCGCCTGGATCTCGAGATCGCCGAAGCGTTCGCGCACGAGCAGCTCCTCGAGCTGCGAGTCCTTCTCGAGGTAGTTCGACTGGTTGCCGAAGCGAGCGAGGTAGAGCGGCGGTACTGCGATATACACGTGTCCGCGCTCGAAGAGCTCCGGCATGTGGCGATAGAGGAACGTGAGCACGAGCGTCCGGATGTGAGCACCATCAACGTCCGCGTCGGTCATCACGATGATGCGGTTGTAACGCAGCTTGGCGATGTCGAACTCCTCGCCGATGCCGGTGCCGATCACCTGAACGAGCAGCTGCACCTCGGAGTTCGAGAGGACCTTGTCGATCCGGTTCTTCTCCGAATTGATGATCTTGCCGCGCAACGGCAGGATCGCCTGGTTCGACTTGTCGCGCGCGTCCTTCGCGGCACCGCCCGCAGAGTTGCCTTCGACGATGAACATCTCCGCAAGCTCGGGGTCGCGGACCTGGCAGTCGGCGAACTTCTTCGCGATCTCGCCGCCGAAGGCGCCTTTGCGGCGAGTCAGGTCGCGCGCCTTGCGCGCCGCCTGACGAGCGCGGGCCGCCGAGATCGCCTTCTGGATGATCTGCTTGGCGTCGGTCGGGTTCTCTTCGAGGAACTCGGAAAGCCGCGCGTTGACGCTCGACTCGACGAATCCCTTCACCCACGGGTTGCCGAGCTTCGTCTTGGTCTGACCCTCGAACTGTGGATCCTGCAACTTCACCGAGACGACCGCGGCAAGCCCCTCGCGCACGTCCTCGCCCTCGAGGTTGTCCTCCTTCTCCTTGAGCAAGCCGAGATCGCGGGCCACCTTGTTCAGCGTGCGCGTGAGCGCCGCGTTGAACCCCGAGAGGTGGGAGCCGCCCTCGTGCGTATTGATGTTGTTGGCGAACGTGTAGACCGACTCCTGGTACGACGCGTTCCACTGCATCGCGACCTCGACCTTGCCCTGCTCGTTCTCGCCTTCGAAGTACGCGATGCTCTTGTGGATCGAATCCTTCGCGCCGTTGACATGCGCGACGAAGTCTCTAATCCCACCCTCGTAGTAGAACTCGATTGCCTCACCGCCGGCACGCTCGTCGGTCAGGACGATGCGCAGCCCACGCGTGAGGAACGCCGTCTCGCGCAGCCGCTGCTGCAGCGTCTCGGCCGAGAGCTCGAGCTCCTCGAAGACCTCCGCGTCGGGCAGGAACGAAATGGTCGTACCGGTGTCGTCCTTCGCGACCTCGCCGACCACGGCCAGGTCAGCATTGGGCACACCGCGGGTGAATTCCTGTCGGTAGAGCTTCCCGTCCCGCCGTACTTCGGCGATCAGCCATTCCGAGAGAGCGTTGACGACAGACACGCCGACGCCGTGCAATCCACCGGAGACCTTGTACGGCGAACCGTCCGCGCCGAACTTTCCGCCGGCATGCAACTTGGTCAGCACGACCGTCAGCGCAGAGGTCCCCTGCTCCTCCATCTGGTCGACGGGGATGCCCGAACCGTTGTCCCGGACGGTCACCGAGTTGTCCGGATGGAGGGTCACCTCGATCCGGTCGTTCCGCCCCGCTAGGGCCTCGTCGACGCTGTTGTCGACCACCTCGTAGACGAGATGGTGGAGGCCGCGAGGGCCGGTCGAACCGATGTACATGCCCGGGCGCAGGCGCACCGGCTCGAGGCCTTCGAGCACGGTGATGTCCTTGGCGGTATAGGTGGCTTCAGTCATGAAAAAAGCCCTGCAAATTCCCTACTTGCGGGCGCTCTGAATTCTAGCAAAACGAGCGGTCGGTATCGGCGTGAGAAAGGCTTGCCGCAGCGGCTTTTGCCACCACTTTGCGGAGCTCTTCGTCACGAATCACTCGAGCGAGCGACTCAGCTTTCGCAACGTGTTCCGGAGTGGGCTCCGGAGGCCGTGCACGGACCTGTTCCGAGGTGACCAGCGCAGGCTCCGGCAAGGGTCCCGGAGCGAACGCCAGCCGGCGCGGTGCGGCATCCCCGAGGCGTCCGCGAATCTCATCTGCGCGCGTCGTCAGCTCGAACGCCCAGATCGAATCCTGCGTGTGCACATGCAGCGTTCCGTCACGCGCGAGACGCGCCGGCCACGCGTTCCGCGCAATCTCGGGTCCAACCGCTTCGAGCCACACCTCGACCAGGGGCGCCATCCCCGACGCCGGACCGAACCGGCCGAGCTCGCGCTCCACGTCCGCGCCGACACGATCCATCAGGCTGCCCTCACGCTCCCCGGAGAGACCTCAAGGAGCTGGGCTGCGGCAACCGGAAGCGAGGACGCCTCGGTCGCGGTGATCAACGTCTGGCCCGTTCCGAGCACCCGCTCGGCGAGAACACGGCGGCGATTCGGATCGAGCTCGGAGAGCACGTCGTCGAGCAGCAAGAGCGGCGCGAAACCGCGGCGATCGGCTATCAGCGTTGCCTCTGCAAGCAACAGCACCAGCACGGTCAGACGCTGTTCTCCCTGAGAGCCGAAGCTCCGTAGGTCGCGGGCGGCGCTCGTGAGGAGGATGTCGTCCAGGTGCGGGCCGAGACCCGTCGCGCCCCGCTCGAGATCGCGTTCGAGACGGGCCTCGAGCGCCGCGATCGTTGGAGGCTCGCCCTCGTAGGTCATGCGTGCGGACGGCAGCCCGAGCTCAGCCGCGCGTTCGGCGAACCCCGGCGCGAGCCAGGCGACGACTTCGGTGCGCGCTTCCACGAGCTTGCTGCCAAGGCCGGCGACCTGCTCGGTCCAGGGAGCGATTGCGTCGCGCGACGAAGAGCCCGACGCCGCCCGGCGCAGCGCTGCGTTGCGCTGTGCAACGGCCGCGGCGTACTCGACCGAGAGCGAGGCGCGCGCAGGCGCGAGCCTCCCGAGCACGCGGTCGAAGTACGCACGGCGAACCGCCGGGCCGCCCTTGACGACGGCAAGGCGGTCCGGTGTGAAGACGAGCGTCGCGATCTCGGACCGCAGCTGCTCCGCCGCACGAAACGGGGCGCCGTTCAGCCTGGCCCGCTTTCCCTCGCCGAGCTCGACCGTCACTTCCAGCTCGACCTTCGTTTCGCCGCGAAGGCCGCGGAGCGCGATTCGTCCCGCCTGTTCGCCGAAGCGTACGAGCTGCGCGTCGGCCCGCGTGCGAGGCGAGAACCCTTGCGTGCCGACGTGCAGCGACTCGAGCAGATTCGTCTTTCCTGCGCCGTTGGCGCCAACTACGAGCACGAGGCCGGGCTCGAGGTCGAGGTCGAGGCGAGCGTACGACCTGATGTTCCTGAGAGAGACCGTCTCGACGATCAGCCAGGCAACCGGATGGGCATGATCAGGTACGTCGGGTCGTCGGCGCCGCCTTCGATGACCGCCGGCCTCAGCGGCGAGATCAGGCGCAGCCGGATCTCGTCTTCCGCCATCGTCTCGATGCCCTCACGGAGAAATTCGGCGTTGAAGCCGATCTCGAGCGGATCGCCCGCAAACTGCACGGGCAACGACTCCTTGGCCTCGCCCACGTCCTGCGTGCGGGCAAACACGGTTAGCTCTCCTTCTGCGAAACGCAACTGGATCGGCGACGTGCGCTGCACCATCACGCCGACGCGACGAACCACGTCGAGCAGCTCGTTCCGCGGCAGCGTCACGTCGTGCTCGAATGCCTCCGGAAGCAGCTGCTTGTAGTTCGGGAACTGCCCGTCGATGCGCCGAGTCGTCAGCCAGACGTCGTCTGCGGCAAAGACGACCTGGTTCTCGTGCACGCCGAGCTCGACGCTATCGCCGGCCTGCGCGATACGGCTGAGCTCGCCGAGAGCCCGGGCCGGGATGATCGCCTCGAGCTCGGGCACCTCACCGGTCAACTCGGTCTCCTTCACCGACAACCGGTACGAGTCCGTCGCAGCCATAACGAGCTTGCCGGCCTCGAAGCGAACGAGGATCCCGGTCAGCACCGGCCGCGACTCGTCACGCGACGCGGAGCGAGCGACACGCGACACGGTGTCGAGCAGCGACTCGCGATCAACCGTAAATGTGCCGACCGCGTCCAGGTCGGGTAGTCGCGGAAAGTCATCCGCGGCGTACGTATGGAGTGTCGACGTCGACGGCCCGGACGTCACGTGGACGACGCTCTCCTCGGCTCGATACTCAATCGTGACCTCGTTGTCCGGAAGGAGCCGCACCAGGTCGACGAGCAAGCGACCCGGCACGACAACCGAGCCTTCTCCGTTGATCTGCGCTTCGAGTGACGATCGCAGCGACAACTCCATGTCGGTCGCCGCAAGGTGGAGCCGGCCGGCTTCGGCGCGAAGCAACACACCGGAGAGGATCTGGACGCTTGCTCGGGTCCTTTCAATCATTTAAACCTCGTTGTAGTTATAGGGGGTGTGAGGACCGGGGAGGAGGCCCCTCTTGCCCCTGGTTGAGCCATTCTTACAGGGGATGCAGATGGTGGACAGTCTGGGCTTCTCAACAGGCGCGGACACTTAACGCACCTGCTTCACACGTGCGGTCAGTTCCTGCACAAGGTTGTAGACAGATCTGTCCTCACGGATAAGGCGAGCGATCTTGGACGTCGCGTGGATGACAGTCGTGTGGTCGCGACCGCCGAATTCCTTCCCGATCTTCGGGAGCGACGAGTCGGTGAGCTCGCGCGAGAGATACATCGCAACCTGTCTTGGGTAGACGATGTTCTGTGACCGCTTCTCCCCGCAGAGCTCGTCCATCGTCAGCTGGAAGCGTTCGGAGACGAGCTCCTGAATCCGCTGGATCGAGACCTCTGCCGCCTCGCCCTGGGGGAAGACGTCCTTGAGCACGTCTTCCGCGAGCTCCACCGAGAGGGCGCGGCCGGTGAGCGACGAGAACGCGACGACCCGTGTGAGCGCGCCTTCGAGCTCACGGATGTTGGTCGAGATCCGGGAAGCGATGAAGGACAGCACTTGCGGGTCGGGCACGTTGATCCCGTCCGTCTTGACCTTCTTGCGGAGGATCGCGATCCGCGTCTCCAGGTCGGGCGGCTGGACATCGGTGATCAGTCCCCACTCGAAGCGGGAACGCAGCCGCTCCTCGAGGGTCGCGATGTCCCTCGGTGGCCGGTCGGACGACATCACGATCTGCGAGCCCGCCTCGTAGAGGGAGTTGAAGGTGTGGAAGAACTCCTCCTGGATCCGCTCCTTGTGCTCGAAGAACTGCACGTCGTCGACGAGCAGGAGGTCGTACGTGCGGTAGCGCTGCTTGAACCCCTCGATCCGCTTGTCGCGCAGCGAGTTGATGAAGTCGTTCATGAAGGTCTCGCTGGTGACGTAGTGGACGGAGAGATCGCTCGAGTGCTCCGCGACGTACTGGGCGATCGCCTGCATCAGGTGCGTCTTGCCCAGCCCGGTTCCGCCGTAGATGAAAAGCGGGTTGTAGGCCTGCGCCGGCGCCTCCGCGACGGCAAGGGCAGCGGCGTGCGCGAACCGGTTGGACGAGCCGATCACGAAGAGGTCGAACGTGTACTTCGGGTTCATCCCGGAGTCCACGCCGCCCCCTGCGCGGCCCTTCGGGGCCTCCGCCGGGGCGGGCGTGTCGGCCGGGATCCTCTCCGTCACGGAGAGGGCGACCCGGCGCTCCTGCCCGGTGACGTCGCGGACGGCAGCGCCGATCAGGCCGAGGAAATGCCCCTCGATCCACTCGCGTGTGAAGTCGTTCGGCACGCCCAGAACGAAGGCGTCGTCCGAGAGGTCTGCTCCTTCGGCTTCCGCGAACCACGTGCGGTACGTGGTCTCGTTGAGGGCCCCCTTGAGCCGACCGGCGACTTCGTTCCACAGGCTCTCCGCAGTCAGCTCAATTGGGCGATCCACGCCGCGATACCACTCCTCTCCGGCTCGGGGGAAGCGGCGAGCATAGCAGCGTCCTCGAGTGCCTACAATGGTGGAAACTGGGGATGAAATCATTGAGATTTGCAGCACTTTTCCTGACTCCACACGACTCTCCACACCTGTGGATCAAGTCTGACAGTTGGTCACATTTGGAGGCACTTCGCACGTGGCCCGCTGTGGATAACTCTGTGTACCAACGCTCCGCTAGACTGGCCCGCCACGCTCCTCTTTGGAGCACTTTCCTCCTTCTTCGACCTCGTGAAACGGACCTACCAGCCCAACGTGCGCCGGCGGAAGCGCAAGCACGGCTTTCGTGCGCGCATGGCGACGCGTGCCGGCCGCGCGATCCTGAAACGCCGCCGCGCAAAGGGCCGGAAGCGTCTCTCCGCGTAGAGCAGCGGCAACCAGTGCAACGCCGGAACCGCCTGTCTCGCTCGCGAGACTTCGACGCTGTCTATCGCCAGGGGCGCTCGACCTCGACGAGATTTCTCGTCCTCTATTGGTTCGAGCGTGAAGAGGAGCCGGGCGAGCCGAGACTCGGGTTGGCGGTCCCGCGAGCGACCGGAAATGCCGTCGCGCGCAACCGGATCAAGCGCCAGTTGCGCGAGGTCTGGCGGGCCCGCCTGGAGCGGGTTCCGGCAGGCCGGGACTATGTCTTGATCGCCAAGCCCGGCCTGGCAGAAGCGGCGGCCGCGAACGGCTTCGACTGGCTCGCGGAGCGGGTCGAGGAAGTGCTCACGAAGGCAGCCGCATGAGGTACGTGGGCGTCGCTGCGGTGTGGGCGTACCGCTTCACCCTCGCCCCGTTCCTCGGAGTCGGGCAGTGCAAGTACCACCCGTCCTGCTCCCAGTATGCGATCGATGCGTACAAGGAATTCGGGTTCTTCAAGGGAACCGTGCTCGCCGGCTGGCGCCTGCTCCGGTGCAATCCCTGGAGCCGCGGCGGTGTCGACTACGCCCGCGACCAGAAGGTCTTCAAGTGATCGTCGCGAGCATCCTCACGCCACTCGAGGACCTGCTTCGGCACATCCTCAACGCCCTCCATTCGCTCGGTCTGCCCTGGGCGTGGTCGATCGTCGGGCTCACGATCATCGTGCGAATGCTGCTCGTTCCGCTGACCGTGAAGCAGATCCACTCGATGCAGAACATGCAGGCGCACGCGCCGCAGATGAAGGAGATCCAGCGGAAGTACAAGGGCGACCGGACGAAGCTCAACGAAGAGCTGATGAAGTTCTACAAGGAAAACAACATCAACCCGGCTGCATCGTGCTTGCCGCTGGTCGCACAGCTGCCGGTCTTCATCGGGCTGTTCTACACCCTCCGCCATTTCGCGAAGCACCCGCCGCCAGGCGATCTCTCCTGGCTGCACTTCGTCCCGAATATCGCCAAGCATGCGAACAGCCACTGGTCGGGCTACGTCCTGCTGGCGATCTACGTGCTCAGCCAGGTGGCGTCGACGTACTTCATGTCCGGGACGATGCAGAAGTCGCAGCGCTATCTGATGATGGGGCTGCCGATCATCTTCATCCCGTTCATCCTCAGGTTCCCGACCGGTCTCGTCCTCTACTGGATGACGACGAACCTCTGGACGGTCGGGCAAGGGCTGATCACGCGCCGCCTGATGCCGAAGGTCGGCCCGCCGTCCGGGCCCTCGGGGTCCGGGCCGAAGCGGTCTTCCCGCACTCCGCCCAAGCAGCCGCCGCCGCCTGACGGTGGGGCGCCGCCCGCGGAAGCGCCGGCTCAGAAGCCGAGCAACGGTCCGCCACGTCGCGTAAAACGAAAGAAGAAGGCGCGCCGCTGACGATGGAAACGCAAGAAATCTCGGTCGAGGCAACCGGCGAAACGGTCGGCGAGGCCAAATGGGCTGCGCTGCGAGAGCTCGAGAAGCAGCACCCGGGGGTGGACAAGTCGGCCGTGCATTTCCAGGTCGTGACCGAAGGCGAGCGGGGCTTGCTCGGTGTCGGCTTCGCTCCGGCGAAGGTGGTGGCGAGCGTCTCTGCGCACGCAGTCGTGGCAGAGCCCGCGGACGAATCCGAGCTGGCCGCGGAGGCCCGCGCGCTCGTGACGCGGATCGTGGACGGGATCGGCGTGACCGGGCGGATAGACGTCGAGGAGGACGACGAGCTGATCACGGTCTCCTGCTCCGGATCCGACCTCGGGATGCTGATCGGTCGCCACGGACAGACGATCGACGCCGTGCAGTACCTCGCGAACGCGGTCATGTGGCGGCACCATCCCGACGACCGCAAGGAGGTCGTCGTGGACGCCGCGGGCTATCGCGAACGCCGCCGCACCGCGCTCGAGGCTCTGGCCGTGCGCTCAGCCGAGCGCGCGCTCTCGGATCACGAGCCGATCGAGCTCGAACCGATGACGGCGGTCGAGCGGAAGGTCGTCCATCTTCGCCTCAAGGAGTTCGACGGCGTCGAGACGACGAGCGAGGGCACCGAGCCCAACAGATTCGTCGTTGTCCGTCCCGTTGCTTGACGACTGGCTTCGAGCTCTCGTCGCGACGCCGGGTCTGACCGGAATCGACAATGTCGAGGAGGCCCACAGGGCGCTTTTGGAGGACTCGCTGCGCGGTGCGGACGTCGTCTCGCAGTTCGAGGGGCCGGTCGTCGACGTCGGCTCGGGCGGCGGGGTGCCCGGCATCCCGCTGGCGGCGCAGCTGCCGGAGCGTGAGGTGACGCTGCTCGAAGCCATCGGGCGCAAATGCGACTTCCTGCGCGAGTGGGCGCCGCCGAACGCGACCGTAGTGCAAGGGCGTGCAGAGGAGCAGGAGCCGGATGTCTATGGTGTCGCGGTCGCGAAGGCACTGGCGAAACCTCCGACCGCGACCGAATGGTGTTTGCCGCTCGTCCGCACCGGCGGCGCGGTGGTGCTCTGGGTGGGGCCGACCGTCGATACGGAACGCGTAGCTCGCGTGGCCGGTCACGTCGGCGGCGAGCTCGCGGAATCCCGCGACGGCCTCCTGGTTCTGCGCAAAGTCCGACCGACGCCGGCAGGCTTTCCGCGCCGAACCGGAGTCGCGAGTAAGCGTCCGTTGGGCTGAGTACGCTGGCGAGGTGGCGAAGGTCTACGCGCTGGCGAACCAGAAGGGCGGCGTCGGCAAGACGACGACCGCGATCAACCTCGCCGCCTGCCTCGCGGAAGCGGGCGAGCCGGCCCTTGTCATCGACCTCGATCCGCAGGCCAACGCCACCTCGGGATTGGGTGAGCGTGCGAACGGAACGTCGACGTACGACCTGCTCGACGGGGTGCCGCTCCGGGAGCTCGCGAAGCCGACGAAGTTCCCGAACCTCCATCTGATCCCGGCGAAGCCGGACCTCGCCGGCGCGACGGTCGAGCTGACGCGCCACACCGACGGGGAGACCTATCTTCGGCAGGCGCTCGCTGCGGATATCGATCAGTACTCGTTCGTCTTTCTCGACTGTCCACCGTCGTTCGGGCCGCTGACGGTGAATGCGCTCGCCGCGGCCGACCGAGTGCTGATCCCGGTGCAGGCCGAGTACTACGCGCTCGAGGGGCTCTCGCAGCTCGTGCAGTCGATCAACCTCGTGAAGGCGCGGCTGAATCCGCGCCTCGCGGTTGGAGGCGTCCTGCTCACCATGGTCGACGGGCGAACGCGTCTCTCCGCAGACGTCGAAGCCGAGGTGCGGAAGCATTTCGGGGAGCTGGTCTTCACGCAGACGGTCCCGCGCTCCGTGCGGCTCGCGGAGGCGCCGAGTCACGGCTTGCCTGCAATCGCGTACGACCGCCGCTCCCGCGGCGCGGACGCCTACTGGAAGGTGGCGATGGAGCTTGTCGAGCGTGCCTAATTGCGACCGGACCGGCCCCGCGAGCACGCCCCCGGCGGCTGCAAAGCGGTACCAGCCGTTGTCCTCAGTCGGGCCCGTAGCCTCCGGCTACGCGCCCTCCCTGCGTCCTAGTCTGGCTTGCTTTTCGCGTGCCAGGAGCGCACTCGCGTGACCGGCCCGGCCGCTGAACGCAGAGGCCTCGGCCGGGGCCTCGAAGTCCTGCTGGGCGGAGCGACGGCGAACGAGCTCGCCGAGCTTCCCGTCGACGCGATTCACCCGAACCCGCGGCAGCCGCGGCGGCGCTTCGACTCGGACGCCGGTGCAGGTCTCGCAGACTCGGTGCGCGCGCAGGGTGTCGTGCAGCCGGTGCTCGTTCGTCCGCGGACGGCCGGTGGCTACGAGCTGATCGCCGGCGAGCGCCGCTGGCGAGCGGCGCGTGACGCGAAGCTGAAAACGGTGCCGGCGGTCGTGCGAGAAGCCGACGACCGCGACACGCTCCTCCTCGGCCTCGTCGAGAACGTCGCCCGCGAGGATCTTTCGCCGATCGAGGAAGCGCGCGCGTTCGCGGTCGTCCTCGACGAGTTCGGGCTCTCGCTCGGCGAGCTCGCAGAGCGGGTCGGAAAGTCCAAGCCCGCGGTGTCGAACCGCGTGCGGCTGCTCGAGCTGCCCGAGGATGTGCTGAAGATGGTCGAGCGGGGCCAGCTGACCGAAGGTCATGCGCGGGCGGTTCTGGCGGTGCCGGACCACGACGGCCGGCGCGAGCTGGCACGGAAGATCGTCCAGAAGGGCATGTCGGTCCGGGCCGCGGAGCGGGCTGCTCGGTGGGCCGGCGCCAAGACGAAGCAGCGGCGCCAGGCCACGAAGCTCGATCCGGCTCTCGTCGCACGCGCCAAGACGGCGGCCGACCAGATCACCGGTTTCTCCAGCCGAATCGTGTCGAATCGTCTAGAAATCTCGTTCGTCGACGAATCCGAGCTCGAAGAGCTCGTCGAAGCGATGGAGCGAGCCGCGAAGTAGCCGTATCCCGTTGGACGTCTGGCTCGTTCAACGGTTGACATGCTCGGACTGTGGCTGAGCGACATGGAGTCGCTCGAGGCGATCTCCCAAGACGACGAGGCGAAGCGGATCTTCCTCCGTATGGCCGCCATGTCGCGGGACGGCCAGATGAAGAGCTTCCTGAACGAAGTGGCCCGCGACGAGGACCTCGACGACGAGACAAAAGGCACCCTGAAGGAACTCGCCGAGGACGGCACGTTCCTGCTGGCGGTGGAGGACTACCTCCAGCGCACGACCGTTCTTCACTGATCGGCAGTCAAGCGCCGGCGTAAAGACGACCAGGGGCGCTCGGCGTTGTCAGCGTCGAGCCGCTGAACTCGAGCGTCAGGTCACCGAGTCCATCGGTGTAGGCCCTTGCGAGCAGCGGTTACGCGGCGCGTCGAGCAGTTTCCGAAGGTGCACTCGTCATTTCTACCGTGCCTCGAGACGCGCCGACTGGAGGCGCTCCTTATGGAGAACGTCCTCAAGTTGCTGGTTGCGTTCCTCGAGTTCCGAGTAGCGGCCCTGCAAGATGGCGACCTCGCGGTTGCGCTCAGCCAAAACGTGTTCCAGCAACGACCTATCGTCAACTACCTGTCCCAACGGGCCAGGCGCATTCGCTCGCCGTCCTCGCGGCGGATTACGTATGACCTGCCACGCTTCTCCGCGGCGAGCTCGCCGCCACTGTTTGCCTCGAGCGCATCAGGAGGCCTTGGAGCGAGCCTCGCAGCCGCGCTCGACATGCGCGAGCGCGGCTGGACGAGCCCCTTGGATCCGAACGCCGCCGAAAGTCGTCATGGCCGCGAAGCGGCCGGACTTTCGGCGGGTATGGGCGATCGTGGATTCGAACCACGGACCTCCGCCTTATCAGAGCGGCGCTCTAACCAACTGAGCTAATCGCCCACGGGACGCTGGATTGTAGCGGGGCGTTTCCCTATGCTCGCCCGATGGCAACCCTCGGCGAAGTGATGACGACGGACGTGCTCACGGTCGCGCCGGAGGACACGATCGGCGAGGCGGCTCAGAAGATGACCGACCAGGGTGTCGGCGCGGTTGTCGTCTCCGACTTCGGCCGACTGATCGGGATCTTTACCGAACGCGATCTCATGCGCGCAGTCGCCGGCCGGGTCCACCCGAGCGAGGGGCGGGTGCGCGAATGGATGACGCCGGATCCCGTGACCATGACCCAGGACGCATCGGTCGAGGAGGCCGGGCAGACGATGATCGAACGCGGCTTCCGTCACATTCCGGTTGTCGCGGGCGATCGCGCTGTGGGGATCGTCAGCATTCGCGACGTTGCCGAGTGGCGCCTGAAAGAACGAACCGACTAAGGGATACCGCCGGGAGGTCGTACTGCCGATGCCGCTAGCGGCGTTTGTTCGTACTGCGGCAATGAAGATCGGAGACCTCGTCACCTATCAGGGTCGTTCCTACGTGCTCCGTGGGATCGAGCCCATGAGCGTGCCCAATCGGCGCGCCGAGCTCGAGGATCCCGAGAGCGGCGAGGTCGTCGTCGTGCCCCTTGCCGAGGTTTCTCCGCAAGACCCCTGAGCTACCATCAGAGCAACGCCCATGCAGGAGATGCAGATCTACGGGGTCAGCTTCGATCTGGTCGGCAAGCAGCCGATCGTGCTGCTCAAGACTGCCGAGGGAAACAAGTTCCTGCCGATCTGGATCGGCCATCCAGAGGCCGCCGCGATTCTCATGAAGCTCCAGAGCGCGTCAACTCCGCGGCCGATGACGCACGACCTCGTGACCGACATGCTCGACCAGCTCGGCGCTCAGGTGACGCGTATCACGGTGACCGAGCTTCGCGAGAACACCTTCTACGCGCAGATCACCGTTCAGCTCGACGGCTCCGAGATCGAGGTCGACTCGCGTCCGTCGGACGCGATTGCGCTGGCGATCCGCGCAGAGGCGCCGATCTTCGCGGCGGACGACGTGATCGAGGAGTCGGCGATCGAGTTCGAAGGCGACGAGGTGACAGAGGAGGAGATCGAGTCGCGTGTCTCCGAGTTCAAGCAGTTCCTCGACGAAGTGACGCCCGACGAGTTCGCGATCGAGCCGGAAGAGGAGTAGCCGGTCGGCTCACGGTCGCCCCGGCCATTTCAGCTTGACGGGCTTGTCGCTACGGGGCAGAGCGATCAGACGGAACGGATAGGTCACGCGGGCCTGCACGGCGTCCCCGAGGGACGGGGTTCGTTCGTGTACGACCACGACGATGTGGTCGCCCACATCTTGAACCCGTATGACCTCGAGCACGTAGCCGGTGCTAGATCGCGGTCCTGTGGCCACTAGGTAGACCTCACGACGCGCGAAGTCGATGCTCGGCAGGCGAATCGCTCGTCCCGGGTTGTTCTGCTCGAGCACGTCGACCAGAGCCTCCCGATCGCGGAAGAGGTCCCGTGTGATGTGTGTGAACTCGAGTAGTCCCGTCTGCCCGGTCAGGTCCACGTACCGGACGTCGCGCGGTGTGCTCCCACAACCTGTGAACAGCAGCAGCGAGAGCGCGGCGGCGCTAGTAGACGTAAACCGTTTCGCCGTACGGAACCGTTCGGTACAGAAACGGCGCGACCGACATCGGGATGCGAACGCAGCCGTGGCTGGCCGGGTAGGGCGGGACCGACGGGTTGCCGTGGATCGCATAGCTACCCGTGAAGTAGAGCGGGTCATAGAGCGTCCCGAGCGGACTGGGGTCGAACTCGACCACCTTGCGGTACACCGCGAACCGCCCCACGGGAGTGAACGTGCCCGCCACGCCGGCCGTCGAGATCGGGACGATGAGGCCGACCCGGGAGCCCGGGACGACGTAGAGCACCTGTAATCCCTTCTTCACCTCGAGATGCAAGGCAGGTTGCGCGAACCGAGGGACATGATCCGCACGCGCCCGGTGAAGGTGCGGTCGACCGGGACGTCCTGTCCGCGTGTGACGTTCACGGCCAGAGCTCCGGCGATGGCAGGCGCGACTCGTGCGATGAAGACGAAGCGGCTGTCACGCGCACCGCTTCCCACCAGTCCGGCGACGAGCTTCGGGACGACGCGTAGCGGAAGTGGCGCAGACGCGGCGCCATCGCTCGTCGCGCGATACTCACCCGGCCGCTTGACGTGCAGCACGAACGCGTGATCAGGGGCGGTGTCCCCGTCGCGGCCGGGACGAAGATCAAAAAGGCGACAGCACAGGCCAGACCCCAGCGCACGCGCGGAGAATATCCCCCTGCGGTTTGCCTGAAACGGCAACGGTGAGCGCAATCCCGTTGAAGAGCCCGTGCACGATCATGCCGGGGTAGACGCTGTCGACCCGGCTGCGCAGATACGCGAGGCCGATGCCGAACGCGGCAAGGAACGGAAACGCCTCAACCAGGCCGTGAGCGAGGCCGAAGGCGATGCCCGTGCCGAGGATCGCCAGCCAGCGGCCGTAGCGCGCGAGTAGGGAGTAGCCGAGGCCGCGGAATGTCAGCTCCTCGATGATCGGCGCGAGGACCGCGATCACGATCCCGTTCGCGACATAGGCGGCGGCGTGCTTCGGCTCCCAGGTCTGCGGTGTGATGCCCTGCTCACGGTCCGGGTGGAGGATCGGCCCCAGGGTGAGTGTCAGCACGTACATCCCGACCACGACACCGAGGCCGATTCCGAATGCGGTCCGCCAAGAGGTCGGGCGGCGGAGCGCAAGCACCTGACGCCGCTCGCCGGAGAGGCCCGCGATCCCGTAGACGATCGCCGCGATGATCGCGTACTGGATGAGGTTCCCGACGACGGTCGACCACTTGTAGAGGAGATCTTTGGGCGGCTTGCCCGACGTGAACCGGAGCGTGTAGCTCAGCGTCGTGAACGTGAGCACGAAGCTGCCCCAGAGTGCCAGCGGCGCCCTCATCGGATCGTCGTTACCGCCTCCGCGACGGGTGCGGCTGCGAAGTGCACCCCGGCGGCGGCCGCGGCCTCGTGGTCGGCCTCGTCGTCACCGATGTGAAGCGCACGCGCCGGCGCGACCTGGAGCTCGGCCAGGGCGCGCAGGATCCCGTCGGGGGCCGGCTTCCGGGCGGCGTGGACGACGACGGTGAAGTGACGCGCGAGGCCGACCTCGTCGAGAAGCCGGCGCAGGCTGAGGTCCCAGTTCGCCACCACGGCGAGCTCCAGACCCAGCGCCCGCAGGCCCGCGAGCGATTCCGGCACTCCCGGAAGAACCTCGAACCGGAGCGCGCCGACGTACGCGGGCGCGAACTCCACCGGATCGAGCTGCGCGCCGATTGCTGCGAGGAAGATCCCGGCGCACTCCTCCTGGAGTCGCCGCAGGCTCTGCTCGTCGTGGCCGTCGCCCGCGCGCGGTGCGTAGTGGGCGGCCTCGGTTCGAAAGCCGGCGAGCACGACTTCGGGTGTGCGCTCGACTCCTCGTTCGGCGAGCACGTTCTGAAGTGCCGGGACCGGATCCGCGAGCCTGACGAGCGTGCCGTGCGCGTCGAGCGTGACTGCGTCGAGCTCGGCGGCCCTCATGCGAGCCACTGCCACAGCGCCCATTGCACGACGGCGACGCCGAGAAAGAGCGCGCTGCACGCGACAACCGCGGTGTGAAGGCGTGGTTTGTCGGCAGTCACCGCCGCGAGCGCGAGGAAGAACGGAAAGATCACGAGCCCGAAGCGGGGCAGGGACAACAGGGGCCAGCGCGAGCTTGGGTAGCTGAGCGGGATCGCGAGGCTGACCGCCGCGAACAAACCGTAGGGCGCGCCGAACCGTCGCCAGACCACGACCATGAGCCCGAGGAAGAGCACGAGGAACGCGAGGGCCTGAACGTTCTCCGCGGCCGCATGCATGGGATTGGCGCCTGCGACGTGCGTGCCGTGACCCAGCGCGAACTGCTCCAGGCCGCGCCAGCCCGCAACGAGACCGTCCCAGATCCCGCCGAAGGGCCCGGCCGGAGAGACATGGCGGTGCCAGCGATCCTGCGCGTTGGCGAAGGCCCATGGATCGCCGACCTGTTGCCAGAGCACCAGGGGATAGACCGCTGCCACGGGTAGCGCCAGCGCGATGCCGGCGAGCGCTCGCCGACGCTCCCGGTGACGCCACGCGAGCAGCACCAGCGCGGGCAGCAGCGCCAGCCCGGACGCGCGGGTCAGGATCGCGAGCCCCGCGACGAGCCCGCCCAGGGCAAAGCGCTCGCGTTCGACCAGCGTGAAAGCTGCGAGCACGAGGAGCAGAAACAGCGACTCGCTGTAGACGGCCTGGAGGAAGAGCGCCATCGGAAACACGGCGAGGTACAGAACGCTCCGCCTCGCACCCTCCGCCCCCAGACGCTCCTCGGCCAGCCGATGGAGCAGGGCAAACGAGCCGAGGCAGCAGAGCAAGGAGATGACGAGCCCGGCGAGGACGTAGTGGCCGAAGAAGACTCTCCCGAGCGCCGCGATCAGGGCCGGATAGAGCGGGTGAAACGCCGCGGAGGCGTCGTCGTAACCGTTCTGTGCGATCCGGAGGAAGAAGTCGCTGTCCCAACGGGCCCAGATGTCTGTGAAGTAGCCGAGGTCATGAAGGCGCGGCGTGTCCCAGCGAGCTGCATTCGGATGCCGGTTGGGCTCGAAAAAGAAGAAGGCGAAGATCGCCGCGACCCAGATCGCCGCGCGGCTCCAGAGGTAGATGTCCAGCGCTTGCCTTTGACCCGCGCGCACGGCCGCATGATCATACGGACGAATGTCCCGCATCTTCACGCTGGAACAGGCCAACGAGGCCCTCGCCGAGCTGCGGCCGATCGTCGAGCGGATGGTTCAGCATCGACGCAATCTCACCGCGGCCCAGCTCCAGCAGGCGGAGCTCGTCACACGCATTGCCGGCAACGGGGGCGACATGGTCCCGAGCGATCTCCATGAGGCAGCCGACGCGATCCAGCGCGAGGCGGAAGCGATCTCCGAGTGCGCGGGGCGCATCAACGCGGTCGGCGCGGAGGTGAAGTCGCTCGAGGAAGGGCTGCTGGACTTTCCCGCCAAACGTGGCGACGAGGTCGTCCTCCTCTGCTGGAAGCTCGGTGAGGACGAGATTCACTACTGGCATCGGACCGATGAAGGCTTTGCGAGCCGGAAGCCCCTGCCCTTGTGAGGGTCGGTGCCTTCGAGATCTCGGTCCTCGTCGACGGGGAGGGAAGCTTTGCGACCATCGGGGAGGCGTTCCCGGCGCTTGACGCGACCGAGGAATGGCGCCTGCCCGTCAATGTCGTCCTGATTCGGGGTGCCGGTACGACGGTACTCGTGGATGCCGGGCTCGGTCCCGAGCCGCGGACGTTCATGCCGGGCGCCGGCGCGCGGCTACACGACGAGCTGGCGCGAGTCGGCTCGAGTCCGGCCGAGGTCGACCTCGTCGTGCACACGCATCTGCACGTCGATCACGTGGGTTGGGACGGCACGTTTCCGAACGCCCGCTACGTGGTTCCGACGGACGACTGGTCGTACTTCATGTCGGAGGAGTCGCTGCAGCGGAGGCCACATCTGGGCGACCGCGTCGAACCGCTCGACGACGCGGGGCTGGTGGTCCTGGTCGACGGCGAGCTCGAGGTCGCTGCCGGGGTTCGCGTCGTCCCGACCCCGGGCCACACCCCGGGGCATGCGAGTGTCTACGTCGAGTCAGAGGGCAGCGAGCTGGCCGTGCTCGGGGACGTCGTCGTGCACGAGCTGCAGCTCGCCGATCCGGATCTCGTGTACTTCAGCGACCATGACCCTGCCCTGTCGGCCTCCACCCGGAGGCGCGCCCTCGGGCAGCTCGCCGATCGAGGCACGGCCGTGATCGTCAGTCACTTCCACGGCGCCGGACGCTTCAGTCGCAACGGCGCGGGGTTCGATTGGTCGAGCCTCGCAAAGGACGGCGAGGCTGCCGTCGAATAGAGGCCCATGCCTTTCTGGCACCGTCTGATCGTCGTCGGCGTCGTCATGTTTGCCACCATCGTCGTGGCGCGCCTGATCGATCGCCGCATAGCGCGTCGCGACCTCCCTCCCGAGGCGATCACCCGCTATCGCATCGTGCGGCGGAGCGTGACCACTACGATCATCTTCGTCGGACTGCTCACGGCTCTGCTCGTGATTCCTCAAGTTCGGGCGGTGGCCGGCGGGTTGCTGGCGTCGTCGGCGGTGATCGGCATCGTCGTCGGCTTCGCCTCGCAGCGCACGCTCGGGAACTTCGTCGCCGGCCTGCTGATCGCCTTCACCCAGCCGGTGCGGCTCGGTGACGGCGTGGTCGTCGAGGACACCGAGGGGACGGTCGAGGAGATCGGGCTCATCTACACGTTCGTTCGCACCGAGAACGGCGATCGGCTCGTGATCCCGAACGAGAAGCTGGCCTCGGATACGATCCGCAACTCCACGATTCGTAGTCGAGAGAAGGTCGCCGAGATCAGCCTCCAGGTTCCCCTTGGTCAAGACCTCGGCGCGGTCGTGGACCGCCTGAGGACGATCGCTGCCGACGGTGAGGTGTACGTCAGCGACCTGTCCGGCAATGCGACGGTCGTCGTCCGCGTCACGGCGACCGACCGCTCGTCGGCCGAGCAACGCGAGCGGGAGCTCCGGCTGCGCGCCTATGAGGTGCTCCGCGCGGAGGGCGTCTACGCATGACGCCGCCCCAACGCGGACGGCGGTCGCAGCCAGACACCTTCTTGCTCGATCGCCTGCGGAAGCGCCGCCGGCAACGGGTGAGGAACCGGCGCAAGCGCTTCGGCAGGCTCGTCTCGGGCGCGCTCATCGGCACCGCCCTCTTCCTCGTCGTGTCGAGCTTCACAGGGGCGGCCGTGTGGATGAGCAGCTGCAATCTCGATTCCCTCAACCCTGTGGACGTCGGGGAGAACTCGTTCGTCTTCGCAGCCGATGGTTCGCTGCTCGGGTCGATCCCCGCAGAACAGAACCGACAACCGGTCGGCCTGGATCAGATCAGTAGCTGGGCACCCAAGGCGACGATCGCAATCGAGGACCGGCGCTTCTACGAGCACGGCGCGCTCGACTGGTTGGGCATCGTCCGCGCGCTCTACGCGGACATTCAGGCCGGCCGGGTCGTCCAGGGCGGGTCGACGATCACGCAACAGCTGGTCCGCAATCTCTACATCAAGAAGAAGTCGCAGACGCTCGGGCGGAAGGCGACCGAGGCGTGCCTCGCGATCAAGCTCGCCCGCGAGAAGTCGAAGACGTGGATCCTCAACGCGTACATGAACCAGGTCTACTACGGCAACCACGCCTACGGCATCGAGGCGGCCGCCCAGACGTACTTCTCCAAACCGGCGCGGAAGCTCACGCTGACCGAGTCGGCGTTGCTGGCCGGCTTGCCACAGGCGCCGTCCGTCTTCGACCCGTTCCAGCGGCCCGCCCAGGCGATCGCGCGCAGGGACGAAGTCCTGCGGGCGATGCTCGCGAACGGGAACATCACGTCGAGTCAGTTCGTCGACGCCGTGGCTCAGCGCAAGCTCCATCTGAAGGCCGGACGTCTGTACACGCGCATCCGTGAGCCGTATTTCTTCAGCTACGTTCGCGAGGAGCTTCAACGCCAGTACGGTGCGAACACGGTCCGATCGGGTGGGCTGAAGGTGTACACGACGATCGACCCACGTCTGCAGCGCTTCGCGCTGAACGCGATCAAGAGGACACTCCCCGACTCGACGGATCCGGCTGCGGCGATCGTCTCGATCAACCCGAGCAACGGGGCGATTCGCGCGATGACGGAGGTCAGCCCGGGAAATCCCAAGACTCAGGTGAACTTTGCGTCGTCCGCGCGGCGCCAGCCCGGGTCGACCTTCAAGACGATCGTGTTGACCACCGCGATCTCGGAGGGCATCAGCCCGTCGACGACCTACCTCTCCGCGCCGTTCAAATGGGACCCGACGGGTACCGGATCCTGTGATGCGAATCCTCCGACTGCCTGGTGTCCGCAGACCTACGATCACACGTACGTCGGCGCGACCTCGATCGAGAACGCGACGTTGCGCTCCGACAACAGCGTTTACGCACGACTCTCACTCGACGTCGGCCCGGACAACATCGCGGCGATGGCCTACCGCCTCGGCGTGCGGACCGATCTGCGCTCGAGTGACGGGGTCTACGTGCCCTCGATGGGTCTCGGCTCGCGCGTCGTGACGCCGATGGACATGGCTTCCGTGTACTCGACCCTCGCTGCCGGCGGCGTGTATTCGAAACCGATGGCGATCCGCAAGGTCGTCCTGCCCGGAGGCAAGGTCGACACCGAGGCCGGCTGGGGCGTTCCGCAACGACAGCGGGCCGTACCTGACTGGGTGGCCGCCGAGGTCGTGCGGATCCTCGAGGAGAACATGACGAGCGGCACCGGTGTCGGGGCGTACTTCGGCCGCACCTCGGCCGGTAAGACGGGAACGACCGACAATTACGCCGACGCCTGGTTCAGCGGCTTCCTCCCGGCGCTCGAGGCCACGATCTGGATCGGCTATCCCAGGGGTGAGATACCGATGCTGTCCGTGCACGGCATCGCGGTGTCGGGGCCGACCTTCCCGGCGACGATCTGGAAGCTGTTCATGGAGCGCGCAGTCACCTACGCGCCGCTCCCGAAGGAGTTCCCGTCGCCGAAGACCCCGCCGGTCTGGGTCACGCACAAGCTGCAGTACGCGCTGAGCGGCGGCTACTACTACACGCCGAGCTACTCGGGCTCCACCCCGGCGCAGACGACGACGAGCCCGGGCAACGGCCGCGCCGACGGCTTCTCCCAGGTCCCTGGCTCCACCACGAAGACCCCGTAGGCCCTGGTTGCGGCCGGCGGCCGCGGCGGTCCCGGTCTACCTCGCGGCCTGCGCCGTTCCCGACGGTGGCCTCTTCCGTGCCGAGCGTTTCCGCGACGTCCATCTCTACCAGGCCTTCGCGGGGGCCGTCTTCGACGGGCGCGTGCCCTACCGCGACTTCTTCATGGAGTATCCGCCCGGAGCGCTGGCAGTGTTCCTGCCGCCCCGGGCCTTCGGCTCGTCGCACTACAACGTCGCGTTCAAGTGTCTGATGGCCCTGTGCGGTGTCGCGACGCTCGTGCTCGTTGCGTCCCTGCTCGTGCGGCTCGGCGTGTCGGCGACGCGCCTCTGGGCCGCGGTGCTGCTCTTTGCGTTGTCGCCGCTCGCGCTGGGGCCGATTTCGCTCAACACCTACGACGCCTGGCCGGCGCTGCTGACCGTTGCGGCGTTGTCGCTGCTTCTGGCCGGGCACGAGGTCGCCGCGTTTGCGCTCCTCGGTGCAGCGTTCGCAGCCAAGGTCTATCCGGTCGTGCTCATTCCACCCGCGGCAATCTTCGTCTGGCGTGTGCGTGGACGGGCATTCGCGCTGCGCGGGCTCACCGCGTTCCCCGCAGTCGTCGTTCTCTTCCTCGCTCCGTTCCTCGTGCTCGCGCCACACGGTCTCGCGGAGAGCTTTCGCGCACAAGCGGCACGATCGCTGCAGGTCGAGAGCCTGGCCGGCTCCCTGCTCGCAGCGGCCGACCGCGCGGGAATCTATAGCGCCACCGTCGTGCATCGCACGGGGCACACGATCTCCTACGACCTTGTCGGCTCGCTGCCCGAGACGCTGGCCGTGCTCAGCTCGATCGCGCAGGCTTTCGCCGTCATCGCCGTTGCGTGGCTCTACCTGCGCGGTGGCGATGATCCCCGCCGGCTCACGCTCGCTTTTGCCGCTGCGATCGCCGGTTTCCTCGCCTTCACGCGTTTCTTCTCACCGCAGTACCTCGTCTGGCTCCTCCCGTTCGTGCCACTGCTCGAGCCGGCGGCATGGGTGGTGACTGCAACCGCTCTTGTTCTCGGGCAGGTGTGGTTCTTCCACTACCGAGACGTGTTCGCGCTCGGCGGCTACGTGTGGCTCGTACTGGTGCGCGATCTGCTCGTTGTCGCGCTGTTCGTCCTCGTCCTGGTGCGGCTACAGCGGCCTGCGTCGGAAGATCAGGATCCCGTCCTCCTCGAACACGAGCCGCCACTCCGGATTCCGTCGTAGCGCGGCGAGCTGAGTTGCGGTCGGAACCGGGGCATAGCGATCCGAGTAGCCGGGCTGCGTCTCGTCCGCGGCAACCCACTTCGAATCCTCTATGAACGGGAAGCTGAGCACACGTCGCCGCGCCGACAGATGCGCGCCAAGCGTGTTGGTCGCGCTGACCACGGCAGCGGCGGGAATCAGTCTGAGTGCGCGGTCGGCGATGTGGTCATGCGCGGTCACGTGCGCGGCGGTTGCCTGAAACGTCTGTCCGCCCGGCACATGGCGCCACCCGGGGATCGGACCCAGGCGATAGTTCCCGATGAGCGCTGCCAGGACGACCGCCGCCGCCACCGGGAACGCCCAGCGCGACAGTCGCTTCGCACCGAAGATCGCGCCGATCACGAGCGGAGGGATCAGACCGGCGGTGTAGTGGAAGTGGATCGACGTCTGAGTCGTCGCCGACGAGAGCAGATTGATCGCCAGCTCGGGTACCGCCGCCACGAGCACGAGTGGCGCCAGTAAGCAGAGTGCGGCGAGCGGAGCCACCAGGTCGACGAGGTAGTGGAGATCCCGTGCGCCGAACGCCGCTTCCGCGATCCGCAGCGGGTGAGTGAAAGCCGTCTTGAGGATCCCGCCTGCCGAACCGCCGACCTCGCTGTAGCGACCGTAGAAGTCGGACTCGGCGCCGGCGTTGTAGTGCGGGATCACGATTGCGATGGCGACCACCGCCCAGGCGCCGCCGAGGACTGCGATCGCCGCGCCCACCCGCCACCTTCGGTGCGCGAGCGCGTACCAGATGCCGAACCCTGCGACGACGAGAGCGATCTCCTCCTTGCAGGTCGCTGCGGCGAGCGCACAGACCGAGAACGGAAGCAGGCGGTCTTCGTCGAGGTACCAGAAGGCGAAGAGGAGCAAGGGCGTCGCGAGTGCGACGGGATGAAACTCGTTCAGCGTCAACCAGCCGGTCGCGGGGTACAGCAGATACGCAAGGCCGAAGCCGAGGCCCGCGCGTGACGACGCCAGCTGCTTGCGGGCGAGGAGAAAGACGGGAATCGCTCCGAGCGCGACGGCGCACGCCTGTACGACGAGCAGCATGTGGGGGCTCGGCCAGAGCCACCACAGCGGGGTGAACGCAACCAGGATCGGATCGACATGGGCGGCGAGCCGCGAGATCTGGTCGCCGTGGAGATCGGTCATGCGCAGCGGCTGGCCATGGGCTGTCGACCAGACCGCCTGGACCATGTTCCCGAGGTCGAAGCGACCGGTGATGAAGGCCTCGTGGCGAAGTGCCGAGAGGGCCGCGAAGCCCGCGGCATAGGCCGCGATCGCCGACGCGAGCACCACCCGGGCGCTCGGCAAGACAAGGAGTCGTCTCACAGCAGCCGCTCGATGATCGCGCGCCAGCGCAGGCCGAGGACCGCTTCGCTCGCTTCCCGCTCGTAGGCCGCGCGGCCTGCGGCCGCGACGCGACGGCCGAGGTCGGAGTCTGCTGCGAGCCGGCGGATGGCACCGGCCAGAGCGCTCGCGTCGCCCGGCGGCACGAGGAGTGCGCTCTCCCCGTCGACGAGCAACTCGCGCGCGGCGGTCGTGTCGGCGGTGATCAGGGGTGCCGCGCACGCGAGGGCCTGGAACGCCTTGTTTGGGATGACTCGCTGCGCCTTGCCGGTGGTGCCGAAGATCCCGAGGCAGCAGCCGGCGTGGCGCATCTCGTCCGGTAGACGTTCGTACTCGATCCAGGGCACGTGCTCGACGTTCGGCGGTCGGGCTGCGAGCAGGTCTTCGAGCTGGCCGCTGCCGACGACACGGAAGTCGATCTCGGGTGCTTGTCTCGCCGCCGCCAGGATCGTCGCGACGCCCTGCAGCGGAATGAGCTTCCCGACGAAGAGCGCGATGAAGCGGTCGGGCGGTGACCAGCCCGGTGTGAACAGCCGGTCCTCCGCACCGACGAAGCAGACCGGTACCTCGCCGAGCCCTGCGAGCCCGGCGAAGAACTGCGCATCGGCTGCGGTATCCGCGACGACGACGTCTGCCGCGCGAAAGGCGCGTCGGTCGATCGTCTCGAGCGCGCGTGCGGCGAGCGAGTCGGGACGGAACCGCCGTCGGTCGCCGACCAGAGTGTCCGCGAGCGAGACGAGCGGGTTGAAGACGAGTGGGCGGCCGCGAGCCGCACGCCGCGCGGCCGGCAAGTCGAAGTGGCCCGGATAGCCCACGATGAACGCGTCCGCGGTGGGTGGGCGGCGCACGAGCAAACGCCCCTGCGCGATTGCGAGCTGCAGCGCGCGCGTCGGTCCGGCTCCCCACCCGTGACGGTCGTCGTCCCACACGGAGACGTGCTCCTCGAAGACCTCGACGCCGGCGTGCCGCAGGCACGAGATCACCTGCGCGTTACGCGGGTACCCCCGCTCGAAGGTTCCGAAATAACAGAGTCTCAAAGTCGCTGCGGTGCCGGCTTTTCGTTCGTGTACCAACGGGCGCTTTCAGACGGCCGCGCGGGCAAAGCCCGCACGGCCTCTATGCGGCGCCGCCAAGTCGGCGCCTCAGGAGAGGATTTCGTCGACGAGCAGCTCGGCGCGGTCGCGTTCCTGCGCTCGCTCCTCGTGATGGCTCGTGATCATCTCGCTGATCAGCCCGAGCGAGAAGAACTGCATCCCGATCACCACGAGCAGCACGCCGAGCAGCAGCAGCGGCCGCTGCCCGATTGCATGCCCGAGCGTCTTGATCACCGTGAGGAACACGAGGATCGCGGAGCCGATCGCACCCAGCAAGAGCCCGAGCCCACCGAACAGGTGTAACGGGCGGTGGCGGTAGCGACCGATGAACGAGACGGTCAGCAGGTCGAGGAACCCACGCAGGTAACGCTCGACGCCGTACCGGGAACGGCCGTGTTCGCGGGGACGATGGTTGACCGGAAGCTCCGCGATGCGGAAGCCGCGGTAGTGCGCGAGTACCGGGATGAAGCGGTGCAACTCCCCGTACAGGCGCAGTCCGTGCACGACCTCTGCCCGGTAGGCCTTCAGACCGCAGTTCATGTCGTGGAGGCGTACGCCCGAAAACGCGCTCGTGACGCGATTGAAGATGCGCGAGAGCAGGCGTCGTGAGATCGGATCGCGGCGGTGAGTCTTCCACCCGGTGACGAGATCGAAGCCTTCGTCGAGCTTTGCGAGGAGGCGCGGGATCTCTGCGGGATCGTCCTGCAGGTCGCCGTCGATCGTGACGACGATCTCGCCGTGCGCCTGATCGAAGCCGGCCACGAGCGCGGCCGCCTTGCCGAAGTTGCGGCGCAGGCGAACGACGCGCACGTTCTGCTCGGAGCTGTGCAGCCTGGTCAAGGCGGAAAAGGTGCCGTCGGTCGAGCCGTCGTCGACGAAGATCGCCTCCCACGGAGCAGCGAGCGGCTCGAGGGCGGACCGCAGCTCGTCGTAGAGCAGAGCGACGCTTCGCTCCTCGTCATACACCGGGATGACGACGGAGATCACGCGCGCGAGGTTATACGCTGGCCGGGGAATGGCTGAGCTGCTCTCTCTCGAGGAGGCGCTGAAGCGCATTCTCGGGCGGGTGACGGCGCTCGGGCCCGAGGCGGTGCCGCTGGCGTCGGCAGCGGGCCGTGTGCTTGCCGAGGATGCTCGCGCGGTCGTCGATCTGCCGCCGTTCGCGAGCTCGGCGATGGACGGCTTCGCGGTCCGCTCGGCCGACACGCCGGGGCGCCTGCCGGTAGTGGCGCGGATCGCGGCGGGCGTGCCCGCGCAGCGTGAGCTCGCCGTCGGCGAGGCGATGGCCATCGCCACCGGCGGGGTCGTCCCCGTCGGAGCCGACTCCGTCGTCCCGATCGAGAACGTTGTCGAGGACGGCAACAGTGTGGAGATCCCGGCGGTTGTCCTTGGTGACAACGTTCGTCCTCGCGGCGGCGACATCGCTGCTGGAGAGGTCGTGGTGCCGAGCGGCGCTCGTCTTCGCGCCGCGCAGATCGGTGCGCTCGCCGCGGGCGGCGTGGCCCGCGTCGTGGTCGGACGGCGGCCCAGGCTTGCGGTCCTGTCGACGGGCACGGAATTGCGCCGGCCGGGCGAGCCGCTCGAGCCCGGACAGGTCTACGAGGCAAACGGCGTGTTGCTCCAGGCCGTGTTCGCCGCCGCCGGTGCGGAGGTCGAGGCGCTCCCGGCTGTTGCGGACGACGAGTCGTCGCATCGCAAGGCGCTCGAGCGAGGTCTCGCGGGGGACGTCCTCGTGACATCGGGCGGTGTGTCCGTGGGGCCACACGATCTCGTACGCCGGATCCTGGCTGAGCTGGGGGTCGAGGAGGTCTTCTGGGGGGTCGCGGTCAAGCCGGGCAAGCCCCTTGCGTTCGGCGTGCGTGGGTCGACCCTCGTCTTCGGGCTCCCCGGAAATCCGGTCTCCGCTCTCGTCGGAGCGGAGGTCTTCGTGCGGCCTGCCTTGCTCGCGCTGCAGGGCGCGACCGTTCCCGGTCCGGTGTTCTTCGAGGGGCGGCTCGCGGCTCCCGTCCGGCGCAACGCTCAACGAGACGAGTTTCTGCGCGCACGCACGCTCTCGTCCGACGACGGGGTGCTGCTCGATCCGGTCAGCGGTCAGGAGTCGCACATGATCGCGCGCGCCGCCGGCGCCGATGCGCTCGTGTTCGCCCCCCGCGGCGAAGGCGAGCTCACCGCCGGTGAGAGCGTCCGCTACTTGCCGCTCGCCTGAGCAAGCTCGTACGGCTTTGCGCCCCGCGGCTCGACGCGCAGCAGCTTCGCGTACGCGATGTAACGGTGAGACGCAAAAAAGCGAGGGTGGCAGGCCTGCAGCTCGACGAGCTCGTGCCGCGGCGAGCGCAGCACCGAGAGGTCGGTCGATTTCACGATGCGGTGTCCGGTCACGGAGTAGATGAACGTCGCGTACGGAACCTCGATCGTGACGCGGTCGCCGCTTCGGAGGCTGTCGATGTGCGAGAACGGTGCGAGGTAGGTCGTGCGGTGGCCGGCGATGTAGACGAGGCGGTTCTCTCCCGGCATGAACGTCCGCAGGTCGCGCCCCGGCCCTTTCTTGAGCGTCTCGTGGTCGGTGCCGTTGACGAGCAGCATGTTCACTCCCATCCGGGGAACACGTAGCCGTCCGATCACTTCGCCCCGCGCCGAGTTCAGGCGATAGCTCTTGGCCTCTCGCGCGATGCTCGCCCTTTCGGCCGCCTGCGTGTCGCCCGAGATCGCGGGCTTGAACGAGCTCGTGCGCTTGTCGTACTGGGAGGCGAGCTGATGCTGCTTCCACGTCGTGTAGAGCGCCGTGAACGGGTCCTGCCACTGCCACACGACCAGCGCCCAGAGAAGTGTCAGGACGCCCGCGATCGTGAGCAGGGTCCCGAACAAGCGGACTCCGCGGCGCAACTAACCCTCGAGCGCTTCGGGCAACGTTGCAGATGATGGCCGACGGCGCCGGTTCCGCACGGTGAGAACCGTTCCGCGGACGACTCTGCGCAGCGGACCGGTCGGCGGCAACTCGGCGGCGGCCGGGTACGGGGCATAGCGCCGCGCCGCCAGAGCTGCGAGCTGCCCCGTTCCCGCGAGCCAGATGACGAAAAGCGGCATGACGACGAACGGAACGTAGCCCACCGAGCGCAGCTCTGCGAGGTACCAGAGTGCGTCCCAGCCGAGGCCGAAACGGCCCGCAAAGGAGCCGATCAGCAACGCAGGACCTGCAAAGCCTGCGGCGAGCACGGCCAGCCTGACGCCGATCGGACCTCCCCGAACCTGCGGAAGCCAGAGCCAGACGTGCAGCGACGGCAGGAGGAACAGCAGTGCAAAGGGATTCGTCGCGACGACCAGGAGCGAAAGCGCGCCGAGGCACAAGAGCGACGCCGTGTGGCCGGCGAGCTCCTCCTCGAGTGTGATGGCGCGGCGCGGAAGCAATCGTTCGCGCGCGACGAGCCAGCCCAGCACCGCAAGCACCCCGAGTGCGAGCAAGGCCTTCGCCGGCCAGTCGTGCGCGAGCGGGCTCGAGGGTGGGATCGGCCGAGCGACGCCGTGAGGCCATGCTCCGAGCAGTCTGAAGAGCTCGAACAGGCCCACGACCCAGGCCCAAAAAGCCAGTCGGCTGCGGTACGCACGGAGCGCGGGAGCGAGCGCGATGTGCCTGCGCCTGCAACGTGCGAAGAGATCGATCGCTGTTGCCAGGAAAGGCAACAGACATGCGATCAGCACGAGCTCGATCGCCCAGCCGCGGATGAAGCGCGAGCCGAGATAGAGGTAGGCGGACGTTCCCTGGGTGAACTCGAGACTGGCGTCGAGCGTCCCGATCGCGTCCTGCGCTGCGCGGCCGACCTGCGCCAGCTTGTCGGCGCGCAGACGATCGGCCGTATCGCTAACAGGGTCGGGGGGTGTGTCTCCTGCGGTCGTGAGTGTGACTGCGGCTATCCCCTGCGCCAGAAACGGCGCCTGCTCGTAGAGCGAGTAGGGAAAGCCCAGATCGATCAGCTGGCGCACTGCGCCGGGACGAGCCGGCGCACGGCCCGTCTGCGCCGCGACGCGGGCGGCGATCGTCTGCAGAAATGTTCCCGACGGCTCGCGAGGAGTGTCGCCGCCGAACTCGATGCGAACGCGGCCGCTGCCGCCGACCGAGTCGAGGTTGATGACACCGGCGAGATCGCCGCGAATTGGGGAATGAGCCGCGAACCAGGCCGCGCCCACTCCGCCGTATGCGCCTCCGTCGGTCGAGACGAAGAGGATCGTGTGGTTCGGGCGCAGCTGGCCCGAGGGCAGGCCGGGCGGGATGCCGTACGCGCGGGCGAGTTGGATCAACATCGCGGTGCCGGAGGCGTTGTCGTTCGCGCCGGGGCCGCGGCCGTCGTTGTCTCGGTGCGCCATCACCACGATCGTGCGCGGGGAGCGGCCGACCGCTTCCGCGACGAGGTTCTGCAGCTCGACCTTGCCCCGGCCCGGGATGACCGCGCTGAAGCGCTCGGTATGGATCGGCAAGCCGTACGGTGCGAGCTGGTCTCGGAACCAGCTCGCTGCTCCGATTGCTCCCGCCGAGCCGGGCTGGCGGTACGGACGCGTGGCCAGGTCGTCGGCGAGCTTCTTTGTCGCTCCGCCGTCGAACGCCGGCAGAAACGCTCGCGGGAGCGGAGTCGGACGCGCGACGCTGAAGGCGGCCACGAGGAGCGGCAGTCCGACGAGCAGCCACGTCCCCCGGTAGAGACGCCCGTTGACCGGTCGCTGCAGTGAGCCGGGACGGGCCCGGCGCCGCTCGGTCCGGGGCGGAACTGAGGCCATCCAGGGCTATGGTAGGCGCCCTGGTCCCAGGCGAGGATCGTCCCCGGCAGGCACTGTTAGCCGAGAACGACATGCCCCTCGACTCCTCAACCATCCTCCTCGTCGACGACGAGGAGTCCATCCAGAAGCTGCTCGCCTTCCCCCTCGAGCGCGAGGGGTACCGCGTGTTGCAAGCGCGGGACGGCGAGGAGGCGCTGAACCGCTTCGCCTCGGAGCACGTCGACCTTGTCGTCCTCGACATCATGCTCCCGAAGCTCGACGGGCTCGAAGTGTGCAAGCGTCTCCGCGCCGAGAGCGAGGTGCCGATCATCATGCTGACCGCTCGCGACGACGAGCTGGACAAGGTGCTCGGCCTCGAGCTCGGGGCCGACGACTACATCACGAAGCCCTTCTCGATTCGCGAGTTCCGAAGTCGGGTCCGCGCCCTGCTCCGCCGTGCGTCCGTCTCCCGGCAGGTCGAGGAGGGGGGCGACGTGATCTCGGCCGAAGGGTTGACGATCGACCTTGCACGTCGTGCCGTCGAACTGGGCGGCGAACGGGTGCAGCTCACCTACGTCGAGTTCGAGCTCCTGCGGATCCTCGCCTCCCATCCCGGTCGCGTGTACAGCCGGCGGATGCTGCTCGAGGCGCTCTGGGGCGGCGCGGATTACCGGGAACCGCGGACGATCGACGTCCACGTTCGGCATCTGCGGGAGAAGCTCGAGCGCGACCCGGCTGACCCCGAGTACATCCTGACGGTACGGGGCGTCGGCTACCGCTTCCGCGATCGATGAATCCGCTGCGCAGCGTCGGCGCCCGCCTGGGGCTCGCGTTGGCCGTCGTCGTCGCCGGAGCCCTGGTGCTGGTCGACTTGATCGTCGTGCCGTCCCTCGAGAAGAGCCTCACCAACGCCAAGCTGACCCAGTTGAAGGAGGCGGCGCCGGCGGTGGGTTCCCGGCTGCTGCTCAGCTCGAGCTTCACGCTCGACGACACCATCCAGTCCGCCGCCGACGGCGCGGACGCGAGGGTCGTCTACTTCAGGCCGCTCACCTACGACCCGCCGAAGCTGAGCGTCTTCGGCGACTCCAGCCCGGTCACCTCGACGGACGTCGAGAACGACCCCCTGGCCTTGCGTGCCTTCGCGGAGGCTCGCGGGGTTCACGGAACGGTCACGAAGAGCGGGGTGCAGTACGCGGAAGCCGCCTACCCGCTCATCGACGGCTCCGTCGTGCTGCTCCGCGCTTCACTCCATGACTCCCTGCGGAGCATCCACCTCGTCCGCAGCCGGCTCGTCGTTGCCGGACTGATCGCGCTCGTCGCGTCACTCCTCGTCGGCTACCTGGCGGCGTCCGTCTTCGCCCGGCGCATCCGCCGGCTGGAACGCGCGGCTGATCGGATCGCGAGTGGAGATTTCAGCGAGCCGGTCGTGGACTCCGGCCGGGACGAGCTCGGCCAGCTCGCAGCCGCCTTCGAGAGGATGCGCCAGCGTCTCGCGCAGCTGGACCACGCCCGGCGGGAGTTCATCGCCAACGCATCCCACGAGCTGCGAACGCCCCTCTTCTCGCTCGGCGGTTTCCTGGAGCTGATGACCGAAGAGGACCTCGACTCGCAGACGAGAGCCGAGTTCATGAGCACGATGCGGGAGCAGGTCGAGCGACTGACGAAGCTCGCGACCGAGCTTCTCGACCTATCCCGTCTCGACGCGGGACGTCTCAGCCTGGAGCGGGAGCCCATCGATCTGGCGGCTCTTGCCGAGACGCTGGCAGATGAGTTCCGCGCCGTCGCCCACTCGACCGGGCACCGGCTCTCCGTGCACGCCGACGGGGCCGCCGAGGGACTGGGCGACGAGGAGCGTGCGCTGCAGATCGGGCGGATCCTGCTCGAGAACGCCATCATTCACACGCCCTCCGGTACGGCGGTGCGCCTCGGCGCGGGTCACAGGAACGGCTCGGCGCTGTTGACCGTCGAGGACGAGGGCCCGGGAATCCCGGCGGAGCATGCGGGCCAGGTCTTCGACCGCTTCTATCGCATCGAGGGCACCATGGCGTCGGGTAGTGGCCTCGGCCTGGCGATCGCACGGGAGCTGGCGGAGTTGATGGGCGGGTCGGTCGAGCTCGACGCCGGTGACGGCCGAACGAGATTTTCCCTCGTTCTGCCGGCCGCGTCCCCTGCGCCGCCGTTTTCACCGGAAAACGAACGCCTGGAAGAACCGTCGCTACAGTGAGCCGGATGCGGCTCCCGGCTCTTGTCGTCGTGACCGTAGCCGCCGCCGCCCTTGGCGGCGGCGCTGCATTGGGCATCGGCAAAGGGACGGGCTGGCTCGACCAGGGCACGAAGACAGTCGTCGTGCGTGCAGCAGCGCCCCGGACGGCGGCACTGCCGGCCTCTGCCACCTCGAACGCCGCCCCGCTGCCGGGCAAGGGTTTCGATCCGGAGCGCATCTTCGCCGAGCGCTCGCCGGGCGTCGTCACGATCTTCGCTTACTTCGGTGATCCCAGCTCGAGCGTGACCGCCGTGTCCCAGGGCTCGGGCTTCGTCATCTCCCCCAAGGGCTACGTCCTCACGAACTCGCACGTGATCACGAACGCCGGCGACGGGTCGAACGTTCGTGCCGCCGACCATCTTTTCGTCGAGTTCGCCGACGGCGATCGGGCCGAAGCGAAGGTCGTCGGCTGGGACCTCTACGACGACGTCGGCCTGCTGCGCCTTCAGTCGCGTCGGCATTCGCTCACCCCCGTGCCGCTCGGGGACTCGGCGACAGTTGCTGTGGGCGAGCCGGTCGCGGCGATCGGAAGCCCGCTTGGCTCCGACATCGGTGTCAACACGCTGACCGTCGGGGTCGTCTCCGCGATCCATCGCTCCATCGACGCGATCACGGTCCGCAAGTACAAGGTCGTCGACGCGATCCAGACCGACGCGCCGATCACGCATGGAAACTCGGGCGGACCTCTTCTCGACGCGCGCGGCCGGGTAATCGGCATCAACGCGCAGATCCGGAGCACGAGCGGAACGGGCATCAACGACAGCGGGATCGGATTCGCCATACCGATCGACGCGGCGAAGAATTCCGTCGCGCAGTTGCTCGCCAAGGGCAAGGTGACGTATGCCTACGTCGGGATCAGCACCGAAGACCTCACGCCCTCGCTCGGCCGCGCGCTCGGGTACAAGGCCGAGCACGGCGCGCTGATCGTCGGCGTCAACAGCGGTAGCCCGGCCGAGGCGGCCGGTCTTCGCGGCGGCACCCATGAGGCCTATGCGCTCGGCCGCACCCTCGAGACCGGCGGCGACGTGATCCTGGCCATCGACGGCAGGCCTGTCAACGGGGCCGATGACGTGGTGCGTTTCGTCTCGTTCTCGCTGCAGCCGAAGGACGTCGCGGTGTTCACGATCCTGACGCCGGGGGGCGACCGCAAGAAGGTGGCCGTGACGCTGGCGGAGCGCCGGCTCCCCACGGGTTAGTCCCTGGTGCCCTTGGGGCATAAGCCTCCTGAGAGCGAGTTAGAGCTTCATCAACTTTCGGTAGGTTATTCTGAGTCTTTCTACGCAAGACTCCTCTGTGGGGGCCACTCGATGACAACCGATGCCAACGCCGATGCCGCGACGGTTCGGCTCACGATCCCTGCGCGGGCCGAGTACATCACCCTCTGCCGGCTCGCGCTCACCGGCATCGGTCGCTTGCGTGAGCTTTCCGACGAGCTGCTCGCGGACCTCAAGCTCGCGCTGACGGAGGCCGCGTCCAACTCGGTGCGGCACGCGTACGGAGAACGCGAGGACCCGGGCGTCGTCGAGATCTCCTACGTGCTCCACTCCGACCGTCTCGTCATCGAAGTCACCGACGAGGGTGAGGGCTTCGATCCCGCTCACGCTGCCGGTGCTTCCGGAGAACTGTCCGAGGGGGGTCTCGGCATCGCGATCATCCGCGCGATCGCGGACGAGGTCGAGATCGGCGCCCAGCCCGGGGGTAGAGGATCGCGCCTGCGCTTCGAGAAAGCCCTGAGCTAGCCTGAAACAGCGCCCGCGGGCTGTATTCTCGCGACCGTTCGCCCCAGGAACGCCCCCAAACAATGCTCCAACTCGTCAACGCCGGACACAAGTCCCTCGCGGACTACGCGACCATCGCGACGCGTGGGCTCATGGAGGAGATCAAGCGGCTGGCAGAGCCACTCGCCGGCAAGCGCGTCGTCCATCTCTCGGCGACGGCGTTCGGCGGCGGGGTCGCGGAGATCAACTACACGCTGATTCCGCTGATGCAGGACGCCGGACTCCAGACGGAGTGGCGGATCATCAAGGGCGCGGAGGAGTTCTGGAACGTCACGAAGACGATCCACAACGCCCTGCAGGGAAACCCGCAGGGTCTCACCGAGGAGCAGCAGGAGATCTTCCGGCGCTACCAGGAGCTGAACGCGCGCGAGTTCGAAGACGACTACGACTTCGTCATCGTCCACGACCCTCAACCGGTCGGGATGATCGACTACTTCGAGGATTCGCGCGCCAACTGGATCTGGCGGGGGCACATCGACTTCTCGACGCCGAACAAGGATGTCTTCGACTTCATCCTGCCTTCGATCCGTCGCTATGACGCCGCGATCTTCCACATGCGCGAGTACGTGCCGAAGGCGGAAGGGCTGCCGCCGTGTTACATCTGGCCGCCTGCGATCGATCCGCTGGCGCCGAAGAACATGGCACTGTCGCCCGAGGACGCCGCGTACATCGTCGACCAGTTCGGGATCGACGTAGAGCGGCCGTTGCTGACGCAGGTCTCCCGCTTCGATCCCTGGAAGGACCCGCTCGGCGTGATCGATGCGTACCGTCTCGTGAAGGAGGAGTTTCCGGCCGTGCAGCTCGCGCTGGTCGGTTCGATGGCGCACGACGACCCGGAAGGCTGGGACTTCTACAACCAGACTGTCGCCTACGCAGGCGGTGACCCGGACATCTACATCCTCTCCAACCTGAACAACGTCGGCTCCGTGGAGGTGAATGCCTTCCAGGTTCATTCCGCGGCCGTGATCCAGAAGTCGATCAAGGAAGGCTTCGGTCTCACCGTGACCGAGTCGCTCTGGAAGACGCGACCCACCGTCGCCGGGCGGGTCGGGGGCATCGTCGCGCAGATCCAGGACGGCGAGACCGGTTGGCTCGTGGATTCGGCGACGGAGTGCGCGGAGGCCTGCATCGACATCCTCCGCGATCCGCAGGAGGCGCGGCAACGGGCCTTGCGCGGGAAGGAATACGTCCGGAAGCACTTTCTGACGCCGCGCTTGCTGCGTGACTGGCTGGTGCTCATGAACCGGCTGCTCGGCAACGACACATCCGGCGCCGAGGTCTCGGTCGTCGCCGCCGTCTGAGCTTCCCGTGCGCCGCAAGCTCATCGTTGTCTCGAACAGAGGTCCTGTGTCGTACGGGCGCGCGCTCGACGGGACGCGCACCGCGAAACGCGGAGGCGGCGGGCTCGTCACGGCACTCCGCAGCCTCGTGCAATACCACGAGGTGACCTGGATCGCCAGTGCGATCAGCGAGGAGGACCGGGCCGCCGCAGGCGAGACGCTCGACGAGACGGCACGCGACGGTTCGCCCTACAGGCTGCGCCTCGTCGCGCACGACCGGCAGGCATACGACTGGTACTACAACGTCGTCGCCAATCCCATGCTCTGGTTCGTCCAGCATTCTCTCTGGGACCTGCCGTACACGCCGAAGGTCGACGCCGCCTTTCACCGTGCCTGGGCCGAAGGGTACGTGGCGGTGAACGAGAGCTTTGCGGCGGCGGTCGACGCCGAGCTCGCGCGCACGCCCGACGCGGCGGTGTTCTTCCACGACTACCACCTGTATCTCGCACCGCGCCTGGTGCGTGAGCGCCGGCCAGACGCGGCGCTGATGCATTTCGTGCACGTCCCATGGCCTCAGCCCGACTACTGGCGCGTCCTGCCGAAGGATGCGAGGCGTGCGATTCACGACGGGCTGATGGCCAACGACGTCGTCGGCTTCCACACCGAGCGTTGGCGCAGAAACTTCATCTACAGCGTGCTCGACCTGCTCGGCGAGGACGCAACTGCGAAGACCGTCACAGCCCCGATCTCGGTTGACTCGGCGGAGTTTGTCGAGCTCGCGCAGAGCGAAGCGGTGCTGAGTGCAGAGCGCGAGATCCTCGCCGACCGGCCCGAACGACTCGTCGTACGCGTCGACCGGACCGATCCGTCGAAGAACATCGTGCGCGGTTTTCGTGCCTTCGAACTCTACCTCGACGCGCATCCGGAGATGCACCGTCGGGTCGGGATGCTCGCGTTGCTCGACCCGTCACGGCAGGAGATCCCCGAGTATGCCGAGTACCTCGGCGCGATCCAGCGCGAGGCGCGCCGGGTGAACGACCGGTTCCAGCAGAGCGGCTGGCGGCCGATCGAGCTCGAGATCGCGGACGACTTCCCACGGTCGGTGGCGGCGTACAAGCAGTTCGACGTCCTGTTGGTGAACGCCATCTTCGACGGCATGAACCTCGTCGCCAAGGAAGCGCCACTTGTCAATGAGCAGGATGGGGTTGTTGTCCTATCTGAAAACGCAGGCGCGCATGCGGAGCTCGGCGAGTGGGCGCTGACGGTCAACCCCTTCGACGTCGAGGGCCAGGCCGAGGCGATCGAGGTTGCCCTGTCCATGGAACCCGGCGAGCGTCGTCAGCGGCTCGAGGCGATCCGCGGACACGTGCGTGAGCACGATCTGAACCAGTGGACGGACACGTTGTTGGCCGCGCTCGATCGCGTGGCAGCGCCGGCTCGCCGTTAGTGCCCTCCCAGCAATACACGCCGGCTTCTGGCCCGCGATCACGCGGCGCCAGAGTCCACCCTCGTCCTTACCAAGGCTGTCCAGCCTTGGCTGGGGCCGAGTGCGGCCTCTAGCTTGGTGCTCGCGACCGAGAAACTCTGCTGTCTCACTGGCAGGGGCACTAGGATCGCGCTCGGGATGGGCGAGTTTAGCCACGTCACCGGGGCGGGTGACGTTCGCATGGTCGATGTCGGCAGCAAGCCGCTCTCGCGGCGTCGTGCCGTTGCGCGGGGCGTCGTGCGGATGGCTCCGGAGACGGCTCGGCGGCTGCGCGAGTTGCCCAAGGGTGACGCACTGGCTACCGCACAGGTGGCCGGCATCATGGCCGCCAAGCGCACGAGCGACCTGATTCCGTTGTGTCATCCGCTGCCGCTGTCGAACGTCGAAGTGTCCTTCGAGGTCGGCGCGGAGAGCGTCGAGATCACGAGTGTCGTCGAGACGACCGCTCAGACCGGCGTCGAGATGGAAGCCTTGGCGGCCGTCTCCGTCGCCGCCCTGACTGTCTACGACATGGCGAAGGCGATCGACAAGGGGATGGTCGTGACGGAGGTTGCGCTGGTCGAGAAGACGAAAGAGCCCGTATGAGGGCTGCGGTCCTCACGATCTCCGACGGTGTTGCGGCCGGCGAGCGCGAGGACGAGAGCGGTGCGCTTCTCGTCCGGTTGCTCGAGGGCGAGCAGTACGAGGTCGAGCATCGCGTCGTTCCCGACGAGCGGCCGCAGATCGCTTCTGCGCTGCGTGCGTTGTCGACCAACGCTCGGGTCATCCTGACGACCGGCGGCACGGGAGTGTCCCCTCGTGACTTCACGCCTGAGGCGACCGAGGCCGTGATCGACAGGAACGTGCCCGGCATCGCCGAGGCGCTTCGTGCAGACGCGATCCGGAAGACGCCGCACGGACTGCTCGGCCGTGGTCTTGCCGGCGTGTGCGGGCGGACCCTGATCGTGAATCTCCCCGGATCACCGGGCGGCTGTCGCGACGGCTTCGAGCTGATCAAGCCTGCGCTGCCGCATGCCGTCGACCTGATCGCCGGCGGCCGTTCCGAGCACCAGCAGACATGACGGCAGTCGCCGCTCTGCCGCGGCGGTTCGCGTCGCTCGTGAAAATCGAGCACACCGTTTTCGCGTTGCCGTTTGCGTACATCGGCGCGTTGCTTTGCGTGCACCGAATTCCGTCCGCGCACGATCTCGTCTGGATCACGCTCGCCATGGTGGGTGCGCGCTCGCTCGCGATGGGCCTGAACCGTGTGATCGACGCGGAGATCGATGCGCGGAATCCGCGGACCGCCGATCGCGAGCTTCCGGCCGGAAGGCTTTCGCTCGCGCACGTGACGGTCTTTTGCGCGCTCGCGCTTGCGCTCTATCTCGTGTCGTGCTTTCAACTCGATCCGATCGTGCGGTGGCTCTGGCCGATCCCGCTCGTCGGCTTCGTCGTCTATCCGTACCTGAAGCGCTTCACGTGGCTCAGCCATCTCTGGCTCGGGCTGGTCGACGGGCTCGCGCCGGTCGGCGCGTGGGTGGCGATCACCGGCCGGCTGCCGTGGGAAGCGTGGGCGCTCGGCGCAGCAGTTGCGGTCTGGATCGCTGGATTCGACGTCTTCTATTCGCTGTTCGACCGCGAGTTCGACGTCGACCAGGGACTCCACTCCGTCGCTGTGCGCTTTGGTGTGGGGGGCACGTTCCGGGGTGCGCGCCTGCTGCACGTCTTGACGGTCGTGTTGCTCGGCGCCGTTGGCCTGGGTCTCCACCTCGGCTGGCTGTACTGGATCGGCGTCGGGGCGGTTGCAGCCCTGCTCGCCTACGAGCATTCGCTGGTGAGACCCGGCGACCTGAGGCGCCTGGACGCAGCGTTCTTCACGGTGAACGGCGTGATCAGCGTCGTGTTCTTCGCGTTCGTCCTCGCCGAAGCCGCGCTCTAGCCGAGCTCGAACCGGCAGGCACTCCAGGGCCAGTCCCCGATGTCTTTGCAGAGGCCCGCGCGGACGGGGTTCATCATCACGTAAATGCACACGGTTTCAAGTTGTTCGTCGGGAACGGGTCTGCACCAGAACCGTTCGCCGAAGACGTGACCCCAACGCTGATACTTCCCGTTGAAGCCCTGCGCATACTGGCCATTGAGGAGCTGCAGACCTTCGGAGAGGAATTCGCGTGTCGTGTCGATGACGAGGTGGTAGTGGTTCGTCATCAGGCAGAAGGTGTGGCAGGTCCATTCGTACTCTTCTGCCGCAAGTCCTAGGAGACCGAGGAAGACTCGGCGGTCGTCCTCATCGCGGTAGATCGGCATTTTCGCCACACCGCGGGCCGTGACGTGAAAGATTCCGTCCGGCCAGACGTAGCGAGGGATACGAGCCATCCAGGCAACGTAGAGATGCTCTGGCCCGAGTCTTCTCCCCATGCGCCGAACTCCAGGTCCAGAAGGGATCCCTGTGAAGAGATCGTTCCACCGTTGGCACGAACTCCATGTCCGAACCAACCTGCTCCAGCCACGTCTGGTTTGGAGATGCCCAGGGACAGTCCCCAGACATGTCCTGGACGGTTAGGTCTGAGGAGGATGGTCCGTGCCGTGTGCAGGGACGGCCGGTTTCAGGGGACGGGCGTGCCGCCGCTGCTCGCAGATCATGCGCTCAGAACTAGGCTGCGGTCTTTCGGCGACTACAGTGGCATTGGTGATTCGGGCCCGCGGGGTGGAGAAGCGTTACGGCGACAAGCGCGTCTTGCGCGGCGTCGGGTTCGACGTCGGGCGCGACGGATTCCTGCTCGTCACCGGACCGAACGGATCCGGGAAGACGACGCTCCTGCGCCTGTGCGCCGGGCTCGCCGTTCCAACGGCCGGCGACCTCGACGTCACGCCACAACGCGGCCGGATCGGCTACCTCGCGCACGAGCCGCTCGTCTACCGCGAGCTCACCGCGCTCGAGAACCTCGACCTGTATGGCCGGCTCTACCGGGTCGCGGAACGACGCGAACGGATCGGCATGCTGCTCGAGCGCTTCGGACTC
>WNFC01000682.1_pt1 | contig 44542 bp, 39 predicted proteins | sample 5400541 | NCBI WGS metagenome assembly WNFC01 (sample SAMN13153342, study PRJNA577476) | soil metagenome | isolation source: 120 cm saprolite under Douglas fir tree site 2 hole 2 replicate 1 | place: USA:California | collected 2015-04-18 | reverse complement strand
AACTGAAGATATTGGAAGCAGCAACGCAAATCCGTTAAGCTGGAATCACTGTGGATCAGCAGCACGTACATATCATTGGAATTTGCGGAACTGCCATGGCGTCACTGGCGGGGCTGCTCAAACAACGGGGTTTCAAAGTGACCGGCTCTGACACGGCGGCTTATCCTCCGATGTCAGATTTTCTGGCCGCCATGTCCATACCCGTGTCGCAGCCGTATAGCGAAGCAAATCTCAAGCCTCGTCCGGACTGGGTAGTGGTTGGGAACGCGATCTCCCGCGGCAATGTTGAACTGGAGTATGTGCTGGACCAGCGGATCGCTTTTCGCTCCATGCCGGACACGCTTTACGATTTCTTTCTGCGCACGCGCGAGCCGGTGGTTATCGCGGGCACACATGGCAAGACAACGACTACGTCCATGCTGGCATGGATCTTTCAGCACGCCGGAAAAGATCCGTCTTTCCTGGTTGGCGGCATTGCGGAAAATTTTGGCAGTAGCTTCGCTTTGCGGCAGGGCAAGCACTTCATCATTGAAGGCGACGAATACGATACGGCATTCTTCGATAAAGGTCCCAAGTTCCTGCATTACTTTCCTCAGGCGGTGATTCTGACTTCCGTGGAGTTCGACCATGCGGACATTTATGCCGATCTTGAAGCGGTGAAGACCGCGTTCCGTCGCCTGGTCAATCTGGTGCCGCGCAAAGGCAAGATCATTGCCTATGATGCCAGTGAAAACGTGGATCAATGTATTGCCAAAGCTTTTACGCCAGTGGAGAAATATGGATTGAAGGAAGGGTCCTTCTGGCGCATCACTGACCTGCATTTTGCTCCGGAGAGCACCAGTTGGCGGGTACTGCGTGAAGGCCAGCCCTGGGGTGAGTTTGAATTTGCCCTGGCCGGCGAGTACAACGTGGTGAACGCTACGGCTGCAGCGGCCATGGCGTCGCATTACGGAATTGAGCCGCAGGTCATTGCGGAGGCGTTGAGCTCTTTCAAGAGTGTGAAACGGCGGCTGGAAATCAAGGCACAGGTGGATGGAATTACCATCATTGATGACTTTGCCCACCATCCAACCGCCATTGCCGCCACGCTGACTGCGTTGCGCATTCGTTATCCTGAATCGCGGCTGTGGGCGATCTTTGAGCCGCGATCCAATACGCTTCGTCGCAAGGTCCTACAAAGCAATCTGGTGGCCAGTCTGGCGCTAGCCGACCAGGTAATTATCACGCCGATCTTCAAACCGGAAGCTGTGCCGGAAAATGAGCGACTCACTACAGCAGCCGTAGTGAAAGGTGTGACGAAGGCCGGCACGCCGGCTCGCGAAATGCAAGATGCGGATGCCATTGTTGAGGCGGTGGCTCCCGAGCTACAAAGCGGTGATGTGGTGGCGATTCTGTCCAATGGGGGCTTTGGCGGCATCTATGAAAAGCTGCCGCGTAAACTGGAGGAGCTGCGCGGCTTGCAGCGGGCATGAGGGCGACGATTAGTTTTATACGCAGCCTTGCCGCCGTGGTTTTTCTTTTTGCCCTGGTGCCTCCCGCGGCGTTGATTGCATTTCCGTGGACGTTCATTGCGGGCAATGCCAACTTCCTTTATGCCGTGGGCATGGGATTCGCCCATTGGGCCGTGCGCATTGCCGGCGTGAAAATCAAAATGAAAGGTATGGACCAGTTTGATCCTGCCGGTACCTACATTTTCATGTCGAACCACGTTTCCAATCTGGATCCGCCAGTGCTCATACCGATGGTTCCGCGGCGGACATCTGTGCTGGCCAAGCGCGAGTTATGGAAAATCCCGGTTCTATCCAAAGCGCTGGATCTGGCAGACATTGTTCCGGTAGAGCGCAACAAGCGTGAGTCAGCGATTGAGAGTATCCGTCGCGCCGGTGAGGTCATGAAGCACGGCATCAATATGACCATCTATCCGGAAGGCACTCGCTCGCGCGACGGACGCCTGCTACCATTCAAGAAAGGGCCATTCCACCTGGCCGCCGAGACAGGATTCCCCATTGTGCCGATCACGATTCTGGGAACGGAAGACATGATGCCCAAGGGGCGCTTCGCGGTTCGTCCGGGCACAGCTACTCTGGTATTTCACGCGCCTGTAGACCCAAAGAAGTTCAAGTCGCGGGAAGAGCTGATGCAGGCGGTGCATGACGCCATTAACAGCTCATTGCCGCCGGAGCGGCAGACTTCAAGTTCAGGACCGTCAGATCGACAAGCGGCAGATCGACAATCGGCAGATCGACAATCGGCAAATCTGCAATCGCCAGGCAAAGACCCAGATGCCGCGACAGCTGAAGAATCACTGCCCGATCAACTGTAACTTGGCCACCGCTTTTTCCTGATCGAAGCGAACTTCAATCAACCCATCATCATTTTTGTGCAGTTCGGGGCCAAGCGCTGTGTGCATTTTTCCGCTGGCGTCAGCAAACTGAATTTTGAGCGGACCGGTTTCCAGCGGCTTCACCGGATAAAGGAATGTCTTGCCCGGGTCGAGTTGATTCTTGCCGAAGGTGGCTCCAGGGTAGTCGATCACGATGGTGGTAACCGGCTGCTGGCTGACATTGATGAGGTTGACCTTCACAACATGAGAGCGGCAGCCGGTTGTGCCTACGCTGACGGTCGCCAACAGAGTTGCGGAAAAAATTATAAAAAATCGTTTCATGTTTTGGGTGCTACTTCTTTTCAATGACGCGCGCGCTTAGCACCACGCCGTTACGGTTGTCATGCAGTTTGAGCGGGAATACCAGAATGTTCCAGTTCCAGCGCCGGTGTTTTTTGGCCGGCAGATGCGGCAGTCCGCGAAAGCTGCGGTCAACATAGGTTTCACGCGTGTCCGCCACGGTGCGTATGATTTCCTTCCACTCTCCACCGAGCTCGGGAAACTCTTCAAAGCGGTTCTTGCCCAGGAACCATGTGCGTTTTTTGTCGTACAGACGGGCGAAGTATTCATTTACGAAGATCCAGTAGCCGTCGCGATCCAGAACTTCAAGGACAAGGTCATCGCCCATGGCCATGGCGATGCGGGAATAGAAAAAATCCCGGGCGTCCACCACCACCGGCTTGCCGCGACGCTTGGCTTCAAACGAGCGCAAGGCATCCAGGAGATCATCGACTGAGCTATACCCCTTGAGCAGATGCATGTCTTCCACACCGCCAAATTTTCTTTCCAGGGTGGCGGAGAGAATGATGATAGGAACTTCAGGGCGCTTGTCGCGCAGGGATTGGGCGACTTCCGTGCCGAACTTACCGGCGCCCAGGTGATAGTCGAGCACGGCAATATCAATGCTGCTCAGCTGGCGTTCTGCCTCTTCCACGGACGCAGACGTGACGGCGTCATAACCATGGTTGCGCAGGATGGCACTGCGCAGAATCAGATCGTCATGGCGGTCGTCGAGCAGGAGTACCCGTATGGGTTTTTTGCCGTCGGATTTACCGGAGTCAGTGGCCATCGGCTCTATTCGTCTTCGCCCCTGGCAGGTTTTGATCCGCCTTTTTCGAGCGCTCCAGATTCAAGCGTTCCGCCTTCAACCCTTCCACCTTCAAGCGTTCCATCTTTGCCCCGGGCAGCCGCACGGACCGCCTTCGCCAATTCCGGAAGCTTATTAAATACGGCAACGCTGCGCAGCCACTGTTTGTTGTCGATAGCGGGGTAGCCACTGACCAGCCTGCCGGCTTCCACGTCATTGGGAATGCCGGTTTGGGCTGTGGCAATGGCGCCATCGCCGATCTTAAGATGTCCAGCTACGCCCACCTGTCCGGCGAGAATTACATTTTTGCCGATCTCCGTTGATCCCGCCAGACCCACCTGAGCACAGAGCATGGCATTTTCTTCGACCATGCAGTTGTGACCTACCTGCACCAGATTATCAATCTTTACGCCGCGCGCGATGCGCGTTTCACCCAGGCTGGCACGGTCAATGCAGGAGTTGGCCTGGATTTCAACATCATCTTCAATCACCACTTTCCCCGATTGAATGATCTTGTACCATGCGCCTTTGTCGTCTTTGGCGAAGCCGAAGCCGTCCGCGCCGATGACCACGCCATTGTGCAGCAGAACATTATTGCCGATCTCTGAATTCTCACGCACGGAAACATGCGCATGGGCGGTGAAGTTACGGCCAATCTTCACGCCGGGATAGAGCACCACGTGGGCCAGCAGGGTGCAGCCATCGCCGATCTCGACGTTGTTGTAGATGACTGTGTAAGGGCCAATCGAGGCATCGGCGCCGATCTTTGCTGTTGGATCCACCACGGCCGTGGGGTGAATCCCGCGCGGAAAGCTGAGCGGTTGATGAAAGATCTCAACCACCTTGGCATAGGCAAATTGCGGATTGCGTGTGCGCAATGTGGGCTTGTCCAGCGCAGGAAACTTTTCGTCAACGATGATGGCGGAAGCCTGCGTGGTCTTTGCGGCAGACGTGTACTTGGCGTTGGCGATGAAGGTCACCTGCCCCTGGCCGGCGTTCTCAATGCCCGCCACGCCGACGATCTCCACGTCAGCATTCGCAGGTTCCAGTCGCGCCCCGATCTTGGTTGCAATGTCCTTGAGTTTCATGGGAAATCCTGAACAACAGAACCCGTGATTGTAAAGGCGAGAGAAGTTGCAGGGCAAAACGAACATTCAGAGCAGGCAAAGCTACTGCTCGGAGAAGAGCCGCTCCTGGCGGGCGTCTTCGGCTTCCGCGGCGGCTTTGCGGCGTGACTCTGGCCGGCCAATGACAGCCAATACACTCATTTCTTCGAGAGCAGATTTGGGAACGAAGATGCGTTGAATGTTGCCGCGCGTATCCGGAGGCGTAATCAGATAGCCGTCCGTGCTTAACTGGACCAGGTCATTGGGCATCATGCCCTCCAGAACGTCATTGTCGGCAAATTTCAGCCGCACCCAGAGGCCTTCCGTCCGGGGACGAGTGGCAAAAGTCTTGCGGCCACTTGAGCCTGAATCGTTAAAGTCGCGCACAAAGTCCACACTTTTTATCTCCGCCAGTTCAATAAGGATCACCTTACCTGACTGGTTGAGCAGTTCCAGCTTGCCTTCGGAAATGAAGCTGGGCGCAACGTATCCACTGAGCGAATCCCGCCCCAGCTTGCGCACGATGACCTTTTTGGTTGTGGAAGGCATGCCTGAACATTGATTCTCGCACTGATTTGAGGGGCATCAAAGACGGCATCACTCTTTCTGCGGGTGAGGGTAGCCAAAGGGTTAACCTTTGTGATATTGTTTCGGGTTTGTGTAGGTTCCTGCTGTTGCCGTCTAAGTCTTGTATAAAGTGCAACTTACGAAAAAATTAAGGAGAGCGAGATTGGTACCGGAATTGCTCCGGATCGCTCCAGGTGTGCTCCAAAGCTGATGGCTGACTTTATTTATCTCATGGAAACCCGGCTTACCCCGGACCAGCAAAAAGCGCTGGCGCTGGTAACAGAAGTAGCTCGCTCACATGAGATGAACGTTTATCTCACGGGCGGAGCCGTGCGCGACATCATCAGCGGATTCATCATTCGCGATCTGGATTTCTCCGTCCAGGGCAACGCCCTGAAGCTGCAAAAAGACTTTGAAAAAGCCGGCGCCGTGACCGAAGGCACGGATGAGCACACGCGCTCCATCCTGCTGTTGCTGCCCGGAAATGTGCGCGCTGAAGTTACCAGCACGCGCTCTGAACGCTATGACAAGCCGGGCAAGCCGGCTGAGATTACGCCGGGTACCATTTATGACGACATGCGCCGGCGTGACTTCACTGTGAACGCCATGGCGCTATCGCTCAATCCGGGCTCACGCGGACTGCTTTCCGATCCGTTCAACGGCATGGCCGACATTGAAGCCAAAGTGCTTCGTGTGCTGCACAATTACTCTTTCTACGAAGATCCTTCACGGCTGATCCGGGCCACGCGTCTGGCTACGCGTTTTCACTGGACGCTGGAAGAGCGCACACAGGCCCGCTACGACGCTGCTAGAGAAAACAATTACATCGATAACATTTCTGATCGCGCGCTGGGCCATGAAGTGGAGCAACTTGCGCACGAGGAACAGCCGGTCGAGGTGTTGAAGGCCCTGGAAAAAGAAGGCTGGCTCAAGGTTCTTGCGCCTCACCTTTCCCTTGCCAAGATTGATACCCAGGGTCTGGCGCACATGGCGAAAGCCAAACAGCAATTGCAGGATGTGGGCTTGAATCCTGATGCCAGCCCTATTGTGATGTATTACCTCACCAAGAAGCTGGGTGACAAAGACATCAGCGCCATCCAGAAGCAAATTTCCAACAAGGGTTTTGTGGAGCGCTGGCGCAGTCTGGAAGATGATGCCAAGGATTTTGCCAAACGCCTGATGGCCAAAGATCTGGTGCAGCCTTCGGCGACCTGGAATTTCCTGATGCAGAGCCGGCCGGAGACTCTATTGTTCACGGCCATCACATCGCGTCCGGCGGCAGTGGAGCAGAAGATCAAAAGCTTCCTGACGAAGTGGCCGCTGCTTAAGCAGAAGCTTCCATTTCCTGAGATGGCGGAGATGCGCATCACGCCGGAAATTCCTGACTACAAGAAAGTCATGGACGAAGCCTTCCTGCTGCTGATGGACGGCAAACTGCGCTCGCATACCGAAATTGTTAAGTTCCTGACGCCGTATTCACCGCCCGAGCCGCCTCCACCTCCACCGCCGGTAAGACGCGGTCGAGTGGCAAAAAAAGAAGTTGCCGGCGATGGAACTACCGCAGGACCAAAGAAACGCGGTCGCAAACCGAAAAATGCGGTGCTGGCCGGGACTGCTCCCGCCGCACCTGAGACGGTCCCTGCTCAGACTGCTGCGGCACAGCCTGCGGGAAAGAGCGCAGCCGCGAAGACGGCATCGGCGAAGACGGCGACTCCAGTGGCTAATGGAAAACCGGCGGAGGCAAAAGCCGTGGCGTCAAAATCAACGCCGGCAAAATCAACCCCGGCAAAACCAACACCGGCAAAACCAGCGCCCGCCAAAGCTACGCCGGCTGCCAAAGGAAAGCCGCAACCGGCGAAGGCCGCTGTAAAAGCCAAGCCAGCTGCGAAATCTCCAACAAAGAAAGCTGCGTCCGGGAAAAATCAGGCCGCCAAGTCAAAGAAGGGCAAGCGCAAATAGCTTTCGCGAAACTGCGCATGGTGTTCAATGCCTTTCACAGGCGACCAGATCAATGCTACGCCGGCCAGGCGTCCGATACCGATCACGCTACCTGGGCGCCACGTTACGCTGGTTCCGCTTGAACCTAAAGTCCACGGGGATTCGCTCTACCGGCAAACTACGGGCGTAAAGAACGACGAACTCTGGCGCTATCTGTTTGACGGCCCGTTTACCAACCGGACGGATTTCCATGCACATCTGGTGCAGAAAGCATCCTCAGACGCCTCCGTATTCTTCGCCGTTTTGAATAACAGTTCCGGCTCGGCGGTTGGCTATGCATCCTACATGCGCATTGAGCCGGAGCATCGCTGCATGGAGGTAGGCAGCATTCTCTACTCGCCGATCCTCCAGCGCACGCCTGCTGCGACGGAGACAATGTATCTGATGGCCCGCCATGCATTTGATGACCTTGGCTATCGTCGCTACGAATGGAAGTGTGACGCGCGTAATGAGCCTTCACGGCGAGCCGCACTCCGCCTGGGCTTCCAATTTGAAGGAATTTTCCGGCAGCATATGATCATCAAAAGTGGCAATCGAGATACAGCGTGGTATGCCATGCTGGAGGGCGACTGGCTGGCGCGCAAAGCCAACTTCGAACGCTGGCTCTCGCCAAAAAACTTTGACGCTGCGGGAAAACAGATCAAGTCACTTTCGGCGATGAATGGAGCGTTTCCAAACCCATGAAGGACTTAACAGGAGACATCCCACAACGCCACAGTTGCCCGACTCTGGTCTCCTTCCCAAATTAGCTTCTTGTTTTGATCTGCGTTTATCCGCGTTAATCTGCGGCAAAAGGTTTTTTGTTATCTGTGCCTTACTGCCCGATCTCGAATGCGGAGAAATCCGCTAGCCGTCTGAGGTCTTCAACCCCACAGTCTCGCCCGCGAGCCCTGCGCCCTGATCCAGACTTATCAGCCTGACCTTTCCCTCAGAGACTGTCTGGCCTTTTTCGTTCGTGATCTTTGCCTGCCAGACCTGGGTGCGGCGACCGCGCATGAGAGGTAATGCCGTGGCCGTGAGCCTGCCTTCGCGCGTAGCGACCAGGAACGACGTCTGGTTCTCCACGCCCACGACTCCACGGACTCGATCACACCGGCATACACTCCGCCATGCACAATGCCATAGGCCTGAAGATGCTCTGGTCCGACCTGCAATTCGGCTGTAACTTCGTCGCCCGAAGCATGGAGAAAGTGCAAACGCATTGCCGCCGCCCAGCCACCGAGACGGCCGTTGATCTGGGAAGCGAGGTTTTCGGCTTGCGATTTATCGATTTTCTCAGCCGTTGCCACGGTTTGAGCGTCTTCAGTCATCATGTGAACTTAACATGTCACACCACAACACGGCTATTCCGGTTCCGGGAGACTTGTGACTTCTGACTCATGAGAGGCTAATTCGACTTTTTGGAATTTGTAAGTAAGCGGACCGGATCTCCTTCTTAGTGGCCGAGCGAGAGAGCCCAAGGATTGAATAATGATCTTGCATGCTGAGAGTAGCTGGATTGCGCAGTCATTCCGAATCTATTTTTGAGCAGTGTAAAGAGCAAGGGACTACGTCAACCGATCTGCGGACCGGGACTTCCGCCTTGCAGGCTAGATGGACTTTAAGCTTTGACAACTAGGAGGGCGAAAAGGGAGTTAATTGGGAACTTGCTGTTTCCTAATCATTGCTCCCATCTGCCAGTTTTGCGAGCTGCTTTAGGTATGTTCGTCCGTAGCTTACGGCTTGATGGTCGGGTTATTCGAAGTGCCCCACTTAAAGTTACTGGAAACTACTAGTTTGTCTTTTCCTGCGCCCCGTCCTGCATCCGTGGCAACCGAAAAATTCAGCCAAAGTTGATCACTCACCTTGTGCTCGACCCCCGCGGTTAAGCGCGCGTAGTTTTCATCAACTCGAACTGGATCCTTGGGATGCGAATGGCGATAGACCGTCTCGAATGAGCCATTATTCGAGGAAGAGCCGAGCAAGAGCCTCAATCCCCCAAGTTCGCTGTTACGCAGGAACGTTTGACCGTTGTTTGTGGGATCAGTCACGCTTTCGTTATTGCGCCACTCGGCGTGAAAAGAGAGCTCTGCGTGCTTGCGAAAGAAGTTCTTGTCGGAGGCGTCCTCAAAGCCATAGGCAAGGGTCGTCCAGGCTCCCGCGCCATTCCATTTCATGGAGTCGAGGCTACCGCTCTGGCTAACCAGCGCGATGGCTGCTGCTGCCGCGAGGTAAGAACTGTTCCAATACTTGTCTTCGAGTTCTTTTTTTCGCGGTGCGATGGCGTCCTCTATCACCTTCAGCATCTTTGTTTCACACTTTTCTACCGCGTCCTTGTCGCCCGCAGGGATTGGGCCACATGTCTCAGGAATACGAAGAAGTACGTCAGTTCCAGCCTTAGTGAAGGCAGCTGTGAGCGTTTTATCCAGGCGCGGATCTTTTCGATTCCACAATAGCGTGTGCAATCCCAGACCCAATTTGGTGCTTGTGTCGTCAGAAGTGGTTCCCTTCGTGGTGCCAACAGACAGTTGGCTGTTAGCCAGCCAGCGGATGTACAAGTGATCGTAGGCGGTGATCGACGTTGCCTTGCCTCTAAGAAGCATGAATGGGTCAATATCCAAGGCCAAGCCTGATTGAAAGTGGCCGTTCTCGTCCAATCCATTGAGCAGCGAAGTAGCTAGGTCGCGTGGGGTGGCCGGCCTTTCGATCTTGTCCGGATTCACTCCCAGGAGCGTAAACGCAGGACTGTCAGGGATCGTGTAATTGACATTGAGATTCGCTGCGTTGGCTGTTTGCTGGTTCTGTGCTGGCGCGGCAGCCGAGAGAAATGAGCATAGGACCATCATCGCGGTCGCATGTCGCTTATTCAAAAGTCACCTCCACGACCGCGATGTATACGTTTTTGTCTTTGTCGAATTTCTCGTCGACCTTGATCGGGCTCATGCAGGATTTGCCGTCCTGATTCATATCTACCTGCACGAAAACTTTTTCATCGGGATCGTTCGTGCCTTTCAGTATCGTGATCCACCACCGTAAAAATTCCCTGTTGTCCAAAATTTGTCCTGGATCATCTAGCACAGGAAAAGTCGAATCATGGCTGTCGAGCCATTGATGAAGGCTGTTTCCGCTCTTGTCGCTGAGATCACAGCGCCAGACTGAGTGATGTAGAAGTCCTATGTGGATGCTGGCCACTGGAGTCGATCCGGTGCGGTTGATTTTGGCAGTGCCAGTGCCGATGGACATTTAATCTCCTCCGAATGTCTGCCGTTAGATAACGCAGATGATGAGGAAATCCCTTTTGTGAATGAACGAAGTTATCCGCCATCATCCATTCGCTCGCCTTCGTTGTTAATAACGTTTTCTCGTAGCCATCTGCTCAGGTTGCGCTCTCGATGCGGGTGGCGCATCGGGTGACCGTCATGGGGCCACCACCGCTTACGTCCAGTATGGCTTGGAGCAATTGGTTCAGGCCGGGCAAGCGGAGAAACATACCAAACAGCGCCCAGCCGAGATGTACATGTTCCAAGGCACGCGCCAATGCGGCCAGGCCTTCGGACTCCAGACTGTTCGCCTCGTAGGTCATGCGCGTCAGATCGCGAACAGGATGACTTTCGGCGACGAGAATTTCCAGTCCGGTCGGTTTCAGGCTGCGGACGAAAAGGGCCATCTCGGAACACTTGCCGCACTGGCTGGCAAAGTAGATCTTTGCGCTTCCGGAAGGCGGATCAGCGGCAACATAAGGACGCCAGCGCGGTAGCCAGTCACGCACGCGCCTGCGATATTCGACAAAAGGCCGCCCATGTCTTTGTTGCAGGTCAGGCCTTCATCCCAGGCTGCCAGACCGGACGCGACTGCAAAAAGGGGATCGATGAAGTCAATTCCAATTCGATCTTGCGCGTTGTCGCTCATGGCGAATCACCTCATCAACTTAATCCCGGCAACCCCTTGGGCAAATTCATAACGTAGGATCATTTTCGAGTACGCGAAGAATGGAGGATAAATGGGCGGGATCGAAATACCTTATATCCTCTTCATTTCCGTATTCACCGCGTTTCCTTTTTTGGCAAGGCTGATCTTCTGCCATCGTTTACTTCTTTGCTACTCCTCGCTGTCAATTGTCCCGAGTAGGCCGGATGGAAGGAGCTATTTTCATGAGAATACGGCCATCTTCGTACTTGCTTCGCCCGAACAAATGAGAGAAGGTCATAATTGCCAAAAATTCGGCCATTAGCCACGAGCCTTTAGCTTTAGCCAAACCCTCCCCAGACAAGTCCATTGACAGGAGCAAGACTGATATGTCTGCGCAACCCTTTTCTGCCCAAAATCAAAACTTATTGACCGCACAAGACCCTTTAACTGAACAAAACCCATTAACAACAGTGGACGCGACGGAACACAAAGGACGCCAGTCAGTGCTGGATGAGCCGTGGAAGATCACGCTCCTGGCCGCGCCAGCGGAAGAAGAGCCGCAGGCGAGGAGATCGACGCCTTGGAGGCGGGGCGATGTCACGCGGCTGAAGGATGACACGCCGGAGGGGATGATGCGGTATATCGCCACACATACCACTGGATGGTGGCAGGAGATGGCGGAGCGTGCGTTGCGCGATACGGAAAAGGCCCGACAAATGGCGGAAGAGGCGGGATGCCAGCAAGGCCAATACTGGTCCCTTGAGATGGATGCCGAGGCCAGGCAGAAGTTGCTGGCGGCGGAAGAGGAGCGGAGGGCGCGCGACCAGGCGGAAAAGAACAGGGAGCAGGCCGAAAAAGAAGCCTTTGCGCAACGGCAGATGGAGTTGCTGGAGAAGGCAGGAAGAGCCCCGAGGTGTGAGTACGTGTACACGGACGGTCGAGGATGCAGAGCGCCACAGGTGAAGGGCGAGCGGTGGTGTCACGGGCATGCGAAGACGATGAGCTATCGTCCGGAAAAGCTGGAACTGTTGCCCATGGAAGACGAGCAGGCGGTGATGGTGAACCTGCATCGTGTAACGAAGAGTTTGTTGAGTGGAAGGATCGCAGAGAAGATGGCAAGGCTAATGCTCTGGAGCGTGGCGATCGGCGCGCCGGGGGCGGGACGGATTTCACCACGAAAACCTGACACCCACAACGGAGGCACGCAAGCGCGGAGGAAAAGAGCAAGGAAGGCAGATGGACGAAGATCAGAAAGGAACTTCCACCGCAAATTAACGCAAAGGAACACGAATGGGCAAATCAACCCCGGGGTAACGGATGGTAAGCCGTTTAGATCTGGGGTGGATGGGGAGGGCTAGGGAGGAATAATAGCCGAGATCGCCGCCGTCATCGCGCGACATCGCCGAGATCGGAAAGATGGAAGCTGGCCGCGAATTTGCGCGAATCAACTCAATTCTGGGAAGCATTGGGATGTTTTCGCTAAGTCCTTTGGATCTTGGGATGACCGGGGAGGGTGGGGCAGAACAAAGCGCCGAGATCGCCGAGATCGGAAGAACAACACGATTAAACACAGAGGGCGCAGAGGAGCACCGAGGAAAACCGACACCCTAACCACAAAGGGCAGGAAGGAACGAAAGGTGAACAAAACAGCAAAAAGGCCAAACGACCCATCGCTAGTTACAGCTTTCAGGCTTAATCCGCGCTCATCCGCGTTCATCCGCGGTAAGGCTTTGTTCAGATCAGTGTTATCAGTGCAAATCAGTGGTAGTAACTGCCTTGAAATCCACAGACTTACACAGCATTGCACAGCAGCGACGAACGCGTGGAACAACTATAATTAGATCAGGCCCTCATGTCTGAATTCGTTCATCTCCATCTACATACCGACTATTCTCTGCTCGATGGCGCCTGCGGCGTTGACGGTCTGATCAAGCGCGTGGCTGACATCGGCCAGAAGGCCGTCGCCATGACCGACCACGGCAACATATATGGCACGGTTGAGTTCGTCACGGCTGCTGAGAAGGCCGGAATCAAGCCAATCGTTGGTTGCGAGCTGTATATCTGCAAGAAGGACGACCATCGCGCGGCGCCGGAAGGTGACACATACAATCACCTGCTGGTGCTGGCCGAAAATGAAGAGGGTTACCAGAACCTCATCAAGATCACGTCGGAGGCTTCCATGCACGGCTTCTATTACAAGCCGCGCGTGAGCAAGAAGTTTCTGGCCGAGCACAGCAAGGGTCTGATCGGACTGAGCGGCTGCCTGGCGGGCGAGGTGTGCGAAGAGTTGCTGGCAGGGAAGTATGACGCGGCAAAGAATGCGGCCGGCACCTTCCGTGACATCTTTGGCAAGGACAATTTCTTTCTGGAGATACAGGACCAGGGTCTGCCAGAAGAACATCGCATACACGCTGACCTGTTCCGTCTGGAAAAAGAGCTGGGCATGCAGATGGTGGCCACCAATGACAGCCACTATCTTTGCGAAGATGACGCTCACGCGCAGGATGTTCTGGTCTGTGTGCAGACCGGCAAGTCAATTCACGATACCAACCGGTTGAAGTTCCACGGCAACCAGTTCTTTGTGAAATCCACTGAAGAAATGGGCCGGGTATTCTCCAGCCGTCCAGACGTGCTGCAACGCACCATGGCGATTGCTGAGCGCTGCAATTTTAAGCTCAACAAGGTGAAGAATCCCTTTCCGGAATTTACCGTGCCGGACGGGTTCACACTGGACAGTTATTTCGAGCATGTTGCTCGCGAGGGTTTTGCGCGGCGCTGGGCCACGCTGAGTTCGCAGGCCGATGCCGGTCGCCTGAAGAAAACCCGTGCCGATTACGATCAGCGCCTGGCTCGTGAGATCGCCATCATCCAGCAGATGAAGTTCTCAGGATATTTCCTGATTGTCTGGGACTTCATTCGCTACGCGCGCGAAAACGACATTCCTGTGGGCCCTGGCCGTGGTTCCGCCGCCGGAGCATTGGTTGCGTACGCGATGGGCATCACCGATATCGATCCACTGCAGAACGAGCTTCTGTTTGAGCGTTTTCTCAATCCCGAACGCGTGTCTATGCCTGATATCGATATCGACTTCTGCATGAATCGCCGGGGCGAGGTGATTCAGTACGTCACGCAGAAATATGGTCGCGAGAATGTGGCGCAGATCATCACTTTTGGAACCATGGCGGCCAAGGCGGCGATCAAAGACGTGGGCCGCGCCATGGACATTCCGTACGTTGACGTGGACCGCATCGCCAAGATGATTCCGCCCATGCTGAACATCAGCATTCAGCAGGCGCTGGACGATTCGCCACAGCTCCAGCAGGCCTACGAAAATGAAACCCAGATCAAGGAGCTGATTGATACGGCATTGAAGCTGGAAGGGCTGGTGCGCAACTCCGGCGTACATGCCGCCGGTGTGGTGATCTCGCCCAAGCCGCTGACGGAACTGGTGCCGCTGCACAAGACCAAGAACGACGAAATTGTGACCGCCTATGACATGAAGGCGGTTGAAAAGATGGGCCTGCTGAAGATGGACTTTCTCGGGCTCACCACGCTTACGATTGTCGATGACGCACTGAAGCTCATACGCCAGCGCGGCCACTCCATCAACATGGAGACGGTTCCGCTCGACGACAAAGAGACCTACGAGAAGGTCTTCCACACCGGATTAACGTCAGGCATCTTCCAGTTTGAATCCGGCGGCATGACGGACGTTCTGCGCCGCTACAAGCCCACATCCGTCGAGGATCTGACGGCGTTGAACGCGCTCTATCGTCCCGGCCCGATCCAGGGCGGCATGATTGACGACTTCATCGAGCGCAAGTGGGGACGCCGCAAAGTCGAATACGAATTGCCCGAACTGGAGACAATTCTCAAAGAGACACTGGGTGTGATCGTGTATCAGGAGCAGGTGATGCAGATCGCCAACGTCCTGGCAGGATATTCGCTTGGTGAAGCCGACCTTCTCCGCCGCGCGATGGGCAAGAAGAACCCTGAAGAAATGGCGCAGCAGCGCGAACGCTTCGTCAACGGCGCGAAAGAGAAAAAGCTTCCGGAAAAGAAAGTCGCCAAGATTTTCGATCTGATGGAGCAGTTCGCCGGATACGGCTTCAATAAGTCACACTCCGCGGCCTACGCTCTGCTGGCGTACCACACGGCTTATCTTAAGACGCACTATCCGGTGGAGTTCATGGCTGCGCTGCTGACCTCACAGACCGGCAACACGGACAACGTGGTGAAGTACATCAATGAATGCCGCGAAATGGGCATTCCGGTTGAGCCGCCGAATGTCAACGTAAGTGACGCGTTCTTTACTCCGCATGAAAATGCGATTCGTTTTGGATTGGCAGCCGTAAAGAACGTTGGCCGCAATGCCATTGAGTCCATCGTCATGGCGCGCAAAGAGGTGGGAAAATTCACTTCTATCTTTGAATTCTGCGAGAAAGTGGATCTGCGCATGCTGAACCGGCGAGTGCTGGAGTCGCTGATCAAAGCAGGCGCCATGGATGACTTTGGCTATCGCGCACAGCTCATGGCCGTCCTGGATAAAGCCATGGAACAGGCGCAGAAAACGCAGCGCGACGCCGAGATGGGCCAGCACGGGCTCTTCGGTGTGTTCGCGCAGGAAGACCATCAGAACGGCAACATGCAGAAGTTGCCCACAGTGCCGGAGTGGGAAGAACACCAGCGCCTGTCGAGCGAGAAGGAAGTGCTCGGGTTCTTCATTACCGGCCATCCGCTGGAGAAATACAAAGAAAAGCTGGAGAATTTCCCCAAGTATCAGAACGCCAACTCGATCAGCCAGATGGAGACCGGTACCGGTCGTGATGAAATTGTTACGGGCGGCGTGATCAGCGGATTGCGCGTGATGAAATCGCGCAAAGGCGATCTCTATGCCAACGCGGTCATGGAAGATATGACAGGCACCATTGAGGCCATTGTTTTCCCGGAAGCCTATAAGCGGCTACAGGTGATCCTGAAGCAGGAAATTCCCATGCTGGTGAAGTGCAGCGTGCGGGTGGAAGAGGGATCGAATCCCAAGATCGCCATCAGCCAGCTCACGCCGCTGGAAGAGGCCAAGCCGGCGCTGCCGCGGTCAATCCGCATATTGGTGCCGCTCAGCCTGGCCAGTGAGGCCACGGTAGACGAACTTCACGCCCTGTGCCGTGAGCGCCGCGGAGAGGCCAAGGTGTTGTTTGATCTGGAACGTGCCGGTGACTTCATGGTTGTGATGGAGGCGGACGGCTATAATGTTTGTCCAGACCGCTCTTTCATCAATCGAGTGGAAGAGCTATGCGGCCGCGGTGCGGTCAGGGTCATCGACTAACGCCTAGTTGAGTTGCTGCGAAGTTCGGGGAGCGAATGTTTGGATCCAGCCGTTAAAGCACAGCGCCAGTTGGAGAGCATTGAAAAGCAGATTGTGGACCTTGAATCCAGGGCCAAAGCTGACAAAGACGCCCAACTCCAGCTTAAGCACCTCCACCACCAGATAGATTTTCTGCGCCAGCAGATCCGCGACCATGTGAATGCCTGGCATAAGACCGAACTCGCCCGCCATTCGCAGCGTCCGTTTACGCTCGATTATGTGGAGCGTCTCTTTAGCGACTGGAGTGAGGTCCACGGTGATCGCAATTATGGCGACGACCCCGCGATTATCTGCGGCATGGCGCGCTTTCATGGCGACGAAGTGATGGTGATCGGCCACCAAAAAGGTCGAGACACCAAGCAACGCGTGTTGCGCAACTTCGGCCAGGCAAATCCTGAAGGCTATCGCAAGGCGCTGCGCTGCATGAAAATGGCAGAAAAGTTTAACCGGACGATCTTCACTTTCGTTGATACACCTGGCGCTTATCCCGGACTGGGCGCGGAAGAGCGCGGACAGGCTGAAGCCATTGCCCGTAATCTGCGTGAGATGGCCCGCATTGAGGTTCCTATCATTACTACCATCACGGGCGAAGGAGGCAGTGGCGGCGCGCTGGGTATTGCCGTGGCTGACCGCGTGTTCATGATGGAAAATTCCGTGTACTCAGTAATTTCTCCGGAAGGTTGCGCGTCCATCATGTGGCGTGACGCCTCCAAAAAGGAGATTGCTGCGCAGGCCTTGCGTATTACCGCGCCCGACCTGAAGGAAATGAAGATCATTGATGAGATCATTCCCGAGCCGGATGGCGGCGCGCACTCTGACTACGACGGCACGGCGGCGCTGGTGGATGAGGTCCTGCAACGGCATTACGCCGTTCTCAAAGCGCTGCCTGCTCAGCAACTTGTAGACGGCCGTTACGATAAATTCCGCCAGATGGCGCACTTCTTTACGGAATAGACTTTGCCCGATACCATCCAGACCACAAAAACTTTGTCCTCTGAAAAGTCCATCATCGCTCATGCGCCCTGCCGTGTTGACCTGGCCGGTGGCACCATGGATATATGGCCCTTGTACCTGTTTCATCCTGGGGCAGTTACGGTGAACTTTGCCGTGAGCGTGCTCACCCGTTGCCGCATCACGCGTCTGCCAGGGAAGCAGATTCGCTTTGTGTCACTGGATACGGGCCGTCGTGAAGAGTTCGCCAGCTTTGATCATTTCTGTGCCACCTCCAGGTTTAAACATCCGCTGGCTGGCTATCTCACGCGTTTCTTTGGACCACAAATCGATTTCACCGCCGGCGGCATTGAGGTGGAGACGCACTCGGAATCGCCGGCCGGCGCTGGAATTTCCGGATCTTCGGCGCTGATGATCGCCACCACAGCCGCGTTTGCGCGCCTGACCGGACAGAAGATTGAGCTGGAGCAGATTCGCGTGATCGCACAGAACGTGGAAGCACAGTTGATCCAGGTCCCCACCGGCTGCCAGGACTACTATCCCGCGCTGTACGGCGGCGTGAGCGCCATCCATCTTGACCCCGATGGTATTCACCATGAGGCCGTGCGCATTGCCGCCGAAGAACTCGATTCGCGTTTTGTTCTCGCCTACACCGGAGCGCCGCGCAAATCCGGCATTAACAACTGGGAAGTGTTCAAGTCACACATCAACGGCGACCGCAAGATCTTCCGCAACTTTGAACGCATTGGCGCCATCGCCAAGGAGATGCATCAGGCCATCTCAATTGCGGACTGGAAGAATGTGGCGCGGCTCCTGCGCGAAGAATGGAAGCTGCGCAAGACGAACTCTCCGCGCATTACCACACCGTTAATTGAAAAGCTGATTAAGGCAGCAACCTCCAACGGTGCCAAGGCGGCCAAAGTCTGTGGCGCTGGCGGCGGTGGCTGTGTGGTGTTTCTCACCGAACCGGAAACACGTGAGCGCGTGGCTGAAGCCATCCGTAAAAGCGGCGGTCAGGTGCTCCCAGCCAGCGTGGCGAGGGATGGGTTGACTGTAAGTAGTAACTAGTCTTGAGTCGTAAAATTCCAGCTTACCCCGCTTTTACCCTCTGCATCTAAACGAAAGAGTTGCTGGCCGGAGTGTCAAAAGTGTTGAATTACCCGGCATTTGGACGGACAATATCCCAGACGACCCTAAAGGTGCCTATCATGTTTCGCCGCGCATTCTGTCTTTTCGCCGTGGCGTTTCTGGCTAATTTTCTTTTAGCTGGCCAGGAACCTCAAAGTAAGCCGCCGGACGCCAAACCCGCGGATTCTCAGTCTGCGCCGCCGAACGTCTTCGTCATTAAGCCTCCACCGCCTCCACCGGACCAGCCGCAGGCAGTTGCTCCGCAGCTTAAGACCACGCAATTAGACGGCCGGACCAAACTGAGTGAAGGCAGCAAGATGCAACTCATAAAACTGCTTGACGCTGAGCTTGTGCACACGCGCAAATATCTTCCCTTGGGTGATAAAAGCACCACCATTTCTCCGGAAGGCGAGGTAAAGCCCGGCGACCAGCAGCTTTATGTACTTGCGCAGACGCACGGCTCTGCCGCCAAAATCGGCGATCGTGTGCAGATCACCAACATCGCATTCCACGAAAAGAGCGTTTACCTTGAGATCAACGGCGGTCCGAAAAAGAAAACGAAGTGGTATGACCACATCAGCATCAGCGGCGCCGGAGGATCAACGCAGCAGCAGGACCTGAATGGGAGCGCTCCCACCGGATCATGCGTTACGTTGCAGTTCGCCAAGTATGTTCCGGAGATGAATGCGGAAGAGCTGCGCAAACTTCTCAGTCCGGTACTGGATTTTGCCGTGAAGAGCGCTTCCGAAGTCTATATCGATACCATGCCACCGAAAATCAAGGCGGCATTGAAGGCGCATGAAATTCTGGTCGGTATGAACAAAGATATGGTGGTGATGGCCAAAGACCGTCCACCACAAAAAGTCCGCGAGAAAGACGATCAGGGTCAGCCGTACGAAGAATGGATATACGGGCGTCCGCCTCAGGACGTAGTGTTTGTCCGTTTCCGCGGCGACGAAGTTGTCCAGGTAAAGACGGCCAAGGTCAGCGGCGAAATGACAGTCAAAAACCAGAGGGAAGTCCAGGTACAGGATGGCGTGGCATCCATGGCGTCATTACAGGCCAGCCGGAATCCGCAGGAGGTGAAGCCGGATGACCAGCAGCCTCACGGTCCCGCCAAGCGGCCCACCTTGCGGAAAGAGGGTGAAGGGCCAGATCCCTCAATCCGTCGCGCACCAGCAAACGCAGGCGGCAACCAGCCCGATTCCAGCACCGGGTCTGACCATTCAGATGAGCCGCAATGGGGCACAAAACAGCCGGGTGGCCAACAACCACCGCAGGATCAGGAGAAGCCCTCGCAGCCTCCATTGTAGGTGGCTGACGCATATGCGACCTGAGGTTTACACTGGATAAGTGAAGATTGCGCTTGGGCAGATTAATCCCACCATTGGGGATTTCATTGGCAATTCTAAAAAGATCATAGATTTTTCCCGCAAGGCACACGCCTCCGGCGCCGAGCTTGCGATGTTTCCGGAACTCTCCGTATGCGGGTACCCGCCGCGCGATCTCCTAGAGAAGCCCGCCTTTGTCGCCCGTTGTCAGCAGGCCGTAAAAGAAATTGCTGAAGCTGTTCCGGAGATCACCGTCATCTGCGGATTTGTTTCACCGGCTGGTGTCGAAACCGGTAAGTCCGTGATGAACTCCGCAGCCGTACTGCGTGATGGCAAATTGCAATTTGTACAGTCAAAGATTCTGCTGCCCACGTATGACGTGTTCGACGAAGTCCGCTACTTTGATCCCGCTACGTCGCAAAAAGTGCTGCCGTTGGCAGGGAAGCAGCTTGCGCTTACGATTTGCGAAGATGCGTGGAATGACAAGCACTTCTGGCATCGCAGGCTTTACAGCATCGATCCAGTCGATGACCTGCTGCATGCGGGCGGCAATCTGGTGCTCAACATCTCCGCTTCTCCCTACCATCTGGGAAAACGCGAGCTTCGCCAGAAAATGCTAGCCACCATTGCCCGCGATAACAAGGTTCCGGTGGTCCTGGTGAATCAGGTGGGAGGCAATGACAGCCTGATCTTCGACGGGTCCAGCATGGCGCTTGGCCCGGACGGAAACGTCATCGCCCAGGCAAAGTCGTTCGAAGAAGATCTGATCTTCCTGGATTCCGAAACTCTCAAGGGCGACATTCACCAGCAGACGGAACTTGGCATGCCGAGCGTGTACGCGGCGCTGGTTCTGGGCACCCGTGATTACGTCCGCAAGTGCGGATTCAGCAAAGTCCTCATCGCTCTGAGTGGTGGCATTGATTCAGCTCTTACGGCCGCCATTGCCGTGGACGCATTAGGCAAAGAAAACGTCACCGGCGTCGCCATGCCGAGCCAGTACTCTTCTGAACACAGCGTCACCGATGCAAGGGAGCTGGCGAACAACCTGGGAATACGTTTTGAAATGGTCCCGATCGGCCCAATTTTTGATTCCTACCGTAAGGCGCTGTCATGCGTGTTTGCCGGATTGCCGGAAGACGTGACGGAAGAAAACATTCAGTCCCGCATACGCGGCAATATCGTAATGGCCATGTCGAACAAGTTTGGCCATCTGGTGCTCACCACGGGAAATAAATCAGAAGTCGCGGTGGGATACAGCACGCTCTATGGTGACATGGTTGGAGGGCTGGGCGTGATCTCTGACGTTCCTAAAACCATGGTTTATCAGCTTAGCCATTTCGTGAATTCACGCAAGGCCGTGATCCCGCAATCCACGCTGGATAAACCACCATCAGCGGAGCTGCGGCCGGGACAAAAAGACAGTGATACACTGCCGCCTTACGAAATCCTGGACAACATCCTGGAAGATTATGTGGAAGACTACCACTCTGCCGGTCAGATTGCTTCCGAACGCGGCTATGACATCAAGGTGGTTCGCGATGTCATTCGCATGATCGAACGAAGTGAATACAAGCGCCAGCAGGCAGCGCCCGGACTCAAGATCACGCCCAAAGCGTTTGGTATGGGCAGGCGTTTCCCAATCGCTCAGAAATCAGAAGTCTGGTAAATTTACGAAACAAATTCTATGAGAAAACTTTCTGTTATCAGTTTTATTTTTTCCATCAGCATCTGTCTGGCGTTTTCACAGACAACGGCCGGCAAAAAACAGGCGTCTGCCAAGCCCGCTCCCGCAGCCCAGCATTCTGAAGCATCAGGGCCACCGCCGATGTTGCTGCCCAGCCATGCGCAGATTGATTCAGCCATGCAGCGCAACTTTGGTTATGATCCCAGCATTACCTGGAACATCCTTGATGTGCACCAGTCACCGATTCCAGGGCTGGCTGAAGTGGTGCTGTCCATCAACAGGCAACAAACCATCCACCTTTACATGTCCACGGAGGCGCAGAGCGCAGTGGTGGGAAATCTTTTGCCATTTGGGCCGAACCCGTACGAAGCCAATCGGGAGAAGTTGAAGGCAGCGGATGGTCCCAGCCGCGGCGCTCAAAAGCCCGTGACTAACGTTGTGGAATTCAGTGATCTTGAATGCCCCTTCTGCAAAGGAGCGCATCCATTAATTGAAAAGTTGATGACGGATTTTCCCCAACTGCGCTTCACCTTTCAACAATTTCCGCTGCCTCCCACAACGCATCCCTGGGCGATCAAAGCTGCAGCCTATGCTGACTGTGCGGGAACCATGAACGCGGGAAGCAAGAACAAAGACGCATTCTGGAAATTTATTGACACCGTGTTTGAGAATCAGGGAAGCATTGCATTGGCTACTGCCGATGACAAGCTGAAGGAATATGCCACTGCCAGCGGCCTCGATGCCGGGAAGATTGCCGCCTGTGCCGCGTCGCCGGAGACGGAGGAACGCGTGAATAAGTCCATCAAACTTGGGCAATCATTGGAGGTAAACTCCACGCCATCCATCTTCGTGAATGGACGCTTGATTCCGCCCATCGGCAATAATGGGCTCAATTATGACCAGTTGAAAGCGCTGGTGCAGTTTGAAATTGAGCATGCCGGGAGATAGCGAAGTTTAATTGACGTTCCAGAAGACGCTGGCGCCTTTGTCATGGAAAGGTTTGCGCACCACGCGCGGCGTGACCACCACAATGATCTCTGTGTGTGCGCGGTCGCGATTGTTGGAGTTCAACACAGCTTGCACACCCGGTATCTGTCCAATTCCGGGATAGCCACGGGTGGATTTGGTTTCTGAATCAGTAAGCAACCCCATCACCACTGAGGGTTCGCCTTCCATCGTAGTGATATTGCCCTTGAAGGAGCGCGTGGTCAGTTCGGGGATGGAATTGATGGAGACGGCTCCCAGGCCCTGAATCTCCATCTCAAAATCCAGCTTTACGTCTCCATCAGCATGGTAATGGGGCGTGACTTTCAGAGTGAGCCCCAGATCTATATAGGTAAACTGAGGAACGCTTCCTGCGCTGATAGCTCCGCGTGCACTCACCGCAACAGTGTTGAAGTTACTGCTTACCACAGGGAACTTTGAACCTACCCGGAACGTTGCCGCTTCACCGTCAGTCGAACGAAGCTGCGCCCGCTCTGTGTTGGACGAGTATGACTTGGTCTGGGAAAGCTGTCCGCTAATGGAAGGGACGGTGAACCCAGTCAAGCTCAGCCCCTTGCCAAAGAACAAAAATGGCAGCAGCAGAGGCGAGCCCGCCAGATTGCTCAAAGCGCTTGCCGAAATCTTGGATGGGTCAATGGTGCCCGTCTTGTTCAGTTGATCGATCACTGGTTGGGCATCACTTCCCAGCACTCGCCGGATTTCTGACGGGATGTTGAAAACCTGAAAACTTGTGGGCAGGCTTAAACCATATTGGCGGAGATTGTCCGAATCAATTTCGTATTCGTTGACTTCAAGCATGATCTCAGGACGAACGTCCAGAAGGCTGTCCAGGAGGCTCGAAGCAATGGCTACTTTTTCTCTCGGCGCCCGCACTGAAATCACGTTCTTGCCGGGATCAACAATCACGAAGCGAATATCCAAAATGGTGCGCAGGATATTGGCAATGTCATTGAGATCGGCGGGCGATGAGATGCCGCCCACGTAGTACGTTCGCATGGACATACGCTCATAGGCCGCGCGATTTTCCTGGCTGTCATTGGCAACCAGTGCATCCTGCGCCGTAAGCGGTGACCAGAATGTCTTGGTCATTTTCCCCAGAAGCTGGGTGGCGAAGAAGAAATCAACGTTGTCGATATCAAACTGTACTGGCCGGCTGATGAAATTGGTGTCGAACTGAAAGGTGATGCCGAAAATCTTCCCAAGCTGCGTGTACACAGTGCGCGTATCACCCGACAAATGGATGGTCCGCTTGCCGGATTGCGGGGTCAAGTTTATGTCATCCACGGAAGCAAGCAATTCCACAACACGTTCGTGTTCAGACTTTGCTTGCGGCATCACGTCCCGCAGACGCTGCTGGAGATACGTGTTGTGTGGGTCCTGAGCCAGCCCCAATTTGAACTGGGCTGCTGCGCCTTCCCGGTCGCCGGTTTCGGCCTGGCTATTTCCACGATCGAGAAAGCCATTCACCACTTGCTGCTTCAGCACTTCGCGAAAAGTGGCGTAGCCGATATTGGAAGGCTCATAGAGCGTGGCCCGCGTGGCCGCAGCCACCGCATCGTCAAGCTGGCCCGCCTTCTGCATTTCTACGGCGTGCTTATATTCCTGTTCAGCGGCTTCGTGATCTTTTTTAGAGACACCACCGTCCTTCTTGCCGGCCGCGGAAGCCGCAGCCAGGCACAGGACGACCATCAGAATGTAAGCAAGTTGCTTCATTTGGGAAGCCTTATTGTAACCTTCCTGAGAACGCTTCTCACCCGGAATGTTTGCACTTATTACTGAAGTTTATTGGTGTTTTATTGCTGTTCTCGGAAGGGCGAGAAGGTCAGTCCCACACGCCAGACACGCGTCGGGCTGGCAGCTAAGCAGTTCGGCGAAGGAGTATGTGCCGGTTGCCATTGCGATCACCTGCAGGCCCACAGCGCGGGCAGCAGCCACATCAGCAGGTGTATCACCCACAACGTAAACAGTTGCGTTGGCTCCCAGCCTACTTGTGGCCTGCTCCAGGCCGAAGCGGAAGATGTCTGCGCGGAGTTCAAGCGGGTAAGAAAACGCTCCGAATTGAAACCTGGTCCGAAGTCCCGCCTTCTCCAGCTTTAGCCAGCCGATTGGCTCCAGATTGCCGGATGCCACGCCCAGAAGCTTGCCGGATTGGTGCAGCCGCTCGATCAATTCTGCAATCGAGGGGCACAGCTCAGGGCGAAGCGCGTCCCGATTTTGACTGACCTCGGCAATCATCTGTTGAAAAATTTGCGGCGTATGGCGATCGATGGTTGCGTCGTCCAATCCAGCGCGACTCAACACGGCACGTATGATGCCCATGTCAGTGTTGCCGTGCAGCGGAACGCCATCAATCGATGCGTCGATGCCAAGGACCTTACGAACCGCGTTGCGAAAGGAGAAGTAGTGGACAGCATCACGGCTGTTGAGCAATGTGCCGTCAATATCGAAGAGGTAGGCATCGGCGGAATCCCAGATAAATCCGGAACGGACCACGGCGCGTTGCTCGGAGCCAGCAGATTTATCTGAAACGGAGTGAGACAATTCTCTTTGCCTTGTCATCCTGAGCGGAGTCGGAGCGCATGCGACGATGTAGTCGAAGGACCTATGTATTTAGGATGCGAATTAATTCTCGCATCCACATGGCTTTAGCCTCTGCAAGGTATCAGGGAACGGCTTTAGCCGTGCCGCAAACCAGTTCATGACTCCGATCTGTGGCGCGACCTAGCGGACGGCCTTCTTGTCCAGCGGCAGTCCTTTTTCGCTGCGCACCGGACGCCGGCCCACATCACGAAATTCCTTGACATCAAGATCCAGCTCAGCAATGGTCCGGCTCAGGGTGTTGCGATGCATACCCAGCTCGCGCGCAGCCTTGCACTGGTTGCCCTTGTTTTGCTGGAGAACATTCATGATAAAACGCTTCTTGAACTCGCGGACAGCTTCGGAATAGAGAATGCCACTGCCGTGCATCTGTGCTACAAGTGCTTCGAGCTGGTCTTTCACGTGTTCTTCTCCTTCCGGCTGCGCAAACAAATCTGAAACCATCCTGCGATTTACTTTGATCCCGGTACGGGCTTGGTTGCTCCCGTCACCGGTGTTCCCGCAATTTGGCAATTCCTTCGCGGAACTTCTGGCGAATCTCTGATGGCGCCAGCCAGCTTGCCCCGCTTCCTGCAATCCGAAAATACGGTGCCAGTTGCGATTCGGTGAGCTCCGTGGAATCAGGAGCAAACGCCGTGATCGCCAGCAGTCCCGCAGTTACGACAATGAATCCGCGTAAAAATCCAAACGCAGCTCCCAATGCACGGTCCACCCATCGCAAACCGGCTTCTTTGATGAACCATCGGGCCAGCCGTGCGATAGCGCCCGCTAAAATCACCACGGACAGGAAGATCGCTAAAAAGCCCGCCAGGTCCGCAAACGCCGGCGACTTCACATACTGCAGGAACCACGGCGCCAGCCGTCCGTATCCCCATGCTGCCAGCAGGTAACCCAAAATCGCTCCTGCCAGCGAAATCACTTCGAAGAAAAATCCCTGTGCTGCCGCCAGCAGGGCTGAGAACATCATGATCAGAAGGATGAGCCAGTCCAGGGCGTTCATTCAGTTACCACGTTTTAGCCAGTCGGCAAATCACGCCGCGCAAGAATCTTGTAGGCCTGTATGTACTTTTCACTGGTCTTGTTGGCCACATCATCAGGCAGTGAAGGCGCCGGAGGCTGCTTGTTCCACTTGATTGACTCAAGGTAATCTCGAACAAATTGTTTATCAAAAGATTCCTGAGCTTTGCCCGGCTGATATTTGTCTGCCGGCCAGAAGCGCGAAGAATCCGGTGTAAGGACCTCATCGGCCAGCACCAGACCTTTGCCTGTGTGGCCGAATTCAAACTTGGTGTCCGCGATGATAATGCCCAGTCCGGCAGCGTAGTCAGCCGCTTTCTGGTAAATCCGGATTGTGAGATCACGAAGCTGCGCGGCCAGTTCTTTGCCGGTGTGCTTCACCATCTCTTCGAAAGAAATATTTTCATCGTGACCGCTAAGGGCTTTGGTCGCCGGAGTAAAGATCGGCTGGGGCAGTTTGTCTGACTCGCGCAGTCCCGCCGGCAGTTTGATCCCACACACGGCGCCGGTCTGCTGATACTCCTTCCAGCCGGAGCCGGAGAGATAGCCGCGGGCCACGCATTCAATCTCCACCATCTGTGCTTTCTGCACCAGCATGGAGCGGCCGCGTAGTTGGTCAGCGTACTCTTGCAGCTCCGCCGGATACTCTTCCACTTTTGCGGTGATCAGGTGATTAGCGACCGTGTCTTTCAAAAAGTCCAGCCAGAATAAAGTGAGTTGCGAAAGCACTCGTCCCTTTTCCGGAATGCCAGTACCCAGTACATAGTCGAAGGCGGAGATTCTGTCGGTGGCGACGAACAGTAATTGATCACCAACGCTATAGAGATCACGCACCTTGCCCCGGGCGTAAAGGTTCAGCTCGGGAAAATCTGTTTGCAGCAGAACTCGGTTTATTGTTGGAGGATTCATACGGATATTTAGAAGGGCGAGGCGTTATTCTAGCTGCTCAACTTTTTTTGTCAACCACATGAGAAGGCTGACAATGGGCCCCCTGCCCGGATATTTTCCAAAAATGCTTGAAAAAAAATAAAAGCCGTGAAACCCGCATAAAACGCGGATTCCACAGCATTGATTTTCGATTCGGTTTGTAGTAGCGATGACTTAAAAATTAACGGTATGTCGAAAAATATTTTTCCGGCAGGCGGGAATTTTCCTAAGCCGACGCCCTTTGCATGGTTTCATTTCCAAATTTTACCGAGACAACTTTTGACACGCCCGGCTCCTGCATGGTCACGCCATACATCACCGGCGCCACGGACATTGTCTTCTTGCTGTGCGTGATGATGATGAACTGTGTCTGTACTGCCATCTCACGCACCAGTTCGGTGAAGCGTCCCACGTTGGCTTCGTCCAGCGGAGCGTCCACTTCGTCCAGGATGCAGAACGGGCTGGGCTGATACTGGAAGATGCCGACCAGCAGTGACAGCGCCGTGAGCGCCTTTTCACCGCCGGAGAGCAGCAGCACGTTCTGCAGCTTCTTGCCCGGAGGCGACGCCACCACGTCAATGCCGCTTTCCGCCGAGTTGGCTTCGTCCGTCAGGCGCATGAACGCATGTCCACCGGCAAAAAGCTTGCGGAAGGTGAACTGGAAGTTCTCATTGATCCGTTCGAAAGCTTCCTGGAATTTCTGCTTCGAAAATTCGTCGATCTCCTTGATGGTCGCCTGCGTGTTCTCAATCGAGTCAAGCAGATCTTTGCGCTGTGTCTCCAAAAACTGGTGACGTTGCTCCGTTTCCTTGAACTCTTCCAGCGCCATCATGTTGACTGGGCCCATGTTCTCCAGCTTGGTGCGCATCTCGCGATAAGTGGTTTCTTCCGCCACCAGGAGTTCGCCCTCCACCAGAGGAATTTCCGTGTTGGCGCGAAGCTCGTCAGCGCTGACGCTGAGCTCGTTGAGGCACATCTCACTCATGTGGCCCAGGTCGGATTGCAGCTTTGCCAGTTGCTGTCCCAGTTCGGCCTTGCGGTCACGGGCTGAATCCAGCTCGAGTCGCGCAGCTTTGAGTTCCTGGTCGATCTCCGCAATACGTGCACGCACCTGGTCAGACTCATGTTGCAACTGGACACCGGTTGCTTCAGCGGCCATTTTCTCCGCAGCCAGTGCTTCCAGGCGCTGCGCGATCTGTATGTTTTCCGCTGCACGCTGTTCTTTTTCCGCGCCGGCAGAGCGGATCTGCGATTGCAGTGATTCCACCTGGCGGGCAGCTTCCGTGGACAGTGATTCAATTCTCTCCAGCGCTGCTGCAGCCGAGCGGCGACGCTCTTCCAGACCAGCCAGACGTGCTCCGGCTTCAGAGACGGATTGGGCAGCGGCGTCGCGGGCCGTTCTCATAGCGGCGAGCTGTTCCTGCGCTGCCTTCAGCTCGTCTTCGATCGTCTTGCGCTTCTGCTCCAGAGCTTCCGCTGCGTCGCGCTTTTCGGCGATCACCAGTTCTTTCTGATTACGCTCCGAACGGTTGCGATCAAATTCAAGCTGATAGGTATTCAGCCGTTGTTCGGTGCGTGCAAGCTCATTTTCAAGCTGTTTCAGCGCATGGCCGGAGGTAAGAGCTTGTTTCTCCGCCTCACGCCGTTCGTCTTCCAGCGTGCGCAGCAGCTTGGCCAATTCGCTCAGTTCATGTCCCAGAGTCTGGACCTTGCTCTGCTCATTCTGGATGGCAGCTTCCAGATCAACGCAGGCCTTCACCACGTCACGCAGTTCGCGCTTGAGTGACAGAGGGCCTTCTGCACGCTGCTTGCCGCCGGTAACGGTAACGTTGTGGAAGACCTCGCCGCTGGCGGACAGGAAATACGCATCTGGATTTTCCAGCGCCAGGCCGCGCGCCATGTGGGCGTCAGGCGCAATGTAGCCGTCACGCAGCTTGGGCAACACGACCTCAAGTGACCGTCCAAATCCATCAAGCACGCGGATGCAGCTCTTCAGCGAGATCAGCTCGTTCGGACGATGCGAAGCTGGAGGTGGATAGTCCGTGGCCGAAAAAGAGAACTTGGCCTGGGAGTCTTCAGGATGGACCAGGAACGTGGCGCGACCGTCAGCATCTGTCTGAAGAAGCCGCATGCCTTCGTTGGCCGAATCCCATGACTTCACCACCACGTAGTTCAACTCGTCGCGCAGAAATTCTTCAACCACGCTTTCATAACGAGTCTCTACTTCCAGGAAGTCAGCCAGCACCCCTGCGGGCGTAAAAGCATTCCCAACCGAGTTGGACTGAAACAGCCGCTTGACTGATTCCGTGGAGTAGCCGTGTTCGTTGATCACAGCTTCCAGCGAATTGCGTTTGCCAACGGCCGTGGCAAATTCAGCGCGCAGCGTGTCCAGGTGGCGTTTGGAAACCTCTTCTTCCTTGCGCTTGCTGTCGATCAACGAGCGGGTCTCATCAATGCGCGCGCCCAGGGCCGTCACCGATTGCGTGACTGACTCAAATTCGAAGGCGATCTGTCCGCGACGTCCGCCAAAGCCCTCAATGTCCACACGCGCGGAGGCGATCTCACGTTCCAGGCGCTGCGACTCGCGGTCCAGAGAAGTCATGTTCTCTTCTGCCTGGCTGATCTGGTTTCTCACCTGCGAAACAGAAGACATCACTTCCATGACCGATGACCGGCGAGCTTCCTGCTGGCGCTCAATGTCGGAGAGTGAACGCCCAGCGGCCTGCGCTTCCTGCTGGCGCATCTGCCATTCATGCTGGGCGGCAGCCACTTCAGCGGCAGCGGATTCAGCAAACTGACGGTTGGTCTGCAACTCCTGCGTCAGAGAAAGCAGATTGCTCTGTGCGCGCTCCAGTTCGGCGACGGCTGTGGCAGAGCGGATTTCCAGCTCAGCACAACGTTCTTCGTTCGTGTTGCGGCGCCCAACGGCGCGCTCCGTCTCCAGCGCCAGAGCATTGATGCTCTGCGTGTTCTGCGTGATCTCACTCTCAATGGCGTAACCGCGCTGCGTGCGCTCCGTGTGTTCGGTTTCGCGGGTGGTCACCGACTCTGCGCGAGACAGGATCTCTTCGCTAACGGCTTCCAGAGCACCGTGCAGGGTCTGCTCTTCATTCACCATCTGGGCGAACTTGCTGGCCAGAACGATGCGAAGTTTGTCGCGCATCTCATCGCGCAGGCGCGCATAACGTTCCGCCTTGGCTGCCTGGCGCTTCAAGGAGTTCATCTGCCGCGTGACTTCTTCAAAGATGTCATTGATGCGGGAGAGGTTCAGCCTGGACTGTTCCAGTCTGGCTTCCGCCAGCCGCTTCTTGGTCTTGAACTTGGTGATGCCGGCTGCCTCTTCAATAATGGCGCGACGGTCATGCGGCTTGCTGCTCAGGATCTGGCCAATGCGTCCCTGTTCGATGATGGCGTAGGATTCCGGCCCCAGACCGGTGCCCATGAAGATGTCCTGTATGTCGCGCAGGCGGCAGAGTTTCCCGTTGAGCAGGTATTCGCTTTCACCGGTGCGAAACAAACGGCGCGTCACTACAATTTCGCCTTTGGCCAGTTGCATCGGCTTCAGCTTGCGGCGGCGGATCTTCAGGACGACGCTGCCCGGCGCGGCAATGCTGGCTTCTGCGTTTTCAGTTTCTGTTGCCTCCGTGGCGCTTGCGACTAACGGAGCCTCTGCGGCGGCAACTTCGGGCGTTGCATTTTCAGCGCCCGCTTTTACGGCCTCACCTTCGACTGCGGCATTGTCATTGGTTTCGGCATGATCAGTTTCGGCGTGATTTTCGGCTGCATCCAGTGGACCGGGCTGTACCTCAGCCAGGTGAGCTTCCGTTTCTTCGCTTGCGCTGGAGCGAAGAGAGGCTTCGTCCCAATCATCACCAAGATCGTCCTGGACATCCACTTCGGGCTCGCTGCCAAGCTTGCCTTCATAAACCGTGGGGTCCACCAGCGTAAGCGACACTTCCGCCATGCCGGTGGGCTTGCGATCACGTGTTCCGGCAAAGATCACATCTTCCATGCGGACGCCGCGCAGGCTCTTGGCGGATTGCTCGCCCAGAACCCAGGAAATGGAGTCAGAGATATTGGATTTGCCGCACCCGTTCGGCCCCACAACCGCAGCTATACCCTCGCCCGGAAATTTCAGTTCCGTACGATCACAAAAAGACTTGAATCCCAGGATTTGCAGCTTTTTTAGTTTCAGCAACGTTCCTACTCCTTCAGGAATGGCCAATTGTCACCCAACTTTTATGGGAGAAGGCGAGCGCGTTCAGCTTCGGGTATCACTGGCTGGAGTAGATGCACCCGCGTTCCAGCTAATGTACTCAGAGCGTTACTGGGGGTCAAGGCTCGGCCACAATATGTTGTGGATAAAGCGTTCGATACCCAGTATATCGCACCACCTTTGTAGCAATTAGTCCAAACACACCTGTCAGGATGAGAAAAAAGGACGGGAAAATCGCGAGAGCTACTTTGACTGTAGCGCTTTTGGTGCAGTGAATCAAGAGAGCTAAGACGCGAATTGGTACACGCCAGTGCAATAGGCGAAAGGATTAAGGTAAACAGCCCGTTGGAAGCTATGTAGTGGAAAGTTGCAGCGGCTGCGGCACGATGCCTGGCGTCGCATATTCGATATGAAGCACCCGGCGCGGAATGTGTGCCTGTGATTTCTGGGCCCGCGTTTTTGACGCCGCGTGGATCACCAACGGGCGCATGGCCAGAATGCCACCCTTGGCGATCAGGCAATCCACTGGTTCCAACTCCGCGGCAAGCCGCGACACATCGTCATCCGTAAGCACACCCATGCGATGCGTGCCTGAGAGCACGCGCAGCGGGCCATTCGTGGGCGTGCAGTCGTCAAAATGCAAACGCAGCGCCAGTACTTTATTCAGCGCGTAAGCCGGCGCGTGGGCGTAATGAAAACCTTCCTTTATTGACCATGGCCCCCAGCCGGGTGTTTCAATCTTCTCGACCAGCGGCAGCGCCGTGTCCTGATGCCAGGAGACCAGCCAGTTGGCGTCGGGTGACTTGTCAAATAGTGTGGCGCGGAAGGGAAATGCATTCTCACCCAGAACGCTCTGGGCCATGTCAATCAGGCGGCGGTCATTGGCGATCACGCTTACCACGGGATGATGCAGCACATGTCGAATCCCGGCGCGACCCGGTCGCGAAGAGAGATCAGCCAATGAGACCAGCAAGGCCAGAACCTCGCGCGCACTCCAGACATCGGGAACCAGAGCATAACCGCGCTCGTCGATCGAGCGCAGCCAGTCGGGGCGGTCGCTTGCTGCGATAGTCGAGCGGGTCGAATTCAAACCTGTCTACGTCCCATCATCTTTTCAACCAGATTTTCAAGACCAAGGCCATCGCAGACAGCTGCGGATCACCCGATCACCAGATTACCCGATCACGCGATCCTTTCACGCTCCCAGCTTCTCAAAGAAGCGAATAATGCTTTCAATCCCGCGATAGAAGTTGGGGATATGAAACTTCTCGTTGGGGGCATGCAGATTGTCGTCCGGCAAGCCGAAGCCCATCATCACGCTGGGAAGTTTCATCACATCCTGAAAATCGGTAACGATGGGAATCGAACCGCCGGAACGTATGAAGACTGTCGGCTTCTTGAAGACATCATGCATGGCTTCTGTGGCGGCCTTGATGAAACGGTTGTCCGTGCTCACCACGCACGCCGGACCTTTGCTGTAGACCTTGATGTTCAGCTCAATGCCCTTGGGCGTGAGCTTCTTCACGTAATTGGTGTAACGCTTGAGAATGTCGTCCGGATCCTGATTTGGAACCAAACGCATGGATACTTTTGCGGAAGCGCGTGCCGGAATCACGGTCTTGGCGCCCGAGGCGACAAAGCCACCCGGCATGCCATGAACCTCCAGCGTCGGGCGCGCCCACGTGCGATAAAGCACTGAATATCCGGGTTCACCGGTAAGGACCTTCGATCCGACTTCCGTCTTGCGATAGTGCTCTTCTTTAAACGGCAGTTTCTTCCATGCCGCCAGCTCAGCTTTGGACGGGGCCTTTACTTTGCTGTAAAAGCCCGGAATCAGGATTTTGCCCTTGGCATCTTTGAGCTTGCTGATGATCTCAATGAGGGCGAACAGCGGATTGGGTGCCGCGCCGCCGTACATACCGGAATGCAGATCGGTTTTTGCGCCCTGCGCTTCCAGTTCCGTATAGACCAGCCCGCGCAATCCCACGCATAGCGTTGGAAGATTGGGCGCAAACAGCTCCGTATCGCAGACCAGGGCGAAGTCGGCCTTCAGCTTGGCTTTCTCCTTGCGAACGTATGCAGCAATCGATTCCCCGCCAACTTCTTCTTCACCCTCGATGATGAACTTGACATTGAGCGGCAGCTTGCCGCCATGGCCCTTCATCAGCGCTTCCACGGCCTTCAACTCCATCCAGAGCTGGCCTTTGTCGTCCACCGCGCCGCGGGCATAGATGTTGTCATTGCGTTCAGTGGGATCAAAAGGTGGAGAGATCCATTCATTCAGCGGCTCAGCCGGCTGAACGTCATAGTGCGCATAGCAAAGAACGGTCGGCTTGCCGGCAGCGTGAAGCCAGTCAGCGTAGATCAGCGGATGACCCTTAGTGGGGATAACTTCAACGTTCTCCATGCCCATGCGACGAAGGTCGTTGGCGACGAACTCGGCGGCGCGACGGACGTCATCTTTATGCTCGGGCGCGGTGCTCACGCTGGGAATGCGGAGCAGGTCTTTAAGTTCGCCCAGAAACCGCTGCTGATTCTCTTTGGCAAAGCTGACTGCGGGTGAGGCCATGAGTGATTCTCCAGGATCGTGTATGAAACCCTAGAGTATACAGCGGAGGAAGTTAGTTATTCGAGGCCGCAATTTTACAAGCACGTTCCCACTCTGATGAAAGGCGCAATTCTTTGACCCACTTCTCAACATACGAAAGGTCGGCAGCGTTTCGTTGCTTTTTGAGAACCGCCGCAACATCATCTATTTGTCGTGCGGATTCTCCCATTTTCGCCCATTCGAGTTTCGAAACGATCACATCTTCTACTGAAGACACAAACATGAGATTTTGCTGGAACGTAACCTCTTTCCGGCGCTGAAACGCCTCGCGAGCATAAGCGCTCGGCTTGCAAAAAATAAAATCGACTTTCCACCCAGTCTCGTTATCGATAGCGTTAAACATGGAATGTTCCCGCAACGCGTCTAAAGCGGAATGTAGGTCGGCATAGTAACTGCTGGAATTTAAGTTTTGTACAAGTGCCTTCAGGCTCTGCGCGGTCGGCGAAATCACAATATCGATGTCGTGGGTGGCGCGAAGTACGCCGTAGTAGGAACTGGCAAATGAACCAGTCAGCATGTAAGGAACAGAGCTTGCTTGAAGGACTTCAGAAACACGTCGGAACACTTCCTTGAATTCCATGGCTACAAGCCTGACGGCGCTGTGCCCGGCGGGAACAAAGAAAGAAGGAATTCCCGACGGACCCGCTCTTCGGACCAATCAGGATGAGCGTCTCGTAAGCCTTGCTTCGCCAACTCGTGGGCAAAGTAGCTCATTTCAAGCGCCATCAACAGGCGCTGCTCTCCCGACATGCGCTCATGAATCTGAGATTGCATTGCCTTGATTTCCGGGCTGGTGTCACTGATCGCCATGAACCGAATCTTACCACCCCAGCATCTATAATGTATGAACGTGAGTTCTTCATCCCTAGTCCGAAAGTTAGCTGAAGCCGATTTCCCCACTCGCTGGGGGCATTTCCGTATTTTGGGTTTTGAAGGTCATGTCGGCGACGATCGCCGCAAGGAAGAGGCCGTCGCCCTGGTGATGGGCGACATTCATTCCACCCCGCCCCTCGTTCGCATACATTCCCAGTGTCTGACCGGCGATGTCTTCGGGTCACTACGTTGCGATTGCCGCCAGCAACTGGAGATGGCGTTACAGTTGATCGCTGAAGCCGGAGCAGGCGTGCTGCTGTATGAACAGCAGGAAGGCCGGGGGATTGGTCTGATGCCCAAACTCCAGGCTTACGAGCTGCAGGACAATGGCCGTGACACCGTACAGGCCAATGAAGATCTTGGCTTCAAGGCGGACCATCGCGAGTTCGAGCTGCCAGCAATGATATTGAACGCCCTCGGACTGAAAGCCGTGCGACTGCTTTCCAATAATCCGCAGAAGGTGGCCGCGCTGGAGTCGGCGGGAATCAAAGTAGTGGAGCGCGTGCCCTGTGAGGTTGAGCCGAATGCCGCCTCCGAACGCTATATGAATACCAAAAGAGAAAAGATGGGGCATCTGTTTACTGGGCGATAAGAACTCTCGACCGGGCAGCAGAGAGCGTAAACATTTTCCTGCATCTTGCTCCGGCAGATTGGACCCTCTTTGAGAATGCCTCCAGCAGCTCTGCAATAAACCCTTCCGCCTATGGTTTCACCGTAGTGAATTGTGATAAGACACTCCACCGGAGGGTCAGTATGAATCCCCAGGAAAACGTAAAAATCGTGCAGCAAGCTTACGAAGATTTTAAGAACGGCAACATTCCAGCTTTGCTGGAGTCAATGGCAGACAACGTGGAATGGGAACTCCCCGAACTTGAAGGCGTACCGATTGCCGGAAAGCGCCAAGGGCGTGACCGCGTAGCAGATTTCTTCGCCACGCTCAGTGAAACCCAGGAGGTGCTGAATTTTGAGCCCACCGAGTTCGTGGCTCAGGGCGAAAAAGTTGTGGTCCTTGGGGACTACACCTGGAGAGTCAAGGCCACCGGGGGGCAGATTACCAGTGACTGGGCGCATGTGTTTACGGTGCGCAACGGCCGCATTGAACGATTCCAGGAATACACCGATACTGCCGCAATCGCCGCGGCTTACAGACAGCAGCAAACTCGCGCCGCTTGAATTGGGCAATTGAACCAGGAAATGTCGTTACTATCTTGCTGCTGCGAGCATCACCCGGTCAGAAGTGCGAGTAAATCTTTTTTGTTTTTTCCGGGTAGGTCTCTCAGCGCCGATGTGAACAAGGCTCGATAGACTTCTTGAGCAAACGGCACTCGTTTCAACTCACGTACATGCCGCCGAATCGTTTCCACGTCGCCGCGTTTGATCGGTCCGCTGAAGGCAGCAGCAGGACCGCTTTTAAGATAGTTGTTGATGGTCTGCTGAAGAATTGGCGCCATGATCTTGCGCGTCTGACTCAGGGTGAGTCCGGCAGCTTGTCCAACGCGTTCCGCGGTGACCAGAGTCGCAACCATCAGCGGAGAAGAAAAAGATCCCAGCGCATGATAGAGGACCTTCGCCGATTTTTTTATCTCAAACACTTCAGTACCCAGCCTGGCCACGATCTGTTTTCCCGCCGCGACTGCCTGCTTATCGCCTTCAACCGCGAAAGGCACAGCCGACATGTCCGGAGCGGTGCCGGGAACAAAGGTCATCATGGGATGCAGTGAAGCCGTATGAGCGCCGGCGCGCCTCAGTGCCGCCAGCACATCACTTGTCAGCGCTCCACTGGAGTGAAAGACGATCTTGCTCCGCCAGCCAGACTTGCGGGCGAGGAGCTGCGCTGTGGACTCCAGAGCGTCGTCACTATGGCAAAGCCAGATCACGTCTGACGTGGGCAGCGCATCTTCGAGTCGAACAGCGGACGCTCCCACTTTGCGCGCCAGGGCGCGCGCTCGACGCATGGATTGAGGATTATTCCGCGCCGCGATCTGCTCCAGTCGATAACCCGCTCTCTGCAACGCCGGGCCCATTGCCTGTGCCAGGCTGCCAGCGCCAATCATTGTTACTGTCTGGGTCACTCTCTGGGACTTCGGGTTGGCTTTGCGGACCACGAAACGGAGAATATCAGAAGAGCACACTCAGGCCCGAGTCGCGAGCGTAAATCTACTAAACTAACAACATGCCAACATCCCAAAAATCATCAAGAGCGCCGAAGCTGGCACGTGTAGTTTCGTCCAAAAAAGTCTTTGCCGGTCCAATTTTTAGTGTGGTATCACAACAGGTAAAGGAGCCGGATGGCGTGCATGTGCGCCGTGATCTGGTCCAGCATCCGGGATCGATCGTGATCCTTGCCGTCGACGATGACGGCCCGGGCAAAGAACCACGCGTTTTGCTGGAGAGGCAATATCGCCATGCGGCTGAGGCGCGCTTATGGGAGTTGCCGGCAGGCAGCCTGGAGCCGGGGGAACATAAGTTGGAGGCAGCCAGGCGAGAGCTTCTGGAAGAAACTGGTTACACCGCTCGAAAGTGGCAGAAGGCTTTGTACTTCTATGTAAGTCCCGGATTCCTAACAGAGAGCATGCAGGTCTATCTGGCCCAAGGCCTCACAAAAGGCAAAGCGCAACCGGAAGAGGACGAAAGAATCGCCGTCCGGTTCTTCTCCCTCCGCCAGGCAGTGGAGATGGTCAGCTCTGGAAAGATCATTGACGCCAAGACCATCGCTCCCATCTTATGGCTGCAAAACCGGTGGCTTCAAAACCGGTCGTTGCAAAACAAACGAAAGAACGGTCATAAGTCGTAATCGTTTTTTCCAATTGCTATCATAAGCGTAATAGGGGAAAAGCAGCCTTTTTACAGGTAATTTGCCGCTCTTAAATGATTAAGTAATTGACATCAAACTTTAATAGAGCGAAAATAAAAACAACTTAAGCCAAAGTAGCGGGTAAACGACGTAATGCCGAGGATAACTTAATTCCCGGTGTCCTGCGTCCCTCCTTAAGCAGTGGCAACACCCAAGTCTAGAGTGAAAATTGGTCCAGGTCAGGGCCGTCGTACGGTTGTGCCCTCGGACTTTCGGAGTAAGGAACGTGTCTCGAATCAAAGGTAAAGTTAAATGGTTTAATAACGCAAAGGGTTTCGGCTTCATTGGTAGGGAAGACGGTCCTGATGTGTTCGTCCACTACAGCGCCATCCAGTCCGACGGGTATAAGAGCCTGCAAGAGGGTGATGACGTTGAGTTTGAAATCATACAAGGCCAAAAAGGGCCGCAAGCTGAAAACGTTGTGAAAGATCAAGCAGCCCAATCAGCCTGACCCTGCTAACCACTCACCGTATTCGAGACCCGGTTTCACCCCCTTGATAACCGGGTCTTTATTTTTGTCGCTTCGCTCCAAACCGCTTCAAAATCCTCTACAACCTGAAATCGAAGTGCCCTGTTGCAGCGGGCTCGGCGCGTGTTCGGCCTCGCCCTTAACGTGAGTTTTTGTCGCTGCGCTCCAAACCGCTTAGAAATCCTCTACCAACTTAAATTGAAGTGCCCTGTTACAGCGGGCTCGGCGCGTGTTCGGCCTCGGCCTTGACGTGAGTTTTGGTCGCTGCGCTCCAAACCGCTTAGAAATCCTCTACCAACTTAAATTGAAGTGCCCTGTTGCAGCGGGCTCGGCGCGTGTTGTAGATCCCTTGGTTTCACGGAGTTATTTTCCTGGATTGAAGTTCTTCCTGAGTTTCTACCCAGTCTTCGATTTTGAGGCTGATCCCAAGATTTTGGGCTGACTTCCAAATACCAAATACCAAGCGCCAAATACAAAAGACTGATTGCTGATGCTACTTACCGGCCTTAACAGTATCCATCACGATGTCGTGTTTGGCATGGCAATCAAGCAACGGATCAACGGTGGCCATGCCGACCAGTTGATCTTTAGTCGCATGGAACTCAAGCGGCGGGTTTTTGACTTTGGCCGGGATGCCGGTGAACTTTCCCTTGCCTTCCTGATTTGTGTAAACGCCCATGTCGAGTTTGTGGAAGCCGCCGAATCCATAAGCAATATGCACATTGATCAGCGTCGCAAAGAGGGGCTTACCGTCCGCGGTGGTGACGTTTAATTCCGCGGAGCACGGCCCTGCGCCGCCATCCATCACAAAGGAATTCGGACGCTGCGCCTGGGTTTGCTGGCCCGCGTCGGCCGACTCAGCAGCCACCGTCTGCGCAAATAGAGCCGTTGGCGCTGGCGCGGTTTTGCGCGTCTGGGCGCGAGTGGAGATGGTAGGCCACAGACCTGCCATTGCCAGCAGAAACAGAACCGCAAAATAGATGAACGGCTTGGGACGTCCGCTTATGAACGGGTAATGCACACATCCATTATAAAGTGAGTTTCTGCTGTGAGAAGAACCTTCAACCGGGTTAAGGCGAATTAACGTCAATAAGGCGGAGGCCGACTCGCGCGCCGAGGCACTCGAAACCAGGTCGGAAGGGATGTTAAAGCGGTTTGGAGCGCAGTGCCATGAATAAGGCGGAGGCCGACTCGCGCGCCGACGCCGCTGCACCGAGGCACTCGAAACCAAATTGGAAGGTGGATGTTAAAGCGGTTTGGAGCGCAGTGCCATGAATAAGGCAGAGGCCGACTCGCGCGCCGAGGCCGCTGCAAACGAGGCATTCGAAACCAAATTGGAAGGTGGATGTTAAAGCGGTTTGGAGCGCCAGCGACAAAACCAAAGACCGGGTTAAAATTATCGCGGTGCAAACAGACAATAAGTCCATCGCCAATATTCTCTATGAAACGGCTGACCTGCTAGAGGTGGCCGCCGAGGACTCCTTCCGCGTGCGCTCATATCGTCGTGCTGCTGAGGCCATTGAAGGCCATGACCAGCAGCTTTCCGACATATATCAGGACCAAAAAGCGCTTCTGGCAATCCCTGGCATTGGCAAGGGAATGGCTTCCAACGTCCGTGACATCTTCACCCTGGGCAAATTGCCCCTGCACGAGGAGATGCTGCAGCGCTTTCGCCCCTCCATGCTGGAACTGTTGAAGATCTCTGGATTGGGACCTAAGACGATTGCTCTAATCTGGGACGCGTTTCAGGTGTGCGACGTCGAAGGTGTCGCCAAGCTGGCCAGTGAAGGTAAGCTGCGTACCCTGCCTCGACTCAGCGAGAAATCTGAACAGAAGATTCTGAAATCAATTGAGAGCTATCGCCAGTTGACCGGCCGGTTTCTTCTCGATGTCGCCGACGAGATTGCAGAGAAGATGATCGCTTTGCTCAGCAAACTTCCGGGCGTGGAAAAAGTCACGCCTGCCGGCTCTTTGCGGCGTGGTCGCGAAACCGTCGGTGACCTTGATCTGCTGGTGACAGGGAAGTGCTGCGAAAGTGAATCGCAACGCGACAAAGTGATCGAGGAGATCGTGAACTTTCCCGGCATCCTGGAAGTACTGGCCAAAGGCGATAACAAGGTCAGCGTGAAGCTGCGCAGCGGCATGCAGGTGGACGTAAGAATTCTGCATCCGGATTCGTTTGGCGCGGCATTGCAATACTTCACCGGCTCCAAACACCACAACGTTTCGCTGCGGCAGCGCGCTCTCAAGCAGGGCTATACGTTGAACGAATATGGTCTGGTCCGCATGGAAGATGAACAACGCGTGGCCGGCAAAACGGAAGAGGAGATATACAAAACGCTGGGATTGGATTGGATTTCTCCCGAGCTGCGCGAAAACAATGGCGAGATTGACGCGGCGGAAAAAGGCAAACTGCCGCAGCTAATTGAAGTGAGGGACATACAGGGCGACGTTCACATGCATACCGTGGAAACGGACGGTAAGTGCACCATTGAAGAAATGGCGCTGGCGGCGCGTGACCGCGGTTACAAATACATGGCTATCACCGACCATTCGAAGAACCTTGCGTTCGCGAACGGGCTCGATGATAAGCGCGCGGAAGCTCATATCAAACGCATCCGGGAAGTGGGAAAGACCGTTGAGGGCATTACAGTGTTTGCCGGAATTGAAGTGGACATTCTTGCCGACGGCGAACTGGATCTCTCCGACTCCGTGCTGGAGCAGATGGACATTGTCATCGCCAGCATTCATTCCCATTTCAACCAGGACACACAGCAAGTCACGGACCGGCTGCTGCGTGTGATCGCGAACCCGCACACCTCTGTGATCGGGCATCCCACCGGACGAATGCTGTTGCGGCGCGAAGGCTACAACTTCGATTGCGACAAGGTATTTGCCGCTGCGGCCAAAGCGGGCGTGGCCATGGAACACAATGCGTATCCCGACCGTCTTGATTTGCGCGACGTACATCTCCGCATGGCCAAAGCCAAAGGCGTGAAGTTCGTCATTAACACTGACGCGCACCACACGTCGCATATGGAGAAGATCCGCTATGGCATCCTGCAAATGCGGCGGGCGTGGCTGACCAAAGAGGACGTGCTGAACACTTTGCCGGTAAAAGACTTCGCAAAAATAATGCGCAGAGGCAAACCGGTACTCGCCTAATGCTCACGGACTTGGCCACTTAACATTCTTATTCCGGTCCATCCTTATTCCGGTCCATCCTCAAGCGCTCACATCGGTCCCAGAAAATGCGGGAAGGTGTCTGAAATTGTCATGCTGGAGAGGGTGCTTGTTAGGGCAATGGCCGTGGAAACACCCTAGATCGCCGGTGACTCCACCTCAGTTGTAGTTTTCTGTAAGTCTTAAGTCATAAACAGAGTTATTATCTGACCCGACCAGCTACTCACAAATTCAGCCTGGAATTTCAGTAGGCATCGCCGATGCCGGGGAACGAAGCATGCGCTTGCAGGGAACACTTTGTCGGGTCAGAGTTCGCACCATTCTTGTTGTTTCCATCACATTCTTCCTGCTTTTGGCAGCGCCGAATCGTGGATTTTCGCAACAGCCCGGAGTGGCTTCCTCACAGGACACATCGGCCGCTCAGCCTTCCAGGGCTGAGAGCGGGACCAAGGCGTCAGCCGCGACTGTGGTTGTCTCGGTGCAGCCACCGCTTCAATCTCCCATCCATATCGTGCCATTTCGCGAGCCCGGTACTGTAACTCCAAAGCTGAACTTTTTTCCGGTGGGCTCGCACGTGACTTACTTTGGCGGGCCGGTGATTTCGAATGTTCACATTGTGCTGGTTCTGTATGGGCCAGGAGCTTACCTGCCAAACATCGCTGGAACCGCCACGCCTACGATGGCGAATTTTTACAACGACATCACCCAGAGTTCGCTCTTTGACATGCTGAGTGAATACAACACCGTGGGCGTAACTGCTGCGGACGGAACAGCAGGCACGAACCAGACCATTGGACACGGCTTCTTTGACGGACAAGTCACCATTACTCCCGCCACGGCAAATAATGGCACCATCATCATCGACAATCAGATTCAGGCTGAACTGCTGAACCAGGTCAATGCAGGGACTCTGCCTGCGCCAGTCATTGACGCGCAGGGAAACAGCAACACCCTTTACATGATTTTCTTTCCGCCGGGAAAAACGATTACTGACGGCACCAGCAGCAACAGCACAACCGCGTCATTTGGTACGCATAGACTTTTTTACGGCGTGATGCCTGACCTGCAGCCGCCCAGCGGATGCAGCACGGGATGTGGTGCCGGTACAACGTTTGACATGGCGACGAATGTCACCAGCCACGAATTGTCAGAGGCAGTGACCGATGCTGACGTGGGTCCGGCCACCACGTTCGCTCGTCCCCTGGCATGGATTGATCAGGTCAACGGTGAAATCGGCGACATCTGCGTGGCGCAGGAAGCGGTTGTGGCAGCGAACGGTACAAACTATACCGTGCAGCAGGAATTTTCCAATTTTCAAAATGATTGTGTTTCGGCTCCGCCGCAACTTTCCGTTCCGGCAGGGAACACGGTTACGCCCGGCCAGAAATTCGATCTGCAGGTTGTCGTCCAAAATGGTAACGGTTCCGTTCTGACAAAGTACACCGGCACGCTGCATTTCACCAGCAGTGATGCCAACGCGGTCGTACCTGCCGATTACACATTCACCGCTGCGGACGCGGGCTTACACACTTTTGTAGTCTCTCTTGGCACGGTGGGCGCGCAAACTATTTCCGTCGCTGACACTAAGACACCCTTCCTGACAGCTCTCAATCGGCCATTCACTGTGGTTGCCACCACCGTAAACCACTTGAGTGTCGCCCAGCCAGGCAACGTTACTCAGGGAACCACATTTACCAGCACGGTGTCGGCACGGGATGTGAACAACTTGCTGGTATCGAATTACACGGGTACGGTCCACTTCACGAGTAGTGACGCCACTGCGGTGCTGTCGCCCGACGCCGCTTTGACGGGCGGTGTTGGGAATTTCACGGTTAAGCTGAACGCATTGGGAAGCCAGGGTGTAGGCGTGTCGGATACTGCGAACGGAACAATTCTAGGATCAGCTGGTGTCACCGTACTTGCGGTGAACCCCAACCCAACAGTCACGACTGTCATCAACAGCGCCAATCCGTCTACTTTCCTGCAACCCGCGACGCTCACTGCAACCGTCACTCAAGGGGGCGCCCCAGTGACATTCGGCACAATTTTTTTCAATGTGGACGGCACTTTGTTGGGGTTTAATCTCCTGGACGCAACCGGACACGCACAGATAGCCAGCTCGACCATTACGGGAGGGCCTCACGTAATCTACGCTGACTTTGGGGGTGGAGACGCAACTCACCCGTCCAGCAGCTCGGCGCCCTTGACTCTTATTGTCAATCCTGCTCCGGCCGCAGTGGCGCTTACGTCGACTTCTTCGCCGTCCTTTTTTGGCAGTCTTCTAGGTCTTTCAGCACAGCTTTCCGCGCCAACCGCACAGCCATTCGGTGGAACGATAATATTCTTTGACGGAACCACGCCGATCGCCGTCATTCCTCCATCGGGAGGAACTGCCAATTTAAGCACTCCTACTCTTGCGGTCGGTACCCACAGCATGACCGCTTCTTATAGTGGTACGGCTAACTTTACAGCTTCGGTTTCGGCGCCGCTCACGCAGGTGATCAGTCCCGCTCCGATTCCCGACTACTCCATAGTTCCCGACAAAACATCTGCCACGATCCTGGCGGGCCAGGCTGCCACGTTTACGATCACAACAAAGTCAATCAATGCATTTAACGGTAATGTGGCGTTTAGTTGTGGATCTCTGCCGGCGTTCACAACCTGCACCTTTGCTCCTGCAACCGCAGTCATAAGTTCCGGAATTCCCACAGTGCTTGTGGCTGTGACGATCAAGACCTCAGGGCCGCATGCACGACTATGGTCTCCCGGTAAGCGACGCCCGGTATATGCGATGGTATGGACGGCGTTGACTCCTTTCGCGCTCGGCATGGTCCTGCTGGCAGGAGGCAGGCGCGGTCGGCGAAAGGCCTTGCTTCCAATCGTATTGCTGCTGATGCTTGCTGGGCTGACAAGTTGTGGCGGAGGAGGGGCCGCTACTTCCAATGTGGTGCCCTCGACGACACCCGCAGGTACGACCGCCATGTCGATCAAAGCCGCGGCCACTACACCCGCCGGAGGGACAGCTCCGGCCAATCCTGCACAGGCGCTCAATATCAGCATTACCGTGCAGCCATAACAGAGTTCATCGCCATCAGGCCCGGCCTTTATGGCTGGGCCTTGTTTCCCTCTTTAACGCCCCACCTTCAAGCCTCATCAAAGACCCAACCGGCTACTCTCGCATCGGCATCTCAGGTAGTATCCTTAGCTTGAGGGATTGCCATGCCTGATGATCCGAAACCACCTCAGCAGCCAAACGCACCGAATCCATCTATTCCATCCGCTGCGCCCGCAGCTGCTCCTGCCC